>Ga0209017_10001596_pt1 | contig 16770 bp, 14 predicted proteins | sample YNPBryunderm2012_FD_185812 | JGI IMG/M metagenome (GOLD analysis project Ga0209017, IMG submission 185812) | Anoxygenic and chlorotrophic microbial mat microbial communities from Yellowstone National Park, USA - YNP Bryant MS undermat 2012... ... | reverse complement strand
CTCGCCGCTACGGAACCGGAACGGGTGCAGGCAATGGCGCGACTTTACGAAAACTGGGCTCAGCGTGTCGGCGTCGTACCCCGCGAGATGATCCTCGAAAAAACACGGTCGAAAAAGCCGTGAGCCGAGCCTGGTGTCGATCGCCTTTGAGGAATTGCCACCTGTGCAGAACCGGCGAGCACACGGCAGCCGGACCCGGCCTTGTCACGGCAGTCTCCGGTCCGTTCCCGTTCGAGGGTGCCGAGTTCCTCGCCAGCCCGAGCATCGAGGGCAGGATGCTCAGGATTTCTAGGCGAGAATTTCCTGGACGACCTGACCGTGGACATCGGTCAAACGGTAGTCGCGGCCCTGGAAGCGGAACGTCAACTTTTCGTGGTCGAGGCCCAGCAAGTGCAAAACAGTCGCTTGCAAATCGTGGACGTGAACCGCTCCCTCGACGACGTTGTAGCCAATTTCGTCGGTCTGACCGAAGATGAAACCGGGTTTCGTGCCACCCCCGGCCAGCCACATGGTGTAGGCATCGATGTGGTGGTCTCGGCCGATCGTCTCTCGGGGTTCACCCATCGGGGTGCGTCCGAATTCGCCTCCCCAAATCACCAGGGTGTTGTTAAGTAACCCGCGCCGCTTGAGGTCTTGAATGAGGGCGGCACACGGTTGATCGACCTCTTTGCAGACCGCAGTCAGGGATTTTTTGAGATCCTGGCTGCCACCGTGGTGATCCCAGTCGGTGTGATACAATTGGATGAATCGGACGCCGCGTTCGACCAGCCGCCTTGCGAGCAAACAGTTGGCAGCAAACGATGATTTGCCGGGTTCGACGCCATAAAGGGCGAGGGTTTCTTTTGTTTCGCTGGTAAGATCCATCAATTCCGGGGCGGCAGTCTGCATTCGGTACGCCATCTCGTAGGCAGCGATCCGGGTCTGAATCTCGGGGTCGGCCACCACATCATAGCGGAGGTGATTCAGATCGCGGACGGCATCGATAAATTCTCCTTGCTGCTTGTCGCTGATTCCTTCCGGGGATTTTAGATCCAGGATCGGACTGGGGCCTTTAAGGAACGGAACTCCTTGATACACCGAGGGGAGAAAGCCGTTACTCCAGAGGCTGGCACCGCCGCGGGGGCCGCGAGGACCGGACTGGAGGACAACGAAGCCGGGCAAGCTATCGCTTTCGGAACCGATGCCGTAGGTGACCCAGCTGCCCATGCTGGGGCGGCCAAATTGCGGGCTGCCCGTGTTCAGGAAGCATTTTGCCGGCCCATGATTAAAGACATCGGTCTTCATCCCCCGAAGCCAGCAAATGTCGTCGGCCACTGTTCTTAAGTGAGGCAACAGTTCGCTGATGGGCATACCGCACTTCCCGGCCGGCATGAACTTGCGTTCACAACCGAGCAGGGTCGGCGTACCTTTCAAAAAGGCAAAGCGTTTCCCCTCGATGAACGAGCGTGGAATCGGCTTGCCGTGGAGCTTATTCAAGTCCGGCTTTGGCTCGAACAATTCAAGTTGGCTCGGCCCGCCGGCCATAAACAGGAAGATCACGGACTTTGCTTTCGGTTCGAAATGGGGTGCACGAGTTGCCGCCGTGGCACTGCGATTGAAGAGCGTCGCGAGTGCCATTGCTCCGATACCGACCCCGCAATCGTGGAAGAAGTGCCGACGCGTCAAGGCAAGGAGGTCGTTCGTGTTCATGATGTTTTACCCGGAACATCCAGAGACATATGACACCACTTCTGAACACCACTTTTTCTTCGTGAAATTGCATCGGCTCGATGCTGAGCTTATCATTCCCGAGTTACAAATTCATCGAGATTCATCAGCACTCGGGCAACTTGGGTCCAGGCCGATGCTGGATCGGCCTGGCGTTGTTGCTGGAGGTAGGCGAGGACGCGTTCCCGTTCTGAGACAGTCGGTTCTCGGCAGAAGCAGAGTTTAAAGGCGAAATCGACCTTGCCTGGATCGTCACTGGGGCCTTCTTTTAGCAATCGCTGGCCGAGCGCGGCGTAGAACTCGAGGAAGGCGGGGTCATTGGCAAGGTGAAGCGCTTGCAGCGGGGTGTTGCTGCGATTTCGCCGGGTGCAGGTGGTTTGAGCGTCGGCAGCGTCGAAAGTTGTCAGTAAGTGATGCTGGCTTTGCCGCCAGATGTAAGTGTACATACCTCGGCGATACCGGTTCGGTCCTTTGTCTTCCGGCCAGGGTTTCTTGTTTTGCGTGAAGGAAAAGACTTCGGCCGGGAGTGGTGGATAGACACCGGGTCCGCCGATTGTCGGGGTCAGCAATCCGCTCGCCGAGAGAGCCGCATCCCGGATAATCTCGGCCTCGACCCGCAGGCGGTTTTGTCGACCGAGGAGACGATTCTTCGGATCGATCTTGGCCAGATCGGCCCGGTGCCGGGATGATTGACGATACGTGGCCGACATCACAATCTGTTTGTGCAATTTTTTGAAGCTCCAGCCCGATTCGCGGAACTCGACGGCAAGCCAATCGAGCAATTCCGGGTGGGTCGGTAAGCTGCCTTGCATTCCGAAATCGTTCTCGGTTTCGACGAGGCCGATGCCGAAGAATTTTTGCCATTCCCGATTCACCGTCACGCGGGCAGTCAGGGGATTGTCAGCAGAAACCAGCCAGCGGGCCAGATCAAGTCGATTCTTCGGCCGGGAGGCTGTAGTAGCAGTCCGGAGTGCTGCCGGGAATTGCGGCTCGACCCGGTCGCCGAGGCGAAGGAACTCACCGCGAATTTGCACATGCGTCGGGCGAGGGTTTTTCATTTCCCGCAGGATTAAGGTCGAGGGGAGCTGGCCGCGAAGCTTTTTCATTTCCGCTTCGATCTTTGCCAGTTCCTCTTTCTTCTCAGCCCGGCGAAGTTCCTCGCGGACAGCATCGAGCTCGTTCAGTTTCTTGTCCAGTTCCGGCCGACCGCCGACGGGATAGATCGGTTCCTCACAGCTATTGAAGAAGGCATACAAACTGTAGTAGTCCTTCTGGGAAATCGGATCGTACTTGTGATCGTGGCATTGAGCACAGGCAACAGTAAGACCCAGCCAAACGGCCCCGGTCGTATTGGTGCGATCGACCGTGCGCTCAACGCGGAATTGCTCGCGGTCAGTGCCGCCTTCCTCGTTATACGACGTGTTGCGGTGAAAGCCCGTGGCGATCAACTGTTCTTTGCTGGGGTTTGGCAGTAAATCGCCGGCAAGCTGCTGGATCGTGAATTGATCAAAGGGTAAATCTTGGTTAAAGGCCTGAATCACCCAGTCGCGGTAGGGCCAGATACTGCGGGCACCGTCGATGGTATAACCGTTACTGTCGGCGTAGCGTGCCAGATCAAGCCAGTGCCGGGCCTGGCGTTCGCCGTAATGGGGAGAAGCAAGAAGACGGTCCACTAGCTTTTCATAAGCGTTCGGACTTTCGTCGTTCAGGAACGCATCCACCTCCGCAGGTGTCGGCAACAGCCCGATCAGATCGAGCGAGACCCGGCGAATCAAGGTGGATCGGTCTGCTTCCGGCGAAGGAGCGAGCTTCGCAGCATCCAACCGCTGCACAATGAACGCATCAATCGGATTGTCCGGCTGCGGGTTCCGATTCGGGACAGCCGGCCGTTGTGGCGGGATGAATGCCCAGTGTGGGGTATATCTCGCACCATCGGCAATCCAGGCACGCAGCGTCGCAACTTCCTGAGGGGTCAATCGGCGTCCAGAAGCGGGTGGAGGCATCCGCTCTTCATCGTCCGCCGCGGTGATCCGTGCTAGCAATACGCTGGATTCCGGCTTACCCGGTACCACAATGTCGTTCTTCGTGGCGTGATTCCGAGCATCCAGGCGAACCCCAGCCTTTTGAGTTCCTGGGCCGTGGCATTTGTAGCAATGTTCGGAGAGAATCGGCCGCACATCACGATTGAAGTCAATCGCGGAGGTTGTCGAAGCCGGATCTGCCGCCACGCCGGGAAGCAGGCAAATAAGGATAACGCATCCTGCCGCAATCTCGCGGAAGATCAGATCAACGCGGAGCATAACAAGCAACACCGAAATTCAATTCTGGAAGGCAATTTGCGGAAAATCATCGCTATTGTGACCTGCTTCGTGGATGTTCGCAAGCCCCCGGATGTCGTGGCAGTCGAAATTTACGCCGTCACCCCCGTGTGTGGAAAGCTGGCCGTGAAAATCCAGGCGGGGGGCTGCTCATTGTCCTGACGAGGGTGACAACGGAGCAATTGATCGCACTCAATTGCTCCGCCAAGCAGTACGGGTGAAGCCAAGGAACTGTCGCCCCAGACCACGAAGGAAGCAGTCGATGGTGCGCTCACGCCGCAGCCGGGCCATAATATCGCGCCGAGCCGAAACCGAGAATCGGGTAGAAGATGAACGGCAGGAAGGCGATGCCGATACCGAATCCGGCACCTTTGCCGAAGGCTTTCGCCACCTCCAAGGAGACGATGATGGAAATAACGATATTCACGATCGGTATGAACAGAAGCAAAAACCACCAGATCGGTTTGCCAGCGATTTCGAGAAGGACAATGATATTGTAAATCGGAACGATGCTCGCCCAGCCGGGTTTCCCAGCTTTTGTGAAGGTCATCCAGACCCCCGCAATAGCCAAAGCAATAAGAGCAAAATAGAAAATCAAAATAATCATACCAGCAGTAGCGCCAGCAGCTGCGTTCGGGGAGCTTTGCTGGGCGAAAAGGCTGATCCACGCGGTCATTGTGTAATCCTCTGTGTGAGAGTTTCGAGAGAGCAGATTCGAGGCAATGTCTTAATATTCGACGGTGGCAAATCCCCATTTTTGAACATCCGGGATTTTCCAATCCCCCAATAGCACAAGCAATTCTCACCGTGAGTCGGTCGGTCAGCAAGCAAATCTCAGATTTTTGAACCATCATAAGCTTTAATTATTCGCGAATTTTGATCAAATCGGTACAGATGCCGCACGCTTTTTCAACTCGGTGCTCAACGCCCCGTTACAGAAAAACCCTCAAAGATTTCGTGAGCAAACAGCATCGACCTCGAGACACTCAGAAATGTCCACCAAGAATACGCTTGCATTCGGAACAATCGTGAGTTTTATTGAATATCATTACTACCTGCCGCATTCTTACATCCAATTTCAGAATGCCTCTGCTCTTCCCGTCGAGGTAAGGAATCATGACTGCAAGTCCTAGTTCAGCCCATTGCGTAAGCGAGCGTTATCATCGCCGGGATCTGTTGATTGCTGGTGCGGTCAGCAGTCTGGGCTTGACATTAGGGGATTTGCTGCGGGCAGAGGCGGCGGCGGGAATTCGCTCTTCGGTAAAATCGATCATCAACATTCATTTGGATGGGGGGCCGCCCCAGCATGAGACGATCGACCCGAAGCCGGAAGCTCCGGAAGAAATTCGTGGGGAGATGCGGGCGATAGCCTCGCGTTTGCCCGGAATCATCCTCAGTGAATTGATGCCGCAAGTCGCCAGTGCCGCGCATCGCTTCGCCTTTGTCCGCTCGCTAGTGGGTTCGGCTGGTGCTCATGACGGCTTTCAGTGCCAGTCGGGGTTTCCCGCTGCAAGTCTGCGAGAAATTGGTGGGCGACCGGCGCTGGGCTGCGTCGTCGCGAAACTGCACGGACGGCCGGAAGATGCCGTCCCGGCGTTCGTCGATCTGATGCAAGGCCGACCGCTGGTCCGAAATAGCGCACGACCTGGGTATCTTGGCCCGGCCTACGCTCCGTTCCGCCCGGATATTTCCGCTGAATTTTCCCGAGAACTTGAACCGGGAATGCAAAATGAATTGAAGGCACGCGGAGCCAACCACACCCTCCGCTTGACGTTGCTTGAAGGGTTGACGTTTCATCGCCTTCAGGATCGGATGGCGTTGCGTTCCGGCTTCGACGACATCCGCCAGGAACTGGATCGAAGCGGGACGATGGCTGCACTGGATCGATTTCAACAGCAGGCGATGAACATTCTTACGTCGGGTAAACTTGCGGAAGCCCTGGATTATCGCCGGGAACCGGCATCGGTTCTGGCACGATACACCCCGCGGACTTCAGGATCGGAAGCAAAGGCGTATTACACCAGCGAGGGAATCCACTCGGCGAAAAAGCTGCTCCTCGCCCGCCGCTTGATTGAAGCAGGGGTCCGTTGTGTCAGCGTCTCGTTCAGCGATTTCGACACGCATAGCCAGAATTTCCCACGGATGCGTCAGCTCGTGCCGATTGTCGATCACGCGCTGCACGCGCTGCTGACCGATCTGGACGAACGTGGCATGCTGAACGATGTCACCGTCGTGGTCTGGGGCGAATTCGGTCGCACACCCCGGGTGAATAGTAAAGGTGGCCGTGATCACTGGCCGCAAGCGAGCCCGGCTATTCTCTTTGGCGGCGGCATCGCCGGCGGACAGGTTATTGGTGCCACCGACCGCCTTGGCGGAGCCGTCACAGCCCGGCCGGTGACGTTTCAGCAAATCTTTGCCAGTTTGTATCGTTGCCTGGGCATCAATGTCGCTCATACGACTTTTCTTGATCCCACCGGCAGACCCCAGCATCTCCTCGAACACGCGGAACTGCTGCCGGAATTGCATGGCTGATCCGCGGAAACATCCGAGACAGCTCGCTCGATTCCGACGGAATCACTCCAGTGTTTGGCACAGACTTTCCTCGTCCATGTCACGATTGCAGGCGGTGGACGGAGAGAGCGAATGCGTCTCAGTTTCATCAGAACTTCACTTCCATGGCCTAAGAAGCTGGTCAAATACAGGTAACGGTTGATCTCGGTGTGACCGCTGGCCAGGGGAGTATTCTGCGTGCCAGTCGATCTGCCAGAAACAGGCACTGATTTGCAGTCGATCATTCTGGAAGCGAATCTGGCCGACCCAGATCGCGTTGCCGCCTTTTTCCGGGAACATTCAGAACTGGAACGTTCACCCGCGGCGAGCGTGGCGACACAGTTGATCGATGCTGGGATTCTGACGCCGTTTCAGGCCAAGCAGTTATTAGCCGGGAAACGGCGAGGATTCATTCTTTCTGGGAAGTTTCGCGTTCTCGACCTGCTCGGTGTTGGCGGCATGGGACAAGTGCTACTCTGCGAACACTTGCGGATGCGTTCGCTGGTCGCCTTAAAAGTCCTGCCCCCGGATCGCCTGGAAAATCCGGCCCCTCTGGAGCGATTTTACCGGGAAGCCCGAGCCTCGGCGGCGTTACGGGATGAACACCTTGTCCGGGCTTATGATGTCGATTCTGATGGCGAATTTCATTATTTGGTGATGGAATACGTCTACGGCGTCAGCCTGCAGCAGCTCGTGCAGCAGCGCGGGGCTCTCGAATTGAATCGGGCCCTGGAATATACTCGGCAAGCGGCAATCGGGCTGGGGCGGATTCACGCCGCGGGGCTGGTGCATCGCGACATTAAGCCCGGCAATATCATGGTCGATCGCAAAGGGACCGTGACCCTGCTCGATCTGGGGCTCGCTCGTTTCCGCCTGGATCAAGCGGACAATCTGACCGATCGCCTGGAAGAAGGGGCAGTGCTTGGCACGGCGGATTATATCGCACCGGAACAAGTCGATGCCAGCTCGCAAGTCGACAGCAAGGCCGACCTGTACAGTCTTGGCTTCACCCTGTATTTCCTGCTGGCCGGTAAGCCGCCCTTTGCTGCTGGAACTCTTTCACAAAAAGTGCTCTGGCACAATACCCGGACTGTCGATCTCCGCGAAGCTCGCCCGGGAATTCCTGAGGAACTCGCCCGAATTTTCCAGCGGATGACGGCAAAAGATCCGAACAGTCGCTATGAGAGTGCGGAAGAGGTGGCCCTGGCTCTGGAATCGCTGGGAATTCCACCCGTTCCGCCACCCAGCAGCGATGAATTGCCGGTGCTGTGCCCCGCCGTGCAACGCTTACTCGGGGGAGAATACAGCACCTCGCCGCTGACTGCTCCTCGCTCATCGCCTTCCGCACTGCGAGGATATCCCGGTTCTTCCCCCTTCGCGGCCTCGGCACCAACACGCCGGCTCCGCTGGAAAGTGCTGCTAATGTTCCTGAGCGTCATGAGCTCACTGGCAATGCTCGCAGCGTTGTACGTGGGCTGGGACATGCTAGTCTTGCCATCGTCCTTGCCGGCAAGTCCACGTCCCGGGACTTACCCGAATCCGATGACCGGAGTCGACGAGAATCCCGAGACCCCGATCGCGGCGGAACTAGCCGTCAGCCGCATCGGTCAACGGCGAACGGTGTTAATGCAAGTCAAGGCTCGAGAACGGCGAGAAATCGGGGTGCTGTTGTTTTCGTCGAACGATCCGAGCTCACCCCGCAATTTTACCGTGCTGATTCCGCAACAGGAAATGATGGCGTTCGCGGTCCCACCGATCATCGATCCCTACGAATATTACTGGGGCATGACCATTCTGGTGACGGGACATGTCGTTTTGCTCGACGGTATGAAAATGCCGGGCATTTCCGTCACACTTCCCACGCAGATCGAGCCGTTCCGCCCCGCCGATGCCCGCTAACCGGCGGCAAACCCAGGATTTCAAATCGCAGGCGGCGAACCTCGGAATGCTTGGCGGGTTGCTTCACGAGACGAGGCAGTACAAAGCGGATCACCGCCAAAGCTTGCGGAGGTGTTCCTGCCATGCCCCATCCCACGAAAACTTGCCGATCGCTTGTCCCCTGATCAGGCGGTTGTCGTTCTTGCAGGTGAAGGGGGAAGACGGATTCGCCAGAGCGGCGGACTTCAACCTGGAACTGACACCACGAGGCTAATCATGCGACGAACGACCGTTCTACTCGCCGCACTCGGGTTCTTGGCGACCGGCTGTAGTGAGGAGACGGATGCCCGAAGAAAACCGACATTTCCAGTTAAGGGAAAAGTCCTGGTGAATGGCCAACCAGCGGAAGAGGCCCGGGTCATGCTCGTGCCCCCAGGCGGAAGAGACAGCGACCAGTTCACGCCAAATCCGTATGGCCGCGTCAAAGAAGACGGGACCTTTGAACTGAACACATACACCGCCGGAGATGGTGCCCCCGCCGGTGTCTACAAAGCCACGATCGAGTGGCGAAAATCTGATCCGAAGGGGTCCCGGACCCGTGGACCGGACCTGCTGGCCAAAAAATATTCAAACCCAGCCACCTCACGGTTTGAAGTTCATGTGTCAGAAGGTGTGAATGAACTGCCCCCCTTTGAATTGACTGTCAATCCCGCTGTCCTCGAAAAACTTTTGAAAGTCGATGCGGCTGACTGAAGGCACCGCTCTTCCAAGCCAGATAAGTTCTCATCTTGATCAAGTTTATGACAGATGATGCTCAGGGGATTTGTTGATCATCACCTTTATTTCCAGGAGATTTTGTCATGAATCGCTTGCTGTTCCAACGCCGTGGCTTCACCTTGATTGAACTGCTGGTGGTTATTGCCATTATTGCCGTCTTAATCGGCTTGCTTCTGCCCGCGGTTCAGAAAGTCCGCGAGGCCGCCGCCCGCACGACCTGCCAGAATAATCTCAAGCAACTCGGTCTCGCCCAGCACAATTACGAGAGCTCGTACGGTCACTTTGCCGTGACAATCTCAAAGACCAGAGAGGTCTTTGTTGATCTTCTGCCTTACCTCGAGCAAGACGCCTTGTACCGCCAGTGGGTCATCACGGAACCGTTTGACTCAGCGGCGAATCAGGCCGTAGCCTTGACCCCGGTCAAAATTTTCCTTTGCCCCTCGGCCCAGGGAACGCCTTTAACGAAAATCGGCCAAACCACGCGTAACAAAACGGTCTTCATGCAAGGAGCGCATCCCCGCTGCGACTACACCGTCTGCGATGAAGTGAAAGACGATCTAGCCGGCACCGGCCTGGTCGATGACGAATCGGTGGATCAGAAAAATATCCTCTGCAAAATCGACCCGGGTAAGCGAAACACGGCCACGGCCGCATCCGTCACCGACGGCTTGTCAAACACCTTCTTCTTCGTGGAACAAGCAGGCAAGACCGTCTGGTTCAATCTCGGAAAGCCGCAACCCCCGACCGGAACTCCCGGAGTCGTCAAACAGAATCCGCCAGAATGGAACTGGGCACATCCCAGCATGGATTATGGGCTGGAAGGCACCGATCCGGTCAGCGGCGGCTCGGAAGGTTCGATCGCGATCAACGGCGACAATAACGAGTGCTACAGCTTCCACAACGGCGGAGCAAACGTCGTCTTCGCCGACGGTTCAGTTCGCTTCTTACGAGATTCGATCACCACTCGGGTCTTCGCTCGCATGGTGACAGCGCGAGCGAATGAAGTGGTCGGCGATTTCTAAGCCACTCCAAGCAGCCGGGGCGGGAGATTCTCGCCCCTGATTTTTAACACAATTTCGGAACAGCTTCTCAGAACTCACAGACATTTAGAACGAGGGAACTGGATCATGACTCGTGCGTTGTTGCTAATCTTGAGCGTGGTATTTCCTGTAGGGGCCGCGGAATCTGACAGCGTGGTTCGCCCTGCCCCGGTTATCGAAACCGTCCCGGTCGATAGCCTCGAAGATTCTGCCGACGATCCTGCGATCTGGGTTCACCCGACGCTGCCAGAAAAGTCGATCATCATCGGGACCAACAAAAAAGCCGGCTTGCACGTCTACGATCTGACGGGTCAAGAACTGCAAACGATCAGCCCGGAATCCCTGCCGAACAACGTCGATGTCATTTATGATTTTCCCTGGAAGGGGCAGCGGATCGATTTGGCGGTGGCCAGCAGCCGGAACAAATCCGCCCCGGGTGTCCGAATTTATCGAATCGATGCAGAGACTCGGAAACTCGTCGATCTCACCGGCGAGAAAGCCATTCCTGTTTTTGGTGGGGCCGAGCCTTACGGAATCTGCGGTTATCACAGCCGCCGCGATGGCCGCTGCTATGTCTTTGTCAATCACAAAAGCGGTTTTGTTCACCAGTATCAAATTGTGGCGAATCAGAACGGCACGCTCGGCTTGCGATTCGCCCGTTTGTTCGGCGTCGTTTCTCAGCCGGAAGGGCTTGTCGCGGACGATGAGTTGGGTGTGCTGTATGTTGGCGAGGAAGATTATGGCGTCTGGAAATTCGGGGCCGAACCGGACGCCGGCACGGTCGGAGTGCTCGTCGCCAAAGTTGGCGAACATGGCTTGACCGCAGATGTCGAAGGGCTGGCCATCTACGCCGGGGAAAACGGGCAGGGCTATCTGATTGTCTCCAGCCAGGGGAACAACACGTTCAAAGTCTACGAACGCAGCGGTCGGAATCGGTTTGTCATGACTATTGATCCAGATGCAGGTCAACTCGGCAAACCCACCGACACCGACGGCATCGCCGTGACCAACCGGCCGCTCGGTCGCAATTTCCCGAAGGGCTTATTCGTAGTTCAGGATGGCAAGAAGCACCCGACGATTCCGAAGAAAAAGACGGGTCCACAAAACTTCAAGTTTTACGCCTGGGAAGATATCGCGGGATCCCGGCTGACGATCGACACCCGCTGGAACCCACGGCCGTACAGCGGCACGCAACTGGGAATGAGTCCAGCCCCAGGGAGTGTCGCTGGGCGATAAACAATCGTCGGCAGATTCTCACAAAAGATCTAGGTCCCGGGCAATCTTTTCGATGGCTCGGGCCATTTTTTTTCGCAAGCTTTGTGGACTACCGCCCACTTCCTCGGCCAGCTCACTCCACTCCCGGCCAAGCGCTCGCTGTTCCGCGAGATAACGCACGTCCGGGGGTAAGCGAGCGAAAAGTTCGTCGGTGATTTCCCGGGCCGATACCGTCCGGCTGGGGGTCGGGTCGGTCGTCGTCAGCCCGGCCAGAAGATGATCGGTCTCCTTGACGCTACGGCCATTCCCTCGACGGAGCGAGAATTCACGCCGAGCCTCGTCACGGAGCCGATTCCGAGCCATCGTGATCAGCAGTGCCGCGAGTTGTTCCGGATTCGATAAATCAAACTGACCTTCCGCGGCGAGGAGAAAAAATCGCGCGAGGACTGACTGGCTGATGTCGCCACTGTCGAGCAGCCGACGCAATTTCAATTCATCAATCTGATGGTGAATGGCCGCACGGATCCGTGGTTCCACACTCTGAGCGAGAGCAGACGCTGCCTCATGATCCCCGTCTCGCACCCGGCGGAGTATCTGCAAAAAATCGTCGTCCGCGGCCTCATCGTGCATCGGCTCGGCCTCATCAAGAACTATCATGAGATTAGAGGCAGAATCTGACCCACGCAACAATCGAATTGTGGAGAATCCGAGAAATCTTTCCCCGCTCATGAAAGGTTTTCCACCATGCCCCGAATGAGTGGCAACGATTCCCGCGGCGATCTGGCCTGTCATCCCCGATATTCCCGCTATCCGACGTTCAAAGCCGGAACACCCGCGGCGATGACACTTTTCGAGCTCATGGCCTGTGTTACTGTCCTTAGCGTCATGGTCGGTCTCTTGCTTCCCGGACTTACCAAATTACGTACGCTGGCAGCTCGTGCCCGTTGCAGCGACAATTTGCGAGTCAGTTCCCATGCCATTTTGCAATTTGAATCCGCCTACGGCTTTTATCCCTCGTCGGTGCAAAATTCCGGGCCGCAGCGATCCTGGGCGGTGATGGTCCTGCCCTGGCTCGGTACCGAGGCCATCGCCCGGCAGTACGATTATTCACAGCACTGGTGCGAACCGGCGAACGCGGCAGCGATCCATGAGCAAATTGGCGTCTTTTACTGCCCGGCGACCCCACGCCGGCCGCGAACCGCCACCGGTAAGGTCAAACTCAAATATCTCGACGGGCATCAAGTCCATTACACGATCCACGATGCGGCGTGCACCGACTATGCCGCGATCGACGAAGTCAAGCAGGATCCGTTTATTGCCGGGGAGGCCGACACCCGAGGCTACGGTGTTTTAAAGGAAGATCAATTCCCGCGTCGCGATGAAATTACCGACGGCCTCAGCAATACCGTCATGCTGGTGGAGTCGGCCGGTCGGCCAGAACTCTGGGTGATGGGGAAGTTGATCGCCGAATCGGGTAGTGACTCCGAGCAAAAACATGTCAGCAGCGCGCCGTGGGCCAGCCGATCCAATGATTTCGGCTTGGATGGTTTTTCGCCAGCGAACCCGCGGCTCGATGCGGGCCCCTGTGCCATTAACTGTACCAACAGCAACGAGGCCTACGGTTTTCATCCCGGCGGGGTCAATGCTGCTTGTGCCGACGGCTCGGTTCGCTTCATTCGTGAAACGGTCACCACTCGGTTGTTCGCGCGACTAGTCACCCGCAGCGGCGGCGAAGCGATTGACTGGGCGGATTATTAACACCGGGAGTTCAGGGGGCTGCTCCACCCTTCACCGGACGGTTCCGGACGTTTCCAGCGAAGATTCCGGGGCTGGGCGATTTTCTCCTACCGCCTTGCCTCATGCCCCACTTGCTCCTATTTCCACAAGATCGTTCTTTTCCCTGACGGCTAAGGAGTTTTGCTGTGCGGACGTTGATTACCGGCGGAGCGGGCTTTGTCGGCTCACACCTGTGCGAGCGGTTTTTACAGGAGGGGCACGAGGTGATCTGCGTCGATAATTTCATCACCGGTCGCCCCGAAAATGTCCGGCATCTTCTCACACATCCCCGGTTTCGGATCATTGTTCATGATATTTCCAAACCGCTTTATGTGGATGGTTTGCTCGATCATGTCTTGCACTTTGCCAGCCCGGCAAGCCCGGTGGATTACCGCAACAGTCCGATTCAGACCTTGAAAGTCGGATCCTTGGGAACGCTTGTGACCCTGGGCATCGCCAAAGCTCACGCCGCGAAATATCTCTTAGCGAGCACCAGTGAAGTCTACGGCGACCCAGAAGTGCATCCGCAAACTGAAGACTACTGGGGCCATGTCAACCCCGTGGGTGAACGCAGTATGTACGATGAAGCCAAACGCTTCGCCGAGGCCATGACCATGGCGTATCATCGCGAACATGGCGTGCGGACCCATATTGTCCGGATCTTCAACACCTATGGTGAACGGATGCGGCTGGATGACGGCCGGGTCTTGCCGAATTTTGTAGGCCAAGCCCTGCGCGGCGAACCGCTCACCGTGTATGGCGAGGGCCGACAAACCCGCAGTTTTTGTTATGTTTCCGACCTGGTCGAGGGCATTTATCGGCTTTTGCAAACCGATTATGCCTTGCCGGTCAATCTGGGCAATCCCGCGGAGGTGACGATTCGAGAATTTGCCGAAGAAATTTTGCGTCTGACGGGTAGCAAAAGTCCGATCGTTACCCGGCCGCTGCCGCCAGATGATCCGAAACAACGCAAGCCGGATATCCGCCTGGCCAAGCAACTCCTGGGATGGGAGCCGAAAGTCGATCGCGAGGAGGGGCTCAAACGGACACTCGCCTATTTCCAGGAAAAAATCCATTTCAATTCGTAGTGTCGGCTACCACGAATTGTTCTCGCCATGACAACCGGACCCAGGCCAAATACGATTCGACGGACAATTCAGTTTTTCGCTTGACGCTGCTTGGATTTCTGATTTTTTATAAATATCGCAATACCGAGACGGTCGCGGAATCGATCACCACGGTTAGATTCCGTCGAGTTCCCGTCGATGCGTCATGTGTTGTCAATTCGTCTACCGTAGAATCAGGATTTTCCCAATGTTTCGACTCGCGTGTCCTACGCCAACTCGCACCCTTTTCGGCGGTCTGTTGCTTTTCGGACTTGTCTTACTTTTTCCGGAGATAGCCTCGGCACAAGAAGGTGAAGCCACGGCCGGGGCGGGTCGCGATAATATCTTCCTCCACATTATTAAGTCGGTCGGTTTTTTCTGGATTGTCCTCCTGCCGACATCGATCTGGTTGATTGCCATGGTGGTGCTGCTGACACTCGATTTGCGGATGTCGGCCGCAATTCCCCCAGGATTTGTCGATGAGTTTACCGATACGGTCAACAAACGGAAATTCAAAGAAGCGTATGAAATGGCTCGTAACGATCCGTCCTTTATCGGTCGGGTGCTGACAGCCGGGATGGCCCGTTTGCAATACGGCTTGGAAGATGCCCGTGAAGCCGCGATGAACACCCTGGAAAGCATCAAATCCGATAAAGAACAAAAAAATAATTACACCGCCGTGATCGCGACGCTGGGTCCCCTCCTCGGGCTGGTCGGTACCGTGTTCGGGATGATCGAGGCCTTTATGGAACTTTCGACAGGGGCTAACCCCAACCCTGCCAAACTCGCAAGCGGTATTTCGCACGCCTTGGCGGTGACCCTCGTCGGGGTCGCCATCTCAGTCCCCGCGATTGCCATGAATACATATTTCCGAAATCGAATCACCCAAGTGATGCTGGATGTTGGCCACACCGCCGATGACTTGCTGACGCAAATGTACCACAACTCGAAAAAAGGTGCCGCCCCGACACCGGCCGCCACGGCGCCTGGCGGCGTTGCTGCCCCGGCCGCAGCGCCAGCCCCGCCACCCGCACCGTCCAAGCCAACGGTGTAAAATGGGGATAGACCAATCGAGCGGAGTTTCATCGATACGACTCCGCTTTGAGGTTTCTTTGATCGCAACCCGGTGATTTTCTTGTCCGTTTCTCAGTGTTATCAACCCCGAAACGATCATGAGTCACGGATCAACAGAACGATGCGAACCAAATCTGACACCCCTGCTTGACATGGTCCTTCAGTTGATCATGTTTTTTATGCTGGTGTCTAATTTCGCCATGGAACAAATCAACGAAACGATTCGCCTGCCAAGCGCAATCGCGGCGAAATCACTCGATAAAACGGTGGATAATTATCTGATCCTGAATATTGCCGCCAATGGCAACGTGCTGCTCGGCCGCGACGACAAAGCGGAAGCGCTGATCAACAAAATCCAGGTGGCCAACTATATGAAAACGCAAATGAACCTGGATAAAGCCCGGACAAAACCCCAGGACTGGGAAGAAGGAAAAGGCCGCTCAATCATCATTATCCGGGCTCATAAAGATTGCAGTTTTAAAATGGTCTACGATGTCATGCAGGCCGCTCGACAAGCAGGTTACAGTAATCTCCAGTTGCGCACCCTCAAGGTTGATCCAAGCCAAAATTAATTAAGTTGAGCACCATGGTGGAAACAATCAGCCAATTTTTGCCCCAGCAGACACCCGCTCAACATTTCTCGATGACGAGGTCAGTCAACCATGTTCGTTCGGCGTGGCAAGAAAAAAAGTATGGACTTGACGGAACCCGATCTGCCGATCACTCCCATGCTGGATATGTCGTTCCAACTGATGGCATTTTTCATCTTGACCTTCCGTCCCACCCCGATGGAAGCGCAGTTACCACTTGCTCTTCCGGCTGAAAAACCAGACTCGACGCAAACCGCGCCGCCCTCAACGGATCTGATGCCGGAAGAGGACAACGAACTGATCGTGCAAATTTATGCAGCCGACACCGGAGCGCCCAATCGGATCATCGCCAAACTCAAAACCGGCGATGTCGACCTCGGAGCCGATACCGCGGAACTGAATAAATTTTTGAAAGATCAAGTCGCCAGCCGGGGTGGGAAAGCCGCCAAATTGAAGCTGGAAATGGTGGAAAATCTTAATTATCAATATGTCATCAAGTTGATCGACGAAAGCAAACGGGCCGGATACGAACAGGTGAGCCCCGCTCTCATCGGGGGGTGAATTATCCCGGATCTTTCCCGATCGGATCTTAACCTCGATCGATCAAAAATCCCCATCGCGAGCCGATAAAAGCTGTTTTTTGGGAACCCTGACGACGCCGGTTCCGTCCAAGATGATATAAAGAACAAATCAGACTCGCAGTCCTAGCAAACAAATTCCACGGTGTGTTACGACGGTG
>Ga0209017_10001595_pt1 | contig 16772 bp, 13 predicted proteins | sample YNPBryunderm2012_FD_185812 | JGI IMG/M metagenome (GOLD analysis project Ga0209017, IMG submission 185812) | Anoxygenic and chlorotrophic microbial mat microbial communities from Yellowstone National Park, USA - YNP Bryant MS undermat 2012... ... | reverse complement strand
GATAGAATTGATAGTGATACTTAGTATCAGTATAATGCAGTGTGCTCGCCGCTTGGCCTGAGTGTACACCGACCAGCACGGTCGCACGGCTGAGGAAGTCCACCGGTCAAGCGCACAGACCGCCAGATCGGCTGCCGCTGCCGAGGCTGCACGGGTACGCCGGTGTCGCCGCAGACGGCTGCCGCATACCGGTTGCCGGGCATTTGCAATCCGTAGCAGCGAAAGCCTGTGTCGCAGCGAAGCATCCCAAAAGGTCCACCGATGAACCCAACCTGTCGTGCGAAGCCCGAAGCACCTGCGCGCCACAAACCGCCCGCGCCCACACCGGAAGCAATTCCGCTGTGCGCACTGGGCGCCGGACAGAAGGCGCGCATCGTGGGGGTCGTTGGCGACGGCGACGAGGTGTTGCGTCTGAACGAGTTTGGCCTGCGCCCCGGCGTAGAAATACAAATGCTTCGCCCCGGGCAGACGAGCATTTTTCGGCTCGGGGCGACCAAGGTCTGTTTCCGGCCGAGTCCGGGGTTGTCGGTGCTGGTCAGGCCCGACAGTCACTAGCCGACCGCAGAACAGTCACTAGCCGACCACGAACTGATGCAGGTCTGGCCGCGAACAGACTGGTGTCGATGTTGGAAATTACTGCCGGGCAGGGCAGTGCTGTTGTGCAGCCGGGACCGCGGCGGAGAGCAAACATCAGGACAAACCAAAGCGGCCTGTGGCCGCAAGCAAATGGCGGTTTTGGAGGGACGCGCTGCGGTCGCGTCCGTTAGCACTGGGAGCACGGCCACGACGGAACGTGGCCCTCCAGGTAAGTGGCCCTCCAGAAAACTTGAAAACATGCGCGCAAAACGAGCACAAGTTACGGCGTAACGGACTAATCCGCCACGTAAAGCGATTGTGAGGACTGATGGCCGTGACCCCAAGTACCCGAACAACCTGTCGCCACATCGCCCTGGTGGGCAACCCGAACACGGGAAAGTCCACGCTGTTTACCGCGCTGGTGGGTGTTCACCAACACGTGGGGAACTATCCTGGGGTAACGGTGGAGAAAAAGACCGGCCACACGCATTTTGGCGGGGTGCGCATAGAGGCAATCGACCTTCCAGGCCTGTACAGCCTGCGGCCCCGTTCGCGCGACGAGGCCGTGGCGGTCAGCGTGCTGCTAGGGCAGCAGAGCGATTGTCCGCGCCCGGATGCCGTGGTGTGCGTGGTCGATGCCTGCAACATGCGGCGCGGGCTTTTCCTGCTTAGCCAGGTGCTCGATCTCGGCCTTCCCGTGGTGCTGGCGGTGACCATGCTCGATGTGGCCGCGGCGCACGGCATCCGACTGGACTTGCAGGAACTCCAGCGCCGATTGGGCTTGCCGGTGGTGGGCGTGCAAGCGCATCGGGGATTGGGAATCGAGGCCCTAAAGGCCGCCGTGCTTAGAGCACTAGATAGTGCAGGGCAGGGCAACGCGCCGATGGCGGACGGGTTGCCGTTATCGGTCGGTTCGGCTGATGCCGGCGCAACCTCAAGCGGACAGGCCAGCCCGGTTGGACAACACTTGATGCCCCAGGTGCGGCAATCCAGCCGGCCGCAGCAGCGATCCGATGCCGAAGTCGAGGCCCGATACGACTGGGTCGAGCGGATGCTTGCCGGTGTGCTGGAAGAACCCGCCGAGTGGCCCACCACCTTCAGCGATCGGCTTGACCGGGTGCTTACCCATCGCTTATGGGGCCTGATCGTTTTCGCCGTACTGATGCTGGCCGCGTTCCAGGTGGTTTTTGCCGCCGCCCGGCCGCTGGTGCAGGTGATCGAGCTGTGTTGTGGATGGTGCGCGCAGTGGGTCGAAGCACACATGGCCGAGGGCGCTTTGCGAAGCCTGCTGGTCGACGGGGTAATCGGCGGCGTGGGCAGCGTGCTGGCCTTCCTGCCGCAAATAATGATCCTTTTCCTGTTCATCGGCCTGCTGGAAGGGTGCGGATACATGGCCCGTGCAGCAGTGCTGATGGACCGCTGGATGTCGCCAGTCGGTCTGAGCGGCAAGTCGTTCATTCCCATGCTGTCGTCGTTTGCCTGTGCGGTGCCGGGAATCATGGCCACCCGGGTGATCGACAACGAGCGCGACCGGCTGGCCACGATACTGGTCACGCCGCTGCTGACCTGCTCAGCCCGGCTGCCGCTTTACGCGCTGCTGATAGCGGCTTTCGTGCCGGAACGCCGATATCTGGGAGGACTGCTAGGTTTGCAAGGATTGACGCTAGCCGGTCTGTACGGCTTGGGAATTGTTGCCGCCGCAGCCGCAGCGCTGGTTCTGAAGCGAACGCTATTGCGGGGCGCAACGGCGAGCTTGCTCATCGAACTGCCCAGTTACAAATGGCCCGTCCCGCGCGTGTTGCTCAGCCGCATCACGCAGCGCTGCTGGGTCTTCTTGCGCAACGCGGGAACGCTGATTCTGGCGGCTTCGATTCTGGTATGGGCCGGACTTTACTATCCGCGCAACACACCTGCGGTCGCCCCGCTGAACCAGCGTTTACAACAGTTGGAACAGCAATTGGCGGAACTGCCCCCCAACGACCAGCTCCGCGCCCAACTAGAGGACGAGCGTGCCGAAATACTCTTGCAGATCGAAGGGCAGTATCAACGGCACAGTTTGTTGGGATATTTCGGGCGATGGATCGAACCGGTCTTTCGCCCGCTGGGATGGGATTGGCGCATCGGCTGCGCGGTGATCGCTTCCTTTCCGGCGCGGGAGGTGGTGGTGGCCACGCTGGGTGTGATGTTCAACGCCGGAGCCGAGGTACTCGATTCCGAGCAGCACGCCGTCCGGCTGCAACGGCAATTACACATGGCCACCTGGGAGGGCACCGACCGACCGTTGTTCACCCTGCCGGCTGCGCTGTCGCTGATGGTCTTTTTCGCGCTGTGCGCGCAGTGCGTGGCCACTCTGGCGGTAATCAAGCGCGAAACCAACTCCTGGCGCTGGCCAGCCTTCGCGTTCGTTTACATGACCACGCTGGCCTACCTGGGAGCGATGTTCACTTATCAGATTGGCACTTTGCTAGGAGCGTAACGCAGACTGACGGTGTAACTCGCCCGGCGAATTGCTTGTTCGCCGAAGCCACCAGAACACGTCGGGCGCGAAGCGAGTTTTTCTCAAACAGGGGTTCTTCGTCAAAGGCAAACAGCCATGCTGAACTATCAAGAAGTTCTGGCGCTGGCCGCTACTGCCGCTGCGGCCGCTTATCTGGCATGGCGCGGATGGCAAGCCTTGCGGAAACCTTACGGTACGCTTTGCAGCGGCTGCCGATGCTGTATGTCCGAGAGTGCTCTTTCCGGGTCTGCTTCAGCAGCCAAAGTCGTTGATGCTTCAACGACCTGGTCGGCGAAAGTTTCGCCGTCCAAGGCCGCTGTCCGCCGCGCCAAGTGAACCCGGTTGTGCTTCAGCCGCGCGTACCGCAGCTCCAGCCACAAGCGTGGCCTGCCGGCATGACGATGTTGAACTCTTTGTCGCGGCATAACGAAAACCCTCGCTAATCGCTGAAAAAGTGCGAAGATACAAGCGGCCGTGCGCGAACCTGTTGTCCGAGAATCATGGCCACGAGCTTAAGCTCACCCATTGCCCGGTGCGATCGCCCGACCTGGCACAACTGGATGTTTCAAGACCTTTTCGTTTTGCCCGCCCTTGGTGTCTTCGTGGTTCGAACACCGTCCGAGCAGACCGGCCAAGCAGACTGGCGGTTGGCGTCACTGCGGCTGCGCGACGACGGCGTAGGCCGATAGCTCCGGCTTGGCATCGCCGAAGTCGGTCTCGATGCGGATGGTCTTGTGTACCTTGCCAGTCTGACCACCAGCCACGAAAGTCACGGGTATAATGTGCAGCAGCTTCGGTGTACCGGCCGAAGTGGTGTCGAACCGGAAGCTCGGGTCGTCGCACTTGATGGCCAGGATGCGGAACGGCTTGGTGCCTTTTATCACCAACTGCTTGGTTACGGTCTGCCCGGGCTGAACCATCCCCAGGAACAGCGTACTGGGGCTGAGCGACAACCCGGAACTGACCAGTCCTTCCACGGCCAGCGGAATCTGCACCGCTTGTCCTTCGCTAGTGCAGACCATCAGGTGGTCGTTCAGATAGCCTGCCGGGGCGTGGGGGCTGAGTTTGACCGTCAGTTGATAGCGTACTTGTCCCGGGCCGCGCGCCAGTTCGACCGCCTCGGCAGTCAGATGCGGATTTGCGCTGCGCAGCTCTCGGATGCGCCAGTTGCTGCTGCTATAACAGGTGACGGTCACCTTCTGCTCGGCCGGCTGACCCTGCTGGACGGTTCCGAACTGCACGCTTCCCGGCTCGAACACCACATCGGAACGGATGTAGCTGGAAACCTGAAGCTGCACTTCTGCGAAATACGGTCGATCGAAGGTGACGGTTATCGTAGCCCCGTAGCGTCCCAAGTAGCTGCCGGTGTTCACCCGCGCCACGATTGCCCCACGCTCGTAGGTCTTCAACTGGCGCTTGTCGTCCTTGATGTACACGCTGGTGCATCCGCAACTGCTGCGCACGTTGGCGATGCGAACGTCCTCCAAATACGGATTGGTCAGCTCGAAACAGAACTCGGCTTTGGAGCCGCGAGCGACGGTGCCGAATTCGTGCTGGTGAACGGCAAACATCTTTCTGGCCCACTCTTGGCTCCAGCCGGTCTGCCCGACCGACGCAACGAACACGACCGTTAGAACTGCACGTGTGAAATACCTCAAGGCTTGCATATAGGCTGTCCCCTGTGCAACAAGGTGCGTTCCCATCCTATGGGGAACAAGTCCGCAGACTGCCGCTGTAGTTCTTTGGGTTTGCTTACGCGGGTCGCAAGCAGGTGGTCCTAGCGCGATTTATCCCGTCGTCCCCCCACCGGGCGACAAGCACGGAGCGAAGGCAACTATTGCTATCATCTTGCTAATATATTGCTTTTGGGGTTCATGGGTGGCCCGGCACTCGGCTAGATCACCCACTGGGTCGAAGGCCCGGCAAATCTAGGTTCCACTTATCGACATGTCAACTTCGAGCTTTGGCTGCGCGCCGATGCACCTTTTGTGAGCGTTTTGCCCCACTCATGGGTGCATAAGCGTACAGCCATAGATCTACACGAGCCGGTTTTTTTGCGCCGTTACACGATGACGGGACATTGCATTGGTGTGCCGATTTGGGCTAACATTAGGTTCTTGCCTGCGGCGGGCAGCCAACGACAGTAACAAGTTGCTCACGCTTGATCGAGTTATTCACGCTCGAAGGCGGACGGCGCCGAGCCAGCGCGGATCGGAGCACCCGCGGCGGATGCGGTGGGGTTTTATTGACCCAAAAGTGATATACGTCGGGCTGTGGTGGCCCGTGGGCGCACAACGCCGTTGCTGGCAGGGCGGTGACGGCGCCGGCTAGCACCCTTTCTCCGTAAAGCAGCTTCGGTATCCTTATGTTCGAGAGCCTTCAAGAGAACCTCAGTGCGGCCATCCGCGCGCTGCGTGGACGCGGAAAGCTCACTGAGTCGAACATTCGCGAGGGGCTGGAGCTGGTCCGCCGCGCACTGCTGGAGGCCGACGTCAGCGTCGAGGTCGCCAGGGACTTCGTAGCCCGGGTAGGCGAAAAGGCCGTGGGCGAGCGAGTACTGAAATCGATCGACCCAACCCGCCAATTGATCTACATCGTCTATCAAGAGCTTGCCGCACTGATGGGGCCGGTCGATCATTCGCTGCACCTGAAACCGGGCGTCAGCATACTGATGCTTTGCGGGCTTCAGGGTTCGGGCAAGACGACCACCTGCGGCAAGTTGGGACGTTACGTGGCTCAGCGCGGCCGCAGGCCGATGTTGGTCGCCGCCGACTTGCAACGCCCCGCAGCCATCGAGCAGGTACAGATTATCGGCCAGCAATTGGGTCTGCCCGTGTACGCCGACCCGACGGCCAAAGATCCGGTCGCCCTCTGCCAGGCGGCAGTCAAACAGGCAGAGATCGCCGGGGCGCAGGTGTTGATACTGGACACCGCTGGCCGACTGCACGTGGATCAGGAGCTGATGTCTCAGCTTACTGTGCTCGACCGGCGATTGCAGCCAGACCAGGTGTACCTGGTAGTCGATGCCATGACTGGTCAGGATGCCGTCCGCAGCGCCAAGGCATTCAACGATGCCCTGGAACTGGACGGCGTGATCTTGACCAAGCTGGATGGCGACGCTCGGGGCGGTGCTGCCTTGTCGGTCAAGGCGGTTACCGGCGTGCCGATCAAGTTCGTGGGCGTTGGCGAGCATCTGGATGCGCTGGAGGAGTTTCATCCCGACCGGATGGCCAACCGCATCCTTGGCTTCGGCGACGTGATCAGTCTGGTCGAGCAAGCCAAACAGAAGTTCGACGAAGAGGAACTCCAGCGCCAACAAGCCAAGTTGCGCAAAGGCGAGTTCACCTTGGAGGACTTCAAGAACTTGATCCTACAGACCAAGAGGCTCGGGCCGATAAACAAGCTGCTTAGCTTCCTGCCGGGAATGGGCGGCATGGCGCAGATGATCGGCGACCTGGATGCCGACAATCAGTTGCGGCGGCTGATCGGCATTATCGACTCCATGACGCCCGAAGAACGCCGCAACCCCAAAGGCCTGATCGACCACAGCCGACGAAGGCGAATCGCCGCCGGTGCCGGTGTGGAGCCGCATGAAGTCAGCGATCTGGTCAAACAGTTCGAGCCGATGGCCGACATGATGAAGCGGATCGCCAACATGGGACTTCGCGACCGCATGAAGGCCGTGCAAGAGCTGTCCAGCAGCGGCCTGTTGAATCCCGGCGCACGTCTGGCCAAGCAAAAAGTGGGCACAGGCAAACGCCTGACGCCCAAGGAACGCGCCAAGCTGAAAAAAGAGCGCGAGCGGATGGCACGTCGCAAGAAACGAGAAGAAAAACGCAAGCGACTTGGAGGGAATAACTGAAAAGCCCAACAGCGCCGGGCGTCCCCGGCGGCGCCAATTCCACATGCCACCGGCTGCCCCGGCGGCTCAGCAACGGCTCGGTTGTGCCACGTGCGCAAAGCCTGAGAACGCCGCTTGGGACGATTTGGCCAATGCCGCGGACGTATCTGCTGGGCACCCCGCACGGCACGGTCTCGGGACAAATGTGTTATACCCAATCAATTATGCTATCAATTGGAATTGTCAAAATGGGGTAGTTTCGGGAGAATAGCATATTACACTGTGCGAGGTGCGCTTGGTGCGGGGGTGTCGCAGGGCAACCAGGACGACCACGCTCCGTCGTGGCCGTGCATCCAATGCCGGCGGACGCGACCGCAGCGCGTCCCTTCAGTAACGACATTTGGTTCCGGCGATAGGCCGCTTCGGGTTTGTGAAGGCTAACACGGCGGGAAAACAATACGACTGCAATCGATCGAGCAAGATCGTTGTGTTACCGACAAGCCAATTGTGCAACTGATCCAACTGTTCAACTGGTTCAACTGCTTGACTGATTCAGCAGACAACTGTTGTAGCGACGAGGAGTAGAGAGTGGGAGTTCGCATTCGAATGAAAAAGTTTGGGCGGCGGCACCGCCCGTTTTACCGTATCTGCGCCATGGATAGCCGTGAGCCGCGCGATGGCCGCGTGCTGGAAGTGCTCGGCACGTACGACCCGCTGGTGCCAGAGAAGGACGCGCGGGCGATTCTCAATGGCGAGCGGATCAACTATTGGCTTAGCAAGGGCGCTCAACCGACGGAGAAGGTGAAGATACTGATCAAGAAATACGGGGCCTCCGGCACACGGTTGGAGCAGCAGCGGCAGGCGCTTGCCCGGCTGGCCCAGGTCCGCCGCTTGCAACGGCGTCCACCGGCAGCGGATTCCGCTGGGCAATCGGCCGAACAGGAGGAAGCAAGTCCGCAGGCCCGAGCAGCCGAAACCGCACAAACGCCGGAGGGATAACTTCAGTCGTAACGCCTTATGCGCTTTGACGTGCTGACCCTGTTTCCCGGCATTTTTCAAGGTTACTTGAGCCAAAGCCTGCTGAAGCGCGCCATTGCCGCCGGATTGGTAGAAGTACACCTGCACGACATTCGCCAGTGGGCTAAAGGAAAACACAAATCGGTAGACGATCGGCCGTTCGGCGGTGGGCCGGGAATGGTGATGATGGTCGAGCCGGTCGTCGAGTGCGTCGAAGCGGTACAGAAGTTGTGTCCCGACCCGGGACACCTTGTGATGTTGACACCGCAAGGCCGACGGCTGGATCAACCGCTGGTCGAGAAGCTGGCCCAGCACAACCGGCTGCTGCTGCTTTGCGGCCGCTACGAAGGGTTCGACGAACGCATCAGAATACTATTGCAACCGGAGGAGATTTCCTTAGGCGACTTTGTACTAAACGGCGGCGAAGTAGCCGCCATGGCTATTATCGACGCGGTGATCCGCTTGACGCCCGGGGTGCTCGGCGATCAGCAAAGCGCGCGGGAGGACTCGTTTTCCGGCTCCGAACGGCTGCTGGAATACGCCCAGTACACCCGGCCCCGTGTCTACCGCGGCCTGGCCGTTCCCGAAGTGTTGCTCAGCGGCGATCACAAGCGAATCGCCCAGTGGCGGGCCGACAGCAGCCGCCAGCGGACGCTCCAGCGGCAAGCGGAAATGGGGCAGACATGACAACCGTTGAAGCCTGACAATTACTCAAGCGTTGCAAACCGCTCGGTCATGTCAATACAGCCGTCGTGACAGCCGCACAGGGCGCAGTCGGCTGGACGGTCGCCGGCAAGAAGCGGAAAGGGCGCGTGCGGGAAGATTTACTGCTGGCGGGCAAACGTTAAGCAACTCGGGCATCAAGCTTCCAGCAAATCGGACATTGAGCTTACTCGAAATCGGATAAGAAGCTTCCTGAGAGGAACTGCGATGGACCAACGATTGATCGACCTGGTCGAACGTGATTGCACGAAACCGGAAATTCCGTTCTTCGAGGTGGGCGACACCGTGGATGTGCATTGCCGAATCCTCGAGGGCGACAAAGAGCGCATCCAAATCTTCAGCGGCATCGTCATCGCCCGCAGCGGTTCAGGCACGCGCGAAATGTTCACCGTGCGCCGCATCGTTCAAGGCGAAGGGGTGGAGCGCAAGTTCCCCTTGCACTCGCCCCGGATCGCCAAGATCGAAGTGAAGCGTTCCGGGGTGGTGCGTCGGGCGAAGCTGTACTACCTGCGCGAGCGGGTGGGCAAGGCCGTGCGTCTGAAAGAACGACGCGTCGATCAGGCCAAGCGGCAAAAGTATGCCGAAAAAGCACAACTGAAGGCCCAAGCCCGCGCCAAACGCCTGGAAGAACTCTGAGCACAACCAACAACTGCTAGCACAACTCGGTCTGCCAAGCTGGTTTCGGCCAGGCCACGTGCGACAATCAAGTCCCGGGCCGAAAGCCGACAGCGCTTCGGCTGTGGTTCGTTTACCGCCACACATTGTTTACGGAGGAGCAATGTTATGGGTCATCGGATGGTCTTTTGGGCCTGGATTGGCGGGCTTTTGGTTTTCGCGCTTGCTGGTTGCTCGCGGCAAGACGCTCGGCGGCAACCAATAGCGGGCAAACAGCAAAACGCACGTTCTTCCGAACAAGGTCAGCCGGTCAAGCCCACCGAGCCGTTTCGGTTCGTGCCGCCCGAGGTGAAACTGCCCGAGCCGGACGGCCCCCGCAACCCACCTCAGTCTCAACAGGCGCACAAGCCGGTGCAGCCTGCGGCCGACGTGTTCTTGACTGAGCTGCTGTCGGCGCCCGACGATCTGCTGCTGGCCGAGACGGTTTTCCGCCGCATTCGCAGCGTAGTGGAAAGCGCTGCTGGACGAACCGCAGTGGTGCCGGAACCGCAGCGGGTGGTGTACCTGGTCTGGGGGAGCAAACTGATCATCGAAGATGGCGGCTTCGAGGAATTGTTCAAACAGCAACTCAGCGAATTCGCTGCCATCGCCGCGGCGTACGAGACGATCGGTCTGTCGCGGGCTGCCGACGCGGTACGCAGTGCATTGTCGGTCTTTCCCGGCGGCCGTCCCCAGCCCGAGGTCCAATTGCGCCTGCAATACATCAGCCAGCTTGCCGAGGACCAGCGGGAGCAGTTGCACAACGCCGCGCGGACGATCTGGGACTGCCAGCGGCAGATCCAGCGGCAACTGGCCGCTTACATCCGCTCGCAAGCCACCGCCTTTTATTCGTTGCGTCCTGCTGCCGGAGAAGACCCCAACGTGCTGAAGGGCAAGAACCTTGCTCCCCCCGACCCGGATGCCTATACCCGCGATGTGGCGCGTTGGCTGGAAAGCATCGATGCGGCGATTCTGGTCTGGCAGCCTTCCGGCGGGACGCAATGGTTCACCAAGGACCTGGCGGCGCAAGTGCGGGGCGGTGCGCGTATCATCGGCGTGCGGCTTTCCCCCCGCCGCTATAGCACAGACCAGGAATTGCTCATCGTCGCCTCGATGGAATCCCTGCGCGAATTGGTGGAGGTTGACCTGGAGCGCACCTACGTGAGCGCCTCGGGCATCATGGCGCTGGCCGGATTGCCCCAGTTGCGGCGGCTCAACCTGTGCAACACCGATGCAGCCGACTCCTGGATGCCGCACATCGGGCAGCTTGCCAATCTCGAAGAGCTTGACCTGAGCCGCACCAACATCACCGACGCTGCACTACCCCAGTTGGTGCATCTGCGGCAATTGAGGATTCTGGGATTGTGGCGGACGCGCATCACCGGCCGGACGCTGGAACATCTGGCCCTGCTACCCCGGCTGGAAAAACTCGTACTGGCCCGGTCTGCGGTGCGCGACGAACATCTGGGTGGACTGGCATACTTGCGGAACCTGCGCACGTTGGACCTCGACAAGACCCAGATCACCACCGAAGCCCTCAATCACGTCGAAAAACTCGATCGGCTCGAAGAGCTTTGGCTGGCCTTCACCCGTGTAGGCAACCGTGGTATGGCCTGTTTGCGCAACTTGCGCAACTTACGCAGTCTTACGCTTGACGAAACGCAAGTCACAGACCTGGGGCTGGCCGAATTGCAGTCGCTTGCGGAATTGCAAGAGCTATCGCTGTACGGCACGGAAGTTGGCAATCTGGGAATGAGTTTCCTCAAACGGCTGCGAAAACTCCGCTCGCTCTGCCTGAGCAATACCCTGGTCGGTGACGAAGGACTAGCACAACTGGCCGGACTGCCCGAACTGACCGAACTGGAACTGAACAACACCCGAGTTACCGACGCCGGTTTGGCTTACCTGGCCAGCTTCCCGAAATTGCAGTACGTTTCGCTGGATACCGGTGGCGTCAGCGAAACGGCCGTGCAAAAGCTCCGCGCAGCTCGGGCAGGAGTACACATCTTCCGCTGAGCCAGGCAACCGGCCCCGGACGGCGCCGATTGCAAGACCGTGCCGAGGGCCGTACCAGCAATGGGCGACGTTTCGGCCTGCACGCCAGCCGGGCCAACGATCGGGCGGAGTTGCTATACTCCGCACACGGTGAAATGAGATGTTTTTCCCAGCGACAATGATTTGTTCTTGCCCGCGGGAAGTATATGTCATTTCGGCAATTGCTGGCGCGATGGCTGGGATGGCTGTTGCCCCCAAACAGCCTCGGCAATCGTGGAGAACGCCTGGCCGCAAGCTACTTGCGCCGTTTGGGCTACAAGATCATCGCCCGCGGCGCAATAGGCAAACTGGGCGAGTTGGACCTGGTAGCCCTTGATGGCCAGACTATCGTGTTTGTCGAGGTCAAGACAAGGCAATCGGCTGACCATGGCCATCCGGCCCAGGCTGTGGACAATCAAAAGCAACGCCGCCTGACACGCGCCGCGCTGGGCTACTTGCGCCGTCACGGCCTGCTGGAACATCCGGCCCGCTTCGACGTAGTGGCCATCACCTGGCCGGACAGCGACCAACCCCAAGTCGAGCACATCAAGAATGCATTCGAGGCCACCGGTTCCGGCGGCTTCTACTGCTAATGTTTTGACCGGCAACAGCTTCTGCCGTCGTCAGCCAGACCGAGCCGGCAGCGCCAGCGACCGGCTTTCGTTCTGATGGCGCACGGCGAGCCGGGAGCGTGATGAAAGGGCTTTTGATCTTACGGCGCACGGCGAGCCGCGAGCGTAAGCGACCGGCAAAACTTGCCGGCGCTTGGTCCCCCACCGAGCCGGGAGCGCCAGCGACCGGTTCTCGGCTGACCAACCCACGCACGGAAAGACGCCCATGCCCTACCTCGCGCCTGCAAACTCGCGGCACCCTTGTTCCCCTCCATGCGGCGAATAAACCCCACGCGGTGAAAAAACCTCATCTGCCTTCCAGACGCCCACAACTCTGGCAAACTCATTGTGCCGCGGTCTTGCTGCCATGCGGCGAGCCGCCGATGGGCATACCCACCGGCAATGGGCGGCCCGCCACGGCAAACCCCATCCCATACAGTTCCTTTCGCAATATGCGGAAGGCACCGAAACTGTCCGGATAGACCCAGACGGTAATGGTGTGCTTGCCGGGGCGCAACTCGGCCAGCCGACGGCGAAACTCAGACTGGCTCCGCAGTGCCTCTTCCACCGGTTCGCCCAACTGGGTGCTGGTCGGATGAATGGTGAATAGTTCCAGTTCCGGGTAGCTGCCGCTGCGTCGGCGGGTGACGATGGCTTCTTCGGCGGGCACTTCGCGCCACAGTACGGTGTATTCTAGTCGGAAGCCATCTACCGGACCGACCGTCCCGCGCAGCTCGCGCCGCTGCCGAAGCTGTTCGGCGTTGCGGCGGACATCGAGAATCATGCGTTCGATGAGCTGCTGCCAGGGAATGGCCGCAATCCGTCCGTTGCGAAGCTGAAAGTGGACCTCGTCTTCGTCCACAGTGCGGCTAATAGGCGTGGGGTAGCTTTCGATCACGATCGGCGCTGCGACAGCCGTCTCCAGCGCGGCGCGCTGCTGTCGTAACTGCTCGATTTGATGGCGCGCGGCGTCGATGGCTTGCGCCAAGCGGATATCGTCCTGCGTGCGTTGGCCTGCCCCTTCTTGCCGCTGCCGAAGCCGCTCCTCCAAAGCCGCCACGCTAAAACCCAGCATGTCGCGGTGGGTCTTGTGGATTGCTGCCAGTTGCTCGATGTTGCTGATTTCCGCTGCCAACTTGAGCACGTCGCCCCGCAGCGACTGCTCCTGGGCCAGCAGCTTGTGCAGGTTTTCTTGAAGTTGTACGGCCGACGCGCTGGGCGGGGCGTCGACCGGCATTTTCTTGATCCTCATCCCGATGAGCATCACCATGATTAGCATTATGCTCACTACGCTGGCGCAGATATCGACGAACGAATCGGCGTTGACGGCATCGACAGGGCTGCTGTGGCTGGTCATCGGTCGGTCAACATTCACTTATTGAAGTATCGCCGAATACTGCCCTGCGCCCGGTACACAATCGCGACCCAAAAGCAGCGGTGCTAGCAACTCGCACAGTCTTAGTCAGCGTTGCTGGATCACCAGCCCGCTGCCCTCCAGTAACCTCGTCAACTCGTCGAAGCGTTGCTGTGCCCCGGGAGCTACCGATACTTGCAGCACTGGGCGCCAATACATGCCCTTGCCGGCCATTCCCCACGAGCGGATGCGCTCCCAGACGGCCAGAATCAGCTCGTCCAGGGCATCGGCGGTGCGCGGACCCAGCGCGATGGTCTTGCCGGGCGAAGCGCCCGCTTCAGGCAGCAACACCAGGCGGTCTTGGTAGCAGTCGATCTTGATGGGCCGGGTAAGCGGGATGGCGCCAGCCGTGGATGTGGGCAACCCCCAGTCGGCGCCGCGCCGGTCGATGGGCGCCTTGGGCCTTCCGCGATTTTCCTGCCGGCCTTCGGAATCGCGCTGTGCGCTGGTTTCGACCGGCTCTTTGGGGTGCCACTGGCCCGGCCGCAACGGATTGCCGCCAGAGGCTTCCATTCGTGGGTCTTCCCGCCCAGCGGCTTGCGATTGCGGACCGTCTGGCGGCGGAGGCACGATCACCCCTTCGGGCAATGGCTGACGCGCTGGGCTGCCAGCCGGTCGGCCATGCGCATCCATTCGGGCCTCAGAAATCGCGCCGCCGCTGTGCAGGCCCGCCGGCAGATACGCTGTGCTTTGCGGCGAAGCAGCATCGGCCGGATTGGGCACGGCCACGCCCAGCGCTGACGCCGATTGACCGCCAGCCGGTGCGGCCGGTTGCCGTGCCCCGGTGGGCTGCTGGCCGCCAGGATAGCCGGCTGCGGGTATCGCCGTAACGGGGTCACTGCCTGCGCGGCCCTGGCCCTCCGGTATTTCGCGCCGAGCGCCGATCGGACCTGCGGCGGGCTGAGACACATAGCCCGATGTGCCTGATGGGCCGTCGATCTGCACCGCGCCGCCTCGACCGGGCGAAAGGGCATAAACAGGTCGCCCGGCGCCGTACAGACGCGGCGCAGCGGCTATCAGTCGGGCCTGAATGGTTCTGGCCTGTTCTAGCGCCGCCAGGGCTACTTGCCGCAACTGAGCGTCGGGCGGCGGATAACTCAATTGCCAATCGTCGTCGATAAGCTCATAGCCGAAGTCCGATCCCCAAGCGGCTATCGCCTCCCGACCGGCCGCATAAGCCTCCACGCCGCTTGCCCGTACCAAAAACAGCGGATACGGCCGCTCGCTGCCCTGCTGATCGATCAGCCCGCTGCGATCCAAATAGGCCTCGATCGCTCGCAGCGTGGCGGCCAGCGGGTTGTCTTTCTTCAGCGGGCCGCGGAAGTCGTCGGCAGTCAGCCGAATCCCTTCTGGCTGAATAATCACCGCGTCGGCTGTGCATTCGATGTAAATCGGGCGGCGGCGCGTCCCGCTCGGACCCTCATAGGGGATGATGGCGTAAGAAGGCTTGCGCTGCCGAACGGCCGCCTGCGCTTCTTCCAAGCCGCGCCGCGCCTCGGCCAGTTCGGCCTGGACCTGCTCCCACTGGGCTTGCAACTGGCTGCGCAACGAACCGCCGGCCGGTTCATGCTTGTCGATCGACTGGAGCATGCTCTGCAATCGTTGTGCTTCGGATTGCAAGCGACGCGCATGATCTTCGTAATGGGCCAACCGGTCGCGCGCCTGGCGAAGGTCTTCTTCGGTCTTTTGCCGCGAGAGCTTCAACTGCTCGATGCGCCACTGAATCAATTCCAGCTCGGACTGCATTTCCTCGTGCGTCTGGGCTGCGCGCCGCTGGGCTTCTTCCAGCGCTTGCCGACGCGCGATACGCGAAATCCCCAACAGCAGAGGCACCAAAGCCCCCATTACGCACACCAGCACTGCCAGAAATGGGAACAAGGCGATGCTTGGCCCACAGTGCGGCGCACGTCGGCGTTGAAGCTGTCTGGTTCTCATGCCGCATGGGTGGCGCGTCGGGCCGGTTCCAGCCGCACCGCCGGTGGTAACTCGCTCAGCCTGGCGTTAAGCAACTGAACGGCAGCCGCCAGGTTCAACACCGTTTGCTCGAAATGTCGGCTGCCGGCCAGAGCGGCCAGGTTGCGATTCAGCGCATCTTCCAGCCGCACCACTTCGCCACTTGCCTGCACGACCTGCCGTAGCACATCGGCCTGCTGGGCCAGCGCCGATTGCAGCCGCGCCGAGGCAGATTCCATCGCCTGAGTGTAATTGCCCAACGCCGAACGCAATGCCGCTTGCCACAACTCCATCTGCCGCCGTAAGAGATTCTCCGTCAGCGCGGCAAGGTTGTCGGTCAATCGGGCGGCGCTGGCCAGTGCGGGGTCTGTCGCCGCGGCCGTCGGTGGAAAGCGGGAAAGGATTTCCTCGGAGACTTGCCGCGTAACGCGGTCCAGCAGACTGCTTTCCGCCTTCTCGACGAAAAACTGCACGAACATCAACACTATCGAAAGCGACAAGGCCAGCGCCGTAGTATCGAACTTCACCCCCAGCCCGGAAAGCACTTCCACCATCGACTCGTCCGGTGCCCGCAGGTCCACGCTGTTCAGCGCCATGGTGATGCCAACCACCGTTCCCAGGAAACCCAGTATGGGGATCGACCAGACTATCACCCTGAAAAGCGCGAAGCTAGCATGTTGCCGGGCGGAGTCCAGATCGGCCAGATAGTCCAGATAGTCGTCCAGCTCTTCCGCCGAGCCGCGCGAGCGCAGTCGCTCCAGCGCGGCGCGGAGCCGTCCGACGTAGTACTCCCGCTGTCGCCCGGCAGGAAGCGCGTCCAGACGCCGCAGCAAATCGTCGCAGTGTTGCCTCAGTGCAACTTCCGAGCCTGTAACGACTTCGGTCGTGCCCAATGGCGACTGGCGCAAAGCGGCGTGCTGCGCGGCGACATCCAGTCCTTTGATCACCAGCGCCGCCAGCCCGATGGCGAAGATTACCGTCTCCATGTACTCCACCGGGTGGCCGGCGAAGTAGCGGACCACCAGCGGCGTTTGCAGCGGTCCGCCGTGAATCAAACCGTAGAAGCCCAGCGCACCCAAACCACCCCACAAGACTGGCGATCTGAGCACCGATTGATACCACTGCCGCAAGTTGTTCACCAGTGCATTCCTTTGCCGATTCGCATTGCTTTACCGATTCAGATTGTTTTGCCGATTCACATTGCTTTTCCTATTCAGCGGTCTGAAACAGCACTGCTGAAGATAAGACTTTTCGACACAGCGTGGTTCGACACAGCATCGTTGAACACAGCGTCGTTCAACATAGCGCTTCTCAGCACAACGCTCTTTAACGCGGCACGGTTCAACATAGCCCTGCTGAAGAAAACCCCGTTGAAGACAACACTCTTCGTACTATGCATTGCACGCGCTGAACTGAGACGTTTTTGCTCCGGAATCGTTTGCTCCGAAATCG
>Ga0209017_10001591_pt1 | contig 16827 bp, 14 predicted proteins | sample YNPBryunderm2012_FD_185812 | JGI IMG/M metagenome (GOLD analysis project Ga0209017, IMG submission 185812) | Anoxygenic and chlorotrophic microbial mat microbial communities from Yellowstone National Park, USA - YNP Bryant MS undermat 2012... ... | reverse complement strand
GCGTAGGCCAGCTCCTGCATGGTAACGGCTTCATCTGCGCGTATGGTGATGGTACGCGTCGTCGGATCCTGCCCAGCTCCCTGCAAGGCTTTCCGCACAAGCGCTGGCAAAGCCTCCTTGGAAATACGCTGGTTGTCCCAGTACCACTCGCCCTTAGCGGTGATGGTGATGCTGTGGGGGCCCTTCGTGGGCTGCTGCGAAGCGCTCTGCGGCAATTGCACCTCAATACCTGCCTGACTGACAAAAGACGCGGTCAATAGAAAGTAAATCAGCAGAAGAAACACCATGTCAGCAATGCTGGCGAGTGAAAACTCCGAGAGAGGCTCAAGCCGGCGCCGAAACATACGCTTTTACCGAATAGGCTCTTGGAGGACATCCAGGAAGGCGGTGCTGGTAGCTTCCATGCGGAGGATGAAGCTCTGGATGCGGTTTACCAGCACATTGTAGGCGAAGTTCATGGGGATGGCGATGATGAGGCCGGCAGCGGTGGTAATCATAGCCTCATAGATGCCATCGGCAAGGGTGGCGGGGTTGACATTGCCTTGCAGGTGCGCGATTTTCATGAAGGCCTGGATAAGGCCGGTAACAGTCCCCAGAAAGCCCACCATAGGCGCGAGGGCAGCCACCGTGGCGAGGTAGGAGATGTTTTTTTCCAGTTGGAGGAGTTCTATGTTGCCCTGGTTTTGGATGGCGGCGGTGATGTCGGGCAGGGGGGAGCCCAGCCGGCTGATGCCTTTTCCGATCATACGGGCGAAGGGGGTCGCCTGTGCAGCGCAGATAGCCTCAGCCCGGGCCACATCCCCCTGCCGCAAAGCCGCCTTAATCTGCTCGATAAACGACGTCGGGTCTTTGTCGTACTTGACGAGGAGAAGGTACCGCTCTATGAAGATATACACCCCTACTGCCGCCAGCACGATAAGGATGATCATCGCCCATCCGCCCATCCGGGCAAAGTCCAGCAGGGTAAGCTCTACTTTTTGCGGGGCGGCGAGGGTGACTTCCCCCGCAGGCGTCTGAAGCCAGAGCATCAGCCAAAGTTAGGGGAGTTTGGGGGATTAGGGTTCGCCAGCGGCTAAGTATTGGCGTAAGGCTTCATGAATGGCCTTTGCGATGGTGGCCTGCCCCTCTGGCGAGCCAATGTACTTTTCTTCCTGGGGGTTGGTGATAAAGCCCACCTCACACAGGACAGCGGGCATGCCTGTGCGCCACAGAACCAAAAATCCTGCCTGCCGAACCCCCCGCGAAGGGCGCTTCGTGATATGGGTCATCTTATCTTCAATCTTTCTTGCGAGGCGGAGGCTTTGCTTGAGGTAGGCGTGCTGCAAAAGCGAAAAGATGATATAAGCTTCGGGCGAGTTGGGGTCAAAGCCTTCATAGACTTCCTCGTGCCGGTCTTCTAACAGGATGACGGCATTTTCGCGCATGACGACGGCGAGGTTTTCGTCGCTTTTATGCTCGCCCATGGCATAAGTTTCGGAGCCGTGGATGTCCTTTTTGGGGTTGGCGTTGCAGTGGATGCTGATAAAGAACTGCGCTTTGAGCTTATTGGCGGTGTCAGCCCGCCTAACGAGTTCTACGAAGACGTCCTCATCCCGGGTGAGGACAGGGCGAAAGAGGGGGTCTTTTTGGAGCAGGGCGTAAAGCTGCTTGCCAATAGCGAGGGTGATGTCTTTTTCTTTGTAGAGTTTGCCGGAGGCGCCGGGGTCTTTGCCACCATGGCCCGGGTCAATGACGACGATAACGGGTTTGAGGGCGCGCACGCTTGTGAGGGCAAGCCATATCCCAAGCAGGCCTCCCATTAGTCCCAGTTTCCGAAAGGTGCTGACCCACCTACCTTTGCCCATAGGGATGCAAAAATCGCAAATCTGGGCGATATTTCTGCTTAGTGCTCTGTGTGCCCAACCGCCTGCCCCGGCCGATACCCTGCCGCAGGCTCTCCTTGACTCCCTGAGCCGGTATAGCCCGGTAGACGATACGGTTTATTACGAAGCGGCAGACTCCATCGTTTTTTATATTCCCGAGCGCCGGGTCTATCTTCACAATCAAGTCAAGGTGCGTTATGGAAGCTTCCGCCTCGAGAGCGGCTATGCCTGGCTAAACCTGGAAACCGGCTGGATATATGGGCAAGGTTTGCCGGTGGGGGACACCTTTGCGCAGAAGCCCATCTTCTACTATGGGCAGGAACGTTACGACCTGGATAGTCTGCGCTACGATCTGCGCAGGCAGCGGGGCCAGGTCTTTGGTTTGCGGCAAGCCCTCCAGGAGGAAGTCTTAGCCGGTCGAGCCATTCAGGTCAACCCCGACGGCACCTTTTTCCTCAAATCTGGCTATTATACCACCTGTACCGCCTATCCCCCGCACTTTTACATTGCCTCCACCCGTCTCAAACTCTACCCCGGCGAGAAGATCGTCAGTGGTCCGCTCTACGCTGTCGCGGGCGATGTGCCCATCCCCCTCCTCCTGCCCTTCGGCTACTTCCCCTTCATGGATAGGAGCACCTCAGGCATTATCCTGCCCTTTATCGGACAGGCGGCAGACCGCGGGTTTTTCCTCCGGGGTTTAGGCTACTACTGGGCAATAAACGACTACATGAACCTCCGGCTGCTGGCAGACCTTTTTACCCGAGGGGGCTACCGCACCGAGCTCCTCTGGACCTACCGCAAACGCTACTGGTACGACGGGAGCCTCTCCCTCCAGCATAGCCTCCAAAGCTTCAACGAGCCGGGCGACCCGGATTATCAGGCGACCCGGATGACCTTCGTCCGGTGGCAGCACCGGCAAACCCTCTCCCCTACGGCGAACTTTTCTGCCAGCGTCCAGGCCGGTACCTCTACGTTCCTGGCTCGCCAGAGCTATACGGCCTCCGACTTCCTCTCTACCAACCTCCAGTCCAGCATTGCCCTGCAAAAGGCCTTTCCACACTCGCCCTTCCAGCTAACGGTGGGGGCCAACCACAGCCAGAACCTCATCCAGAAATCCTGGCAAATCCAGCTGCCCGTCATCGCCCTCTACCAAAATCGGCTTTTTCCCTTTGAGCGCAAGCGCCGTATCGGCCCCCAGCGGTGGTACGAGCGCATCGGCTATACCTACCGCTTAGATGCCCAGCAGCTCATTGAAGTACCCGAAAGCCTGCTTTTCACGCCCACAATGTACGACACGGCCCGCTGGGGCCTGCGCCACAACATCCAAGTTAGCGCCGGCTACTCGGTTTTCCGCTACCTACAGCTTACGCCTACCCTCACCTACAACGAATACCTGTACAACGAACAGCTTCTTTACGTGCAAGAATCTACGGGTGTTCGCTCGGAACGTCTGCGGCAGCTGCGAGCGGCTCGGGATTTTGCCTTTCAAGTGGCCTTTACCACGCGCATTTACGGCACGAAAATCTTTCGCGGCCGTAAGGGCTTAGCCCTGCGCCACACCATCATCCCCACGCTCGCCTACCAGTACAAGCCCGACTTTTCCAAACCCACGTGGGGACTTTACCAGATTATTGATGGGCGGCCTTACAACCCCCTTGCCCGGGGCCTCTACGGGAGCCCCTCGCCGGGCGAGCAGCAGGCCCTTCAGTTTAGTATCAATAACCTTTGGGAAGCCCGCTACAAGGCCCCCCAGCCCCCCGGCACACCGCCCCCCACCAAGCCCACCTACCGCTACCTCACCCTCTTAGATAATGTGGGCCTTTCAGGAAGCTACAACTTCGCCGCAGATAGCTTTCGGCTCTCCCCCATCAATCTCACCGCCCGGACTAACCTGGCCGGCTCCCTCCTTAACCTCAGCAGCGTCGCCACCTTAGACCCCTATGAATACACCGAGACCGGCCAGCGCCGACCCCGCTACCAGTGGGCTATCAACCGCCAGCCCGGTACCATCACCCAAATCACCCTCGGCGCCGCCACCAACCTCCAACCGAAAAATACCCCCACCTACACCGAATATCCCGCCAGCGAGTACGTGTACTTCAATGTGCCGTGGAACCTCCAGCTCAACTACAACCTCGTGGGCACTCGGCAGTTCGTCCCCGGCGAAAAGCCCTACAAGTGGGTTCAGACGCTGAACTTTTCGGGCGAAGTGCGGCTCACCTACGCCTGGCGCGTGCAAGTCACCTCCGGGTACGACTTTATCCAGAAGCGCCTGTCTTTTACGAGCGTCAATATCTATCGGGACCTACACTGCTGGGAGTTTAGTATGAGCTGGATTCCATTTGGGCCGCGGCAGAGTTATTTTTTGACGCTTTCGGCGCGCTCACCTAAGCTGCAAGACCTTCGCATTACGAAGCGGCGCGACTGGCAAGATCGGTTTGTACGGGGGCTGCCATAGGGTGGCTGTAGTCTGAGGTAGTCTTCGCATGCCGCCGCGGCGGCCCCCATGAAAGGCGTTACTTCCCCGCTTACGTTAGAGAAGCCCCGCCAATCATGGAGGCACGCGGCATTTCCCCTCAGTCGGCTAATCGGCCTTGCAGGTAATCATCGTAGGCATAGAGGTCCAGCAGGCCGTGCCCGCAGAGATTGAAAAGAATGACGGGTTTTTCGTTTCGGGTGCGGGCTTCGAGGGCAAGGTCTATGACCGCTTTGACGGCATGGGCGGCTTCTGGGGCGGGAATGATACCTTCGGTCCGGGCAAAGAAGAGACCCGCCTCAAAGACAGCTGCCTGGGGATAGGCTCGAGCCTCTATGTAGCCAAGGTCGTAAAGGTGCGAGACCAGAGGCGCCATACCATGGTAACGCAGTCCCCCCGCATGAATCCGCGGCGGCACGAAGTCATGCCCTAAGGTGTGCATTTTGAGTAGGGGCGTCATGCCAGCGGTGTCGCCGAAGTCGTACCGATACTCGCCCTTCGTGAGGGAGGGACAAGCGGCCGGTTCTACAGCTACGACCCGCATGCGGGGCATTTCCCCTCGTAGCATCCGCCCAATAAAGGGAAAGGTCAGCCCAGCGAAGTTGCTTCCCCCTCCTACAGCCCCTACCAGGATGGTGGGAGCTTCGCCCGCCATCTGCATCTGGAGGAAGGCTTCCTCGCCAATCACCGTCTGATGCAGGAGAACGTGGTTGAGGACGCTCCCCAGGGCATACTTGGCTTTTTCGTCGGAGAGAACGTCCTGAATCGCTTCGGTGATGGCGATACCGAGGCTGCCGGGATGATCCGTCCCTGCAAACTCGCGCCCAAAGGGCGTGCGGTTACTGGGGCTGGGGTACACCTGCGCGCCATAGGCTTGCATGACGAGCTTCCGGAAGGGCTTTTGCTCGTAGCTGACGCGCACCATGTACACGCGCGTCTCCAAGCCCATGAGCCGGCAGGCCATGCTGAGAGCGCTACCCCATTGGCCAGCGCCCGTCTCGGTAACCAGCACCGCTGTCCCCTCTTCGCGGTTGTAGTAAGCCTGCGCAATGGCGGTATTAGGCTTGTGGCTGCCGGCTGGACTCACGCCCTCGTACTTGTAGTAGATGTGCGCTGGCGTGTCCAGGGCCGCTTCCAGCCGCCGCGCCCGCAAGAGCGGCGTAGGCCGGTAAAGCCCATACACCTCCCGCACCGGCTCCGGAATCGGAATATACCGCTCGGTGCTGGCTTCTTGCGCCACCAGTGCCGCCGGAAACAGCCGCAAAAGCGGCGCCGGATCAGCAAGGGGCTGCTGCGTCCTGGGATCCAATGGCGGTGCCAACGGTTCTGGCAAATCCGCTGCTACGTTGTACCATCTTTCGGGGATATCCCCCGCCTTCAAAAGGTATGCGTGCGTGCGCATAAGGCTAAACGAAAGGTTTTACGACTTCGCAAAAGCGATGCCCTTTCCTGAGGGCTTAGCGTGCCCATGCGATTCTGCCCTTCATAGGCAGGGTACCGATAGCTTCAGGAAGGAAAAGCCGCGTGCGTCCCGCTTTTCTGGCAGGACGGACTGGTTAGACGACGGGTAAGTTTGAAGGTTTTTACTGCGAGCGACGCCAAACCCACCTCCATCCCGCGCGGGATGCCCTCATAGAGGCCCTGCCGAGATGATTGGTATAAACGGCCACGACTTTGGTAAGGTGGATTGGCACGGCGCAAAGGTAGGGCTATTTTGGCTTTGTCAAGGGGGGGAGGCGCCTCGGTCGTACTTTACTTTTGTGGGTATGCTGTTTGGGGCTTTGGCGGTGTATCTGCTGGTCAGCTTAGGGATAGGGCTACTGGGGCGGTGGCGGATGCGGCCCACGCTGGAAGGGTATTTTGCGGGGGGACGGCAGATTCCCTGGTGGGCAGCGGCGCTGAGTATGGTAGCCACGACTTTCGCCGTGGATACGCCCTTAGCTATCACCGAGTATGTGCGGGAAGGGGGGCTGGCCGCCAACTGGCGCTGGTGGAATATGCTCATCGGCGGTATACTAAGCACGGTAATCTTCGCGCCGCTCTGGCGCCGAAGCGGCGTCTTGACCGATAGCGAATTCCTCACCCTCCGCTACGGAAAGGGCCTCCTACCCCGCTTTCTCCGGGGCTTTCGCGCCCTGTACATGGGCCTCTTCATCAATCTGATCATCATGGGCTGGGTCCAGCTCGCTATGCTCACCGTGCTGAAAACCTTTGTGGAGCTTTCCCCGTCACAAGCCTGGGCTGTCCTCATTGTTTCTACTTTGGCCACGATGCTCTATACGCTGTGGGGAGGGCTCTGGAGCGTGATCTGGACGGATATTTTGCAGTTTACGCTGGCGCTCTCAGCCACGACGTTACTGATGGTGCGGGTGCTTACGCAGGTAGACCTGTCGGCCCTGCCGGAGAAATACTGGGCGTTCTGGCCAGGGCTGGAGGGGATAGGCTGGGGACTCTTAGGGGCTATAGCTTTCTTAGGCCTACAATGGTGGGCCAGTTGGTATCCCGGTGCCGAGCCCGCCGGCGGTGGGTACATCCTCCAGCGCATGGCCTCTACACCTTCCCCCCGCCAGGCCCAAATGGCCCTCGCGCTCTTTCAGGTGCTGCATTATATCGTACGGCCCATCACGTGGTTTGCCGTCGCGCTGGGCTCTCTTATCATCTTCCCTACCCTGACCGACCACAAGACCGCTTACCTCCTGATGGGCAAGCAGTTCCTTTCCCCGACTGAGCAGATATTCCTTCTGGTAGGGCTGGTGGGGGCCTACACGAGTACCATTTCCACCCACCTCAACTGGGGGGCGTCTTACTTTGCGAACGACCTCGGTCTGGATGAGAAGTCCAGCTGGTCGGCGGGCCGCTGGGCCACCGTGGCCCTCGGTATCCTCAGTCTCGGCATCGTCCCCCTCATGGACAGCGTAGCCAAAGCCTGGAACTTCCTCTTAGAAACGGGTGCCGGCATGGGCTTCGTCCTGATAGGGCGGTGGTTCTGGAAACGCATTTCTGTCTTCAGCGAGCTGACCGCCTTAGTGGCGCCGCCGCTCGGGTATCTTTTCTTTCACGAAGTGATCCCGCTTTCTTTTCCAGAGAGCTACTTAGCGACGGTGGGGTGGACGGTGGCATGGATACTGCTGGTGAGCTGGTGGGCAGGGCCTACCCCGGAGCCGATATGGCGGGCTTTTCAGGCTAAAGTCCGCCCCACTTTACATGCCAGCCAACTTCTTTTATGGCTTCTGGGCGTAAGTGGGGGATACCTCACCCTGGCCGGCCTCCTCATGCTCCTCCAAACAGGCGGCTTCTCTATCTACCTCCTCGCAGGGGGAGGTGCACTGCTGGCGTTCTTTTACCTGCTGAAGCGCACGGCCTCGTAAGGAAGTCCTATGCCTCGCAAGCGGTAAATCCCTGCTCTTTCCCCCGGCAGAAGATACCCGAAAGGAGGCTTACGGAATGGCGCTGCGTTAGCAAATGGCCTGCGGCAGTGGCCGTAATCCCAGCCAGCTTGTATTTTTGTCCGGATGTGGGTTGTAACAGGGGCCACGGGGTTTGTAGGGTATCATTTTCTTCGGTGGTGGGCGGAGGCTGGGCGGCCTTTTCCGCTGCGGCTGTTGGTTCGCCGGCCTGACCATCCTTACCTCAGGCCTTATCTGGGACAGGTGGAGGTGATGCAGGCTGACTTATCCCGGGAAGCGTCCTTTCACGAGACGGTGCGGGGGGCGGAAGGCATTCTGCACATGGCAGCCACGATAAGCTTTTCGCCGCGGGCCCGTGCCTACATGCAGCGCACGAATATCCTATCTACCCGCTACTTAGTCAACGCCGCCCTGGAAGAAGGCGTGCCGAAGTTTATCTATCTCAGCTCTATCGCGGCGCTGGGGCGGCCTGCTGACGACCGCAGCCCCATTGACGAAAGGGCTACCTGGACGGACTCCCCCTACAACACCTGGTACGGCTACACCAAGTACGCCGGCGAAAAGGAAGTCTGGCGCGGCCAAGCCGAAGGCCTTTCTGTCTTCGTCCTCAATCCCGGCATCATCTTAGGCCCTTACCCAGACTGGCGTAAAGGTTCACCCTACTTTTTCACCGCTATCTGGAAGGGCCTACGTTTTTACCCCCGGGGCATCAATGGCTTCGTCGGCGTGGAAGATGTCGTACAGGCTATCGCCTGGGCGATGGCGAACTTCCCCACTGGCTGGGGCGAGCGGTATGTCGCCGTGGCAGAAAATCTCGCCTATCAGCAGCTTTTTACCTGGATTGCGGAGGCGCTGGGTAGGCGCGCGCCTGCTATTCCCCTTCCGCCTTTTGTAGCTTATGCGCTGGGCTGGACGATTGAAAACCTCCACAAAGTCCTGGGCATTCCAGCAGTCATAACCCGCGAAACCGCTCGCACCTCCAGCGAGGCTTTTTACTACGATGGCTCGAAACTGACGGCGCGCATAGGTAAGCCCTACACCCCTATTCGGGAAGTGATCGCCAAAACGGCAAAAGTGTTTTTGGAAAGCCATGGAAGTGCTGCTAAACGGCGAGCGCCGAACGTATGAAGGTCCGCTCACGATACGGGCCCTCTTAGAGCGGGAGGGGATTCCCGCAGACCGCATGGGGATAGCCGTAGCGGTGAATCGGCGGGTCATCCCCCGCACCCAGTGGCATGAAGTGTACCTCCAAGGCGGCGAAAAGGTAGAACTGGTATATGCCCGGCAAGGCGGATGAATACATTGTCGTGGGGGGTGGGGCGGCGGGCCTCGGGGTGGCTTATCAGTTAGCTCGGCAGGGGCGGCGGGTACGCCTTCTGGAAGCGCGCACCATAGGCAGTGGCGCCATGGGCGCCTCGGGGGGTATGCTTTCGCCCGCCTTTGAGGCCGAATACGAAGAAATCCCGCTCCTCCACGCCATGACAGAAAGCCGCCGCCGCTACGAAGCCTGGGCACAGGAACTGGGGGATATTGGGTATGACCCCTGCGGCACGTACGAAGTGGCCCTCCTACCCGAAGATATTCCGTATGTGCGGCGGCGGGCGGAGTTTGTGCAAGCTCAGGGCACAAAAATAGAATGGCTGGAAGGCCCTGCGCTGCGCCGTCATCTTCCCATGATTTCGCCACGCATCGCGGCAGGCAGCTACGCCCCCGAAGAAGGCCAGGTAGACCCCCTCCTCCTTATCCACCGCTTGAAAGAAGCCTGCGAACGCCTCGGCGTCCACATAGAAACGCACCGCCCCGTCCTCGCTTGCCGCACGGATCGGGGATACCCGACTGTGGACACGCCCCAGGGTCCCCTTTCGGCCGAAACTATCCTGGTGTGTGTGGGCGTTCCTTTGCAGGGCCTCTCGCTTCCCTTTGAGGTATATCCGGTACGGGGACAAATGGTCTCTATTGAGCCGCTGCGGCCGGGCTGGCTACCGGCCCCTGTACGTTACTTCAACCGCCAGTATGGCTACGGCTACGCCATCCCCAAGCGAGACCGTATCCTCTTAGGCGGCACCGCCGAAGAAAAAGGCTTAGACCCTTCCCTCACCGTAGGCGGCATCCTGGAAATCCTGCGCCGGGCTTATCATGTCTTCCCAGACTTGTACGAGGCGCGCATCCTCTCCACCTGGGCTGGGCTGCGCCCCGCCACCCGCACCCGCACCCCCCTCATCGCCGAAGAGTCCCTCCCAAACGGCCGCATCCTCTACATCAACGGTTTCTACCGCAACGGCATCCTCCTCCTTCCCTTTTTCAGCGAAGCCACCGCCGCCTACCTCCTCCATAACCAGCTCCACCCCCTCCTCCAGCCCTTCTACAAAAACTTGAGCGAATCCACTCCCCCCACCGATTAGCACGGCTTTTCACAACGCAGCCAAGTCAGAAAAATGTTGTACTCTTTATGCAAGCCCGGCTCTATTATGAGCGGCAGTGTGGCTTTTGTCGGCGGCTGGCCTGGTGGGTGTATCGCCGCTCACCCCCAGGGTCTTTGAAGCTCGTCGCAACAGACTATACCGATTTATCGCAGCTGCCTTTGCCAGTTTATTCAGCTTTTTTCGTCCGTGATGGCAAAATCTATGCTTTTAGCGATGCGATCATAGAATCGCTTTCGCACGCCCGCTGCCGATGGCTGGCAAATTTTCTGCGGCTTATGCCCCGGCGAGGGCGCGACTGGCTCTATCGTCAGATAGCGGCTCGCCGCTCCTGCGCACACAGCGCCTGCCAACGCAAACCCAGCTGAATGTACCTTTACCCCATGCCACCCCAAATCGGCATCATCATGGGAAGCGCCTCCGACAGCAAAATCATGGAAGCCGCCCGCCAAGTGTTGAAGGACTTTGACATTCCGCATGAATTCACCATCGTCTCTGCCCATCGCACACCAGAACGCCTTTACCGTTATGCGCAGCGCGCGGCGGAGCGGGGGCTCCAGGTAATTATCGCCGGGGCGGGGGGAGCGGCCCACCTGCCTGGGATGATAGCCTCTCTCACGACCTTGCCGGTGATTGGGGTGCCTATTCGCAGTAGCCAGTCGCTTGCCGGGCTGGACTCGCTGCTTTCTATTGTCCAGATGCCGCAGGGCGTGCCGGTCGCTACCGTCGCCATTGACAATGCGGCTAATGCTGCTCTCCTGGCCGTACGCATCTTAGCCTTGCAGGACCCCACCCTCCAGGCCAAACTCCTCGCCTACCAGCAGCGGCTACGAGAAGAAGCGCTATCCCCCCTCCAAGCCGCCGACATCCACTTTGACCAGCCGACCTTATGACGGGCGCTATCGGAGTAGGCTTCCGCTGGGCCGCAGCCTTCCTTTTGTTTACCTTCCCGCTTATGAGTAGTGCGCAGAAGCTGGATAGTGCGCTGGTGGGCGGAGGGTGCTTCTGGTGTACGGAAGCCCTCTTCAAAATGCTGAAAGGCGTGCATGAGGTGACGCCGGGCTATGCGGGCGGCTATATGGTCAATCCCTCCTATGAGGCCGTCTGCACCGGCACTACCGGCCACGCCGAAGCCATCCTCATCCGCTTTGACCCCAAGGTCATCTCCTACCGCGACCTGATACAATACTTCTTCCTCACACACGACCCTACCACCCCAAACCGTCAGGGCAACGACGTCGGCCCCCAGTATCGCTCGGTGATTTTTTACTTTGATGACGCGCAGAAGCAGACCGCCGAGCAGGTAAAAGCCGAGCTGACCGCCAAGAAAGTTTTTGACAGGCCCATCGTTACCGCGATAGAGCCTTATCGGAACTTTTACCCGGCGGAGGCGTATCACCGCGACTATTATGCTCGGAATCCCGATAAGCCCTACTGTGCGTGGGTGATTTCGCCGAAAGTGCAGAAAGCCCGGGAGAAGTTTCGGCATCTGGTGCGGGAGTGAGCCTATCTTATTGTCCACGGGAAACCCTTACTTTTGCGTGATGCGGTACCTTGCCATATTCCTGCTGAGCCTGTGGGTTTACGCCCAGGAAGACCCGCTAAAACTTGCTATTCTCGTGCGCGTGCATAGTGGCGTGGGGATAGGCTTCTGGGGCAAGCTCGCCAATGATCTCAAACAGGCCGATGCCTTGGGTAAGGACTTTACCCTACGCCCCTGGGCTACCACCGCCGGCGGAAATCTGGACATTCTCATCGGTCGGCGTCTGCTCCTTGCAGGTGGCGCCCAGCTCATGCACTTCGACGCCTCCGAAACCGAACGCGGCCTCGCTCGCCCCTACACCCTTCATTATGGCGGCCAACTCGGCTTCGCCGCAGTCAATAAAAACACCTGGCTTTTCTACCCCTATGCTGGTTACTACATTGGCCGCGCCGAAATGCGTTATACGAACTACTTTACCGAACCGATTCGTTTCGGTCTGACGCAGGAGCTTCGCCCCCTTGAAAAAGAAACCTACAAATCCGACCTGGGCCTGGCAGAGCTGGGCTTAGGCCTGCGCCGCTTCAAGCGCGCGGATGGCATCACCTACTTCTGGGGAGCTGATCTGGGCGCCCAGTTCGCCCCCAGTAAAGGCGCCTGGAAACCCACTACCAATGACCTTCCTGTCCTGGGCGTCAATCCGGTACAGCTCACGGCGATCTACCTCCGCTTCTCCCTCGGCTTCGGCTATGTGAAGTCCGGCGCCTCCGAGTCTTCATCCTCCTCTCCCATCCCCGTCGCCCCGGAAAAGCCCAAAAAGGAAAAGCGCGAAGCCCCCGCCGAACCTAAACCCGAGAAAAAGTCTAAAAAGAAGGACAAAAGCGCAGAAGCCGCCGAGTAGGGCTCATTTCGCGCACAAAACCAGCCTATAAAAAAGCCGCCCAGCTATATTTAGCTGGGCGGTAACGTTTGTGCTTCTTTCTTTTACTGGGCTGATGCGACCGGCTGTACCACCTCAAAGTACACCCGTCCATCAAAGGCGCGCAGATACACCGAGCTGCGAGGCGGGATTTCGCCGCTGAGGAGCTTCTCCGCCAGAGGATTGAGGATGAGGTTCTGAATAACCCGCTTGAGCGGACGAGCGCCAAACTGCACATCATACCCCAGCTCTCCCAGCAGCTCCACCACCTCCGGCTCCCAGGAAAGCTCTATATCCTGGTCAGCGAGGCGCTTCTTGGCCTGATTGAGCTGGATGGTGACAATCTGGCTCAGCAGCTCGGGCGAGAGCGGCTCGAAAAGCACGATCTCATCGATGCGGTTGAGGAATTCTGGGCGGAAGCTCTGCTTGAGGAGCGTCATGATCTCTTCTCGGAGGCTCCGCATAAGGGTGTCCTTATCGTCGCCCCGGTAGTCGGCCAGACGCTCCATGATGAGGTGGGCGCCGACATTGGAGGTCATGATGAGGATGGTGTTTTTGAAGTTGACCGTGCGGCCCTTACCGTCGGTGAGGCGGCCATCATCCAGCACTTGCAGGAGGATATTGAAGACGTCGGGGTGGGCTTTTTCGATTTCATCCAGGAGGATGACGCTGTAAGGCCGACGGCGGACGGCTTCGGTAAGCTGGCCACCCTCTTCATAGCCCACATAGCCCGGGGGCGCACCAATGAGCCGGCTCACACTGTGCTTTTCCTGGTACTCAGACATGTCTATGCGTACCATGGCCTGCTCGGTGTTGAAGAGGGCTTCGGCCAGGGCTTTGGCCAGTTCGGTTTTACCGACGCCAGTAGGGCCAATAAAGAGGAAAGACCCTATGGGCCGGTTGGGGTCTTGGATGCCGGCGCGGCTTCGCCGAATGGCATTGGCTACGGCCCGCACCGCTTCGTCCTGACCCACGACGCGCTGATGCAAAATCGCCTCTAACTGGAGGAGCTTTTCCCGCTCGGACTGGAGCATCCGCGAGACGGGAATCCCCGTCCACCGACTCACGATCGCCGCAATATCCTCCGCTGTTACTTCCTCCCGCAGCAGGCGCTGCCCTTTCTGAGAAAGCTCATCCAACTGGGCTTTGCGTTCGTTGATTTGCTTTTCGATAGCGGGGATTTGGCCGTAGCGGATTTCGGCGGCTTTCCCCCAATCGGTGCGACGTTCCGCCTCTTCCGCAGCGAAGCGGAGCTGTTCTAATTCCTCCTGCAGCTGCCGGATGGCCTGGATAAGCTGCTTTTCATGTTCCCACTGGGCACGCAGGGCTTCCCGCTCTTTGTAGAGTTCACCGAGCTGGCGGGTGATTTCGGCGACTTTGGTTTCATTTTTGTCGAGTTTGAGGGCCTCGCGCTCGATTTCTAATTGGCGGATGCGACGCTCGAGCTGGTCTAGGGGTTCTGGGAGGGAATCCAAGGCGAGACGCAGGCGAGCGGCGGCTTCGTCAATGAGGTCTATGGCCTTATCGGGGAGGAAGCGGTCGGTGATGTAGCGGTGAGAGAGTTCCGCCGCAGCAACGATAGCCTCGTCCGTAATGCGAATACCGTGATGGATTTCGTAGCGCTCCTTGAGGCCGCGCAGGATAGAGATGGTTTCTTCTACGGAGGGTTCGTCTACATAGACGGGCTGGAAGCGGCGTTCCAGCGCTTTGTCTTTTTCGATGTACTTCTGGTACTCGTCGAGGGTGGTGGCGCCGATGACGCGCAGCTCGCCACGGGCGAGGGCGGGTTTGAGGATGTTGCCGGCGTCCATAGCGCCTTCGGCTTTGCCGGCGCCGATGAGGTTGTGAATCTCATCGATAAAGAGGATGATTTCGCCCTCGGACTCGGTTGCTTCTTTGACGACGGCTTTGAGGCGCTCTTCGAATTGGCCCCGGTACATAGCCCCCGCGAGCAGCGCCGCCATATCCAGCGCGAAGAGCCGTTTGTTTTTGAGGGTTTCGGGCACATCGCCGGAAGCGATACGCTGGGCGATCCCTTCCACGATGGCGGTTTTGCCCACGCCGGGGTGACCAATGAGCACGGGGTTGTTTTTGGTGCGGCGAGCGAGGATTTGGAGCGTGCGGCGAATCTCCTCATCCCGGCCGATGACGGGGTCGAGTTTCCCTTGGCGGGCGAGGGCGGTGAGGTCGACAGCATATTTGCCGAGGGCGTTGAAACGCTCTTCCGCATTCGGATCGGAGAGGGTCTGGCCTTTGCGGATGGCTTGCATGGCCTTCTCGATGGTGTCCTTAGTCAGGCCCTGCTGGCGCAGAAGGTGCCCAATATCATCTTTTGCTTCGGAGAGGGCGAGCCAGAGGTGGTCTATGCCCACATACTGGTCTTTGAGGCGGGAGGCATGCTGGAGGGCTTTGTTCAGGGTCTCTTGGAGGGAAGGGCCCAGGGTCGGCGACCCCGTTCCCCCTTGTAACGTAGCCTGCCGTTGGAGCCAGGCTGCTACCTGCTGCTTTAGAGAAGGCGCACTTATCCCCGCCTTCTGCAAAAGGTACGGCGTTATCGCCTCATCCCGCTCTAAGAGGCTCAAAACGAGATGACCATTTTCAACTGTGCTATGCTTAGAAGCTTGGCCGAGCTCGATGGCGTGCTGAATCACTTCCTGAGCCCGGACGGTAAACTGTTCCCAACGCATGTGGAAAACTTCTGGCAAAGAAGGGGCCAGGGGTAGCCCTGGCAGATTTTTCGCTACTTTTGGCAGGATGCGGGTGTGGCTTGTCAGTGATCATGCGGGTTATGCGCTCAAGAGCCACCTTCGTACCTATCTGGAGGCGCGGTACGACGTGATAGATGTGGGGCCTTTCTCGGAGGAATCTACCGACTACCCGCAGTGGGTGCATCGGCTGATGGCGGAGTTTGATCCGACACAGCGGGCAATCCTGATATGCGGGACGGGGAATGGCGTCTGCATGACAGCGAATCGCTACCCGCAGGTGCGGGCGGCCTTAGCCTGGAATCCGGAGATTGCCCGCCTGGCCCGAGCCCACAACGACGCCAATGTCCTCTGTCTGCCAGGGCGCTTCCTCACCCCCCAAGAGGCGGAAGTTATCGTAGACATCTTTTTTGCGACGCCCTTTGAGGGGGGGCGCCACGAACGCCGCATCGCCCAAATCAACCCACCAACTTGCTACTAAAACCTATGCGACATACCCTACTTATCCTGGTGCCTTTCACACTTGTACAGGCCCAGAAAGAAAGTAAACCCCTCCTGCTGGACCAGATAGCAGAAGGCGGCTATATCCTGGACACAGCCACGATCCGGCGGATAGCGGAGCTGGTATCCGAACGGGAGCTGATGAGCCACCTGTCTTTTCTGGCAAGTGATGCGGTGCAGGGGCGCGAGGCGGGTACGCCTTTTGAGAAGGTGGCGGCCACTTACCTCATAGCGCACCACCAGCGCTGGGGAAATCCGCCTTTTCTCAAAAATAGCTATATACATACCTTTCCGCTGCGACGCATACGCCCCACGACAGAAAACCCCGACAATCCTAAAAAGTCTTCCAAGAAAAAGCCTGTTCAGACATCCAAATCGCTCTACGATACGCTCATAGCGTGGAATGTTCTCGCCTACCGGCCGGGGACATTCCAGCCCGGACAATATGTCATTTTATCGGCACACTATGACCATTTAGGCGTGAATAGCCGGGGAGAAGTGTATAACGGGGCAGATGACAACGGCTCTGGGACGGCCGTCCTCTTAGAAGTGGCGAGGCTGCTGAGCCTTTTGCCACCACCTAAGCGCAGCATCATTTTCTTCCACACGGGGGCGGAGGAGAAAGGGCTGGTTGGGGCATTTCGGTTTGTACGGGATAGCCTGGTACCGCTGGACTCAATCGTGGCAGTCCTGAATGTAGATATGCTGGGGCGAGCGGACACCCTCCACCAGCCCGGCGAAAACTACCTCTATGCGATTGGGCCAGCCTACACTACCCCTCGCCTGAAAGAGATTCACGAGGCGGTCAATGCGGCTTGCTGCGGCTGGCAGTTTGACTACCGGTATGACGATAAGAGCCATCCGGAAAGGCTTTTCTACCGGAGCGACCATTATGCTTTTGCGCAGAAGGGGGTGCCAGCAGTGTTTTACTTTGGGGGGCTGCATGGGGATTATCACCAGACGACGGATGACATTGAGAAGATAGAGCCGGCACGGCTCCGGCGATCGGCCGTGCTCCTGGCCGCCCTGGCCTGGACGCTGGCCAATATGTGAGGAC
>Ga0209017_10001585_pt1 | contig 16888 bp, 13 predicted proteins | sample YNPBryunderm2012_FD_185812 | JGI IMG/M metagenome (GOLD analysis project Ga0209017, IMG submission 185812) | Anoxygenic and chlorotrophic microbial mat microbial communities from Yellowstone National Park, USA - YNP Bryant MS undermat 2012... ... | reverse complement strand
CGAAGAATCCGACCTGGTCGATCGGCGGCATTTTGATCATTGCCGCGATGATACTGCTTGTGAACTACCGTTACCGTCGCGCCCTTGAACGGCTTCGGTACTGCCGGCAAGAATTTTGCCCTGCCGAGTCCGAAAACACTTCCGCTCATCCAACCCGGTAACTGTTGCTTGATGAGACATCCGCGTTTTCTGATTGACAGCTTGCATGATGCCGGGTGCTCCGCGGACGCGGCTGCACATCGTGATCAGCCTGATGATGGTTGAAGCCAGCGTCACGGTTCATCAAACGACGGCCCCGACCGACTCAAACGCAATCCCCGGCCGCAAGCCCGATCTCCTCCACCCCGGAACCGCTGACGCTCAGCCGCGATCCTGGAAGGGTCCCTTCCAGACTCACGCATTCTCGAGCAACGGCGATGAATTCCCGGAAAATGATTGCTGATGGACAGCAAGACAATAGCATCACTTTCTCCCAGGGACCGAGCAGGCCTGAACTCGGGTTTGCTGAGCTAGCCACGCTGTCGATCGAGGAGAAGCAATACGACGACGATCGCCGTGACAGCGAGGAAGCCGAGCAAATCGGCTGGCCGTGTCTGGAACGGCTGAACCGAGCGAAACCTGCCGTCGTAACCGCGGCAAATCATGGCCAAAGCGACCCGATCCGCCCGCTCACCGCCACGAATCAGGAGCCCGCCGATCGCCTGAGCGAGTGTGTGATAAGTCTGCCAGGACGTGGAAGGCCGGAAGCCACGACAGCGAAGCGCGATCATCGTTCGCCGTGCCTCGGCGGCCAGCAAAAACAGATAGCGATAAGCCAGTTGCGTGATTTGAATCAACCGTCCAGGTACACCCAGAGCGTAGGCGGCTGCCAATGTTTGAGAAAATCGGCCAGTTCGAAGGATAACCAGAACCAGGGTTCCGATGGCCATCGCCCGGAAGGCCACCGTCGCGGCAATCCCTAGCCCTTGCGGGGATATTCGGAGAACTTCGGGCACCTCGTCGGCCTGCGGAGATTCGTAAGTGAGCGGCACAATGATAAGAACCGGCAGAACCGCGAGCAGCAAAAGCAACTGACGATCCCGAATCGTCGCTAGCGGAACCTTGCCAAGGATGGCGATCAGCACCGCGAGTAACCACGATACTACTGCCAGTTGTAATGCCTGAATGGCGGCGATCCCGAAAATCGCCAGCACGAAGGCCGCTAGTTTCCAGCGGCTATCCCAGTGTGTCAGCGGAGATTCACGGATGACCGCTTCGCGAATGGCCAGGGTCATCGCGATCGGTGCGGCAACCGTTCCGCCGTCATCGACTGGTATTCCTGACGCAATTCCTGCTCGGCTTCAAGCCAGTCACGATCGGGATCGCCGATCGGCTTGCCGCGGTTTACCCATTTCTCGTAAGCCCGCTGGGCAATTTTCTCGGCGGGGATTTCCAGATCGCACGGCGATGCGGATGCTGTCGAAGTGAATGCCCGAGCCGTATCGCAAACAGATGAGCTTGCCGATTCAGTGGCCCGAGGTCGTGAATCCGGGTGTTGTTCCGGCCGCAGTGTTGTCGTACAAACCTGCGATTGACCCGACGACGACTGATACGCCGGGGATTCCACGGGGCTTGATTCGGACGCACCAGCAAGCGTTTTCTGGTGGGAAGAGGTTTCCGACGACGGCTTCGTAATCCGTTTCAGCCAGTTCAATGGCATAACGTAACCCTCGGAACGGAAACAGGTCAGCACATTCTTGTGCTGACCGAAAAATATGACAAACTTGATTTAACCACGATTTTTCGAGATTGCAAAGTGGCTTTTCCCGCTTCTTTCCAATCCTCATCGAAAGTTCAAATTTGTCAGTTCCTCGGCGGAATCACCAATGCGAATCTTCCGCTTCCGCCATTCTTATTCTTGCTAACATCAGCGTGACTCGCCTGACCAGCCCGCTTCACTTTTTTGCATTGCCGGAACCCGGTCGCCGGAATATGCCTGCTTCTGTCGCCAGGGCCACGGCAATACCGCGTCAATCCGTTCATCGCTCGGAATCCCTGGCAAATCGATTCGCTGAAGATTCCCCGCCGAACTCGGGATTCCGACGACTACCGCTGGCCCTGTGACTCCGGGAAAGTTCAATTGCGAACAACTCAAACACCCCGGCAAATTCCGCGACGGCTGCCCGATCCAGACCAGCAACGGCTTCTGCTCCCGAATTGCTCGCTGATACTGAATCTCGTAGCGATCCGTCATTGGCACCGGTTCTGAAAACACCAGGGCCAGCACTGCGCGCGCCCGCAACTGCATTGCCAGCACAGGCGGGTCGTGTGTCTCAACGACCGGCTCCGCTGGTTTGAGCGCGATCAGCAAAAGCAAGATCGACAGCGTCATCATGAAATCCCCCCAAATTGTGTGATTGAAGCAGCCTGCCCGTACAGTTTCGCAAACGATCGCAGCATGCTGGAGAGTGGATTCGACAATGATTGTGCGTTTCGACGAGATGGACCAGCACCCCGAGCGAACCAGTCGAGTTTCCGGGCTGGGAACCCGACAAAACTGCTGAACGCCCAGGAATCCCCCTGACGCAGCATCCGATCGACCGTGGCGGCGTCGACCCAGAACCCCGCCGGCGACGGATCACCGGCTCCCCGTGGGCCGCTGTGTGCCGACGGACCCCACGAGTTCAACAAGAACGCCCCCGGGCGTGCCCCGCCCTTGACCCCGACAATCGCCAGGCAATGCATCCAGGTTCCCTGCGGTCGGCAAAACCCCTCGGCATCACGCCGCATCGAAAACCCTTGGCTGCTACAGACAGCGATCGGGTAACCGTTGCGAATTGCCGCCTGACACTCGTCCCAGCTCCGGACATTCGCCACCGTTCGAACCGGATGCTGCCGAGCCAGCGGATGTAAATCCGCCGGAACACCACGCTGGCCATACTCCCGGCAACGCCGTTCGTCATAACGAGTCAGATCATGCGGACCGTGGATTCCCCGGGGTACCACACCCCAGTCCTGGACAAACTTCGCCGCCCAGGCCCCGACACTGCCGTCGCCACGAATTCGCCCGCCACCCACCTCGACCCGGCTACCGCCATAAATGACCTCTTGTGCCAAGTCGCGGTATTCCTCCCGGTTTCCCGAGACAATCTGCACGCAAATGAGATGCTCGATCGCCGAGGCAGTGCCGAAACTCACACAGCTTCCCACCGAGCCCTGATTCCGTGGTGGTAGCAAATCCCCCGTCACTTTGCGGCAAGCTTCCCAGAGAAACACATCGTCCGGACCGTCATACGGAGCCTGATACGCTTCGGTCTGGCGAAAGTTCGGACAGGGGAGTTGCCGGGCGACTGCTTCCACCGCTTCGGGATCGTGGACCCAGCCGAAAAATCGCGGTGGTTCAGGCGTCGATGCGGGAGTCGATGGCGAAGTCGGAGGCGCGAACTCGTTCAGCAAGTAACCCACAACCGCAGCCACCCCCGTCAACAATGCCATTAACCAGACAGGTTTCGTCGAACGCGGACTCCAAGTCATCGCAAGCCCTCCAAAGACGTGGCAATTCGAGCAAAGAGTTGAGCGGCAGTCGCCCGGCGACCAGCATCGAGGAGATCGGTGCTGTCAACTGGTAACAGCCTGGAGATTTCCTCGGCGATTCGTTTCCGCAACGGAATCAGTGCATCCGCGGGCAAAAGACTCGCCGAGGCCTGCCGGATCCGCTGCGCCAGTTCCCCCGCCGTTTGAACCTCGGGCCGCTCGGCGAACCGAACCGCTTCCCGATACAACACAGCCAACTGGGCCAGATGCAGGCGTTTCCCCGGCGTCGGATCATTCACATACAACCGCTGAAAATCCCGTGTCAGCGGATCTTCCGGTTCCGGAGCCGGCGGATGCGGAGGCGGCGCTTCGCCGACGATGACCACGCACCGAGCGGCTTCGGAAGGCTGATCCTCAGCTGCGGTCCAGGCCAGCACTAGATACCGGCCCGACTTCGCCGCACAAAATAATGCTGTCTGACCACCTGGAAACGGCACAAGATCGGCCTCGTCCGAAGCCAGCGCCCAGCGAATTACCCGACCATCAGACTTTGCCGTCAACGTCACCAGCCGGCCCGGCTGGGCACGAACTTCCGCCGGAAGTTCCACCGTCGGTGGCGACCCCAGCAAAAACACAAGGAAAAAAAGCATGGATTCCCTCGCTCAAGGACTTCCAGAGAGTGAACTTAAATTCACTTCCCTTCGAACTCCTTGGTTGTCAACCCGGAAAATGTTCGATCAACCCGAAGAAGACTCTTTCAAAGCTCGAATCAATCGCCCTCAGGCCCGGACTCCTTGGAGACGTCTTCTCGTGAACGCAACTACGCCAGTGCTTGGTTCACGCCTGAGAGCGGTCATTGCTTCAAAACAAAGCGATTGTCGAAACAGCCTGCGATGCAAGGTTTCTCGTTGCTCCTACAGCAATCACTGAGAAAAAAGCTCGACACGAGGTGGAGAATTGTGCTAGAAGTGGAGTCTGCAAGGAGGTAAGATACCATCACTCGGATGATCAACGTTGACGCGTGATTTCACTCCCGAGTTCGGGCCGCCAACGATCATCAGCGATCGCCTTCCCGGCCCCCTTTTCGTACGTATCCGTTGCAACGATCCCCACTCTGTTCGGCAAGAACCAGAGTTTGCCCCATCAACGATGGCAAGGTCCGATGACGACAGCCAGTCAATCCGCGACGTTTCAGGGAATTCTCGAACTCCATCCGAAAGGGTTCGGCTTCCTCCGCGATCCCGCACGCCATTATGCCGCTCGCCCATCCGATCCGTATGTCCCACAACCGCTGATTCAGAAGCACAAACTTGTTCCCGGGATGCTGGTCTGCGGTGCGATTGAGCCTCCGCGAAAAGGTTCCACCGGCCCAAGGTTGGCCTCGATCGAGGAAATTGAAGGAACCTCCCCGGCAACCTTTCGCCGCCGAGACTGGGCGGAATTGACCCCCGTCGACCCGACCCAATGGATCCGTCTTGAAACCGGGCCGGAACCACTGACAACCCGTGTGATCGACTTATTCACGCCGATCGGCAAAGGTCAGCGGGGCTTGATTGTCGCCCCACCGCGATCCGGTAAAACTGTGCTCCTCAGTCACATCGCCAACGCTGTGGCTTGCAACGAACCGAATATGCACTTGATTGTCTTGCTCGTGGATGAACGGCCGGAAGAGGTGACAGAATTTCGCCGGTCCGTCCAAGGCGAAGTCATCGCCTCTAGCAACGATCAAGATGCCGCCGTGCATATCCGCACGGCCGAACTCGTCATGGAACGCGCTAAACGACTGACGGAACAGGGCAAAGACGTCTTTGTACTCCTCGACAGCCTGACTCGCTTGGCCCGCGCTTACAACAAACAAACCGGCAGCGGTGGCAAAACCATGTCGGGCGGCGTTGATAGCCGTGCCCTCGATCCGCCAAAACGGCTCTTTGGCGCAGCCCGAGCTTTCGAGGAAGGTGGTTCTCTGACCATCCTCGGCACCGCCTTGATCGAAACCAATTCCCGCATGGACGAGGTGATCTTCCAAGAATTTAAGGGCACCGGCAACATGGAACTCGTCTTGGATCGCAAACTCGCTGATCGCCGCATCTATCCCGCCATCGATTTGAGTGCTTCGGGAACACGCAAAGAAGAGCGGCTGCTGCCCCCGGACATGCTGGAAAAAATCCATCTGTTACGGCGGAGCTTGCTGCAAATGCGGCCTGCCGAAGCAATGGAAGCGTTGATTAAACAACTGGCAAAAACTCGCTCGAATGAGGAATTCTTAGAGATCGTCAGCAAAGCGATCATAAAGTAACACGCCTTGCCTGCGGCCGTAATCGCACCGCATCGCTTAAGAGCACACGGCATCGCCAGGGTTAATCGTGACGCAGCGCTTCAATCGGATCGAGCCGGGCCGCTTGCCAGGCCGGATACAGGCCGAATACCACCCCCACCAGCACCGACACCCCGACCGACAGCACGATTGAACCGTAACTGAGCATAGCCGGCAAGGTCGATCCGGTAATTACTTGCCACAGCGGGGGAACCCCGAAAACAATTCCCAGGCCGATCATCACGCCGATCAAGCCCCCCACGGTCGTTTGCACGACCGCTTCGACGAGAAACTGCATGACGATATCACGACGTTTCGCACCCAAAGCTCGGCGAATGCCGATTTCCCGCGTCCGCTCGGTTACCGTCGCTAGCATGATATTCATAATCCCGATCCCACCGACAATCAGCGAAATCGAGGCAATCAACACCAGTAAACTCGTGAAACGCTGTTGCTGCCGCTCGGCTTCTTCGAGACGATCGAGCGGCACGGTGACGGCCCAGTCGTCTTTGTAATGTTCCTCTTTGAGAATCGTCTTGATCGATTCGCCGACGGCTTTCACTTTCTCACGGCCTTCCCGGGTTTCGAAATCGGCGTTCACAGTCAACACCAGCTGACTGATCGCCACTTTTTCGCCGCTCCGCGAACCTGAGGTGCGGACAATCACCGTGTCGCCGACCCGGGCTCGGCATGTTTTGAAGGGAATATAGACATCAGAATTGAAGTCCTCGGCGGCCTGACTGCCGCCAGTGCCCCCCGTCGCCATCCGCTCGGCGAGGACACCGACAATTCGAAAACGATGGCCACGAAGCTGAACAGACTGCCCAAGAGGATCCTCAAACGGAAAAAGTTTATCCGCAACCAGTGAACCAAGAACGCAGTGATTTGTCAGATTGTTATTATCTTCTGGCGTAAGAAACCGTCCGCGTGCCACACTCAGTTGATGGATGTCCGCATAATCGGCTGTGGTCGCCACCAACCGGGCGTTATGCATCCGCTCGAGATAACGGACCTCGGAGGGGAAGATTCGCATCGGCACAATCCGCCCGATGGCATCGCCAAAGGTTTCAAATCGCTCGAGATCAGAAAAGCTCAGGCCGTAGGCGACAACAAACGAGCGACTGCTCGTGCTGGAATCATCCGACGGTTTGACACTACGAACAATGATATTTGTCCCGTATTTTTTAATGTCGTTGAGAGCGTCGGCCATACTGCCTTTACCGAACGCCATCAGGGAAATGACCGCACTGGTGCCGATCACAATCCCGAGGACCGAGAGCATCGCCCGCAGTTTGTGCAGCCACAGGCTACGAACAGCCAGCCCCACCGTCCGCTGCACTCGGGACAGATCGAGGAAGCCGCTTTCCATCCGCGGTGGTGCTTTCGGAATCGCATGAATCTGGATGCTCATGGCTTCTAACCGACTCCGCGGAACGTCATGAAAAAATCGCTGGATCAGTGAGCCAGGGCGGCCGGGTGATCCTGGCGTGTGTCGGATTCGACTTTGCCATCCCGGAGGCGGACCACGCGGCGAGCCCAGGCGGCAATATCGTTTTCGTGGGTGACCATGATGATGGTTTTTCCCGCGCGATTGAGCTCCGTCAGCATGGTCATGATTTCATCACTGGTACGACTATCGAGGTTTCCGGTCGGTTCGTCAGCTAAAATCAACTGCGGATCGTTGACAAGGGCACGAGCGATGGCGACCCGCTGCTGCTGACCGCCGGAGAGTTGCTTTGGCCGGTGGTCGAGGCGTTCTCCGAGCCCCACCATTTCCGCCAGGGCAATACAGCGGGCTTTTGTTTCCGCGGTCAAGGGCACCCCCTGATAAACAAGCGGAAGTTCAATATTTTCGACAACAGTGTATTGTGGCAAAAGATTGTAAGCCTGAAATATAAAACCGAGATAGCTGCTGCGAACTTCCGACAACTGATCATCAGACATGCCGGCGACATTCTCGCCACGAAGATAATAACTCCCCGATGTCGGGCGGTCGAGACAACCAAGGATATTCATCAGCGTGGATTTTCCCGAGCCTGAAGGGCCCATCAAGGCGACAAAATCACCTTCCTCGAAGGAGAGATTGAGGCCTTTGAGGACGGGGACGATGATATCCCCCATAAAATAATCTTTGCACAAATCCTGGACTTGGACAATCACAGGCATCTTGACACCGAGAATCAAGCGAATCGTACGAGAGCCGCTGACGGCCCGATTCGGTTCGAGCCGGGGTTACTTCCCGGGGCCGTTGTCCGGCCGCGGCTCCCCGGCTTTGCCACCTTTTGAGAAGGATCCCTTGCTTTTTTCGCTGCCGGGTCGAGCGGCACGGCCACCGGCTTCATCCGTGGACCGGGTTTTCAAGCTATCGCCGACGAGCACCTTGGGGTTGAGGACCACGACATCTCCTTCTTGCAGGCCTTCACGGACCTCAACCAGTTTATCGTTGAAGGCACCAAGTTTGACGCTGCGGGATTGCGGGCCGGCGGCTGTCATGACGTAGACGGTGCGGCTTGCTCCGCCTTCCGTTCCTCCGACGACAGCCTGCAATGGCACGGCCAGTACCGGAGTGGTCGCGTCGTCGACATGAATGGTGACTTCCGCACTCATGTCGGGTTTCAAACCATCAAGCGACTCATCGATGGTGACCAGGGTTTGATAGACCTTGACATCACTGGAAAAAAAGTCGGCCATCGACGACACGGCGGCGACCGATTTCACATGTCCTTGCAAAATTCGATCGGGAAAGGCATCGACTCGGACAGAAGCGCGTTGGCCGAGACTGGCAAGATAATATTCTTTGTCACGGTAGATTTCGCGGATGAGCGCCAGGGGCTGTTCCGCCGTGGCAACAATCCGGGTAAAGCCATGCGGCCCGGCCAGCAGCCCGACCCGCAGAGCGTCGCAGAAGCCGGTGCTTTGCCGATCATCGCCACGAATGCGGGAGATCATGGCTTCATGAACGCGGGTATTCACTTGCATGCGGCGAAGATCCGGGATGCGCATCAACTTCTGACCTTCACGAACCTGTTCGCCGACAGCAATAAGATTCTGATTGGAACTAAATCGACTGGTCTGATCTTTGTGATATACCACTAAGCCGTCTTGCGGAGCGTAGATTTTGCAGGCGCGAATTTGCTGTTCGATTTCCCGAAGTTTATCTTCTTCTTGCTGAAAAATGGAGTAGGCAGTCTTCCGAGCCGCTTCCGCCTGGGCTTCTTTGGCACGAGCCTGGCGGATGGACCGTTCCAGGTTCAACCGGGCGACTTCCAATTTGCTGAGTAAGTCGGTGAGTTCGCGGCGTCGGACAAAGTTTTCCAGGATGTATTTCTCGGTCTGCAGTTTGCCGACATTATCTAAGGCACTGGCCAGTTTTGCTTGTTCAACCTTGGCCTGACTGGCCGTCAGATAGCCAAGTTTGACGGAACGTTCCGCCCAGGCATACCGATCGCGATAAGCTTCCAGATCGGATTCCGCGAGTTTGAGCCGGCCAGACACATCATCGAGCCGCTGACGGTATTCGCCGCGTTCCGTCAAAACTGCCGGGGCACCGATCGCTGAGGCGTACGGTTCGAGAGCGGGATCCGGGCGGAGGCCGAGAAATTTTTCAACATCTAGTTCTGCCACTTGCAGGGCGGCGGTTGCCAGGGCGATGTCGGATTCATTCTGCTTGACCGTGATGATGTAATTTTCGTCAGCGGTGATCCACTCGGCTCGGCAGCGATCGACAACAATCAACTGACTGCGATATTGTTCTTGCAACGCGGAATCATCCAGTTCGACGAGCAACTGGCCTTCGCTGACCAGTGAGCCATCGTCGATCACCCAGCGGATGGTGCTGGCGAAGGTGCCTCGCGAGCCGGCCTTGACCCGACAGATGACATCTTTGTTATCCGCGGATTCGAGGGTGCCCCGTTCCACGACGGTGACAGGCAGCAGTTCATATCCGACACGATGAAGCAGCAAGTCGGGGCGGGTGCTGCTGGTGCTGAAAGGCGACCAGCCTGCGAGGTATTCGCTTGGCATTAAGATCGCCGAGACGACAGCCGTGAGAATGATCCAGACAGCAAGAGACAGTCTGCGGCGGCGTTTACTTGGCGTCGATACGCCGGGGAGGGGGGAGCCGTTCACTGGCAGGCTCGGTGTTACCAGGAGCGGGGAGCCGTTCGGAGCCAGAGGAATCGGGGGAGGATTCGGGCTGGTCAGTTGCGGGCTCATAGAGGTTAACCCCACGGATGTCGAGCGGGATGAGTTCCAGATTCAGATAAAGATTGAGGCGGGATGTCAGGTAGTCGGTCCAAGTGCGATACACATCGTTTTGTGCCTGAAGCAGCGTATTTTGTGCTTCGAGGAGTTGCTGCGTTAAGGCGGCCGCTTCCCCCGCCGCACTGGGAGCGGCTGGGTCCGGGGGGGCCAGCAATGTGGCGCGTGCATTGTCCACCTGGGCGTAAGCCAGCTCGACGGCCCGCTGCTGAAAGGCATAAGCTTCGGCAAGCCGCCGGAGGTCTCGGAGATCGAGGCGAACGTCCGTGATGATATTGTCCTCAAATGCCATCAAGTTTCGTCGCTGCCGTTGATACGAGATCAAGCTCGAGCGATACAGATTCCGTTCGGCACGGCGAATCCAAGGAGGTTCAATCCGCAGGGTTAACGAGTTCGTGGTCCGTGAACCCGCGAACGCCAGCGGGGTATTATCTTCGGGGGGCGTAAAACTTTCTAAATCATAGCGTACAGTTGCCACTCCTTGCAAGGCATTCGCGGCCACCGAGATTCGCCGCCAGGCATCAACGACCTGGGCTCGGGCGTTCATGAGATCGAGGCGATTGATTAACGCCGTTTGTGCCACCTTGGTGTACGACTCATCCAGAGGGAGTTTGAGAAGGTCACAGCCATCAACAATGACGGCGGGTAATTTCGGCCATTCCTGGCGAATTTTGGCAAGCCGTTCGTTGCGAACTTGAATCGCGACGAGGATTCCGGTTTCCAGGGCCATGCGAAAGATCAGGGCTTGCTCGCTGGCCTGGGCGGTTTTGTCGGCTTTTTTGAACCAGGGTCGGGACTCGTACCGCCGCAGGGCTTGTTCAAAGCGGAGGCGATCCATCTGAGCTTCGACGGCTTCGCGCTCGGCCGCCTGCGCCGCGGTTTCGCCGATCCGCTGCAATTCCCGTTCCGCCTTGGCGTCGAGGAGTCGCCGCCGTTCTTCCCCGAGCTGGGCCAGCCGACGAAGAATTTCTTCATCGGATAATCGTTGCAACTGCTGCGACCAGACCGGGTAATCCTGGGCGAATCGTGTTCCTCGGGCCAACGGTGACTGTGTCAGTAACAGTCGCCAGCGTTGGCGATACTCTGCGGGATCGGCGTTCGGATCGAATTTACCGGCAGCATCGATCAAGCCTTGTAATTGGGCGTACACTTCTTCAAAGCGATTCAACTGCAGGCGAATCGGCCGCAGCGGGCCATCATCCAACTCAATCGCCATGGTGGCAGGCAACCCGAGTTGCAACTTAAAAAAGTCGAGATTGTCCAGGTATTGTTGAGTGCTTTGTAGAACGTTCGTTCGGCTTCGTAGAAGATTTTGTTCGACGCGGATGACTTGCAGGGTATTGACGCCGCCGCCTTCTTGCAAATTTTGAAACAATTTCAGGAACTGTTCGAGGGCGGCGACGTTTTTCCGCTCGTTCTCCAAGGTGGCGGCCCGAAGGCTTGTCTGCAAGTATCCGGTTGGCCGGGCGGTTAAGTTTGCCCCGACTCCCCGGCCAAGATTCGCGGCTAGTCCTTGCAGACCGTAAGGGTTGTTCGTGTAATCGCCACTTCCCACCAAAGCGACAAAAAACAGTTTCTGAAAGCGGGCATACGAGCGAAGGGCATAGAGCAGATTGCGTTCGGCCTGCGTCAACGGTTCGAGGGTGACGGCAAATCCTCCCCCAGAAAGCAAGGGTTGAGCAACACTGAAGGTCAGCGTCGAGAACGCTAGATCCGGGCGGCCGCTGCCCAAATTGACCACGACCTGAGTTGCGAGTTCAAAGATTAGGCTAGCCCCGGTGGCGAATTGCCGAGTGATTCCCACGTTGGAGTCGAGTCGCCAACGGTTGGCTCGGCCGTTTCGGACTTCGCTGCCTAGGGCATCGCGGATGAGTTGCTCGGTGGCAAATGCTTGGGCGGCAAACGAGTACCGTTCGAGTGTCACGGGCAAGGCAGCCAGGTACAAATCTTCCCGCCGATCTTGAAATTCCCGACTGTTAAACAAGCCGAGTTCCACCACTTGATTGACACGCAATCGATACGGCTTGAGGGTGGATTGAAACGTCCGCAGATAGCCGGCAGCACCCCCGGCGATGGCGTAAAACTCTTCCCCGGCGTCGGGACGTGCCGGGTCACTGCCGGCGTAGTCACCCGGTCGATCCGGGTTGAGTGGCGATGCTGTTCGTGACTGGTTCGGATCAGTTTTCGATCGCTCCGCTTCGGCAGCATCTTCCGCGCGATTTTGCGCATCCCATGCTTGAATGATTCTTACATATTCATCATTCTCGATGCGTCCCGCACCACCTCGGCCAGGACGTTGCGGATTCGGCGACAGTTCCCAGGCCGCCTCGTCATCTCCGGGAAAGGCTGGATAATCGGGATAAGGCGAATCCGCGAACCGCGATCGCGGGTCGGGATAGACGTGCCAATTTTTCGTTTCCCAGGCGGGATAGATGTTTTTCTGACTGATCACACCGACAACATCGTTATCGGCCCGGCTGCGAAACCGCTCCCGCGAACAACCCGCCAACAGGAGCACGCCCAGGCAGCAGATGATGGTCACAAGTCGTGGCAGCATGATCAATCCGGCGGAACATCCTGAGAAGCGAAAAATTCGCTATGATTGTTATCGGCCTTAAACTTTGCCTCACTTGAAGTCGAGTTGTCTCATGCCAGGTCGAATTTCTGTGATCGGCACATTACTGGTGCTGCTAGCTTCCCCCGCAGCCTGTGTCGAACCGATTGCCGGCGTCACCGCCAGGGCCACCACTGTCCAGGTCGCCCGGTTGTATGACCCGAATCATCTTTGCTCGGATGTCGGACTGTCCGACTCGGGTCGGGGGGATGGCACGCGGTATTTCACCACGAATGGCTACACCGGCGGTGGCTGCCACTGGCAATCCGGTTATCGGGAGCACGGTCCGGATGAACATCCGATTGTCGAATTCGACTTGAAGAAGATCACCACGATCGGTCGAATTCATGTCTGGAATCACAATGCCATCCCGAGTCGGGGCTTCAAGGATGTCAGCGTGACCGTATCGGAGGATGGCAAGACCTGGCGGGCCATTTCGCAAAGTTTTCAGTTTGCCCAAGCTCCGAAAGCGAACGAGTATCTCGGGGAAGATTATTTCTTGGTGCCGCCGATCAAAGCCCGATACGTCCGCTTTCATTGTGAATCCACGCACCGTGGCGGCGGCCAACCCGATCTGGCTGGGCTGGGGAAAGTCCGCTTTTACGAAGCCTCGGCGACTGATCCGAAACCGGAACCGCTGCGGGGCCGGCGTGGCGGCGGTCGTTTCCCCGATGCTGCCGGGATCATCAATGTCCAGTATCCGCCTTATCTCGCCCGAGGCGACGGCCGAGCCGACGATGCCCCCGCGTTGCAGAAAGCCATCGACGACTGGCAAGGGAGCAGTCGGACCATTTTGTTACCACCGGGAATTTACCGCCTTTCCCGGCCGCTCCGGTTCCAGCCCGGCAAAGGCTACGGTTACAACAACATCTGTGGTTTGGAACCAGAGAAAACGATCCTGAAGCTGGATGACGGCGTGCTCACCGATCCAAGCAAGCCGGAAGCCGTACTGGCGCTCGGCTTCAATGGCCGCCCTGATGGCACGGGTGTCCACGCCGACTGGTTCAACTGCAATGTCTCGGACTTGCAAATCGACACGGGCCGCAACAACCCTGGGGCGATCGGCCTACAATTTTATTCGAATAATGTCGGAGCCCTGCGGAATGTCACGCTGGTGGCACCTGATGGCAAAGGGGCAATCGGCCTCGACTTGGGGGCGGCGGACCAGAATGGCCCGTGCCTGGTGAAAAACCTGCGAATCGATGGCTTTGCCATCGGCGTGCGTACGGCGGCGACGGTGAATAGCCAAACCGCCGAGAATGTCTCCGTCCGAGGTGCCAGCAAGGTTGGCTGGGAAAATCACGGCCAGTGCTTGGCGATTCGCAGGCTGTCCGTTGCGGGAACCGGTACCGGCTTCGTCAACAAATTTGGCGTGGTCGCCCTCATCGATTCAACATTTACCGGGATGGCTGAAGCCGCAAAGCTACCCGCCATTGTCAACGGCGAAACGCTGTTTGCCCGAAATATTCGCACACAAGGCTTCCAACTCGCCATCGAAAATCAGCGGGGGAAAGACAATCCGACCGGAAATGCCCCCGGACCAGATGTCGCGGAGTGGATTTCGACGGCACCACAGTCGCTGTTCCCGATTGATAAGCCCCGGTCACTGAATCTGCCGATTCAAGAAACACCGGATGTCGCCTGGGATGCCCCTGAGACCTGGGCGGACATTCGCTGTTTTCGAGAATTGAGCGATCCGGATGAATCGGCAGCCCTGCAACGGGCGATCGACTCCGGTGCCACGACGGTGTATTTCCCGAGCGGCAACAGTTTCATCGTAGACAAACCGATCGAAATCCGTGGGGCGGTTCGCCGGATCGTGGGCATGTTCGCCACAGTTCGGAGCAGTAAGCGTGGCCCGGTGATTTTGCGAATCACGGACGATGGCCCGCCGCTGCTGGTGCTGCAGGATTGTCGAGGCTATCTGCAGATTGAGCATCAAGCACCGAAGCGGACCGTGGTGGTGAAAAATGGCCAGGGAATGGGGGGCAAATTGAGCAGGGGTGGCGATCTATTTCTGGAAAACGTCGTTGCCGATTGGGAGTTTGATGCCGGCCGGATCTGGGCCCGGCAATTCAACACCGAGCGCGAAGGCACCCACATGTTCAACCGCGGGGCGACCGTGTGGATTCTTGGCTTGAAGACCGAGCGGGGCGGCACCCTCATCGACGCAGGCCCCGGCTCGCAGACCGAGCTACTCGGCGGGTTGTCGTACACAACGACGAAGGGACAGCTCGCCCCGATGTTTATCACCCGGAATGCTCGCGCGTCGTTTGTCTTCGGTGAAGTCTGCTACACGGGGAACCCGTTTCGCCAAATTGTCGAGCAACATCGAGGCGGGGAAACACGGATTCTCGATCGGAAAACCGCCTTGCTACGCCCGGCATTCCTGCAAGGGGCACAGTTGCCACTGTTTGTGGCGGAGCCGTAGCCGATGCCCTGTGTAGCGAAGCCGCGGATTCTCTTCATCACGGGCAGACTCGCAGAACCCGCCCTTCGCCGGATACTTGCGGAACTGGCCCCCCGAGTCGGGTTTGAACCGGAAATCGTCGTCTTGCCGATCACTGTGGCTGCCTTGCTTACCACCCGCTGGGTCGCCAGTCATTTGCCGAGCCCCCTGCCTCCGGTCGATCGCGTGATTCTTCCGGGACTTTGCCGAGGAAATCCGGAAGAAGTCTCGTTGGCGGTTGGTGCCCCAGCAGAATTCGGGCCGAAAGATCTCCGCGATTTGCCAGACTTTTTCGGTAAACGTTCCAGTCCTCCGCCGGATTACGGCCGCTACGACATTGCCATTCTCGCGGAAATCAACCACGCCCCGCAGAAAGCACTCGCGGAAATCCTGCAAATTGCCCAACATTATCGGGATAGCGGAGCCGACCTGATCGACCTCGGTTGCGACCCCGGCGGACCCTGGCAGGGTGTCGGCCATGTCGTCTCGGCCCTGAAACAGGAAGGTTTCCGCGTCTCGATCGACAGTTTCGATCCGCTGGAAGTGGAAGCAGCACTCGCCGCCGGGGCCGAACTGGTGCTCAGCATCAACAGCACGAATGTCGAGGCTGCACTCCGCTGGCATCAACAGTATCCCGGTGTCGAATTTGTTGTGATTCCGGATACTCCCACTGATCTGACAAGCCTGGATCGGACCGTTGCCACACTAGCGAGTTCCGCGGTCAAATTTCGCATCGACCCGATCCTGGAACCGATCGGTTTTGGCTTCGCACGCTCGCTCGGTCGCTATCTCGAGGTCCGTCAGCGTTACCCCGAGGCCGAAATGATGATGGGGATTGGCAACCTCACCGAGTTGACAGATGTCGATTCCGCCGGGATCAACGTTCTTCTCGCGGGTTTCTGCCAGGAACTCGGCATCCGCAGCGTCTTGACCACGGAAGTGATTAACTGGTGCCGCTCGGCAGTGCGGGAATTTGATCTGGCGCGTCGGCTCGTCTTTTACGCCGTCCGTCATGGCACGTTGCCGAAACACCTCGAACCTCGGCTGATCATGCTACGCGATCGCAAAATCATTGAACACGGTCCGGAAGCCCTGGCGGAACTGGCCGAACGACTGACCGATCCGAATTACCGGATCTTTGCCGAGCGCGGGGAAATTCACCTCATGAACGGCTCGATGTATTTGCACGGTGCCGACCCGTTCGAGTTGTTTGCCGAGTTGCAGAAGCGGGACCCGAAAATTGATCCATCACATGCCTTCTACCTCGGGTACGAAGCAGCAAAGGCGGTGACAGCGCTCACCCTCGGTAAGCAGTACACGCAGGATCGAGCACTGGACTGGGGATTTCTCACGCTGCCGGAAGTCAGCCATCAGGGTTGAGTGGTTGAGTCGGTGGAAAGCCGTTAGACTGAACTTGAGGAGGGTGATCATGAGTCTGATGACTGCAGCCAGTCCGCTTCCTGCCCCCACCCCAGCCCCAATGACTCCGGAAGAGTTTCTGCGTTTGCCCGATGGCGGCCAAGGCTACGAACTTATTGACGGTGAACTCGTGGAGCGTACCGTGAGCGCTAAATCCAGCCGGACAGGGATTCTGGTTTCATCACGGATTCAGCACTGGTCGGAATCACATCTGGCAGTATGGATTTTCGGTCCGGATGCCAGTTTTCGCTGTTTTCCTGACCATCCGAATTCCATTCGCCGGGCCGATGTCGCCGTCATCCTGGCCGACCGAATGACT
>Ga0209017_10001579_pt1 | contig 16927 bp, 15 predicted proteins | sample YNPBryunderm2012_FD_185812 | JGI IMG/M metagenome (GOLD analysis project Ga0209017, IMG submission 185812) | Anoxygenic and chlorotrophic microbial mat microbial communities from Yellowstone National Park, USA - YNP Bryant MS undermat 2012... ... | reverse complement strand
CCACTCTCCACTCCCCACACTTCACTCCCCACTTCCCACTCCCCACACTTCACTCTCCACTCCCCACTCCCCACACTTCACTCCCCACTCCCCACTCCCCACTCCCCACTCCCCACTCCCCACTCCCCACCCAGGTCAGAACCGCATGATCGCGGCCAGGCCGGTGGTGGTGGGCATCAGGTTGGCGGGTAGGGCGATGACTCGCCCGCCGTGACGTAGCACGACTTCGGCGAGGTCGTCGAGCAAATCATCGACTTCCGGGTCATAAAGCTCGCCGGTTTCGATTGCGCCTGAGGTCGGATCGAGCCGTCCGGGAATCACCCTATCCACTTCAACCAACAGAGTTGAAATTTGTGAGGCGACCGCAGCGCGGGCAGCGTCGGAAAGGTCGGAGGTGGCGTGTTGGCGGGACTGGGCGGTGCGGAACGAGTTGACCACTTCGGCCAAGCGGGCGAGGCGTTCTGGTTCAAACGCCTCCCAGACTGCCGCGCGAATTTGATCCTCGCTCATCCCGTCGGGGTTGCCGTGGATGCCAACCTCGGTGAGATAAGGATTTTTGGCGACGGATCGGAAAATCGGATGGTTCTCGGCCAGGGCTAACGGGATCAGTGGTAGGCCGGACGGCTTAGAGATCCGCTCGGTCACCGCGTGGTCTACGACCCGGAAAAACCGTTCGGCGTCCTTATCCTCCTCCTCGCGGCGTCCACCGTGACCATGCACCATCGCCGGGCCGGCGACGCCCATTCCGTAAGAGGCGACGGTGCGGTGCGGCTCGGTCAGTTCCGATCCCAGCGCCTTTTCAATGGTCGAGGGGAAATCGTCGCTCAAATCGATTGGGTCCAAGGCGAATCGGTGGCCTTCCCACAGCCGAATCGCCTTGCGGGACAGACCCAGCACTTGGAATCGTTCGGACGAAAGGGTTGCTTGCATCAGTGGCTTGAGGTGGAACGACTCGGCCACCACCACCCGTTCGCTCACGGCGAGTTGCAGCGGCATGACCTGGAAAAAGCCATCGGCGCTTGTTAGTACCACGAGGCCGTCGAGCGTCTTGTTCCAGAAAGCGTGGTTGGCAGCCAGCGACTCGAGACGTTCAATGAGGGGGCGGATCTGACGATTGCCGTATTTCTGACGCAGCGATTCGTCGACTTGCTTGACCAGGTTGCGGAATCGGATGGGATCCTGCTGGTTATCAGGGTGATGACGATAGGTAGGTTGGTAGATCGAGACGCAGGGCGGTTCGGGGGTTGCCGGCAACGCTCGGATGGTGTCCAGAGTGATCGGGTCCACGTGGCGAAATCCTAGCCTGGAGGCGAAGAGAGAAGAGGAGTGAGACAACCGCGATTCGGAACACCGAGATCATTCGGACATCCATCAAAGGGGGACCGAATCGCGGCCTGAAAACCAGAACCGTGTGTCAGTCATTTTCGGGATCAGGTTGGTCGCGGTCGCGCAAGGCGTAGAGGAGCAGGCTCGATCCTAGGATGACGCTGATGAGCGATCCCGACAAGATGCCGATTTTCCCAGCTGCCTCCATCGCCGCCAACTCCGAATTGGATCCGCTGGGAAACGCCAAGGCGTTAACGAACAGCGCCATCGTGAACCCGATTCCTGCCATGCAGGCTCCGCCGGCGAAGATAGTCCAGGTGAGGTTGTCGGGCAGGCGGATCCAGCCCAGACGGGCGGCGATCCAGGAGAAGCTCAGGATGCCTACCGGTTTGCCGATCGCCAGGCCGGCAGCCACCGCGATCAGGACCGACTCGCCCAAACCCTTGGCGTCGATGGTTACTCCCGCGTTCGCCAGCGCGAATAGGGGAATGATTCCAAAAGCCACCCAGGGATGAAGCGCTGTTTCTAGGCGTTGAAGCGGCGAGATCGACTCGCGGGCGGTAAAGGCCAGGTGTTGGAGATTGACCTGGCGGTCGTCGGGATCGAGTGGTTCTTCATAGCAGGTCAACCGCTGCCACAGCTCGGCCATCACCTCGCTGAACGCCTTGTCTCCAATCCAAGCGCTGGAGGGAGTCAACAACCCCAACAAGACCCCGGCGACGGTGGGATGGATGCCCGACTTGAACACCGCAACCCAGATGAAGCAGCCCACTACCACATAGGCCCCTACTTGGCGAACCCCGGCCAGGTTCATGCCATAGGTCAAACCAAACCCGGCGGCCGCCGCGGCGACCCAGATCCACTCCAGTCGCTCGGTGAACACGAAGGCGATCACCAGCACCGCTCCCAAGTCGTCCACGATCGCCAGCGACAATAAGATGATCTTCAGAGAAAAGGGAACCCGCGGACCCAACAGCGCTAAAAAGCCAACTACGAAAGCGATGTCGGTGGCCATCGGCACCGCCCAGCCGCGAATCCCCGGTTGGCCCCATTGCAACGCCGTGTAAATCAACGCCGGAACCACCATGCCCCCCAGCGCCGCGACCACCGGCAACAACGCCTTGCGTGGGTCGCGCAGTTCGCCGCAGACCAGCTCCCGCTTGAGCTCCAAGCCTACGATGAAGAAGAAGAGGGTCATCAAAACGTCGTTGATGACCAGGTGGCCTAAATCGCCCACGATTGAAAAGCCGCCGATGATCAACGCCACCTCGGTATGCCACAAGGCTTTGAACCCCGAGGCCAGCGGCGAATTGGCCAGAATCAGAGCCACCACAGTGCAGGCCAGCATCACCATCCCACTGGCCGATTCAATGTGCATGAACTTGCGAACCGGCGTCATCCAACGCTCGATCGGCCGCGGTGGCAACCCCGCTGGTCGATTCAAGGTGTTGGGCGCTTGCGTCGTCGTCATTCATGGGCTCCGCTTCGGGGTTCGCTCCGCTCTGGTGGCGCGCTCCGGCCGTTCGCCGCGCCAGTGGAGGGGGTCGATCAAATCAAAGATGAAGGTGGCCGCTCCTGGATCCACTCCAGCCGTTCGCGCGTCTCCTTACGATCAGTTCATCCGCCGCCCACCAAAGGCGAGGCAGCCTGAGGATCGTTATCTTAGCCGATCCCCACCTCTGAACAAGGTAGCCCCCTCTTCGTCCTCCAACCATCCCACCTGGGAAACCTATCCGAAACCGAAACTGATCGCCGGTCCGCAGGGTAACCCTCTCCATGACGATTCCTTTCCAGAGGGCTGTCGTCAATGGTGTCTGAAATGGCTACCGAGACAGGTGGACGCCATCGCTCGGATTCCATCCTCGACCGGTTGAGGAAGCGGGACTGAACAACGTCCCTCAAGGGGAGTGTGATGAAAGCAAATCTTTGGACCCGTTGGTTAAGGTCGTGGTGGGGGGCGGTCGGAGTGGCCTTACTCGCCCTGGATTTCTGCGGTTTTGGGCGCGTCGCGGCCGAACCGCCCACGGTGGTTGAACTTCGGGACGCCCTGCTCGACCTTGACGGTGTCGCTCACCACCTCGCCCAAAACGACCGGCGCGCCACGCGGGTCGTTGTCTTCCTCTCCCCTGAGTGCCCGATCGCCAACGGCTCGCTGCCGACCTTGGACCGCCTAGCGCGACGCTGGAGCGAGGCTTCATCTTCAGCCGTGGCCAATACGCGGGTCGAATTCTTCGGGGTGATCGTCGGTGATCCGACTCTCAAGCGCAGCGACGCCGCCCGCCACTACCATGAATTCGCGCTGAGCTTCCCCATCCTGTTCGACGCCTCCGGTGTCTTGGCCGATCAGTTCAAACCATCGCATGTGCCGGAATGTTTCGTGATCGACCCCGACAACCGCCTGGTCTATCGAGGAGCGATCGACAACGCCTGGGAGGCCGTGGGCAAGCGTCGGCTCAAGGCCGAACGAACTTATCTGGCCGACGCTCTTGACGCCCTGGCGCGTGAGCAACCTATCCCAATAGCGCGAACAACCCCGGTGGGCTGCCCGATCGAAACCTTCAATCCCCGCGCCGTCGATCCCCAAGGTCGGGAACAGCCGGCCATAGTCACCTACACCCGCGACATCGCGCCGATCCTTCAAGCCCGCTGCGTGGTCTGCCACCGTCCCGGCCAGGTCGCCCCCTTTTCCCTGACCCGCTACGAGGAGGCCGCCAAGCGGGCCGACTGGCTGGCCCAGGTCGCCGAGGAACGGTTGATGCCCCCGTGGATTCCTGGCCCGGGCGATCATCGCTTTGTGGGCGATCGTCGCCTCAGCGACCGCGAACTCACCCTGCTACGCATCTGGGCCGACTCGGGGCGTGCCCAGGGCGATCCGGAGGATCTCCCCCCCACCCCGGTCTTCGACGACAACGGCTGGCGTTTGGGCACGCCTGATCTGGTCGTCCGCATGACCGAACCATTCGAGGTGCCTGCCGATGGTCCCGACATCCTGCGCAACTTCGTCATTCCGTTGAATGTTGATGAGGACCGCCTGGTGACCGCGATCGAATTCCGGCCCGGCAACCCCCGGGTGACCCACCACGCCGTGTTGTTCCTCGACGCGGGACGAACCGCCCGCAAGCTCGACGCGGCCGATCCCCGACCCGGCTACGACGGCTTCGGTGGACCCGGCTTCCTTCCCTCGGGGGCGTTGGGCGGCTGGTCGGTCGGCAACACCCCGCGCCATCTTCCCGACGGCATGGGCCGCCACCTCAAAAAAGGGTCGGACTTGGTGGTTCAAATCCACTACCACCCCACCGGCAAGCCGGAAACCGACCAGTCGGAAATCGCGTTGTACTTCCTCGACCGCTCCGTGGCCGAAACCCTCAGTCAGCCCAACAAGCTGGTGGGCAGTTTCTGGGTGGCCGACTACCGCATCGACCTGCCCCCCGGCGAAACCGACCTACCTGCCCGTGCTTCCTACACCCTGCCCCGTCCCGTGACGCTGGTGGGAGTCGTCCCCCACATGCACTTGCTGGGCAAGTCGATGAAGGCCACCGCCCGACGCCCCGACGGAACCCGCGACGTTCTCATCGACATTCCCCAATGGAACTACAACTGGCAGGACGAGTATTATTTCGAGCGCCCCTTCCGCCTCCCCGCCGGAACCGTGCTGGAGGTCGAGGCCCGTTTCGACAACTCCGACGCCAACCCCTTCAACCCCAGCACCCCCCCAAGACGAGTCACCTGGGGCGAGGGAACCCTCGACGAGATGATGTTCTGCTTCTTCCTGGCGACCGCTGACACCAGTTCCGACCTGATCCGGGTCATCTTCGATAACCTCGCCCACGACGCCCGCCAACCCCGCCTCTTGACCGAATCCGCACCAGCGCGGCAACCTTGAGCGAGGTGTGACCCACGCTCAAACCCAAACGCGCCGCGCCGAGTCACCCTGATGGTTGTTCCCACCTTTGCCCCCACGCCAAGGCGGGACCACCAAATCGCATGGTCGCGGTCCCCCACCTTTTTCTCCATCAATCGACCCTCATGAAAATCGGCATCCTCGGCAGTGGCAACGTGGGTGGCACGTTGGGCAAGGTCCGGGCCCAGCCCGGCAACTCGCCACCGAACTCGGCTTCGACGCGATCGACGTGGGCGGCTTGACCCAGGCCCGTTTGCTCGAACCCTGGGCGATGCTTTGGATTCATCTGGCCTACCGCGGCGACCTGGGCCGCGACTACGGCTTCGCTTTGCTAAGAAGATGAATCGGATCGACTTGCGAATGGATGAGAAATCTGGTCGCATTGCCTCTTCTTTTCCAAGAATCACTTTACCATCAAGAGTGAGACTCACCTGATGAGCGTGAACTTCATCGTTTGGGGCGTGATAGGTCTATCGGTGATCATGGTTCTCGAACCGCCGGATCATCAACCGCCTCGGGAACCGGAATGGCGTGCCGAATTGCTTCAGCGCGCCAAAGTAGATCAAGCCGCTCGTGAGCGTTTGGTAAGCATCCTGAAGCAACCCGCCGATCGTCGAAGCGATCTGAAAGCCGCGGCTCAAGAGGTGACGCGGATTGATCAGGACAACTTGAATTGGTTAAAGACCGTCCTCGCAAAACGAGGGTGGCCTTTGATCAGTCAAGTGGGAGAAGACGGAGCCAACGCCGCCTGGCTGCTAATTCAACACGCTGACTCCGACCCCGCCTTCCAACGCGCTTGCTTGGACCAGATCACTCGGCTTCCCAAAACCGAGGTCTCCCAGTCCAACGTGGCATATTTGACAGATCGTGTTTTGATTGCCCAAGGAAAGCCCCAACGATTTGGAACCCAATTCCGCTTGCTCAATGGGCGACTTCAACCTCGTCCGATTGAAAACCCCGAAATCGTTGATCAACTTCGCGCGGAGATGGGCCTGTCCTCCCTAGCCGAATACGCCGCGCTGCTTGAACGGGAGTTTGGACTCGCTCCCCAGACTCCGACTCCAACGCCGAAGCCCAGCCAACCCGACTCGCCTCTCACCAAGTCCGACTCGCCGTGACACGTTGATTGGAATGATCAAGCTCAATGAGCAATCATACCACCATCGAATGGACCGACGCGACCTGGAACCCTGTCCGGGGCTGCGACAAGATCAGCCCCGGCTGCAAGCATTGCTACGCCGAAACCTTCGCCGAGCGGTTTCGAGGGGTGGCCGGGCATCCCTATGAACACGGGTTTGATCTGCGCTTGGTCCCGGCTAAGCTCGCCGATCCGTTTCGCTGGGCCGCGCCGAAGCGGGTGTTTGTGAACTCGATGAGCGACTTGTTCCACCGCGACGTGCCGCTAGATTACATCGAGCGAGTGTGTCGCGTCATGGAAATGGCCGACTGGCACACGTACCAAGTTCTGACTAAACGCCACGACCGCCTGCGTGAGCTACTAAGCGGTCCGCTCAACTGGGCCGGTCGGCTGCCGCACGTTTGGTGGGGCGTCTCGGTTGAGGACCGCCAATACGGCCTGCCCCGAATCGACGCCCTCCGGGTCACGCCGGCGGTGGTCCGGTTTTTGTCAATCGAGCCTCTTTTGGAGGATCTCGGGACGCTTGACCTGGCCGGTATCCACTGGGTGATCGTCGGTGGCGAAAGCGGGCCTGGCGCGCGGCCGATGCAACCCGAATGGGTGGTGTCGATCCGGGACCAATGCCAACGCGCCGGGGTGCCGTTCTTCTTCAAGCAGTGGGGTGGGACGAGGAAGCATCGGACGGGACGACTGCTCGAAGGTCGCACCTGGGATGAGCTTCCCCCGATTCAACCCTGTCGTCCCCTGCCAACTCTGCCCCAACGCCGTGTCCTGAGCAACACGCTGCTCAACCCAACGACGGGAACGGCGGCCCTGCCTTGACTGAAAGAAAACCGGGCTTGACCTGGCGCAATCCGCCGTGATTCCACAAGACCACCTTGCGACTAAGGTTTTTGACAAAATTTTTGGTGAAAATCGTCAAAAAGTCGTCCTGCGGTCTAGACGAGGGCTGATAGGCCGACTAGGATGGGTCGTGTGGTCATGGTGTCCCAAGCGAACGGGAGTGATTCACGATGTCCGACTCGTCCGACCGCGCGATTCTCGATTTGTTGCGTCGGCGAGGCTCGCTGACGATCGAGGAACTTATCCGGGAGTTGGGGATCACCGCCACGGCGGTGCGTCATCGGCTCAATAAGCTGATGGGCGAGGGTTTGATCGAGAAAACGATCGAACGCGGCGGCCGCGGTCGGCCGCGCCACGTTTATCAAGCCAGCGCCGAGGCGCAACGGACTTTGGGTCAGAACTACGGCGACCTTGCCAAAGTTCTGTGGGAAGTGGTGCGGGCCGACGTGGCCGATCCCAAGCTGCGTGGGCTGTTGTTTCGGGCAATCATCGAGCGTCTGGCCGACCATTACCGCGCTTTCGTGCCCGACCGGGGCGATCTGGACCGACGGATGAGCGACCTTCGGTCGTTACTCGCGGTCCAGGGGGTCGAGGTCGAGGTGATTGCCGAGGCGGTCGGCGGCTCGGATTTGCCGGTGCTTCGGCAACACTCTTGTCCCTACCATGATCTGGCGGAAGCCGACCCGGTCATCTGCGCATTGGAACGCAAGATCTTCGAGAAGGTGCTGGGTCATGGTTTGACGTTGCGTCAATCGCGTCAAGGGGCACATCGCGTTTGCGAATTCGTGCCCAAAAGCGAGGTCCGCGGCGAAGCGGGGGCTCCGGCTCCCTCGTCGTGCGGTTCCTCCCCCACTTTGAATGAAGATGCTTCTCTTCAATTGCATCACCCCGCCGACGTCGCGGAGGAGTCGAAGCGCGAGACACCGCCCGACCCCACAAGGCCCCAACTGCCGCGTGGTCGTTCCCGGGCCCGGTCGCGTGCCGACTCTTCACAGGTCAAAACCTCGGCTTGAGTTGGGTTCCTCCGTCCCGGTTTGTTCCGTTGAGGTTCAGGTTCGGGGGGAGTGAAACCAAACCAGGTGGTAGGTCGTCCACAAAACCGGTTGCGTCCGCGGTTAGCTGGCCTTTCGGTCGTGATGGAGTTAGTTGATCTGATCCGATCTGATCTGATCCGATTTCTCCGTGGTGCTAGTCATGTTTGAGTCGCCCCCGGCACATCGTCAGGGCCGGGTGTCGGCAATGGTCCCCCGATGTTCCGACGAAGACGAGACGGTACGAACGATGTCCAACGAGTTGCGGATCGAAGACCTGCGCGTCGCCATCGAAGGTAAGGAAATCCTCAAGGGTGTGAGCCTGACAGTACGTCAAGGCGAGGTCCACGCCCTGATGGGCCCCAACGGTTCGGGCAAAAGTACCTTGAGCTACGCCCTGATGGGGCACCCCAGCTATGAGGTGACCGGCGGCTCGGTGTTGCTCAACGGCTGCAACCTGTTGGAGATGGAGGCCGACGAGCGAGCCAAGGCCGGGTTGTTCTTGGCGTTTCAGTATCCCACGGCGATCCCCGGCGTGACCGTGGCCAACTTCCTGCGGCATGCTGTCACCAACATCCGCCACCCCGACCGCAAGGAGGGCGAGGATCTCATCCCGATGCGCGAGTTCCGCAAGGAACTGCGCGCAGTGATGGACGAACTGGGGATCGACCCCGAGTTTGCCCGCCGCTACCTCAACGACGGCTTCTCCGGCGGCGAGAAGAAGCGGGCTGAGGTATTGCAATTGGCGATGCTCAAACCGGCCTTCGCCATTCTGGACGAAACCGACTCTGGCCTGGACATCGACGCGGTGCGTCTGGTCTCCGAAGGGGTCAACCGGGTTGTCCAGCGCGAGGGGACTGGAGTGTTGGTGATCACCCACTACCAACGCATTCTCAACTACATCAAGCCCCAATTCGTCCATATCCTGCTGGGCGGCCGAATCGTCGAACGCGGCGGTCCTGAACTCGTCGAGATTCTGGAGCGCGACGGCTACGACTGGGTGCGTGCCAAGCATCCAGTCGAGGCCCGCGAGGCCGAGGAGCTCGAAGCGGCCCACGCTGGCGCGGACTCGTTCTGACCCAACCGAACTCGACTCAACCAGGATCGATCGACCTTCGCCGCCTCTTCCTTTCTTCGTCCCCGTCCATTCCCCCTTGATCCGCCGCTTTTTCCACGGAGGAACGCCGCCATGTCCACCGATCTCGATCTCGCTAGTCAGGTTGCCGGTATCAACGAAAGTTACAAGTACGGGTTCCGCGACAGCGAAGACCATTACGCCTTCAAGTCGGGCAAAGGTCTCACCGAGGAGACGGTCCACCAAATCTCCGAGATGAAGAACGAGCCGGACTGGATGCGCGAGTTCCGGCTCAAGAGCCTCGCCGCCTTCCGGGCGAAGCCGCTGCCCACCTGGGGCGGCGACCTGTCGGAACTCGACTTCGACGACATTCACTACTTCGTCAAGGCAACCGACCGCCAAGGCAAGAGCTGGGACGACGTGCCCGCCGAAATCAAGAACACTTTCGACCGTCTGGGCATCCCCGAAGCCGAACGCAAGTTCCTGGCGGGCGTCGGAGCCCAGTACGAATCCGAGGTGGTCTACCATTCGCTGCGCGAGGACCTGGCCGCCAAGGGAGTCATCTTCGTTGACACCGACACCGCGGTTCGGGACTATCCTGACCTGGTCCGCGAATACTTCGGGACGATCATCCCCTACACCGACAACAAGTTCGCCGCGCTCAATTCGGCGGTCTGGTCAGGTGGATCATTTGTGTACATCCCGGCTGGCGTAAAGGTAGACATTCCGCTTCAGGCCTACTTCCGGATCAACGCCGAGAACATGGGCCAGTTCGAACGGACCCTCATCATCGTCGAGGAAGGAGCCCAGGTCCACTACGTCGAGGGCTGCACTGCGCCAATCTACACCTCCGAATCGCTGCACTCGGCGGTGGTGGAGATTATCGTCAAGAAGGGCGGGCGGTGCCGCTACACCACGATCCAGAACTGGGCCAACAACATTTACAACTTGGTCACCAAGCGGGCTGTGGCGCAGGAGGACGCCCTGATGGAGTGGGTGGACGGCAACCTCGGCAGCCGCTTGACCATGAAATACCCTGCCGTCTACCTGACGGGTCCCGGCGCGCGGGGCGAGATTCTCTCAATCGCCTTCGCGGGCAAGGGCCAGCATCAGGACGCCGGCGGTAAGGTGGTTCACGCCGCGCCCCACACCTCCTCGCGGATCATCTCCAAGAGCATCAGCAAGGACGGCGGACGCTCCAGCTATCGCGGATTGCTCAAGGTGGTGGACGGAGCCAAAGGATCCAAGAGCAACGTGGTCTGCGATGCCCTGATCCTCGACCCCCGCAGCCGCTCCGACACCTATCCCACGATCGAGATCGACGAGGAAGACGCCAAGATCGGCCACGAAGCCAGTGTCTCCAAGATCGGCGAGGAGCAGCTGTTCTACCTGATGAGCCGAGGCCTCTCCGAAGCGGAAGCCTCAACCTTGATCGTGAGCGGCTTCATCGAGCCCTTGGTCAAGGAACTGCCGATGGAATACGCCGTTGAGATGAACAAGCTCATCGAACTTCAGATGGAAGGCTCGGTGGGTTAAGTTGAGTTGGAGAGCGCCAAATCCGCCGCCTCTCTCCCTCTTCACTTTTTCCTCAATCGCTAAACCCCGGTCAATTCCGCTTAGGCGACCCGCGCCGCGCCCGTCTTTCCTGGCCACGGGTTGGGACGGGCGTGGCCAGCTCTGACGCCGTTTCCCGAATACGCCACCGGTCAAGCTGGTTTGGTTGCGTCCTGTTGACGGATTCTCTTCCCTCGATCCCTGGTTTTTTCTGAATCAACATGTCTTCCATCGTCACCCGCTCTGCCACTGGATTCCACGCCGATGCCCTCGCCGCGTTCCTGGAGGGACGCGACGAGCCCTCCTGGTTCGGCGACCGCCGCCGGGCCGCGTTCGAGCGGTTTGTCCAGACCCCTCTGCCCACCCTCCGCGACGAGGAGTGGCGACGCACCGATTTGAGGGGCCTCAAGCTCGACCAATTCGGCCCGGTCGCCGGTGGGCCTGCCTCCCCGTCCGAGGCGCTTTCGGCCTCGCCGGCCTGGTCCACCTTGGCGGAGACCCACGGGGCCGGGTTCGGTGTGCATCACCGGGACGGACGCCCCGCCACGCACCCTGCGTCCGCCCCCGAGTTGCCCGCGGGCGTGGTCTTCACTGATCTAGCCACCGCCCTCAAGCGCCACCCCGACCTCATTCAACGCCACCTGGGACACGCCATCGACACCCAGGCCGACGCCTTCGCCCTGCTTCAATCCGCCTTTGTCTCTGGCGGCGTGGTGCTGTACGTTCCCCAAGGCGTCAAGCTCGACCATCCTTTGTTCCACCTGATCGAACTGGGACCGGACGGACGAAGTGACTTCAACCACACCTTGGTGATTCTGGAAAAGGGGGCCGAGGCCACCTTCATCCAAGAGACCGCCTCGACCCAGCGTCCCGACAAGACCCCGGCCCTGCATGTTGGCGCGGTCGAATTGTTCGTGGGCGAACGGGCCAAACTTCGATTTGTGAACATTCAGAACTGGGACCGCCAAACCTGGCACTTCAGCCGAGAACGCGCCGTCGTCGCCGCCGAAGGCGCGCTGCAGTGGACTGTGGGCGGCCTCGGCGCGCGGCTGGCCAAGGTCAACCAAGATGTCGCCCTCGCCGGTCCCCGCGCCCGCGCTCAGGTCAATGGGGTGCTGTTCACCACCGGACGCCAACACCTAGCCTACTTCACCCGCCAGGACCACCAAGCTCCCCAGACCACCAGCGACCTACTCTACAAGGGAGGGTTGACCGACCACTCGCGCCTCGTCTGGAAGGGCATGATCCGAGTCGAACCAGATGCCCAGAAGACCGACGCCTACCAGAAAAACGACAGCCTCATCCTCTCCCCACATGCTCGCTCCGACTCGATTCCGGGTCTGGAAATCGAGGCTAACGACGTGCGCTGCACCCACGGCGCAACCGCCGGTCCCATCGATCCGGAGATGCTATTCTACTGCCGCTCGCGTGGACTGGGTCGAGAGGAGTCGGTTCGGTTGATTGTCGAGGGATTCTTCGCTAACGTGTATGACCGTATCAGTTTGGAGTCGGCCCGCGCGACCCTGGAAACCGTGGTGGCCCAGCGTTTCGCCGAATCGGTCGGCCTGCCCGCCGACGCGATCGCCGCCTCCCTCGCCCGCGAGAAAGCGTAACGCGGCGGCGGTCCCACGCTCACAACGTCTCCGCTCCGTCCGCTCCCCTCTTGCAGCATTCCCCAGGCCGATTCGCCCCTCTTGGCCGTTGTGGCGTCTCGGCCCATCGAGGCCGTCGATCCGCCGCGTTCGCCTTCCCCTCTGTCCTGATCCGACCACGGCTAAGCGTCGGCGGGCCCAAGGGGGACCGGATCACGTTTCGCTCCCGACGCCGCGGCCTGCTTCGCCTTATGCTCTTCTTCGGAGTCATCGTATCCCATGTCCAGCGGACCCGCTGATTATGCCCATCCTGAGGTTCTGGTCTCCACCGACTGGGTTCAGAACCATCTGGCCGATCCCTCGGTTCGCATCGTCGAAAGCGACGAGGATGTCCTGCTCTACGACCTGGGACATATCCCCGGCGCGGTCAAAATCGACTGGCACAGCGACCTGCAGGACCAGCTGATTCGAGACTACATCAATATCCCCGCCTTTGAGGCACTCTGCTCCCGCTGCGGCATCGCCAACGACACCACCGTGGTCTTCTACGGCGACAAGTCGAACTGGTGGGCCTGCTACGCCTTCTGGACCTTCCAACTCTTCGGCCACGATCGCTGCAAAGTCATGAACGGCGGCCGCAAACTCTGGATCGATCAAGGCCGCCAACTGACCACCGCCAAACCATCCTACCCTCCCACCACCTACAAGGTCACCGCCAACCGCGAGGCCGAGATTCGCGCCTTCCGCGACGATGTATTGGCCCACCTTCAAGCCAAAAAACCCCTGGTGGATGTGCGGAGTTTCAAAGAATATACCGGCGAATTGCTCCACATGGAGGAATACCCCCAGGAAGGTAGCCTGCGCGGCGGACACATCCCAGGCGCTCGGAACATCCCCTGGAGCCTGTGCGTCCGCGAGGACGGCACCTTTAAGTCGGCCGAGGAGCTTCGTGCCCTCTTCGAGGGCGAGCACGGCCTCAAACCCCAAGACGACATCGTGGCTTACTGCCGCATCGGTGAACGCTCCAGCTTGACTTGGTTCGTCCTGACCCACCTGCTGGGATACCCCCGGGTGCGCAACTACGACGGCTCTTGGACCGAGTGGGGGAACCTGGTGCGGGTTCCCATCGCCAAGGGACCCGAATGACCCGGCGGCCCGACACGGCACGCCCATCCACGCATCCCACACCCGCCGCCCCCGCCCCGACCCCTCCCTCATTCCACCCCCCCACCCCGGAGGATGGCCACCGTGACCAACGCCCTGGACGAGATCGTGGAGGAATTGCGCGCGGCCGACCGCGAGGAGCGGATCGAACTGCTGCTCGACTACGCGCGGCGGTTGCCCGAATTGCCACCCCGCCTGGCGGCGCTACGCGACGCGGGTCACCGGGTCGAGGAGTGCCAGTCGCCTGTTTACCTCTTCGTCGAAGCAGTGGACAATCGACCCCGCCTTTACGCCGACGCACCAATGGAAGCTCCCAGCGTGCGCGGCTTCGTCGCGCTGCTGCTGGAAGGTCTACGCGACGCTAGCTTCGAGCAAATCATGACCTTGCCCAACGACTTGGTCCAACAAGCAGGCCTGGTCGAAATCCTGGGACTCCTTCGCGTCAAGGGTCTCTCCGGCGTGTTACATCGCCTCAAGCGCGAAGCGGCCCGCGTCGCCGCCGAAGCCGGTGTCGCAGCCAACACCGTGGCGACCGCCCGCTGAGGTGTTCCAAGCCGAATCAACCCTATCCATTCCGTCCCACACGGATTCGACCCAACACCCCCCTCCACCGCCTCAGTCGGACCACTTACCGCTCAACCTGTTTGACGTTCATCTTAGCACAAGATGGTTTCTTGCCATGAGTTCCAGTACATTTATCGATGTCGCCGATTTGAATGACCTGCCGCCTGGGGGACATCTGCTGGTCGAACATGACGGCCAGTCACTTGCTCTGTTCAACATCGACGGCACGGTTTATGCCATCGAGGATCTCTGTACCCACGACGGCGGCCCCCTGGTGGAAGGCGAGATCCACGGTTATGAAGTCACCTGCTCGCGTCATGGCGCGCGGTTTGATGTGCGAACCGGAAAAGCGCTTTGTATGCCGGCGGTGGAGGATATCCGCACCTTCCCCGTCGAGATCCGCGACGGTCGGGTCCTGGTGTGCTTCGACGAGGATTGAGCATCCCTCTCTCTCCTCCAACCCACCCAATCGGGTCGCGTCGCATTGTGTTGACTCGATTTGGAATCGAATCCCCCTCGTCAATCGAATCCCCTTGGTCGTTGGCCGGACTGCATCGGACGCGACGAATCCTGCCCGGGTTCCGAATGTCTCTCCCCCCGACAATAAACCGGGAGCGTGGTCGTCGAGTTTCCCCGCCTAGCGGTCCTCGTATGTCGGAGCCCTCTTCCATGCCACTGCCCGATCAGGATACGATTATCGACGCCCTCAAGACGGTCACGGACCCGGAACTGGGTGTGAACATCGTGGATCTTGGTTTGGTCTACACCATCCAGGCCCGCGAGGAGGAAGGCGAGATCGACGTGGAAATGACCTTGACCTCGCCCGCCTGCCCCGCCGGTCCCCAGATCCTCCGCGACGCCACCGACGCTTTGGAAAACCTCGAAGGCGTCTCCAAAGCCAACGTGCGTTTGGTGATGTCCCCCCCTTGGTCGATGGAGCGAATGACCGACGACGCCCGCGACCAATTGGGGATCTTCTAAGCCAAGCCAAGCCAAGCCGGATCCTCGTCGTTCGCTCGTTCCCCGCGGCCGGGGTGGCTCGATGGATCAAGCCGCCCGGTCTGATTGACTTCCGTTCCGATCGGTTCCGCACCGGCCGCGACGCCCCCCTTCTCCGCGTCGCGACGAGTCGCGCTTGACGAGACGATCTTCAGCGACCGCCTCGACGCCGTCGTGAGCCCCCTCGGCTTGGAGCGCGTTTGGGATCCCCGGCGTTCGGCCAGGGCTACCTCGTCCACCGCGACTCGCCGTCCCGCCTCCCCTCCCCGTGCGTTGCCGCCTTCGCTCCGATCGCCTTCGACCTCCGCAAGGGGGTCGCGGAGCTCCGTTATGAATCTCGGCATCCTCACCGGCGGCGGTGACTGTCCCGGACTCAACGCCGTCATCCGCGCGGTCGTCCAGCGCGTTCATCAGGCCGGTTTCTCAACGCTGGGTATCCTCGAAGGCTGGAAAGGTCTCATCCAGGACGCCACCCTGCCCCTCACCCCCGACCGCACCGACGGCCTGATCGGTCAAGGCGGAACCATCCTGGGCTCCTCGCGCACCAACCCCTTCAAAGACGCCGACCGCGACCTACCCCGCCTCCTGGAAAACCTCAAACGCCACCGCCTGGACGGACTCATCGTCGTCGGCGGCGACGACACCCTGGGCGTGGCCCATCGCCTTAAACGCGACCACGACGTGGCCGTCGTGGGCGTGCCCAAGACCATCGACAACGACCTGAATGTGACGGAGTTCACCTTCGGATTCGACACAGCGGTCAATATCGTGATGGAGGCGATCGACCGACTGCGCACCACCGCCGAAAGCCATCGCCGAGTCATGGTGGTCGAGACCATGGGCCGTCAAACCGGCTGGATCGCCGCGTTCGCCGGCATCGCCGTCGGAGCCGACTACATCCTGGTCCCTGAAGTCCCCGCCGACCTCGACCACTGCTGCGACGTGCTGACCCGCCGTCGCGCCCAGGGCAAACACCACGGAATCGTGGTCGTTTCCGAAGGGGTCCAGCTTCTCCATAGCGGCCTGATCTCGCAGTACGACGAACTCGACTCCTTCGGCCATCCCCGGCCCACCGGAATCGGCCCCCTTATCGCCCGGATCATCGAAGACCTCACCAACATCGAAACACGCGCGGTCATCCTGGGACACCTCCAACGCGGCGGCGCGCCAACCGCTTCGGACCGCATCCTCGCCACCCGGATGGGACTTGCAGCCGCCGACCTGGCGCTGCATCATCACTTCGGCCGACTCGTAGCCCTCCACCAGGGTCGGATCGTCGATGTGCCGCTCGACCAGTCCGTCACCGAGATCCGCAAACTCGACCCAAGTTATTACGAGGCCGCGTCCGCCTTCTTTCGGTGAGCCGCCGCCTTCCCCCTGCTCGTAGTCGCTTCTCCGTATTCGTGGCGATTGCAGCGCGGGTCGGGCGAACTTGGATCAGGCCATCGGATTATCCATGTGGTTTCAATTCCGGAGATTTTCCCACCATGCGCTCGCTGTCGCTCGTGCTCCTCGTTCTCGTCTCCGCCTTGGCTCCGCTGGGCTGTGGTGGCTCCCAACCGGAAACCAAACCCGCCCAACCCCTCACGCCCGAGCAGGAAAAGCAAGGTCCGCCCCCCGCGATGTAAAAGTTTCCCCCCTCTCCGTTCGCGTTTCGGCGTGAACTTGACGACAGCGGGTACGCGAATTACATTTCGATCGCTCGTTGTCCAAGCGAGGCACAACGAGCGATTCCACGAA
>Ga0209017_10001578_pt1 | contig 16939 bp, 14 predicted proteins | sample YNPBryunderm2012_FD_185812 | JGI IMG/M metagenome (GOLD analysis project Ga0209017, IMG submission 185812) | Anoxygenic and chlorotrophic microbial mat microbial communities from Yellowstone National Park, USA - YNP Bryant MS undermat 2012... ... | reverse complement strand
GGGGGGTAATGTAAGCGACTGGGGGATTGCCAGGTTTGAAGATCGATCCTTGATACGCCGCCGGCAAAAAGCCACTGTTAAAGTTATCGAGTCCCCCCGGGGGGATCAGCCCGCCATTAAGCACCACAAACGTGGGGAGTTCGCGATTCTCATTGCCCAGGCCGTAGCCGCACCACGCACCCCAACTCGGCCGACCCTGAATCCCACTGCCGGTGTGCAGAAAATAATTTGCACTTGTATGCTCGGGGAACGCCGACACCATCGAGTGCACGACGGCCAGATCATCCACACACCGGGCAAGATGAGGAAACAATTCGCTCACCCAGGTGCCCGACTCACCGTAGCGCTGGAATTTCCAGGGCGATTTCATCACCTTCCCGATATTGGCGAACTGCGTCGGTTCGAGTTTGCCGATCGCTTTCCGGGGATCTTCGCCATCGTATTTCGCCAAGGCGGGCTTGTAATCCCAGGTATCCACCTGCGATGGGCCGCCGTCCATGTACAGGAAGATGACCGCTTTCGCCGTCGCCGGATGATGCTGAACTGGCTGCGTTCGCGGTTCCCCGGCAGAACCAGGAGCAGCCACCGCGTATTCTTCTGCCAGCATCGTACTGAGTGCCACGGCCCCGAAGCCATGAGCGGTGCGAAGCAGCCAATCGCGGCGTGTGAGGATCGGTGGGAACGGTTTCATCGGTTGTTTCCGGAGATCAAGGGATAAATCCGGTCACCGTCGCGGTGACCGAAAACGGTTGAACCGTCATAATAAACAGATCATTTCTGTTCATCCGACTACTTCAGGTAGGAAAATTCCTTGAGATTCACCAGTGTATGCGTCAGTTCCGACCACCGGGCGAAATCCTGCACCTGATTCTCAAGAAACTCCCGGCAGGCCGCAATCTCGGCATCGCTAGGCGGTCGAGCAAATGCCTCCAGATACATTCGGCGCAGGCGATCCTCCACTGTCCCCGGTTCGGCCAGCAACCGTGCGGCCCAGCGGCGGGTTAATTCATGCACGAACGGATCATTCAGCAAGATCAACGCTTGTGCGGGAACGTTCGATACTTGCCGACGGCCGACGGTGCTGAACGGAATCGGGGTATCAAACGCGATTAAGAACGGCGACAAGAAGTTCCGGCGAACCGCAAGATAGATACTGCGGCGGCCATCGCCGTCCAGCGGACCGCTCTGGGGGCGACCTCGCCCTTCCAGAAACGCCGTCAGGTGAATCGGCACCGATTTTCCGCCGATCGTGGGCTTCAACGAGCCGCTGATCTGCAACAACGCGTCGCGGATCGCCTCGCCTTCCAGCCGTTTCACCCGAAAGCGATGCAGTAAAACGTTCGAAGGATCTGCATCGCTCGGGGGAGCTTCTGAACTCATCCGATACGTTTGCGACAAGACAAGGCGGCGAATCAGCCGTTTCATGCTCCACTGATCGCCGACAAACTCCGAGGCCAGAAAATCCAGCAATTCCGGGTGAGACGGTGCTTCGCCGAGCACACCGAAATTATCGGTGCTCGGCACGATGCCCCGGCCAAACAAATGATGCCAGATCCGATTGACCAGAACTCGGCTGATATACGGATTCCGCTCGGGATCAATCAACTGCTGGGCCAGCTCGCGTCGACCGCTGCCCACGGCAGATTCAATCGGGCGGGAACCGGGCAGTGCTTCCAGGCAGCGGCGGCGAACAATCGGTCCCAGTGTCCGAGGATTGCCACGCAAAAACACCGCTTCATCGACCGGCGTCCCGTCCAATAAGGCCGGTGCCAGCCGTGACTCCCAGTGAACTCGGCTGGCCAGCGATGCTTCATCCCGAGCGACCTGTTTCAGAAGCGGCTGCAATATGTCCGCAGACAGCTTCGGAGGGCTGAAGCTTTCAGGAGGCAAGCTCGGTGGGGCGATATCCGACTGCACTACCATGGCGACGGCAAACTCGGTCTCCGGGTTCGCCGTGAATTCCAGATGCAACCGTTGCCCGAGATACCCTTCAAGCGGCACCGCCACCCAGCGATACTCGGGAGAATCGGGCAGTTTTTGCACCAGCCGATGATGCAGTGGACCGGTGATCACCGTGTGCCCGCAGACGCCTGCATAAATTTCCCCACCCCCACGAAGCAATGCGTATACGGTCTTCCGCTCGAGAATCACGTTCGGGGTGCGGATCGTGAAACCGGCCCGGTCATGGCCTCCCAGCGCGCCAAAGATCCGCTCTGACTCCGGGTGCCGCCGCAAGCCTGACCAGAATCGGTCGAACACGGCCGCCGTCCGCGGCTCCCAGCCTGCCTCCAACGTCTCACCCTTCTTGCGAACTTGTAGCGATCCGGCTGGTCGAGGTGCCGGACCGTAAGTGACATCATCCGGCAGCCATTGTCCCGGCTTGAGATCGGCATAATCGACAATCACACGCGCCTGACTCCACCACTTCTGATACTCCGAAACATCTGTCGGCGTAGCGGACCTGACCGAGCCGGCCACAGCCAGCTTGGCAACTTCGGCATCGGTTCGGCGGCGAAGCTCGGCAAGCTCTGCTGCCACTTGCCGATTCTCTCGCCAATGATCAAATCGAACCTGGCGATAACTGCTCCCTTCAAGAATGCCGAACAACGCATAATAATCCTGAATACTGATGGCGTCGAACTTGTGATCGTGGCAGCGAGCGCAACTGACGGTCAATCCGAGAAACGTCTTTGAAAGCACATCAATGCGATTATCCAGCCGATCTGCCTGGTCTTGACGGATATCGACGGGAGAATGCACTTCCTCGCCCAGATGCCAGAAGCCGGTGCCGAGAATCGATTCATTGCAGCCATCCACCGGGTTCAGCCGGGGTTCTTCCAATAAATCACCGGCGAGATGCTCCAGGACAAACTGGTTGTAGGGCAGATCCGCATTGAAGGCGCGGATCACATAATCCCGATATTGCCAGGCATTCGCGATCGAGGGATCATATTCATGCCCCCGGCTTTCCGCGTAGCGAACCAGATCCAGCCAGTGCCGACCCCAGCGTTCACCGAAGTGCGGTGACGCCAGCAAGCGATCAACCACCCGCGGATATGCAGACTCTGAGGGATCGGCCAAAAATGCCTCGATTTCCGCTGGTGTTGGCGGTAAGCCGGTCAATGCAAAGCTGACCCGTCGCAGCCAGGTCAGCCGGTCGGCTGGTGGTGCTGGCTTTAATCCAGCCGACTCGAGCTTCGCCAGAACAAACCGGTCGATCGGATCTAGCGGCCAAGCCATGTTTTTTACGGCGGGCAACTCTGGCCGTCGCACCGGCTGCCATGACCAATGCTCGTTTTTGCGGGAAGCCAAGTCGAATGGCTTCACCGTCGCCCCGGCAGCCGGGGGCGATGCTCCGCCGTTGCCGGATTCCGGCCAGACTGCTCCCTCACGAACCCAGCGTTCAAAATCAGCGATCACTTTTGCCGGAAGCTTGCCTCGGGGCGGCATCTGCAGGTCCACGTTTCCGTACCGGATGGCCGCGATCAGGATGCTCTTGTCGGGTTGCCCCGGCACAATCGCCGGCCCCGTGTCTCCGCCTTTCAATAACGCCGAGCGACTGTCGACCCGCAGCCCACCTTTCGGTTCTTTGCCTGTATCAGAATGGCACTTATAACAATGCTCCACCAGTACCGGGCGAATCGACTTTTCAAAAAACTCCGAAGTTTCGGCGGACGGTGCCGGTTCTGCCGCTGCGACGGTGGTCCCTCCCGGCATGAGCAGCAACGCCAAAATCACACTGAGGTTTGTCCGAGCAGGCACAGCACTCTCCTGAAATGATCGTTTCCAGGCGGGAATTTCATCTTATCATAATCGATCGATTCCTCTGGCTCAACCGGGTCTCGGAAAATGCCCGAGCGGATGTCCGAAGGGATCATGGGGACTCGGGTCATAACTTCTTTCCGAGCAAGTCACACGGTTCAATATTGCTGGTCGGGCAAGATCTAAGTCTGCAAGCAGCCCGTCAGTCTCGCGGCAAGGAGTCCACGAGTTTCCGCACAGCGGTGGTGATACGGGTTTCAATATCACCACTCCAGCGGTTGCCGGGTCGACCGTATTCGTAGAGATAGGGTCCCCCCTCATAACCGCCCTCGGCCCACACTCGCCGTGACGGAATATACGAGATCATATCGTCAGTGTAGCCGAGCACCCAGGTTTGTGGACCGTATTCCGACTTGAACAACAGTGCGTAATCGACCACGGTTTCCGCACCCATGCCGATCAGCAGGGTGGTGTTGCCGAGTTTCCAGGCATGAAGCGGGTACGGATAACTAGGGGCGAACGTTTCCCCGGCCTCCAGTTTTTTCAAGAGCCGTTTCCCCCAGCGTTGTCGAATCGGATTCGTGGCTTGTTCCGCCGCAGCGATGAGATCTTCTCGGGTCATCACCCGTTCGTAGGGAAGATCAACGTAGCAAAACGCGGAACGCAGCTGAGGGGCCAGCGGTGTTAACGGCTTGCGGAGAACCTCACCGACCGCATCGCTGAGCATTTTGCCGTATTGTTTGCACAGTTCGACCGACCGCCGAGGTAGCGGGTTTTGATCACCGCCACAAGTGTTTACGAACATGGCTGTGGTACCCGGAAATTCTCGTTCCAGATTGAGTTGTGCGAAACCGGGGTAATCTCCGCACCACTTTGTGAAGCTGAGCGTGGTCGGGTGACAGGCATACCCGAAGAGGATCGCAAGCCGTTTCTTGTCGGGGCGAGACACGAGGAGCACCGGGACCGTGTGATCGACCGGCCCCTTCAACGGCTCACCGCGGGCGAGAATTGCCGGCACCTCGGCTTCGCGATTGTTTCGGCGATTCACAGCGAAGGTGGATTTGCCCGCCCCGGATTCGAGGGTCGCTGGAGCCAGATCGCGCAACGCCTCACCGACCATGCTGACGAGTCGCTGTTCCATCTTCTGGGTATATTCCTGCACGATGGCTTCTTGCTCGACTTCCACCGGGTAATAGTCGATGAGATCGCTGCCGAGCCGGGGGCCGCAGTGGTTATGCGAGAAGGTGAACATGATCTGGCGGCGTTCAAGACCATACTTTTTTTGCAAATCGGTAAAGACGCGGTCGCTCACTTCTTTCGGAACACCTTGAAAATCGCTCGTAATCAGCACGACTCGTTCGCCCCGGGGATCTTCGAGCGCCAAGGCTTTCATCCAGAGATCGTGGAGCTTGCCGTCGGGAACCCGCTTCAAGCCGTACCCTGCCAGCCAGACCGGGGTATCTGGCGTGATCACTGCCCGGGCCACCCCGGCCTTCCAAGTTTGCGACTGCACCTGGACCGAAGCAAAACTTTGCGGATCACCGGCTTCTCTGACCGGTCTGAGCATTGCGACCAGAAGGACAATCAACCCTGCGATCATCGCATTGTGCAGCCGGATTCCTTGATTTGACCGGCAATTTGGCCCGAAACACCGACTCATCTTCACGACCTTTCATTTTCAAGTTCTTAAAGGGTAATCATCCCGGAAGGATCATCTGCGTTGTAACCGATGCGGCGGCTGGAGTGGAACAATTCTCGGTAAATCCGGACAAAAACCGCTCTTGACCCGGCAGACTCGCACGAGTATGACCCGCTCTTCGTGGAGGAACCGTCGGCAGGGGGAACGAGCATGGCAGCCGGGCGGTGGTATCTGTGCATCGTCGCGGGGATGACCCTGGCCAGCATCGGCTGCGTCGACCGCCGCTTTGTTGTCGAATCCAACATTCCCGGAGCTCAGGTGACCGTGGATGGCAGGCCGATCGGGCCGGCCCCAGCGGATGGCAGCTTTCAGTACCCCGGGGTGTATGAATTTAAAGCCGTGGCTCCGGGCTATCAACCATTGAAGCAAAAAGTTCGCTTCAAAGCCAAGTGGTACGATTACCCGCCGCTCGATTTCTTCGCCGAGGTCCTTTGGCCGGGGCGAATTGAGGATGTCCGCCGCGTCCGGCTTGATCTGGAGCCGGTGCAGCCCGTGCGAACGGATGAATTGCTCTCGGCCGCAAACCTGTTGCGTTCCCGCGGCCAGAGTTTGCCTCCTTCCACAGTTCCAGATGATCCCGGCCCGCCCCGAGGCACACCAGGAATGCCGATGCCGACAGCACCGAACGTGCGTGTCCTGCCCCCGGGTCCGCTCCTGCCGAATCCGAGCAGTTCCTGGCCGATCACGACGGAAACAAGTGACTTGCCGAAGTCCCAGTAATCACAACCAGTTCCGCACCCGTTCCCGTCTCGGGCACGGCGACAGAGTTTTGCAAAATGACGAGCCGAGCAAAAGTCCTTCCGCCACAATTCGAGACGAGATGCGTCAAGTTCAAACCGATGAAATCTCGGACCAGCCGGGCGAGACAGCCTCTCGGGAAACAACGGACGCATGAATTTTTGCCAGGGAATTATGCCCAGGTCGATGAGCCAGGCTGAAGATTCGACCGCATTTCCGCGCAAGGTCAGACGGCAAACACGGTCACCAGAGAAGCAACAGTCGCTCCTCTCCAGCAAATCCATCGATCAGCGACGATTGTCGAGAGAATTATGGAACAATCAAGAGAAAAGCCTGGCCCCAAGGAGACCAGGCGTAAACGCGAACATCGGCGACATTACCGGCAATTCGGGCCGTTACAGCCCCCGCTGCTGCGAATAATCCGGTACGGTCCGAACATAGTGCTCGGGGAGATGTAAGTCGGGGCTGAAGTCGTCGAAGCCGCCGGTTGACCGGATGCTGGCGAGTAAAAGCTTGTTGATTGTCTGACCCCCACCGGCATCGTGAGCTGATTCAATTGGCTATTCAGCAGCGCGGTGGCAATCCGGCCTTCATGGCGGAACAGTTGCCGCACCCCGCCGCGATCGCTGAGCACCAGCCCTTGTGTCATCTCAAACGCCTTGGCCAGTTGCTTGCCGGTCTCAGTGGCGGTATCGACATACAAGCAGATGAACCGTTCCTTCAAGCGTTCCGCAGTCTCGGTTGACATCGTGCCCTCGGCGATGAGTTGGCTCGAACCGTTCTCGCCTTGGCTGATGAAAACTGCAACCGGCTTTTGCTGCTCGGCGGCCAGCTTCAACACTTGGGCATAATCGCTGTGCCAGGTGATCGTGGCGGGGGCTGGCGGGGCAGCAATGACAGTTCCCGCCAGACTGGCGAGAACGAGCGAGGTGAGAAACATTCCGTCAAGTCCTCCGTGATGCAACTCGGGAAGATTGATCTGGGTTACCGCAACCCAGATCGAAACCTAGTTATAGCCAGCGGGAAAAAGAAGTCCAGGAAAAACGATGGAAAATTTGACAGTTGAGCAAAATTTGACAGAGCGATCGCTCGAAAATCACGCAGATGGCAAAGAATTGATGAAGCAGTCCTCCTCCTGAGAGGGGCTGCAGGTTTCCGACAAGTAAAATGTAGCGATTAAATCAACTGAAAGAACTGGAACACCTGGAGAAAATGAGCGACTTTCAAACGTCCAGTTCGGTTCTGCCACCTAGGCGACCAGCGTAGCGGCTGCGGATCGGGGTGATTTCCGCTGTGAGAAATTCGTCGACCTGCTCGGGTGAGCGGCCGACAAATCGAGCAGGATCGGTTTCGACTGCGAAATTCACCCCGGCGAATACCGGCTCGTTTTGAAGGGAATGCAATAACTCGCGCGCGTGACCGGTTCCGGCTTTCACCCGGGCGGTGACCGCATGGCTGTGTCGCCGGATCGTTTCATGCACTTCCTGGCGATCGGCGCCGGCAGCCACCGCGGCCATCATCAGATTTTCCGTTGCCATATACGGAAGAAACTCAGCGACGTGTCGAGCAATCATCGGGCGATTCACGATCAGCCCGGGGGCAATGTTGTTCCCGAGCCGCAAAATCGCATCGGCAGTCAGAAATGCTTGTGGCAGGTACAATCGCCGGGCCGCGGAATCGTCAAGGGTGCGTTCAAACCACTGTGTTGCATGGGTTTGCGCGGCTATTGGCGGAAGCCCTATTAAAAACCGGGCCAGCGAACACAGTCGTTCCGCCCGCATCGGGTTCCGTTTATATGCCATGGCGCTTGAGCCGACTTGCTCGGCTTCGAACGGTTCGTCGATTTCCTGCCGATGCGCCAGCAGCCGCAGGTCACAGCCCCACTTGTGTGCCGACTGCGCCAAGCCGGACAGGCTGTCGAGGATAAAACTGTCGATCTTTCGTGAATATGTCTGTCCCGTCACCGGAAAACGGCGATGAAACCCGAGCTTGGCGGCGACAAGCTCGTCGAGTTTCTTCACTTTTTCGTGATCGCCGTGAAACAATGCGAGAAAGCTTGCTTGTGTCCCGGTGGTTCCCTTGACCCCGCGGAACGGGAGTTCGTCGCGACGCCGTTCCAGTTCCCGCAGATCGAGTACAAAGTCGTAGCACCACAACGCCGCTCGTTTGCCCACGGTCGTGAGTTGCGCCGGTTGAAAGTGGGTAAAGCCGAGCGTCGGTTCCGATTTCCAGGTCTCGGCAAATCGGGCAAGTGTGTCGATGAGCGTCGCCAGCCCGACACAGAGCAGATCCAGCCCTTCCCGCATTAAAATCAGATCGGCGTTGTCGGTGACGAAGCACGAGGTGGCTCCCAGGTGAATGATCGGGCGTGCCGATGGGGCGGCATCTCCGAACGTATGGATATGCGCCATGACATCATGGCGGAGCCGTTGCTCGTAGGCAGCGGCGCGTTCCAGATCGACATCATCAAGGTGGGCCCGCAATTCCTCGAGTTGCTCCGGCCGGATTCGTGGGGAGACGCCATCCTCGCTCGTCAGTCCCAGTTCCGCTTGAGCTTCGGCGAGGGCAAGCCACAGTCGCCGCCATGTCCGGGCTTTTCGGAGGGGGCTCCACAATTCACTCATCGCCCGGCTGGCGTAGCGGCTGATCAAAGGATTGTCGTAAACCGAGTGAGCGTCGGCATTCATAAGAGCATTCAGGGATCGGCGGCTTGAACGATTCTCAAGATTCTGGTTGAAATGGACACGGGTGGTGTCCCTACGGCTGGTGCAATTCCGGTGGCTGCCACAACCGTCGTAACATGTTCCTGATTCTACACTTTTACTGCTGGAATGGCTGGTAAAACCGGACTTTCACAAGCGAATTCGCTGATATTTAAGGTGTCGAAGCGTGGTCGGCGACCGGAGACGATGGAACTGCCGGAGGCGCTACGGCTACGATGGCCCAGATCACGCTCAAGGAGGACCGATCATGTTCATCCGGAAAGGTTCGATTCTTATTCGCTGGACAGCAACGGTGGCAGCTTTGGTGCTGTTCATCGAATCGGCAACAGGCTCGGCCTCGGCACAAGAGCCGCCGCTGCCACAGATGTCGTACTATCCCTATTATTATTTCCCGCACAGCTACTGGCCGGCGTTCAGCCCGCAATACCCGGAACCACCCGGCCACCCGTACATGCGTCCGCCGGCATACATGGCTTACCCTCCGTTCAAGGAGCCCGGCTGGCGCTATGAACTCTGGACCCCGCATAAATGGTATCGGGGCCACCACTTCTGGCTGGATCAGTTCTAAGTGGACCGATCCACAGTCAGGTGCAAACCGGGGCGTTTCAGGGCCGCCCCGGTTTTTTCGTTTTGACACTGGCTGCTGACACACTCATCGCTGAATGGATCAAGGTGGCTCGATTTGTTAAACCTGCCCTGCGTCCAGACAGATCGCAATTCCGCGTCAATGCCACTGCGGGAAAAGAGTGTGCTCAGCTCAGCGGACATTGCCACATTGCGGTATAAAAGCATCGGGCAACGATATGTTGAGAGCCAGAGTCACAGCATCATGAGCAGCATCCGTTTGACAGTCGCCAGTGTGGTTGCCAGCGTGCTGCGAGTGACGGTCAGCTGGCTTTGCTTGGCTGTTGTCTTCACGGGGATGACCCGCATCTGTCCCGGCTACGGCACGGACCTGATTCAGGATTACGCTGCCGCGCTCGTCTGGCTCGATGGCGGGTTTGCTTACACGGAACTGGCAACACTGCATGCTCGGATTGGCATCGAGGGTCCCGACGCCAGCATGCGGGTTCGGCATAATCCGCATCCGCCCGCCGCGATTCTCGTGACCGTGCCCTTCGCCTGGCAAGTCCCCGAGTTCGCCAAGGCGATTTGGCTATTTCCGTATTGGCAACTCGGATTCGTCGCCCTAGGCTGGCACTGGGCCCGCAGCCTGGTTCCGAGGCCGGTCAACCCCTGGCTGTGGGCCATACTGGGAAGTCTGATTGCAGTCTGGACACCGCTTTGGCAGGGGTTGCAGTGGGGCCAACCCGGGGGGTTGTTGCTGTTGCTGGCCGTGGGCACTTGGCAACTCGCCCGCGGCGAAGCCCGATCCTGGGGTTATGCCCTCGCCTTCGGCTTGATCTTCGGCTTAGCTTGCGCGCTTCGACCGTATTTTGCCATGCTGGTGGTCGTGATCTCAGTCTGGCCCCGGCGGAAAGTCGCAGCCGTCGTGGCGATGCTTGCCATTCTGGCGCTCGTGCCATTCGCGATCGTGGGGATCACCCCGCTCGGCTGGTATCAGATTGCCACGGAATCGGAACGCTACATCCCCGAGGCGGCATCACTGGTCGGACCGCTGCACGGCTCCGCGGCAGCGGGGGTGACGATCTACCTGCTCCTGACACTGATGCTCGGCTGGGCTCGCTGGCGAGGGTTATCCACCGATGCGACGCTGGCGTTGGGATTGCCTGCGATTCTGATTAGCTATCCGCTCAGCTGGTATTACTACGATGTGATTCTTGTTCCCGTGCTGGTCTGGCTTCTCGGGCAGGCGATCGTCCTGGACTCGCGTCGAACATTCTGGCTTGGCTGTGGCTTTGTTCTTTTAACAGCACCACCGGACCTGATGCCGACACCGGCGATGAGCAGTTGGTTGAAATTGTACGAAGAACATCAGCCAGTTTCCACTCTGCTCGCTCGTTTTCTCTTGCTTTTCGCTGTCGCCAACCTTCTTTGGGAACGACGTGACGGACTCCGAAGTGCCTTCTAAGTTAATGGCAGTTCTTGACCGTGTCGCAGTGCCGGGCATGCATCTCCGGAGGATTTCATGACTGATCATGGGCAGGCTGGGGGGATCGCGGAATTGCAAGCCCTTGAAGCCGCGGGGTTGAAGGAATTGGCAGCCGCCACCGAGGAGAGCCAGATTCGCGCCTGGAATAGCAAGTATTTCGGGGAAAAAGGTCTGATGAAAGCCGCGCTGGGGCGGATCGGCTCGATTCCTGCGGCGGAACGAAAAAGCTACGGTCAGGAAGCGAACCGGATCAAGCAGGTGCTGGAAACCGCGTATGAAACGGCTTTGCAACAAGCCAAGGAACGAGCGTTGGAAGCCAGTCTGACGGCGGAGCCTTTGGATGTGACGTTGCCCGGCCGGCCGCGGCAACGGGGGCGATTGCACCCCGCGACCCAGATTCTCCGCGAGATTTATGCCATCTTTGCCGACATGGGGTTCCAGATTTTCCGCTCTCCGGAAGTAGAAACGGAAGAATACAATTTCGATTTGCTGAACATGCCGCCCCATCATCCCGCGCGGGATCTCTGGGATACGTTCTTCACCAATCGGCCAGGCGTCGTCTTGCGCACGCATACCTCTCCTGGGCAGATTCATGTCATGCGCAAGTTGTGTCCGGGGCCGATTCGCGCGATTCTCCCGGGCATGTGCTACCGGAACGAGGCGATCAGCACCCGCAGCGAAATCCAGTTTCATCAGGTCGAAGGGCTGGTCGTGGGTGAAGGCGTGACCATGGCCGATCTGAAAGGGACGCTCTCCGAATTTGCCCGGCGGATGTTCGGGCCGGATCGGCAGGTGCGGATTCGCAGCAGTTATTTCCCGTTTACCGAGCCATCGATCGAAGTCGATATCGACTGGCCCGCAGATGACCCGAACCGTGATCGGCTGACGAAAGGAACGGGCTGGCTGGAAATTCTTGGGGCGGGGATGGTGCATCCGAGCGTTTTGCGGGCAGGCGGCTATGATCCCGAGCAGGTCACCGGCTTCGCCTTCGGCATGGGGCCGCAGCGAATGCTGATGCTGAAACACGCCATCGACGATATTCGTCTTTTCTGGGGGAATGATCTCCGCTTCTTGCAGCAATTCTGAGGAGTCGTTGAAGAACCCGGAGCTGATCGACGACGAAAGTCACGATGACACCGCAGAATCGATCCGGTCAGGACTGGCATGACGCCACGCAGGCGGGTAGCTTAGCTACAAAAGCCAAGTTACCCCTCGAGAATTGACCGATGGCAAACAGCGCTGATCAACCCTCGGATTCCGCTCGTGGTTGGAGCTTGCAAGAATTCCGGACCCTCGTCGCCGAAGAATTACAAGCACTCGGCTTCTCGATCGAGCGCTGGCACGCTGATGGACTGGATTATCGCGACCCTCACGGACAAACGGGGTATCTTGGCTTAACCAACGTGCTCCGACGATACTTTTCCGTCGATCAGGAACTTCGTCTGGCAATTCTCCGGGATTTCCTCGGTCACGTTTTGCAATCAGGGGCATACCGCAGGGAATCGCCGGAACGCTTAAGCGATTTCCAGTTCCGAATCCTGGTACGAATCGGTCGACCGTTTTCATCCCTGGACGCACAACCCTGGAACAAACCGTTGCCGGGAACAGACTTGTTTTTCCATCTTGTCATCGACCACCCGGGATTCATGACCTACGTTACGGTCGAGCAGATGCTGGAATCGCAACAGTCCTCAGAAGAATGGCTCAATCAAGCCATGGAGAATCTCAAAGATCGGACGCCCGTCGACTGGCTGGAACGACTTCATGAACCGTCAGGGATCCAGGTCGGTCATCTCAACGACTCGTACGACGCGTCCCGGGCTCTGATTCTCACCGAGATCGTCGATTCGCCCCCTGCCGGCTGGCTCGTCGCAATCCCGAGCCGCGACTGGTTGTTTTGCCGACCGGTAACGGCCGACGGTCTGCCCCACCTTTACCTGTTGAAAGTCCTCGCAGAGAAAAATTACGCCCGGGAGCCGTATCCGATTTCCGACGAGGTTTACTGGATTCGCGGCCATCGCTGGCAGCGGTTTCCCATGGAAATCGCGGGAGAAACGATCCGGATGACTCCGCCGCACGGGTTTATCGAAGCCATCGGCGGGCTTCACCCCATGATCGACGCTGTTTCGGACCAGGGATGAATCGGCCCGGAGGTCAACCGGCTTCGCATTCGGAGGGTGTCAATGGTTCGCATGCTGTGGATGCTTGGCGTTTTCTTCGGCGGCCTGCTGCTGGCCGGGTCTACCCCGGCTGCCGCCGCGGAGCCGGTGAAAGTCGATCTGTTCCAAGCCGGCCAGGACGGATACGCGATTTTCCGGATTCCCGGCATCGTGGTCACCGGTAAAGGCACCATCCTGGTGTATTGCGAAGCCCGGAAAACTCGTTCCGACTGGGCCGCGATCGATCCTCTCTATCGTCGTTCCAGCGACAACGGCAAAACCTGGGAGCCCGCCCGCAAACTGCCGGTCCCGGCGATCCCCTTCGAGAAAAACCCGGTAGCACTTGCTCGTAAGGCGGGGAAAGCCGGGGAAATCACCGTCAATAACATCGTCATGATCGCCGACACGCCGCGGAACCTGGTGCATTGCCTTTACTGTGTCGAATACATGCGCTGTTTTTACACCCGCTCCGAGGATGATGGACGCACCTTTTCCACTCCTGTGGAGATTACCCGAGCCTTTGAACCGTTCCGGTCCCGCGATCAGTACGACTGGAAAGTCCTGGCCACCGGGCCGGGTCACGGCATCCGACTGCGTTCGGGCCGGTTGATTGTGCCGGTCTGGCTGTCCCGTGGAACCCAGGGAAATGGCCACAAACCGTCGTGTGTCGCCACGATTTACAGCGACGATGGGGGTATGACATGGACAGCCGGCGCGATCATCGCCAACGAGACCGAGCCGTTGCTTAACCCCAGCGAAACCGTGGCCGTGGAACTCAGTGACGGTCGCGTCATGGTGAATATCCGCAACGAATCGAAGGACCGACTCCGGGCCGTGGCCATCAGCCCGAATGGCATTTCCGACTGGAGCCGCCCCCGCTTCGACCCCGTATTGCTCGAACCGATCTGCATGGCTTCCATCTGCCGCTTGCCGGCCAAGGCGGATGGGAACGGTTCGGAACTGGTCTTTGCGAACCCGGCAAATCGGAAAGGCCGATCGAATTTAACGATCCGCCTGAGCCGGGATGAGGGTCAGACCTGGCCCGTGTCCCGGACACTCGAACCCGGGGCGAGCGCTTACTCGGACCTGGCTGCCGGGCCGGACGGGACGATCTACTGCGTTTACGAACGCGGCGTGCCGGAACAACCGGGGAACGATCCGTATCAGCGGCTGACGCTGGCCTCGTTCCACCGAGACTGGCTAGAACAATCCAGGCCATCAGGCGCACCGTAACCGGGCAACCGCGGCTGGCACGGTCTGCTGGCAAGCGGCCGGCAAATGTTCCCGACTTCTTCCGATGAGTGATCAGGATTTGCCCCATGAGTTTCGGCGATACCAGTGAAAGTGACAGCAACTACGGCGGCGTTGACTTCGCCACGGCCCGCGGCCGCGACTGGCCCAGTGTCCGCCAGTTTAATGTCTTCCTCGCCAATCGCATGGGAGCCATGCTCGATCTGGTTCGGCTCTTCGAAACCGCCCGCGTCCGTGTCGTCTCGCTGACCGTCATCGAAACCGCGGACTGTGCGATCATCCGGCTTGTTCCCTCCGACTACGAACGGGGTTACGAACTCCTCAAGCAGGGGCGGCTTCCCTTCACCGAAAGCGATTTACTCGTGGTCAAGCTTCCCGATAACGATCAGCCGCTGTTATCGATCACAAAAGCGCTCCTGAGCGGCGAGATTGATATTCATTACACCTACCCGTTGTTGATCGGCGTCGGCCCGATGGGAAGCACTGCCCTGGCATTGCATGTCGATGATTTCGAAAGTGCCGCGCTGACTCTGCAAAACCACGGATTTACCCTGTTCACCGAATCCGATCTCAAGGAATAATCTTTTGGCGGTTTTCCCGAACCGCCGGCTCGTCGGCTCGCCATTCAGGGTTTGCCCGTCGGACCGGCACCGGCAATTTTCGTCGCAATGGCATACAACCCTTGACTGGCGGTGATGAACAAGGTCTTACGGTCGGCGCCGCCAAAACAGACATTTGCGGTCCAGGGTTCTGGCACCTCGATCCGCTCAAGCACTTTTCCTTCGGGGCTGACGACGGTCACCCCTTTCCCGGTGAGGTAAAGATTCCCCGCCTGATCGATCGTCATGCCGTCGGAGCCCATCGCAATAAGCAACCGCCGATTTTTCAGGCGGCCATCCTCCTGAATCTCGTAAGCGTAAGTTCGTCCCTTGCCGAGATCGGAAACATACAAGACTTTGCCATCCCCACGCCCGACAATCCCGTTCGGCTGTACGAAGTCGCCGTCAAGCAACAGCAGTTGATCGCGATCCAGCAAATACAGGCCGCGTTTTTCTTGTTCTTCCGGCCCACGTTGCCAATACGGGCGTTTGTAGAACGGATCGGTGAAATAAACCCGGCCCGCCGGCGACACCCAGACATCGTTCGGGCCATTCAGTCGTTTCCCCTGGAATTCACGAACCACCACAGTGATCTTTTTGCTGACAGGGTCAATTTTCCAGAGTTCATTCTTCTCATCGGCACAGGCCCAGAGTTGACCTTCGGCATCGAAATACAAGCCGTTCGATCGCCCGGCCGGTTCCAGGAAGGTGCTGAGTTCACCTTCAATCGACCAGCGAAGAATGCGATTATTCGGCTGGTCGGTGAAATAAACGTTGCCTGCGGCATCAGCGGTCGGGCCCTCGGTAAAGCGGAATCCGCCGGCAAGTTGGCGGACTTTTGCTCCGGGTTCGATCGGGCTTTGCGCGGAAGCCGCGGACATCATCACTGCCAGGCCGAGAATTGCCGGAAGGAGTTGATGCATCGGATTCATCTGTCGGCTCGATCAAGGGTATCGTGTGCGGGACAAAATGACAGGCAACCGCGGCCTGTTACCGTGCCGCTTGGGGGAAAAGTTGCGGTAGCGCCTGACCGATCTCGGCGACGTTCGCCTCGGTCAGTTCGCCGTGGCGGAAGGCAAAATTCGCCACCACCCTCCGCTTCACGCACAAAAGGACCGTGACCTCGGCTTCTTCCGCGAGGGTATACGCGGGGGGACCGTCAAGACCTTCAAAAGCCCCGACCGGCACCGCTTTCAGCCCATGCATTTGCGACCATTTTGCCAGTTGCTCGAGGTCGGCGGTGTCAGTCAACAGGGTCATCCAGGCTTTGAAGCCGGATGACGAGCGGGTCGTTGTTTCTTGATCCAGTCGCTGCAACAACGTTGCCAGCGGCTTGGACAAACGCCGGGCAAACACGATCACGGTCGGTTTGTCCGCTTGTTCGCAAACATAGCAGGTGAGTTGTCCCCGTTGCGGACCAGTGGCCACGAGAAAGCTGTACGGGCCGGGGCGTTTGCCAACGGGGACACCGGAGATACAGGCATCGGAGGATAAAACGCTGGCAAGCAGCATAAACGCAATCATGAATCGACTCCGGCAGATCCAGAATGTTGGCTTATTTGCCGATGCAGTACAAGGTATCTTTCGATCGTAATAACAGGCGGTTTCCCGTCAAAACAGGGCTGGCATCGAAGCGACTCCGCTCCCCGAGATCATTTGTCGCCAGAAGTTCAAAGTTGGGGCTCGCCCGGACCACGCATGTTTTCCCGTTCCGTTGCAGATAATAGATCTTATCACCCGCAAGAACTGCCGAGGCATAAACTTGATTCGCACGATCAATTCTTTGCTCGTAGACAATTCTGCCGGTCTTTGCGTCCGCACAATACGCCACCCCCAGATTTTCGTGCATCCAGTAGAGATGGCCCTGAGAAAACACGGGTGAACTGACGTTCGATCCTTTTTGCGCAATCCAGAGTCGATGGCTGGCCGTCACGTCTCCCCGGCCGCCCAGTTTC
>Ga0209017_10001576_pt1 | contig 16955 bp, 11 predicted proteins | sample YNPBryunderm2012_FD_185812 | JGI IMG/M metagenome (GOLD analysis project Ga0209017, IMG submission 185812) | Anoxygenic and chlorotrophic microbial mat microbial communities from Yellowstone National Park, USA - YNP Bryant MS undermat 2012... ... | reverse complement strand
GCTTATACTCTCTACTCTCTGTGTCCACCCTCGGCCCGGTGGAAAGCCCTGACCGCCTTCACCTCCGTAGGACATGTTGAACTGGCTTTTACGCACTCGTTCCTGTTCCGGACCCTGTGTGCTCCCGTCCAGTCACGCTCTCTACGCCCGAACATCACGAATGAAACCGGCTTTTGCGTACCGCTTCCATTGTATCACACCCAGCCTGTGGTCACGGAAGGGGAAGAACATCCTCTAAGGATTCTTTGAAGTAGCTCGACCCACTTCACGCCTTGGGCGTACTCGCCACGCACCTGAGCCGTTCCATCCCGCATTGTCTCCCATCGGCCCTTCCCGATTTGCAGGTTCAATCCCGACGGCATATTCCGTCTCCTGAATACCTTGCACGCCGGATTCTACCGACGGTGCCGATTCTTCCAGGGGTCGGAGGCCATTTCTCCGACGCAACCCTGCTCTCCAACCCGTGCAGAAAGCGCCGGAAGTGCCCATGCAAGCCTGCGAAATGTTATCCGTGCAGAAAGCGCCGGAAGTGTCCACGCAAGCCCGCAATGCCTTGAGGCAGGCCAGGATAACCCTGTTGCGATCCACTGGGGCAGAGCACACCCTCGACGAACGCCGGTCGATTTCGGACAATGGTGAGCAACTACAGACAAGACCGCCCGGATGGGTAAGGTAAGCAACTGCGAAAGAGGGCGTGGAACACAGACTTGAGTTCAGTTCCAGGCTCTGTCCCAACCACTGGTGTGGGCTGCAGTTGTGCAAGAGGGCAGCGACTCATAGAAGGAGGCGGACATGGCAACAGACAAGAAAGTACGCGTGGCTATCATCGGCTTGGGCTTCGGAGCGGAGTTCATCCCGATCTATCAAGCCCATCCCAACGCGGAGATGTACGCCATCTGCCGACGCAACAAGGTGGAACTGGAACGTTGCCAGAGGCAATTCGGAGTTCCTAAGGCTTATACGGATTACGATGAATTGCTTAAGGACCCGAACATCGACGCGGTCCACATCAACAGCCCCATTCCGGATCATGCCCCGCAGACTATCAAAGCTCTCAAAGCGGGCAAACACGTCGCCTGCACGGTTCCCATGGCGACCAGCAAAGAGGAAATCCGCCAGATTGTCGAGTTACAGCGTCAAACTGGTAAAGTGTACATGATGATGGAAACCGTCGTGTACAGTCGGGAATACCTTTTTGTCAAGGAGTTGTATGACCGGGGAGTGTTGGGCCGCATTCAGTTCCTCCGCGGGAGCCATCAGCAGGATATGGATGGTTGGCCCGGCTACTGGCCCGGCTTACCACCTATGTGGTACGCCACCCACTGCGTCAGCCCGTGTCTGGCCATTCTCTCCGACCCCGCCAAAGGGAAGATCGCGATGGCCGAAAGCGTCGTTTGCCACGGCTCTGGACGCATTCGCGAGGAATATATCCCCAAATACAATTCCCCCTTCGCCGTCGAAACGGCCACCTTCAAAATCAAGGATCATGATGTCGTCGCAGAAGTGACCCGCAGTCTCTACGATGTGGCTCGGCAGTACCGCGAAAGCTTCGACGTCATGGCCAGCAACGTCAGTTTTGAATGGCAACAACTCGACGGAGAAGAACCGGTTCTGCACATGCGCGGTTTGCCCGAACCCCAGATTCCCCGTCGTGTCAAAGTCCCCGATTATGCCGGCCGGCTCCCCGAACCGATCCGCAAATTCACCGGCGCCATCCACGATGCCACCCACCTTAGCTTCGTGCAAGGGGGTGGCCATGGCGGCAGCCATCCCCATCTGGCTCACAACTTCCTCATGGCCGTGCTCGGAGAACAACCCGCCTTCCCCGATGCTCCCACCGCCGCCAACTGGACTCTCGTCGGCATCTGTGCCCACGAAAGTGCCATGAAAGGCGGCGAACGAGTTGTCATCCCGCACTATTGAACTACCGCTCGCCGAACCTAACCTCCCTCAGCACACCCTGCGATCCTGATCCTCCTGCTGCCAGACAGCACACTGTCTTCTCATCCTGGATAGACAACGGGTTGTCATAATCATTATGATCCTTCAAGTTCCCCGATCTCTTACCTGGTAGATTGACAATAGATTGTCACAGGACAACGGTTGTCCCCGCGGTTCAATACCGCTCCGACCTATTTTTGCTCTGCCGTTCTATCTTTCCGGATGGACATTCGGTCGGAGGAGATTCTGTTCCGGCAAACTCTGTCCCGTTGACTGATCTGAACCACGAATTTGACAATTCTGAAGAATGTGTCCACAAATTCACTTTTACTCGAAAAAAATTCAGCAACAGCCCTTGACGGGGCAGATGAGTGTGCATAATATCAGTATAGGTACGTCGCGCGACTGCTACCCGACTCACTCGGCAACTATGGCGGTGGTGTTGCCAGTGCGTTGGGAATGCCCTTGCCAAACCCCGGTGGTCATACCGGTGGCAGATATGGCTAGCCAGATAGATCATGGAAGCGTAGTCAGGCCAGGAGGGCCGGGAATCTGGTTACGAAGGGTGCTTCGATGCCCCACACCCCGTTGCACAGGAAGTGCAGAACGTGCTTAGGATGCCTAGCACGTGAGGTGCCATGGCACATGCAAAAGCGATCCACCAGGATGGAGAACAAGGATCCGGGAAAAGCAAAATCTGCCAGGAAGGCTGACACAACCAATCGCAATGGCATGCCGAAGAAGAGGCAAGGGATTGCCTGACGGTTGCTGTCCACCATAAAGTTTGGACAGAACAAGTCTGCCACCGGGTGACAACTGGGGGAAGGCAGGGTATTCTTTACCCGATTACTCTTTATTCAAATCGGAGCAATAGATCGCCACTCTCGATCTGCATGCCTGGACGGACAAGGACTTCCGCCACCCGTCCCGGTCGTTCGGCGTAGAGAGTGGTTTCCATTTTCATGGCTTCGAGGGTGATCAGTTTCTGGCCCGCTGCGACTTCTTCTCCTACCCCAACGGCGACGCGTACCACAGCACCCGGCATCGGTGCAGCCAGTTGCTTGGGGTCCTGAGGGTCGGCTTTGGGACGTTTGGCGATTTTGCCCTGCTGCAACCTCCGATCTTCGACCAGCACTTCCCGTGGCTGACCATTCAATTCGAAATACACGAAGCGGTACCCATCGGGTTGCGGATCACCTGTGGCCATGTACTTGACGATAAGCGTCTTCCCGGGTTCGATATCGATGCTGACTTCTTCCCCGGGTTGCAGTTCGCCGAAGAAGACGGGTGTGGGCAGCACGCTCAAGTCGGAATATCGCTCTAGAGTGCGGGCATAGTCGAGGAACACTTTGGGGTAGAGGACGTAGGAGATGACTTCATATTCGCTTGGTGGGCGTCGCAGTTTTTCCTCTAGTTCCCGGCGCACCTGCTGAAAATCGACGGGAGGCAATAAGGCACCGGGCCGGTCGGTCAGGGGCTGTCGTCCCCGCAGGACCCGCTGTTGCAATTCCTTGGGGAAGCCGCCCGGTGGCTGACCGAGTTTTCCCTCGAAAAACTCGACCACCGATTCGGGGAACGACAACTCCCGCTTGGGATCGAGAATATCCTCGGGAGTCAGGTTATTGGCCAGCATGAACAGGGTCATATCCCCAACGACTTTGGAAGTGGGGGTGACCTTGATGATGTCGCCGAAAAGTTGATTGACGGCGGCGTAGAGGCGGCCGACTTCATGCCAGCGGTCGGTCAGTCCCAGGGATTGGGCCTGCTGGTAAAGATTGGCATATTGCCCGCCGGGCATCTCATGGAGATAAACTTCGGCAGAGCTGCCCAATTGTCCGGTTTCAAACGGGGCATAATAGCTGCGGACGGCTTCCCAGTAGTTGGCGGTCTCTTGCAGGGTATCGAAATCGATGCCGGTGTCCCGGGGCGTGTAACGCAGGGCCTCGACCAGAGCATTGAGACTGGGCTGGGAAGTTCCTCCGGCCAGGGGGGCGAAGGCACAGTCCACAATATTGACGCCCTGCTCAGCGGCTTCCAGATAAGCGGCGATCTGTCCTCCGGCGGTGTCATGCGTGTGGAAGTGCAGGGGGATTCCGACTTCTTCCCGCAACGCCCGGAACAGTTTCTGAGCCGCATAGGGCTTGAGCAGGCCAGCCATATCCTTGATGGCCAGCAGGTGAATCCCCAGTTTTTCCAGCTGTTTCGCCAAGTCAACATAGTACTGGAGCGTGTACTTGTCACGGCGGGGGTTGAGAATGTCTCCAGTGTAGCAGATGGCGGCCTCGCAGAGGGCTTCGGTCTGGTTGAGTACCGCCTCGATCGCCACACGCAAATTGGGCAACCAGTTGTTGGCGTCAAAAATGCGGAACAGATCGATTCCTGCTTGGGCCGCCAGGCGAACGAATTCCACCACAACGTTGTCGGGGTAGTTGGAGTAACCGACGGCGTTGGCCGCCCGCAGCAACATCTGGAACAGAATATTGGGGATGCGTTCCCGTAGGCGGATCAAGCGGTCCCACGGCGACTCCTTGAGGAAGCGCATGGCGGTGTCGAAAGTGGCGCCGCCCCACATTTCCAAGGAAAACAGGTCCGCATGGTGTTGGGCGTAGCGATCCGCCACCGCCAGCATGTCGAAGGTACGCATGCGGGTAGCCAGCAGGGATTGGTGAGCATCCCGCATCGTTGTATCGGTCACGAACAGTCGGCGTGATTGACGCACCCATTGGGCAAAACGGACTGGGCCCAGTTCCCGCAGCTTGTCGCGTGTGCCCGGTGGAAATTGACGCGGCTTGCCGGGAAGGGGGTGTGCCCACTGGAAAGCTCGGTCCCAGCGGTCGCGACGAAGTGTCGTCGGATCCCGAACATCGGGATGGCCGTTGACTATCACATCCGCGATGTAAGACAGCAACTTCGTGGCTCGGTCACGCCTTGTCGGCAGTCGGAACAATTCTGGTGTTTCGTCGAGAAATCGCGTGGTCAATTCCGCGGCGAGAAACTGCGGATGCGTGACCAGATTGATCAGGAAGGGGATATTGGTCTTAACACCACGAACGCGAAACTCCTGTAAGCAACGTTCCATGCGATTGGCGGCTTCTTCATAGCTCAAACCGCTGGTGATCACCTTAACCAACAGGGAATCGTAAAAAGGTGTGATCACCGCTCCGGGATTGGCCGTACCCGCGTCGAGGCGTACCCCCGGACCGCCTGTGGAACGATAGGCGCTCAGTCGGCCGTAGTCCGGGACGAAATTGTTCGCTGGGTCTTCCGTTGTCACCCGGCACTGAATGGCATAGCCCCGCGTGCCGATCCGGGATTGCTCAAGACCGAGAATGGGATCACTCAGACGATAACCTGCGGCAATCAGGATTTGGGAACGCACAATGTCCAAGCCGGTGATCTGCTCCGTTACCGTATGTTCCACTTGAATCCGTGGGTTGACCTCGATGAAGTAAAATGTCTGGGCATCGACGTCATAAAGGAACTCCACAGTAGCCGCATTGTCAATCCGACACGCTCGACCAATCGCAATAGCGGCATCGAGAATGTTTTGCCGGACGTGACCAGGCAGCTTCGGAGCCGGAGCGATTTCGACGACCTTCTGATGCCGGCGCTGAATGGAGCAATCGCGTTCATACAAGTGGACCAGCCCACCATACCGGTCCCCCAGAAGCTGCACTTCAATGTGGCGTGCACGGGGAACATATTTTTCCAGGAAAACGTCCGGAATTCCGAAGGCATTGCCTGCCTCCCGCTGAGCCGCGGTCAAGGCATCTTCCAGATGCTCTGGTGATCGCACCACCCGCATGCCCCGACCACCGCCTCCCATGGCGGCCTTGATGATCACAGGGTAACCCAACTTTTCCGCTAACTGCCGGGCTTCTGAGAGATGGCGAACCGGAGCCTCACTGCCGGACAGAATGGGTACTCCTGCCTGTCGTGCTAGGGCCCGTGCCAGGACCTTGTCACCCATCTGCTCCAACACTTCCGGTCGCGGACCGATGAAGGTGATTCCGGCCTCGAGGCAAGCCCTGGCAAAGTCGGCATTCTCCGACAAAAAGCCATAGCCAGGATGAATCGCATCCGCCCCGACGTTGCGAGCCAGCTCGACTATGCCCGCAATATCCAAATACGCACGGATCGGCTCCCCCGCTTTCCCCACGCGATACGCTTCATCCGCTTTGAATCGATGCAGGGCAAAGCGATCCTCATACGAATAAATGGCCACCGTGCGGATGCCCAGTTCATGAGCCGAACGAAAGACCCGGATCGCGATCTCACTGCGATTGGCCACGAGCAACTTCTGAAAGGGCGGCGCAATACCCAACTTCATGACAATTCGACCTCAAGAACAGTTACCACCACCCACATCTTATCAACGATCAAGCGCGGCAGACATAGTTCGCTGCCGCAAGGCGTGTTTCAGGCCGATTGTGGATTTTGCCCTCACCCCGAAATTGTCGCAACGCGATACGCAGATCGAACGACACAAGCAATCGATCAGGGAACGGCAACTTCGGACCGACCACTAAGGGAGATGGAAATGGAACACTTGGAAATCTCAGATGCTTCCCGGAATAAGAATACACGCAGGATGCAATCAGTGTCGAAAGGGATTCATAGCTAGGAAGAGATGGGAATCTGTCACTTTGCTTGCTGGGTCAGAATTGCTAGCGGCGCACGATGCTCGGAACCTGGACAATCACGGGAATGACTGGTTGGCGGGGGTTGTTGGTGTGGAACTCCAGCGTCCGGTGGATAGGTTGAGTTCCTTGGGGTCGAACCATGATGGAAATCGTATGAGATTGGCTTGGTTGATCGCCGTTGAGGATCACTTGGACTTGTTCATCTGCCCCGCGAACTTGAAGGATACGGAAGGGACGATCCGCTTCCAAAGTGAGTTGTTGCTCGGTGGTTTGACCTACTGTCACCTGTCCAAAAGTGACTGTCTGGGGTTTGGCAGCGACCACCGGCGGAGTCACCACCACCGTGACGGGAATGCGGATATGCGGCATGCCAGGATGATTTGTCCGCAGGAGCAACTCGCAGATCCAGTTCCCCGCCGGACAATTTTTATCGAGGATGGCCGTGATGGTGTAGCTGACACGCTGACCTTGACGTTGAGGGGGAGATAGTTCAGCGCGAACGTATCCTCCTGTGCTCACCACCGAGGTGATCTGCCAGTGAGCATCCCCCAAGAAGGTGATCGTGGCCGTGCGTCGTCCGCCTTGACCACTGGCTAAAGTGCCAAACTCGATGGTCTCCGGAGTGATGCTCAAGTCATCGCGGGCAATGGTCTGCACACGCAGTGCCACCTCTTCCACCATCGGACTGAGAAAGGGGACGTAAATGGTGACGCTTTTGAGGGTGTTGGGCGTGGGGATCTTACGGGTATCCATGTAAGCGATCACGGCAGCCGTTTCTCCAGGCGCGACCCGTTGGCTGCTGAGTGCGGCGGAGACACAACCGCAAGAAACTCGTGGTGTTCCCAGCACGAGCGGGTGATCTGTCGTGTTGGTGAAGCGAAAATAATGCACCAACAAAGCACCGCGCGGCGACGCTCCAAAATCTTTCACTCGTTCGCTGAACAGATCGGCTGCCCCTCCAGCCAACACTGGGTTGATCAGCCCGATCGTCACCATAATAGAGCTGAACAGACGCAGCATCTGTGAGTCCCCCAAGTTGACAGGAACAGAACTCCACCCCCATGGAGTGTCTGTCCTCTTTATTTCCATGATCGAGTGTCGCAGTTTACCGACCCAGGGAAACCTTCATTTTTCCGTGTGAACAGACGATTTCGACGGAGACGCTCGGTGTTTCCGGTTTCATTCCTACATTCCCTCGTCCTGGAAGACCAGGTGCATTCCTCACCGATTCAAGCCCGTGCCAATATGGCGGCATGGACTTGTTTCGCTCCTGCCCGACGCAAGAGGCGTGCGATGGCCGAGAGTGTCGCCCCCGTTGTCATCACGTCGTCCACCACCAGAATGTTTTTTCCACTCAGGCTTGCACCACCGCGGAGAGAAAAAGCCCCGTGTGCGTTCTGCCAGCGTGCCGAAGCGGTGGATTGTACCTCTTGCGGAATACCATGCCGACGGCGTAAAAGATGCGGGTCGTAGGGAAGATGCAACTCCTGAGCCAGATACCGGCCCAGCCGGTCGGCCTGATTGTGACCACGCTGCCACCGCCGATACCAATACATAGGTACACATGTAACTAAATGTATCGACTTCTGTCGCAGCTCTTCCCCTCGTACTGCTGCCAGCAATGATCCCATATGTTCCGCAATACCTTCACCGAGTGCGGTTTTCATCATAAGTATGATATCTCGTAAATGTCCTTCATAAGGACCAAGACGCACGGTGCTATCGAGTGAGAAAGGCTTCTCCCGGCAGGCGGGACAACCTTTTTCCACCTCGCTGTACGGGCCCACCGTTGACGCACACCTCGGACAAACCCAATGCGGATCGTGTGTCACTTGCTCATAGCATCGGATGCAAAGACCGTATTGGATCGGTCCTCCGCTCATCTCATCAGCGGAACAGACCCAACAACGGTTGGGAGATATTAACTGCAAAATGGAGTCGAGCCACGATCTCCAAATCGAGGCCATCACCGCACATCCAGGAAAACCAAAGAGCAGAAGGAATCAGTCTGTTTTGAAAATAACTTGTGGTATGATGGATAGCAATGATTTTTTACAATCCTACTGTTTATTGATGTCTGGAGAAACTGTGCTTGCTTAGAGGGAAGGAACGGGCCGGCGGAATGCTAAGCGGATTGACGCAGGAGGACAGGTGGGTCGGAACACCGCGGCAGCGAGATGCGAAAGCGTCCCGGTGTCTCCGGGAGGGGTTCATAGCGGAGATCGCCTTGATTTTGTCGCAAGAGTCTCCAGGCCAAAGGGAGCCCCAAGCCACGGCCTCGTCCAGCTTCCCGACCGGAGTAGAAGGGGTCAAAGGCATGCTCTGCCCCAGTGGGGGAGAGACCAGGACCGCTATCCTCGATAAGAATGTGAACCCAGGCAGGACTGATTTCAGTGCGTATTCGCACCCAACCATCTCTCGCGGCCTCGAGGGCATTGCGTAACACCGCTCCCAAGGCCTGCTGCACTTGCCGGGCGTCGATGTGCAACCATACGTCCGCTTCCTCCGCTTGGATGTCCAATTGAACGGTCGAGGCACGGAGGACCTCTTGTATCTCCCGGCGTGCCGCCAGAAGGAGTTCAGTCAAAGCCACCGGAGCACGCTGGGGACGAGGCGGACGGGCAAAAGTCATCACCTCCTTGAGGAGATCAGCGATCCGTTGCGACTGTTTGAGAATGAGCTGATAGGCATCACGGCGTTCCGCGTCCGTCTCTTTGCGGAGCAAGTTCTGGGTGCAGGTGGTGATGATCGCCAAGGGGTTGTTGATCTCATGCGCTGCACCCGCGGCGAATTGTGCCAAAGCAGCTAACTTGGCCTCGTGAAGCTGCCTCGACGCCTGACGACCCACATGTTCCAGGGTATCGCAAAGCCGATCCACCTCCTGCTCCAGACGCGTCAGAACACCGTTATTCTCCCGGTGCCGATGCCCCAGAGCCTGTCGCAGCAGTGGCAGCAGCAAAGGCATCTGATACGGATTGTCCAAAACACTCGGATCACCTGAATCTGCGGTAATCTCATCCTGTGATGCTTCCCGGTCATCGTTTCCGAAAGATGGGGCGGTGGTATCCCCCTGAGAAGTCGACTGTGGAAGTGAAGTCCCCTCCGGTGCGATGACACGGTCGGTCAAGAGCGTGGTATCGAGTTCCGGTGTCAAACCCAGGGCGGAGGCGTTCGGGTCCGAGCGTTCTAACTCCCGCCAACTCCACTGCACCAAAGCCGACAAGTGCGGCAGTTCCTCGTGCTCAGAAGGTTCAGCGTCGGTTATAGTCGGCAAATGGAGTCTTCCGACAACCTGGGTCAACCAGTGGGGCAGATTCCAGCGGGCGGCCAATCGTCGGGCTATAGCAGCATGGTCCATACCCCAGGTGGCATGCTGCCGTTGTCGTGAGGACTGCCGGGCGAGAGGATCGTGGAGCACATCCCCCAAAGCTAAAGGGTCGATGACAGCCACCGCGTACCACCCTAAGGGGGCGAGTAGGGCGGCATAATAAGCTTGGGACGGGGATACCAATCGGGATTGGCGTGCCGCCGTAACGGCCAGTCGCGCCGCCTGGAGGGCCCATCGCCATAACTGCTTCCAGGCGCGGCTTTGCCAAGGGATGATGCCACAGGCGGGTCGCTGAAGGTAAGCCAGAACCCACGAGGGCAAACGAGGAGAGGCCAGTTCCTCAGCTGTCCAATCTTCGGGGGTGGGACGTGACGGTGACAGGCGTAGCAGAAGCACAGCCAATGCGGGATCCAGCCTGGCTCGCTGGGGAAGTGTCTCCGGCTTGTCCGCCAGAGCAACCAGATTGTCGGTGCGCGGGCACAGCCATGGGAGATCGGCCGCAGCCAGCCCCACCATCCTAGCAGGCACGCTGTGCTCCTTCCTTGTACAAATGCCTACCGTTGCGACTCACCCCCCCACCGCCCATAACCTGGCTCTTCAGGTGCTGGGAGTGCATTACCAGCCCAAGGAAATATCTCCAAAAACTGGTAACTTTGCGTGGATTTTACGGGCTTCGTTCGATTACACGAGTGTGCTAGATTCTATGCCCAACTGAGCGCACATCTTTTCAATCAGGACGTCAATATCAAACGGTTTGGCCAGGAAGTCATCCGCTCCGGCGAGTTTCAACTCTTGTACTTTGTCTTCTTCGATCATGCCGGAGATACAGATGATGCGTACATCTTCCATGTTGGGGTCCGAACGAACCCGATGGCAAACCTCGCGTCCATTGATATCCGGGAGCATCACGTCCAGGATGATGAGGTCGGGACGGTATTCCTTGACCATCATCCCAGCATCGAAGCCATTGGTGGCAATGCGGACCTCGAAGCGTCCATCTTCTTGCAAGGCCTGGCTGACCGTAGCGACCAAGTCCGGTTCATCGTCGACCAGCAGAACCTTCCGTTTGCCACTTTCCAGGGCATCGGTTGGTATCCCATGGTCTTTCATGAACTTATAGAGGGCTTCACGGGGTATCCGCCGGAATTTGGAACCGGGTACGCGGAAGCCTTTGAGCTGACCGCTGTCAAAGCAGCGGATGATCGTTTGTTGGGACACTTTGCAGATTTTCGCCGCTTCTCCTGTGGTAAATACCGTCTTCATAGCTCACCCACCTTGCCGGCTCAACCGGCGCTGTGCGGTCCTCGGTTGGGACATCGCTGCCCAGAAGGACCGGAATCCCTTCTCGAAGACTCTACCGTAATACCGAAATACCGAAGTGGAAGTCCAGGGGTTTTGCACACAACGCAACCCTCTGGTAGGACTGTACGGGAGATCAGGATGCCGCGATACCGCACCACCCGACACGCCTGTCCCTGAAGGCATCCTAACGTGAGAGGAAATGTCGGCCAAGCAGGATTGTCGCCGGTGAAGACTGCGTTGCGTTCTCGAACTGCCATGCCTGGCATATTCCCCTCATTCTCTCCAAGCGTGTCAGGTTCTCTGGTATCCCAGCTTTACCTCTTCCGACAAGTCCTGTTATCTCTACCATACTACGGATCCCATCGAATCGGTCCCTTTTATCATCGGCTGCCTGCCATACCTGTATTCATGGGAACGGGCCAGGGAACGCTTCTGTCCGCAGTGGCCTGTTCCGTGAATCTTCCGGCAGGACCTGGAGCACCGCCTTTCACACAATCGGATCCACTCCTCGGTGGCAAGAGACTGCGTCCAAGGGGGGACTCAGTCTCAGGGACCGACTTTCGCGGGATCAAACCATCCTGACCTCTCGATCGGGTCAGGCAAGGGACTGCCATCTTCGCCCTTCCCAATCATAGTTCCGGAAGAGGAAAGATGCGCACCGCAGGAGAGGCAGGGCATCGGGGTTGACCAGTGGCGGAAGGACTACCTCCGCTGCCTCCATTGTCCCTGCGTGCGGGACGCCTCATAGCAACTCATTCCAAATAAAACAACAGCACTGCTAAGTCCGCGGGGGTGATGCCACTGATGCGACTTGCCTGGCCAAGACTGGTCGGTCGAATTCGACTCAACTTCTCGCGGGCCTCGTAACGCAACTGAGGCACAGCAAAGTAGTCAAAGTGTAGAGGGATGGACTTGTTCTCCAATTTGCGGAAACGTTCGATCTCCGCAGCTTGGCGCTGAATATACCCCCCGTACTTAGCTTCCAGGCATACCTGTTCCACCACCTCGGGGTATTGATCCCAGACTCGCAACGGTGGGTGGCGCTCACACAGGTCGGTCCAAGTGGTCTCCGTGCGGCGCAACCAGGCTTCCAGAGTCAGGCCTTCGTGGTGATTCTGGCGGAGATATTCTTCCAATTGGGCAATCCGTTGCTCTTTGAGTTGCAAGCGTTGCCAGGTGGCGGAATCGACGGAGCCGATGCGATAGCCGATGGGGGTCAAACGGCGGTCTGCGTTGTCGTGGCGGAGCATCAAGCGGTATTCCGCCCGTGAGGTGAACATCCGGTACGGTTCATCGACTCCTTTGGTGACCAGGTCATCGATGAGGACGCCGATATAAGCCTGGCTGCGATCCAGGATCAGCGGGGGTTGACCTTTCAGCTTGAGGGCGGCGTTGAGGCCGGCAATCAAACCTTGAGCTGCCGCTTCCTCATATCCGGTCGTGCCGTTGATCTGGCCGGCAAAGTACAAACCCGCCACGCGTTTGGTCTCCAGAGTCGGAAACAGCTGGGTAGGCGGGGCGTAATCGTACTCGACAGCGTAACCCCACCGCATCACCTCGGCGTTCTGCAAGCCGGGGATCAGACGCAGCATGGCCGCTTGGACATCTTTCGGGAGGCTGGTACTGATGCCATTGCAGTAGTATTCCCAGGTGTTGAGGCCTTCCGGTTCCAGGAAGATGGTATGACTCGTTTTTTCGGCAAAACGCACGACTTTATCTTCAATACTGGGACAGTAACGTGGTCCTCGGCTGCGGATCTGACCGCTGTACATGGGAGCTCGATGAAGGTTCGCGCGGATCAGCTCATGGACTTCTGGCGTCGTATGGGTGGCATGACAGGGGACCTGCGGGAGGGTCACGCGTTCGGTGCGGAAGCTGAAGGGGCGTGGTGTTTCCCCTGGCTGGATTTGACACTGCGTGAAGTCGATGGTGCGTCCGTTGAGCCGGCAGGGAGTGCCGGTCTTGAAGCGCGACAATTCAAAGCCGGCACTGCTGAGGCTTTCGCTCATTTTCTCTGCGGAGACATCACCCGCACGCCCTCCCGGAGTTTTGGCTTCCCCTGTGTGCATGATGGCTTTGAGGAAAGTGCCGGTAGTCAGGATGACAGCCTCGGCAAGGTAGTAGGTATCTCCGCGGCACACGACGCCACGAATACGCAAGCGGGCCGGTGTGGAGGAGTCCTCGTATGGCTCTAGGATCAGCCCTTCGACCAACTCCTGGCGGAGGGTCAGACCGGCCTGCTCTTCCACCAGACGTTTCATGGTGAACTGGTACAGTTTCTTATCACACTGAGCCCGGGGAGAGTGCATCGCAGGCCCCTTGGAGGCGTTGAGCATGCGGAAGTGGATGGTGCTGGCGTCGGTGCATAGCCCCATAACACCACCGAGAGCGTCGATCTCCCGTACCATCTGCCCCTTGGCTACTCCCCCGATGGCCGGGTTACAACTCATCTGGGCCACAGTATCGGCATTCAGTGTCAATAGGCAGGTCCGCAGGCCTAACCGGGCACAGGCCATAGCCGCTTCCACACCCGCATGACCGGCTCCCACGACGACGACATCATAGCGGTATTCCAGCCGACTCACCGTTTCTCACCTCAAACGTGAACCGTCGGATCCACCTTCCTCTAGATCCACCTTTTCTAAATTGCGGATTGCTCCCGCCACGCAGCTGACTTGCCTGGGCCACGGCAAAAAGTCAGAGCTATGGGGAAACTGGTACATCCGCTGAACCTAAGAAAGTTCTACTTCTATCCTATCAGCAGAGGCGTCTGCACCTATCTTATCAGCATTGGCAGTTGCCAAGACGCATTCGGATTGTTCCTCCGCCGCATCATTCGGGGGGTTGGAGTATGAACGACTGGATTCAGGCGGCACGGGCTGGCTTTGCTTCCCTGGATGTCGATGACCAGCTACGTCAACAGGCCTTGCACTTCTTACAGCAATGGCTGACCGAGCCGGAATTCGCCGACTATGTCCCCCAGATCCGGTGGTTGATCGAGACCGAACGCTGGGCCATATTGCTGGACTCTTTTTACCAGGTCCTGCCGTTTGGCACGGGAGGAAGACGTGGGGCAGTGGGGATTGGTCCCAATCGCATGAACTACTGGACGTTGGGGGCGTCGGTCCAGGGGCATTGCGATTATCTGCGGCAACGCTTCCCGGATGTGCAGCCGTTGCGTGTGGTCCTGGCGTACGATGTCCGGCGCTTCGAGGACCGTCGCGGTGTGTACAACCCGCAGTTACCCAATCCAGTTCTCCATTTGTCCAGCCGGGACTTCTGCCATTACGCAGCGGGGGTATATGCAGCCAACGGTATTCATGTCCATATCCTGCCGCCAGATGCCCCGCGTTACCTGGCCACCCCTGAGTTGTCATTCACCATCCGTTACTTGCGAGCCCACGGTGGGCTGAACATGACCGCCAGTCACAATCCCCCGGATGACAACGGCAGCAAATTTTACAACGAAGCGGGAGCACAGCCCGTCCCGCCCGATGATCAGATCATGAGTGAATGTGTTGAGCAGGTGCGGACCATCCGGCACATGCCGTTCGAGGAGGCCGTACGTCAAGGGAAAGTGCATTTTCTGGATGATGCACCCCATCGGGCATACATTGCTTTGTGTCGCAAACAGTCCTTGATCCCGCCACCGCGGTTGGATGAAATCCGTGTGGTGTTTACTCCCCTGCACGGCTGTGGCACCTTCTGCGCCGGAGAGGTCCTGGAAGCCCAGGGATTCCGTCTCATACCCGTGACGGAACAGATGACGCCGGATGGCCTGTTCCCCAACGTGACCAAAACCCCCAATCCCGAGGTGCCGGAATGTCTGGATCGAGCCGAAGCAGTGGCTCGGGAACATGGTGCGGACCTGGTGATCGCCACGGACCCAGATGCGGATCGTTTGGGTGGCCTGGCCAGTACCCGGCCGGAAGGTGGTCCACCCTATCACTTCCTTACTGGACAAGAAATTGCTGCGCTGTTGACCTGCTTCAAGCTCGAGCAACTCTCGGCACGTGAGGCCTTACCCGCTGCCCCGATCGTGATCACAACCCTGGTGACTACAGGCCTGATCACCCGTATCGGCCAGCATTTCGATGCTCAGGTGATCAATGACTTGCTCGTAGGTTTCAAGTACCATGCAGACGTGCTAGCGCAACTGGAAAGTTCAGGGCAATACGGCGATGTCCGTGGACAGTTGGACGATTTCATCATCGCCACGGAAGAGAGCCACGGCGTGCTAGTAACCCCGGAAATCCGCGATAAGGATTCGGCGGGTGCTGCCTTGTTGTTGGCGGAAGCGGCCTTGACTCTGAAACGCCGTCAGTCCACATTGCCCGCATACCTGGCAGACATATACCGCCGCTTTGGCTACTTCCGCAACGCATTGCGTAACATCGCTCTTTCCGGTATTGAAGGGAAGTACCAGCTGAATCGCATGATGGACCATCTGCGGCGCTCCCCGCCGACCGCCATCGCCGGCTGGAAGGTCTCACATTTCGAGGACTTGCTTGATGAAAATGGCCGTCTGGGGCCGATCAAGGGCGAGACCGATCGTGCCGCCCGCAACTTCCTGGTCTTTTTCCTGCAGGGAGATCACGAGATGAAAGCGAAGATTTGCTTGCGGCCCAGTGGCACGGAACCCAAGGCCAAAGCCTATTTTGAAGTGAGCACACCCGCCTGTCCTCCCCATCTGACGGATGCCGAGTGGAACCATTGGCAACAACTAGCCGACCAGGCTATCGCCCAACTGGCGGACGAGTTCCTACAACTTGCTTTAGGGAGCACCGGGCGGACCCATTGAGCAATCAGCAATACACATTCACTCGCTCGTATGTAATATAAACTATGATATTAAATGTATACAGCAAACAATGGTTCAAGATTTATGATTGTAAAAATTCATTGATTGTCCAACAATATCCGTTCCGAATGTTCATGGAATGTAAGCTTTCCTCAAGCATGTACAGGTATCGCGCATGTTGGAAGTGGAAATTCGCTATCGTTTGACAGATCGGGATGCTCTGTGCCAGCGTCTGGCGGAATGGGGGGTGCGAGACAGTAGCGAAAGAGTCGAGATGGACGATTACTTCAATGCGCCGCACAAGGACTTTCGCCAGACTGATGAGGCGTTGCGCTTGCGGTGTGTGGGTCCCAAGAACTGCCTGACTTATAAAGGTCCACGACGAGATACGCACACGAAAACAAGGCCAGAAATCGAAGTTCCCTTGGCCGATGGTGAAGAGATTGCTCAACTGGCCCGCACCTTCCTGACCGCTTTGGGTTTCCGCTACGTTGCCACAGTATCCAAACGGCGGCGAGTCTATCGACTGCAACGCCGGGGGTTTTCCCTCGAAGTATGTTTGGACGAAGTGTATCAGGTAGGTTCTTTTGTCGAAGTGGAAATCCTAACCGAAGACGAAAACTACGAACAGGCTCAAGCTGTACTTCTAGAGACCGTACAAGAACTCGGATTGCAACAGAGGGAATTGCGTTCTTATTTACAAATGGTATTGGATTCTCAAGAGAAAAAAATTGAGAATGACTCCAGAGCGCATTCTCGTTCTCCTGATGCCGAGGTGATCCCATGAGTTCCACACCGCAAGGAAGTGAGTGGCCGCCGATTGTGGAACGGATTGAGTCGGTCCGTCAAGAAGTGGCCCAAGCGCGACGAGCAAACCGGACCATTGGCTTTGTTCCGACCATGGGGGCACTCCACGCCGGTCATGCAGCGCTGATCCAGA
>Ga0209017_10001570_pt1 | contig 17038 bp, 11 predicted proteins | sample YNPBryunderm2012_FD_185812 | JGI IMG/M metagenome (GOLD analysis project Ga0209017, IMG submission 185812) | Anoxygenic and chlorotrophic microbial mat microbial communities from Yellowstone National Park, USA - YNP Bryant MS undermat 2012... ... | reverse complement strand
TGACCCGGTAAACTTCCTCCACGTCGTTGCCGTTGACTTTGATACCGGGGATACCGTAGGCCGTGCCGCCTCGAATCGTTAGGTCGGTCAAGCAGCTGGAACGCTCTAGCGAGGTGCCCATCGAGTAAAGGTTGTTCTCCACGACGAAGATCACCGGGCACTTCCACATCGCCGCCATGTTAAAGGCTTCGTGGACCGGACCCTGATTCATCGCCCCGTCGCCGAAAAAACAAAGGCAAACCTGATCAAGCCCTTGATACTTCATGGCAAACGCCACCCCCAGCGCCAGGGGAACATGGCCGCCGACGATGGCGTGGCCGCCCAGGAAACGGTTGGCGGCGTCGAAGAAGTGCATCGAGCCTCCCTTGCCCCGTGCGCAGCCGGTGACTTTGCCCAGCATTTCGGCCATGCCGGCTTTGGCGCTCATCCCCCGCGCCAGGGCGTGGCCATGGTCGCGGTAGGCGGTGATCACATAGTCATCCGGCCGCAACGCGCCGATCGAACCAACTGCGACGGGCTCCTGACCACTGTAAAGGTGCAGAAAGCCTTTGATTTTCGACTGCTGGTACAACATCGCCGAACGTTCTTCGAATCGGCGAATCTGGAGCATGGTGCGGTACCAGCCGATGGCTTGATCGCGGGTCACCGGTGGAGCGGTCCGTGGCCCACTTCCCGAGCCGGTCGATCCGTTGGCGTGGTGGGAATCCGAACCATGCTTAGGCGGCGCACCCCGATGGGGTTCCGAAGAGGCCGAACCGACGGGGGCAGACGATTCGGACTGGGATACGGCCACGGGCGACGCGGTGGACATGCGATTCGACTCCGAGTTCGGCCTGGGAAACGAGGACAAGGACGAGGACGCCAGGGACAACGTGGTGATATCAACCACCGACGAGGACCACGACAGCGCGGGCCGATCCCCAACGGCCGGGTTGGAAGCGACGCCCGTGGAGGTGGCCTCCGAAGTCGCGGTCGGAATCGGGGTGAGAGTGGGAGGTGATTCGTCGGGAACCGATCGCAACCAAGCGACCCGACGTCGGCATAGGTCGTCCAACATGGTTGGAGCCGCGGCGTTCCACGTCGAGGGGGATGATTCCTTGATCCCGGTCTTAGGAACATCTGACGCCACGCCGCCACCGAACGAGACTGCGGGGGTTGGAGAGGAGGATGCCAAGGAGCCGGACCCGGGGGGAACCACTTGGTCCTCCCTGGTTTTTGCCGACCGAACCCAAAGCATCCTGAGTTTACTCCACACCAGCGGACGGCTCCAGAGGGCGGAGACGGGCGGCGTCTGACGGCTGAGCACCACCCACCCCGGGGTTGGCTTGGGCTGCGGAACGACGCGGCGCGGCGACGGACTTGCTTGACCTTGCCGTCCCGTTCCCCGGTGACCACGCCGACCTGGCCGAGTTAGTTGGGCAGAGGAACCACGCCATACCGCGGCCCTTCGGAAGCGAGCGACCGAGGACAAAAGGAACGGCAGAGGATCAAGCGTTCGTGGTGGCTAAGAGCTGCCGAAGCACGAATGGCATGATCCCACCGTGGCGATAGTAGCGAACCTCCTGGGGTGTGTCGATGCGAACTCGCGCAGTGAAGCTCATGGTGGTACCATCCGGCTTGACCGCCTGAACCCGCACCTCGCGCCCGCCGGCAAACTCGGTAGCGATCCCTTCCGCCAATCCTTCAATCGAGAACACCTCGTGGCCATTGAGTCCCAGGGTCTCGACATTGACGCCGTTGGGGAACTGCAACGGCAGGACGCCCATCCCAACCAAGTTGGAGCGATGAATACGCTCGAAGCTCTCGGCCAGCACCGCCTTGATTCCCAACAGCCGGGTTCCCTTGGCGGCCCAGTCGCGCGACGAGCCGCTGCCATATTCCTTGCCCGCTAGGATCACCAGCGGCACGCCCTCGCTGGCGTAACGTTCGGCGGCGTCGTAGATCGCCATTTCCTCGCCGGAGGGCAGGTGAATGGTGACGCCCCCTTCGACCGACACCATCTTATTGCGCAGGCGGATGTTGGCGAAGGTGCCCCGCACCATCACCTCGTGGTTGCCGCGACGCGCTCCATAGGAATTGAAGTCCTTGACCTCAACGCCGCGGGCTTTGAGATAGCGTCCCGCGGGACTTGTTGGTTTGATCGAACCAGCCGGCGAGATGTGGTCCGTAGTGATGCTGTCGCCCAGGACCGCCAGCACCCGAGCCCCCCGGATGTCCTCGACGGGGGGAGGTTCCAGGGTCATCCCCTCAAAGTAGGGAGGATGTTTAACGTAGGTGGACGTTTCGTCCCACTGGTAAAGGTCGCCTTGAGGCACCGGCAGATCGCGCCAGCGTTGATCACCGCGGAAGACGTCGGCGTACTGGGTTCGGAACAGATCCGACCGGACCGAGCGGTGGATCGTTTCTTGAACTTCGACCGGGGTGGGCCACACGTCGCGCAAATACACCGGCTGGCCGTCGGAACCGATCCCGAGGGGTTCCGTGGTCAGGTCGATCGCCACCGACCCAGCCAGGGCGTAGGCCACGACCAAGGGCGGGGAGGCCAGGTAATTGGCTCGAACGTCGGGATTGACTCGGCCCTCGAAGTTACGGTTGCCCGACAGCACCGCTGCGGCCACCAATTCCCGCTCATGAATCTCCTTGGAGATCGCTTCGGCTAACGGACCAGAGTTACCAATGCAGGTCGTGCAACCATAACCAACTACGTGGAACCGTAGCGCCTCCAGGTCGGCCAGCAGCCCTGAATCCCGCAGGTATTCTGTCACCACTTTCGAACCCGGGGCCAGACTCGCCTTGACCCAGGGCTTGGGGGTCAACCCTTTGGCCACAGCCTTGCGGGCCAGCAAGCCTGCGGCGATCATGACCGAAGGGTTGGAGGTGTTGGTGCAGGAGGTGATCGCGGCGATCACGACCGACCCATGATCGAGCCGGTCGGTCGCCGGAGCTGGAGAGCCGGCCGGCCTCATCGGTTCGATGGACTTGAGGAACCCGTTTTTGACCTCGCTCAAAGCGACCCGGTCCTGGGGACGCTTGGGACCGGCCAAACTGGGTTGAACCGTGGACAGGTCAAGATCAACGTATTCGGAATAAACGGGATCGGGGGTCGAGTCGTCGCGGAACAACCCCGCCGCCTTGGCGTAAGCCTCCGCCAGCGTCACGACCTCGGCGGGGCGTCCGGTCAATCGGAGATAATTGATGGTTTCCGCGTCGATGGGGAACATGCCGCAGGTCGCGCCGTATTCGGGTGCCATGTTGGCCAAGGTGGCGCGGTCGGCCAGCGGCAAATGGTTGAGGCCGGGACCGTAGAACTCGACGAACTTGCCGACGACACCGTGACGACGTAGCAGCTGGGTGACGGTCAGCACCAAGTCGGTGGCGGTCGCGCCTTGGGGCAGTTGGCCATGAAGACGAACGCCGACGACCTTCGGCACCAGCATCGAGATTGGTTGGCCCAACATGGCGGCCTCGGCCTCGATGCCACCAACGCCCCAGCCCAACACGCCCAGACCGTTGATCATGGTGGTGTGGCTGTCGGTGCCCACCAAGGTATCGGGCGAGACAATCGGCGCGCCGCCGTCAGCCGGTTTGCGATCGACCAGGGCCACTGTGGCTAGGTATTCCAGGTTGACCTGGTGACAAATCCCGGTTTCGGGCGGGACGACGCGGAAATTCGCAAAGGCGGTTTGGCCCCAGCGGAGGAAGACGTAGCGTTCTTTGTTGCGGGCGTATTCGATTTCGGTGTTCAACTGAAGGGCGCGAGGAGTGCCGGCCTCGTCCACCTGAATCGAGTGGTCGATGACGAGATCGACCGCCTGAAGCGGATTGATACGGGCGGGGTCGCCACCCATGCGCTTCATGGCCTCACGCATGGCGGCGAGGTCCACCACGGCGGGCACGCCGGTGAAGTCTTGCAACAGCACCCGACCGGGTCGAAAAGCGATTTCTTGATCCGGTTCGGCGGTAGGGTTCCAGTTAAGCAGCGCCCGGATGTGGTCGGGCGTCACAGTCAGCCCGTCTTCATGATGTAACAGGTTTTCCAGCAAAACCCGCAGAGAGAACGGCAACGCCGAGACAGGTCGGCCGTCGCCCAAAGTCAAGGCGTTCAGGTTGTGAAAGCGGTACGGCACGCCCTGGACCGTCAGATCGGTCAGCGTTCCGAAGCGGTTGCTCATAGGAAAGGCACCTTCGGCGTGGGGGGACCGGGCGAGGACCGCGGAGGTCGCGGTTCGGGGGAGGGGCGGCGCGGACGGGACCCGCAAGGGGGTCGAATCGCCGGCGTCAACGGTCTACCGACTCGCAAGCCACGCCGCGATCCCGATGCGAACCGGACGCGCGGAGGCGTGCTGTCCGCATTGCGCCGGGATCAACGTTTGCATTTTATCGCTCCTCGCTCGAGTCGTCCACGACTGAGCGGGCCGCGAGCATTGCTTTGCTCCGCCCTCGGCCGGTCGTGGCGGCTCGCTTGGAGGGGGAGGGCGACGGAGAAGCGTCACAAAACGCCTCACCTGCAACGGAGGCGGAGGCAGCGGGACTGTTGAACGTTTCGCGTCCCCGTCCCTGAACGGTGGCAGGGGGGGACGTCGCAGCCCTCTCAGCGTCGTTGCGGTTGGAACGGGACGACGACGGCGACGCAGCGGCGTGTTGCGTTTCCCCAGAGGATTCCGACTCGCGATCCAGCGGGAGTTTCAGGCAGAAGGTGGTGCCAACCCCCACTTTGCTGGTGGCCCGGATCCGTCCCTTGTGAGCTTCGATGATCTCGCGGCAAACCGACAGCCCCAGACCCGTTCCCCCCAACCCCGACTCGTCGGGACCCGTCTTGGTCGTGAAAAACGGATCGAAAATGCGCCGCAGACCCGCCGGGTCGATGCCAACACCGGAGTCAGCCACCACAAGTTCGGCCATGCGTCCGGTGGCGTCCAACCCCACTTGAACCAACATCCGCCCACCCTGAGGCATCGCTTGGCGGGCGTTGATCACCAGGTTGAACAGCACCTGCTGAATCTGAGCCGGATTGACCCGCGCCCGAGGACGCTCGCGGGCGTGGTATTCGAGTGTCACGCGATGCTCCATCAAATCCTTGCGGGTCAAGCGGAGAACTTGCTCCACCAGCGCCGCCAGGTCGGTAGGCACGCGGGTCTCGCCTGACGGTCGCGCTAAGCCCAGAACCCCTCCGGTGATCTGAGCGGCCTGCTGGGCCGCTTCCAGGATTTTCTCAAAGGCGCGAGTTCGATAGGCCGGGTCGTCGCTGCGCAAACCGAGCTTGGCGTAATTGAGGATCGGAGTCAGTAAATTGTTCAACTCGTGACAAATCCCTCCAGCGATCATCCCAAGACTGCTGATCCTCTGCAGCTCCAGTACCTGACGCCGAAGATGATCGCGTTCCAACTGCTCCCGGCCCTCGTCTGACCCGGTGACTGGTTCGACGGACCCCGTATCCTCCCGCGCACCCGATTGTAACGACGGCGCCGACGACCTCATGGCCACCCCCTCGCCAGGATTCGTTCCACCTCGACCCGACGACACCCGATCGCCGAACCCGTTTGTATGGTTTCACGTGATCGTGCGACGCGCGGCATCAAACCCGTCCCGGCTCTAATCGCGGCGCGGAAATGAGTCGCCAAGCGTCCCCACAGTGTCGCGGAACCACCAACGGCCCGACCTCTTCGGCCACGGCCCTCGATTCCTAACCCTCTTCGGCTTCCCCGCCGATCGAATCCGCCCGTTTCCGTTCGGTTCGTCTCCACACCGTTCCTATCGGCAAGACCGCGCCGTCACGTTCACTCGCGCGGGACCTTCCATTTGGAAATCTCCTCCCGCGCCACGAACAATGCTTCCCAATCCCCCAACTTTTCCATGCCGTTGATGCCGATCGACTCGAAAGTTGACTATCTTGAGTCAAGAACGTAAGATTACTGGGGGTCGCTCGGCGAGGAAAATCGCTGCCGAACCGATCCGCCATGTTTCCTCTGCGCGCCTGAAGGGTAAATGGATTTGGGGTTGGCGTCGCGGAGGAGGTAGAGATTGCGCCCGCGTTGGAGATCCCGCCCATGTCCTCGACCGTAGCCGAATCGCCCACTGGGTCGTCCTCTTTTGCCAATTTAGTGCGTGGCCAGGATGTCGCCATCTCATGTCGGACGACAGGCGAGGCAGCGGGTGAGACCGGTTCGGAGGATTGGGAAGCGGTCTCGCGGAGCCTGGAGGGACGGACCGCTTGGGAAATTCTCGAGTGGGCGGTTGGACGCTTCGGCGACCGGCTGACGATGGCCACCGCGTTTGGTCCCGAGGGCTGCGTGCTGATCCATATGCTAGCTAACGTCGCGCCCAAGACCCGGGTCTTCAACTTGGACACCGGCTACCAATTCGCCGAGACCTTGGCGATGCGAGAACGGATTCGCGCGCGTTACGGTATCGAGGTGGAGTGGGTCCGTCCCGAAACCAGTGTGGAGGAATACGAGGCGGGTCACCCGCGTCCGCTTTACGAGACCGACCCCGACCGCTGCTGCCGGGATCGCAAGATTCTGCCGTTGAAGCGGGCGATTCAGGGTTACGACGCCTGGATCACCGCGATCCGGGCCGACCAATCGCCCGACCGGGCCCGAGCGCGTTTGGTGGGACCGGACCCGAAGTTCGGCCTGATCAAGATCAACCCCCTGCTCCATTGGACCCGGCGCGACGTGTGGGCATTTGTGGTGAGCAACCAGGTGCCTTACAATCCGCTTCACGATCGGGGCTACACCTCGATCGGCTGTTGGCCCTGCACCCGTCCCGCCCACGACCCCAACGACGAACGCTCAGGACGCTGGGCTGGTCAGGCCAAAACCGAATGCGGCCTTCATTCGCTCGATAGCAGCCGCCTCTAACGCCGATCCCCTTCCAAGGGACCACGAACCACGCGACGGTTCGGGGCGGTCTGGAGGCGCAGCCTCGCGCGATCGGACTGGAAGGATCGACGTCGTTGAGGAAGATATCCGCCAAGGAGGAGTACGCTTGCCTCGCGGCTCTTGCGTTGGCTCGCCGCCACGGACGCGACGAGCCGATCCCTCTGCGCGAGATCGCCGCCGAAGATGGGATTCCCGAACGCTACCTCGTTCAAATCCTGCTCCAACTCAAAGGAGCCGGTCTGGTGCAAAGCGTCCGGGGTTCCACGGGAGGCTATCGCCTGGCCCGTCCTCCCCATCGTCTCACGCTGGGCGAGGTGATCCGCGCAATTGGCGGTTCGGCCTCCCCCCTTCCTCAACCCCTAGGACCGGGGGGCCGAGCCTTGGCGCAAGTCTGGCGGGCCATTGAACAGGCCGAGTGGTCGATTTTGGATCAGACCACCTTGGCCCAACTCGTCCCGCCGGAAGACTCCAGCGATTGGGTGATTTGAACATCTCCGATCCTCCTGAACCAAGCGTGTTTCTCTGCGCACATTTGACGATGTTTCTTCGTTGGTTGCCCTCGCTTTACGTTTGTTCTTTCCTCCCCGGCGTCGAAGTCGTACCCCCGCGCCGAATAGCGGCGGCGTGGATGAAGATTGGACCCGACGTCCTTTTCGTTGTTCTCTGACGAGATCGAATGGAGTTTGCACGTGAACGCGACGCTGAAGGATGGTGAACCATCAGGTTTGATCTCCCCGTATGGCGGTGGGTCGTTGGTCAATCTGCTGGTGAGCGACGAGCGGGCCGCCGAGATGAAGGCCCAGTCCAAGGATCTGCCCAGCCTCACGTTGGATGATCGCTCGCTCTGCGACCTGGAACTGCTGGCCACCGGCGGCTTCAGCCCGTTGACCTCGTTCATGGGTCGGGCCGACTACGAGCGGGTCATCGCCGAAATGCGTTTGGCTGACGGCACCCTCTGGCCATTGCCGATCACCCTGCCCGTCGCGCTGGATTCGGGGATCCGGGAGGGCAAGCCCTTGGCACTTCGCGACGTCTACGGCAACCTGTTGGCCTTTCTGCACGTCGAAGAACTCTTCCCCGTGGACAAGAAGGCCGAGGCTCTGGGCGCTTACGGCACTCAAGACGCCAAGCACCCGGCGGTCGCCGCCTTGATGCGTCAGCCCGACTACCTGGCTGCCGGTCCTTTGGAGGTGCTGCGACTCCCGCCCCACTACGACTTCGTCGAACTGCGGCACACCCCCGCCCAGGTCCGCGCCCTGTTCGCCCAACTCGGCTGGTCCAAGGTGGTCGCCTTCCAGACCCGCAACCCCCTCCACCGCGCCCACGAGGAACTCACCAAACGCGCCGCGGCCCAGATTGGCGGAGGTCTGCTGATCCATCCGGTTGTGGGGGTGACCAAACCAGGCGATGTCGATCACTTCACCCGCGTCCGCTGCTACCGCGCCTTGGTGGATGACTATTACGAGCCCGGCTCGGTGGTTCTGAGCCTACTGCCACTGGCGATGCGCATGGCCGGCCCGCGCGAAGCGCTGCTGCACGCCATCATCCGCCGCAACCACGGCTGCACTCACTTCATCGTGGGACGCGACCACGCCGGACCCGGCAAGGATTCCCAGGGACGCCCGTTTTACGACCCCTACGCCGCTCAGGACCTGATGCGCGCTCATGAGGCTGAACTCGGGGTCGGCATGGTGGACTTCAAGCAGATGGTCTATCTGCCGGCCGAGAAGCGTTACGTTGCGATCGACGACGTGCCCGCCGGGGCCGAAATCGCCGACATCTCCGGCACCCAGGTGCGCAACGACTACCTCGCCAAAGGAATTCCCCTCCCCGAATGGTTCAGCCGCCCCGAAGTGGCCGCCATCCTCAGCGAAGCCAACCCACCCAAGCACCGTCAGGGTCTCACCCTTTGGTTCACCGGGCTGTCCGGCTCGGGCAAATCCACCATCGCCCAGGCCCTGGCCGAACGCCTTGCTGAATTCGGCCGCAACGCCTCGCTGCTGGACGGCGACGAAATCCGCACCCACCTTTCCAAAGGTCTGGGCTTCTCTAAAGAAGACCGCGACACCAATATCCAGCGGGTCGGTTACGTCGCCGGACTGGTCTCGCAACACGGCGGCACTGTCATCTGCTCAGTCATCAGTCCCTACCGCGAAACCCGCGAGTACGCCCGCAAACTCTCGCCCGGCCGCTTCGTCGAAATCCACTGCGCCACGCCTCTTGAGGTCTGCGAACAACGTGACGTCAAGGGCCTCTACGCCAAGGCCCGCGCTGGCCAAATCAAAGGATTCACCGGCATCGACGACCCCTACGAAGTCCCTGAAAACCCGGAAGTCCGGCTCGACACCTCCACCACCAGCATTGCCGACTGCGTCCAAATCATCATCGACAAGCTCATCGAGCTGGGCTTCATCCAACCTCACGGTCACGCCTAAACCCAATCGACTCCGCCCGACGAGCCACCTCGCAAAGCGTGATGGGCTGACGCCGATACTCGGCTGTGCTGACAATCATACAGGTCGTTCCCATCGAGGATTGCTGTTACAAAAGCGACTCACTCCTTCACATTTCCCGTGATTCCTCGATCCTAACGGTGTTGTTCCCGGAGGATCGATGAGGAGAGAGTCGCTTGCCAACTCTAGGTCCTTGATTGGAACGATTTGGTGGTTATCGGGAGGACCCCACCCAACACCACGTCACGTCCGGTTTGATCAAGCTGAAGCGACCCGCCGGGGAGAGCCAAACGCTCCTCACCTCAACGGTCGCTTGAGTGGTGGTCGCGGTGGAATCCGCCCGCAGTAGGAATCCGCTCAGTCAAGTTGAACGCGGTCGGTCAGATCGCGGCGTAACCAGGCAACGCGGGCCAGGGCGGGCATCTTGCCAAATGGTACCGGAAGATAATTTGCGGCGAGCCAGGGCCGCAGCGCTGGGAACCCCTCGACGTAACCCAACACCACCAGGTCGGGCGGATTCGCCTCGAGATCGGCCAGGGTTCGAGCCACCCGATCGGCCACACGCGGATCCCCCTTGGGCGCGAAGGTCTTGAAGACCGGATCGGCGAAGAAGTGACGAGTCGGGCAGTCCATGTCTCCATAGATGAACAACGGACTTTGCCAACCGAAGTTGTACAAGGTCGGGCGTTCGATCCCAGCGCTGCGCAAACGTTCGCCCCACTCGCGGCCCAGATCGCGCAGGACGATCCACTGGTTGCCCCCTTTGTAACGCGCGGTCACCTGAGCGGGTGGAACGAGCAGATAATCGCGCGTAAGAATGAAACCGGTGGCCGCCAAGGCCACCCCACAGACTGCCAAGCTCAAGGCCGCCGCCAGACGGGAGAACCAAGTCGTTCCTCGCCGGAGAAGCCGCCAAGAGTCCCCCCCTAGAACACCGACCACCACGGCGACGCAAGGAACAACCAATAAATAATAATGTTGCCAGTAAAGCCCCGGCGCGACGACCTGGGCCCAAGCGGTCAGAGTGGCCAGCGCGACCAGATGACGCGCGGAAGCATCCGGCGAGCGTCGCCGCGCCATTGCCACCCACACCCACGCGGGACCACTCAGCGCCCAAAGCGGCCAGGACCCGCCGCCCCACCAAGTGTGATACGTCGAGGGTCCAAACGGCCAGGGCAACCCATTGTCCGACCACATTTTGTTGGGTTCGGAGTTGCCGGTCAGCCAGCGAACCCACCCCGGCGGTTGACCCGGCTCGGCGGGCACGTCGTTGGCCAACATACGACCATATTCCAAAATGTCGGCTCGCGCATCCTCAAGCGCTCCCTGAGCGGCTAGCACGATCAGCGCCAACGCCATCGGTGTCACCACCCCCATCCCCAAGGCGGCGAGTCCGCCCCATCCACGACGCGGCTCGCCACGCCAGGCGATCCATCCCAACGCCGCCAACGTCAACATTGCCACCTGCTTGACCAACGCCGCCAAACCCACCGCCAGACCCGCCAGCAGCCACCAGACCCAGCTTGCGCGTCGCCGCTCCGGTTCGCCTTCCGCCTCAGGTTGGGGTCGCAACGCCCGGACTCCGCTCGCCAGCGCCACCAGAGTGAAGAAATTGATAAAATGTTCAAAATTGGACCCATTGCCAAAAAGACGGGGATCGGTGGACATGAGGGCGAAGGCGACCGCGGCCAAGAGCCCCGCGAGGGGTCCGGCCAGCGTGCGGGCGATCCGATGAACCAAAACCAGGGACGCCAACACAAAGGGAACCACCAGGAGACGGATGGTCATCTCGTTGGCTCCCCCAACCGCCACGGCGGTGGCGTAGAGCCAATAGCCCAGAGGCGGCTTATTCTCGGTGAGGTCGCGGTACATGACCCGCCCTTCGGCGAGTTCGCGGCCGATGTAGGCGTAGGCGGCTTCGTCGCAGTCAAGCGGTTCGGAGCCGCCTTCGAGGACCGGCCAAAGAGCCAAGCCAGTGGATTCGGCGACGGTCGGCCCGAAGGTGTGCCCCCTCAACCAAAGCGTGGCCACCAGAATCAGACCCAACAACGTCCATTCTCGGGCTCTGGGAGGACGACTCCACCAGAAGACAGTCGGGGCGTCGGTGGTCGAAGGCATGGCGCGGGGGATTCCGGAATGGCGACAAGCGGAAGAAGCGTCGTCACGCCAAACGAAGCGGAAGGATTGTATGGCGAAAAAACTGGGTGTGGCGAGAAAACACCGAATCCCCCATCATGGGGACGTCCTCAGTCTCGTTTCACTCTCGGTCTTCCGCCGGTGCTTGGAGACGCGACCGGAGTGATTGATTCAATCCGGTTCTCAACCATCGTACAATTCCGCTGAGATGAAACGCGAGCGTTTTGGAGTGACCCAATGCGTTGTCGTTGTGGTCTGGGCGAATCGGAGACCGCGCGGTGGCAACGACCCATGCACCTTCCTCCGCCGTGACAATTTTGGGAACCGGCGGCATGGGAACGGCCCTGGCCCTGCTTTGGCCTCGCAAGGGGCGTGAGGTTCGTCTTTGGGGACGCGACCCCTCGCGGGTGGAACGAATCGCCCATCAACGGATCAACGAGGACCATCTGCCGGGCGTTCGACTTGATCCAGCGATCGTCGTGACGGCCGATCCCGCGCGGGCGCTCGACGGCGCGACGCTGATTGTCGTGGCCGTTCCTTCGGCCTTTCTCGGCGCGACCTTGGAGGATTTAGCGCATCGCGCGGGCGTCCCCGCCCCCCAGGTGCCGGTCCTGTCAGTCATCAAAGGGATTGAGCCGGGCACCTCCGCGCGTCCCACCGAGATCGTGCGGCGGGTCTGGGGCCAACGGCCTTTGGCCGTCTTGTCGGGGCCGGGCCACGCCGAAGAAATGGCCCGCGGATTACCGACCTCCCAGGTGGTCGCCGGCGATCAACTGGAGTTGGGGATTCAGGTTCAGGAAGCGCTCAATTCCTCGCGGTTGCGAATTTATACGAACGATGACCCCATTGGGGTGGAACTCGCCGGCGCGCTCAAGAACGTCATGGCGATCGCGGCAGGGGTTTGCGAGGGGTTAGGACTGGGCGACAACGCCAAGGCCGCCCTCATCACCCGCGGCCTGGTCGAGTCCGCCCGGTTCGCCGTCGCCTGCGGTGGACGCCGCGACACGTTTTACGGCCTCGCGGGCGTGGGCGATCTGTTGACCACCTGCTACTCTCCTCATGGACGCAATCGCGCCGTGGGTCTGGCGGTGGGTCGCGGCGAGCGTCCCGAAACCGTGACGGGCCGCTCCCTCAACATCGCCGAAGGGGTGACCACGTGTCGAGTCGTCGTGGAGATGGCCCAACGCCTGGGAATCGACATGCCAATTACCCGCGAGGTGGAAGCAGTCCTTCACCACGGTAAGCCACCCCGGCTGGCGATGTCCGACTTGCTTCAACGGTTACCCCGCACCGAGTGGTGGCGCGACTGAGCACGCCGGTTTGTCCGTCGCCCCCTTCCTTTGCGTTTCAGGCTGCGATGAACCCCATTTCCGCCTCCTCTTCGCCGCCCCATGCCAACACCCCTTGGTCTCCCCCCGAGCGCCCCGCCGCGGCGCTCAAGGAATGGTCAGGGGTGGTCGAGGCGCTGGGGTCGGGCCGTCAGATCATCCTAATCCGAGCCGGTGGTCTTCACGAGCGTCGAGGACCGGGCCGGTTCCAGGTGGAACAGCCCGCGTTTTGGCTCTGGCCCACCCGGCTTCACCAGGATCAACAAGGGCTCAAACCCGAAGCCATTCCTCCGATTCGCCCCGAAACCACGATCAACACCCCGCCCCGTCTGGAGATCGTCGCGGTGGTTGCTTGGGAAACCCGCGTGGAATCGCTTGAACTGTTGGAACGCCTTGACCCGCTCCATGTTTGGACCCCCGAGACCATCCGTCTGCGTTTCACTCAGCGACGTCCCGGCGTTCATCTGCTGGCCCTCCGGGTCTGGCGCTGCGAGCCAGTGGACCCGCCCCCAGGAACCGACGCCTCCGGTTGCTCCTCTTGGGTCGAATGGCCCGACCCCCTGGCCGGTCCTCTCGCCCTTGCCCGCGCGCCGGCGTTGCCAACCGACCACTTTCAAGCTCAGCTCGACCAACTCGCGCGCCTTTTGGAGCGTCCCGCGGAATGAACACCCCCCCACCCTCGCCAACGACGCCCCCCGCCTCGACCCATCCGTTCCCGACGCCCGCCGTCGAACCACCGCCCGGTCGCTGGGATTGGCTGCGCGAGTGCCCGGCTACCTGGTTTTTGATGCTGGTTTGGGTGACCTTGTTCGGCTGGGGATTGGCGCGATCGGGAGGCGAATGGTCGATCCGCAGACTCCTCGTCGGCGAGGCGGTTCGCCTGAGTGTCCTCAAAGATATGGGCGCATCGATTCCAAGTCGGGTTGTCTCCGGTCAATTCCAACGCGTCGTCACCGCCAATCATCTTCATCTCAACGTTCTCCACCTCGGCTTGAATCTCTTGGGGTTGTACTTCCTCGGAAGGATCGTCGAGGAGTGGTATGGTGCAGGTCAGTTTTTAGGAGCGGCTTTACTGATTGGAACGGGTGGCAACGCAGTTTCGGCGGTTGTGCGAGTGGTTTTGGGCCGGGGCGAACTGATCTCGGTGGGCGGCTCGACCTTGGTGTTCGGCCTGATTGGTCTGTGCGCCGTGGTCGGGATGCGAACGCACACCCGCTACGGCCAACATCTGCGCCAACAAATGTTCTTGCTCTTGTTCATCAATGGCGTGATTGGATTTTTGGTGCCGGGCGTGGACAACCTCAACCATGCCGCTGGCGCGGCGATGGGCGGTCTGGTGGGGCTCGCCGATCTTTGGATGTTTCATCGCGCGGGGCGGACGATCAACCGCGGGATCGCCCTGGTCGCCGCCTTGGCGGTCGCCGCGTCCTTCGGGGTTCAGGTCCAGGCCGCGCGGGCTGAGGCGACGCGGGCTGAGTTGCTTCGAACCCTTGCCCAACTTCAATTGTCGGCCCTCCAAAACCGCATTCAGTGGGACGCCCTCCGTCGTAACCACCAAATGTTGGCCGCGCCCGACTTAGGGTTGAACTCGCTGACCGAATTCCAACTCTACTTCATCAAACGATCGACCGGTCTTCCACGCACCCTTCGATTCGTCGGTCTCACTCCACGAGTGCGCCGGGCGTTGCGTGACGCTTTACGGTCCGCTCTGGAATCCGACCGCATCCCCTGGGATGGTCCCGATCCCGAGGCGCGGCGGCGGTTACGCGAACTGATCGCCCGAGCATTGTTCAAAAACCCGACCCCAGAGGAACTCGTGGAGGTCGGTGAACTGATTCAGAAGATCGACCGGGCCGACCAAGCCCAGTTGGAAAAGCGTCTCGCCCACCTGTTGGGGACCGATCCGGTGCGGATCGTCGAACGGATCGAGCCGCGGCAACGCCCCGCCCAAGGTGCGAGACCGCCCGACGCCTTGACGAAGCCCTAAGTCCTCCAAACCCGTCCCGACTCAATCCTCGTCCAGGGTTCCACAAGTCAGCACCATCGAGGGCGCGGGGTGGTGCCTGGGCTTGAGACGCCGCTGCTTGAGCGCCTGGACAAAGCCCGCCATGTCCTGGATCGTGCCATCCAGTTCCGAATAGTAGCACCCAAGCTCATTGACATGGTGCGCATCGGAGGAGCCCGTGCACCCCAGATGAGGAAACCGCTTCAAGTCACGTTCGACCAAAAAGCGAGTGTGATGATCTACATTTTTACTGGCGAGTTCCAGGGCGTCGAGCTGATTGTTATAGTCGCGGGCAATGCGCTCGAAATCTTGGCCCCAGCGGTAAGGATGAGCCGCGACCACCGCCGCGCCCCGCCGCCGAGCCACCTCAAGAAGCTCTTTGAGGGTGATCCCCACCCCCACGTCGGCCAGGTCGGGCAAGCCATAAACCAGAAAATGCCCTTCGCGGGCCGAAACTTCCACGCCGGAGAGGACAAGAATCCCCCGCGAGCGTTGATTGATCTCGGCGAGTTCCTCCTGGCTCCATTGATGGTCGTGTTCCGTGACGATCAAGGCATCCAAACCCAGCTCGACTGCCCGGTCGATCATCGCTTCGGGGGTCATCGCGCTGTCAGGAGAGTGGAGCGTGGTGTGGAAATGGTGGTCGATTCTCAAGGGTTTCCCTCAATGCGTTCAAACCTGGTCGCGATCGTTTCCGCTTTCGGCGCGACGAAATCCACGATACCATCTTAGGTGGCGGAACCAGGTCGAGAGCAACGATTCTGGATCGCTACGGTCGGAGTCCTGCTCGCCAGTCCGGAAACCTCGCGGTGTCTCACCCATCCCCCGTGCCAAACCGGTCCCGCCCCTTGCGACAAACCGAGTGACCAGGGGCTTGTTTGGCCGAGGATCGGGTTCACACCTCTTCCGTTCCCCGGGTGGGGAATCCGCTTCCCACCCTGATGCTCCCGTCTCGCTGCTTGCATGGAGTCCCGGCGCACATGGCGACGGTTTCCCAGTCGAGGGACCAGGATTCATGTTTCGATCCCAACACGGTCGAGGAGTTCCTGTGTCAAGCCCAGACGTTCCTCTCTCCCGCATCTTGGGACCTTCCCACCCTGACCCAACACATCGAAACGGGAATCCGACTTCGACGCGTCCTGGAAACGACGGGCGGTCTCCCCGAACTTGCTGAACGGGTCGATGAAGCGGTCGCCCAACTTCAAGCCATCGCCTTCGACCAAATCGAAGCCCTCAAGGGTAAGCCAACTCAGGAAATCCGCGAACCGCTGGAGACCCTGCTCGACCAAGCGATTCAAGCGGATCGTCAAGCCCTCGACGATCTGATCAGGCTGACTATCGAGCATGACGACGAGGCCGCCCTGGTCAATGGAGCGACACGGACCGCTGCGGAGTCGGAGGCCCAAACCCCGTTTACCTCCACCTCGCTGTCGCGGGTTCTGCGGTTGGATCGCCTCCAACGCGACCTCCACTGGCGCGAGATCCTCGCAGCTCTGCTGGATCAACGGATCGCCCCCCATCCTCTGTTGATCGCCCGGCGCGAGTTGGATGCCTTAGAGAACCTAGAGTCGGCCGCCTTGGCCAAAGAGCGTCCCAAGCTTCGCGTCTTGAGCGCCCCGCCAGAAGAACGCCTCCCATCGCGTTTGGAGCGGTCTCGTCTCAAGCGTCTCGAATTGAGTTGGGAGCTTTTCACTCGTCAAATTGACGATGAAATGGCCGAGGATCTCCCCAATGAGACCAACCCCGTCACGCTTTGGGAACGCCGTTTTCTCTACTCGCGCCTGCTTAGCGAGTTAGTGGGACGTCTCGACGACGAGGCCGACCAACTTGAAGGTCACGTCAGTGACCGGGGCCGCCAACGCGCGGCGGACATCGCCGCCAAACTCAACGCCCGACGAGCCGAGTTGGCCGAACGCGCCTGGCGGTACCTGATCGCGCTGCCACCCGGCTCCGAACAGGAGAATCAGGTCTGGGAGACGCTACTGACCATCAGCCAAGAAGAATATCATGAGATTATCACGATCATCGAGGAACTTCGGCTCGACGAGGCGGCCGAGTTGCTCGGCCTGGCGCAAGACGATTTTCAAACCCTAGCCCAAGCCACCGCCCTTCCCCCTGCCAACGACCAATCGCCGCTCCCATCTTCCACCAATTCCTCCCCCAACGATCTCAACCTCAACGCCACCGCCAATGCCAATGCCAGCGCGTCCGAGCCGGCGGCGGGATCAGTCTTGA
>Ga0209017_10001566_pt1 | contig 17065 bp, 20 predicted proteins | sample YNPBryunderm2012_FD_185812 | JGI IMG/M metagenome (GOLD analysis project Ga0209017, IMG submission 185812) | Anoxygenic and chlorotrophic microbial mat microbial communities from Yellowstone National Park, USA - YNP Bryant MS undermat 2012... ... | reverse complement strand
ACCCGCCCTCGTCTCTGCCGATCCGGCCACCCTGCTGCCTCCGGCCGAGCCGCGCGCTGCGACGACGGCACCAGCCCCTGTCCCGCAGCCGCCTGATGAGATGGGTCGCGCCTCTTCCCCCTCCCCAGCCGAGCCCTCCGTCGTGGTCGACCGGACCGCCCTCGCGCCTGGACCTCGCGCCGCGGCCGCGGGCGCCGGCTACGCGCTCGGCTTCCTCCCGGGCTCAGCGACGCTTCTTCCAGCGGAGCGGGCAATCCTCGCGCGGCTTGCGTCGCGTGGGAACGCCGCGATCTTCCAGGTGACGGGCTTCGCCGACGCGCCGGGCGAAGGGCGCGCGCTCGACCTGCCGCTCGCGCGCGCACGAGCAGTGGCGGAGGCGCTGAGGGAGGCCGGCGTGCCGGCCGAGCGGATCGAGCTCGGCGGTTCCGCCCGGCCGGGACCTGCCGGTCGCGGCGCCGAGGTCAGGCTGGTATACACGCGCTGACGGAGGGGGGCGCGACTCGGGGTCGCGCCCGGCTCTCTCGACAGAGGCGGCGGTGCAGGCTACGCCGACGCCCTGCGCCAGAGGCCAACCCCGATGCGAGCCGAGCCGAGCACCGAGTTCCACCGGATCCGACGCCTGCCGCCTTACGTCTTCGCTGAGGTGAACCGGCTCAAGGCGGAGGCGCGCGCACGCGGCGAGGACATCATCGATCTCGGCATGGGCAATCCCGACAGCGGCGCGCCGCCGCATGTCGTGGCGAAGCTGATCGAGGCGGTGCAGGACCCGCGCACCCATCGCTACTCGGTCTCGAAGGGGATCCCCGGGCTTCGGCGCGCCGTCGCCGCCTACTACGACCGACGCTTCGGCGTCGGGCTCGACCCGGAGACTGAGATCTGCGTCACGCTCGGCTCGAAGGAGGGGCTTGCGAACCTCGCCTCGGCGATCACGAGCCCGGGTGACGTGATCCTCGTGCCGAACCCCTCCTACCCGATCCACCAGTTTGGCTTCGTCATCGCGGGCGCTGCCGTGCGCTCGATCCCGCACCAGCCGGGCGAGGAGATGCTGCGCGCTCTGCATCGTGCCGTGATCCACTCCGTGCCGAAGCCGACGGCGCTGATCGTCAACTTCCCCTCCAACCCCACGGCGCTGACCACCACGCTTGACTTCTACCGCGAGCTCGTCGCCTTCGCGCGCCGGGAGGGCATCTACATCATCAGCGACCTCGCCTATGCCGAGATCTATTTCGGCGACACGCCGCCGCCCTCGGTGCTCGCCGTCCCCGGCGCGAAGGAGGTGACGGTGGAGTTCACCTCGATGTCGAAGACCTATTCGATGGCCGGCTGGCGGATCGGCTTCGCAGCCGGCAACCCGAAGCTGATCGCCGCCCTCGCGCGCATGAAGTCCTATCTCGACTATGGCGCCTTCGCACCGATCCAGATCGCCTCTGTCGCGGCGCTGAACGGCCCGCAGGACTGTGTCGCGGAGGTGCGCGCGCTCTACCGCGAGCGGCGCGACGTTCTGCTGCGCGGCCTTGCGGCCGCGGGCTGGCACCTCCCCACACCGGAAGCCTCGATGTTCGCCTGGGCGCCGATCCCCGAGCGGTTCGCCTCGCTCGGCTCGCTTGGCTTCGCCAAGCTCCTGCTCGAGAAGGCGAAGGTGGCGGTCAGCCCCGGTGTGGGCTTTGGCGAGCACGGAGACGGGCACGTGCGGATCGCGCTCGTCGAGAACACGCACCGGATCCGCCAGGCCTGCCGGTCGATCCGCGCCTTCCTGCAGGGAACGAACGCTCCGGAGCGCGCCGAAGCGGAGCCGGCCGCGCAAGGTGTGGAGGACGCGGCCTGATGGCGCACCCGCTTTCGGTCGGGCTCGCCGGGCTCGGGACGGTCGGCGGCGGCACGCTCGCGCTTCTGCGCGCCAACGCCGAGCTGATCGCCGCGCGCGCCGGGCGCCCCATCACCGTCACCGCCGTCTCGGCGCGCGACCGTGGCCGCGATCGCGGCGTCCCGCTCGCGGGCCTGCGCTGGTTCGAGGACCCGGTGGCGCTCGCGACCGACCCGGGGGTGGACGTCTTCGTCGAGGCGATCGGCGGTGCGGATGGGCCGGCGCGGGCCTCGGTCGAGGCGGCGCTTGCGGCCGGCAAGCCGGTGGTGACGGCCAACAAGGCGATGCTCGCGGTGCACGGCGCGGCGATCGCGGCCCAAGCCGAGGCGACGGGGGCGCCGCTTCTGTTCGAGGCGGCGGTGGCCGGAGGCATTCCGGCGATCAAGGCGCTGCGCGAGGGGCTCGCGGCGAACCGGATCACCCGTGTCGCCGGGATCCTCAACGGAACCTGCAACTACATCCTGACGATGATGCGCGCCGAGGCGCGCGAGTTCGCGGAAGCCCTCGCTGAGGCGCAGCGTCTCGGCTACGCCGAGGCCGACCCGTCCTTCGACATCGACGGGATCGACGCCGCGCACAAGCTCGCGATCCTCGCTGCCCTCGCCTTCGGCCGGCCGGTCGATTTCGGCTCGGTGCATGTCGAGGGGATACGCTCGGTTTCGGCTCTCGACATCGCGTTCGCCGGAGAGCTCGGCTACCGGATCAAGCTTCTCGGCATCGCCGAACGCACCGCCGCTGGCGTGTCGGCGCGGATCCACCCGGTGATGATTCCCGTCACTTCGCCGCTTGCGCCTGTCGAGGGCGTGTTCAATGCGGTCGCGTTCGAGGGCGATTTCGTCGGCCGCGTTCTGCTCGAGGGCCGCGGCGCCGGCGCAGGCCCGACGGCTTCGGCGATCGTCGCCGACCTGATCGACATCGCCCGCGGTCGTCACACGCCTCCCTTCGGCATGGCCGCGTCGCTGCTCTCCGCCGAGCCTGCGGTGCCGATCACCGAGCGCGAGGGGGCCTACTATCTCCGCCTGATGGTGGTCGATCGCCCGGGCGTGATCGCCGATATCTCGGCGATCCTCCGCGACCATTCGGTCAGCCTCGAGAGCATGCTGCAGCGCGGCCGAAGCCCGGGCGAGGCGGTTCCGGTGGTGTTGACCACGCATATCTGCCGCGAGGCGGCGATGGCCGCGGCCCTCGCCCGGATCGGCGCGCTCGATTCGGTGATCGCGCCGCCGACCCTTTTGCGGATCGAGGCCCTGTAGGTCCAACTGGGACAGGGAGAACGACAGGATGGCGACGAGAGCCCGCGACGCCCGGAGCTTCGCCGGAGACGGCGACGCGCCGGGGGCGACCAATGTTGATCGGAACCTCGCGCTCGAGCTCGTTCGCGTGACGGAGGCGGCGGCGCTTGCGGCGAGCCGGCTGATGGGCCGAGGCGACGAGAAGGCGGCCGATCAGGCAGCGGTCGACGCGATGCGTCGCGCCTTCGACACGGTCGCGATCGACGGGACGGTGGTGATCGGCGAGGGCGAGCGCGACGAGGCGCCGATGCTCTACATCGGCGAGAAGGTCGGCATGGGCGGAATGCGGGCCGACATCGCTCTCGACCCGCTCGAGGGGACGACGATCACCGCCAAGGGCGGCAACAACGCGCTCGCGGTCGTCGCGCTGGCGGAAGCCGGCAACTTTCTCAACGCGCCGGACGTCTACATGGAGAAGATCGCGATCGGCGGCGGGCTGCCCGAGGGGCTCGTCGATCTCGATGCGACGCCGAAGGAGAACCTCACCGCTCTCGCCCGCGCGAAGAAGGTCGAGGTGTCCGACCTCGTGGTCTGCATCCTCGACCGGCCGCGGCACGCCGAACTCATCGCCAAGGTGCGGGAAGCGGGCGCGCGGATCATGCTCATCAGCGACGGCGATGTCTCGGGCGTGATCGCCACCTCCCAGCCCGAGAGCGGGATCGACATCTACATGGGCTCGGGCGGAGCGCCGGAGGGCGTGCTTGCCGCAGCGGCGCTGCGCTGCATCGGCGGCCAGATCCAGGGGCGGCTCCTGTTCCGCAACGCCGAGGAGAAGGCGCGCGCCGCCCGCTGCGGCATCACCGACTTCTCGCGCAAGTATTCCACCACCGACATGGCACGCGGAGACGTGATGTTCGCCGCGACCGGCGTCACAAACGGGGCGATGCTGCGTGGCGTCCGCCGCATCCCCGGCGGGGCGATCACCCACAGCCTCGTGATGCGATCGAAGTCGGGAACCGTGCGCTACATCGAGGCGCACCACAACTTCACGCGCAAGTCCTGGGTCGGTGCCTGACGCAGGCAAAGACGCTGCACCGCTCTCTCTGAGCGGGCGGCGCTGGATCCTCGCCGAGACGGATCTCCTCGCCTCGGCCCGCTTCGCCCAGGCCGCCGGGGTTCCCGAACCGGTGGCGCGGATCCTGCTCGCGCGCGGCGTGCAGGCGGAGGCGGCGGCCCGGCACCTCGCGCCGCGGCTGCGCGACCTGATGCCCGACCCCTCCTCCCTCGCCGATGCCGATCGCGCCGCCGAGCGGATCGCCGCCGCTATCATCGATGGCGAAACGATCGCAGTGTTCGGCGACTACGATGTCGATGGCACGGCGAGCACCGCCCTGCTCGTCGGCCTTCTCGAGCGGCTCGGGGCGCGCGTTCTGCATGCCGTGCCTGACCGATTGCGCGATGGCTACGGCCCGAATCCGGCGGCCTTCGGCCGGTTCGTCTCGGCCGGCGCGCGGCTGATCATCTGTGTCGATTGCGGAACCTCGGCGCACGCGGCAATCGCCTCCGTCGCCGGGGACGCCGACGTGATCGTGCTCGACCATCACGGTGTTTCGGGCGCGCTGCCGGCAGCCGCCGCGGTCGTCAACCCGAACCGGCCGGACGACAGAAGCGGGCTTGGCCATCTCTGCGCCGCGGGCGTCACCTTCCTCGCCGCAGTCGCCGTGCTCCGCCGCATGCGCGGCGCGGGTTGGTTCGCCTCCCGACCGGAGCCTGATCTCCTTGCCGAACTCGACCTCGTCGCTCTCGCCAGCGTGTGCGACATGGTGCCGATGGTCGGGCTCAATCGCGCTTTCGTCGATCGCGGGCTTGCCCGGATTGCCGCCGCCCCGCGGCCCGGGCTCAAGGCGCTTGCCGAGCGCGCGGGGCTGAGGCGGGCGCTTGACGCGGACGCGATCGGCTTCGCGATCGGGCCGAGGCTGAATGCCGCCGGGCGGCTCGACGACGCGGGGCTCTCGGTGCGCCTGCTGCTTGCCGACAAGGAGGCCGAGGCGGAGGCGCTCGCCGATCTGCTCGACGGGCTCAACCGCGAGCGCCAGGCGGTGGAGCGGGCGGTGCTCGCCGCCGCCGCAGCCGAGGCTGAACGTCAGGCCGAAGCTGGCCTGCCGGTGGTCCTGGTCGCCTGCGAGGCCTGGCACGAGGGGGTGATCGGCATCGTCGCCGGCCGCCTGAGGGAGCGGCTTCACCGCCCCGTACTGGTCTTCTCCCTCGCGGGCGGCACCGCCAAAGGCTCGGGCCGTTCTGTTCCCGGCTTCGACCTTGGTGCCGCGGTGCGCGCAGCGGTTGCGTCGGGACTTGCCGACAAGGGAGGAGGACATGCGCTTGCGGCCGGGCTCAGCACCTCGCCCGACCGTCTCGCGGCGCTTCATGAGTCGCTCTGCGCCGCGGCGGCATGCTCTGTTCAGCCGGGGCCTCCGCCGCTTGCGCTCGCGGGCGAGCTCGTTCCGGAGGCGGCCACGGCCGGTCTTGCCGAGGCGCTCGCCCGCCTCGGCCCGTTCGGTGTGAGCAACGAGGAGCCTCTGTTCGCGTTCCGCGGCGTGCTCGCCCACCTCGCCCGCGTCGGCAGCGGCGGATCCACTTTGACCCTCTCGCTCGAGGGAGAAGGCGGAGCGGCGCTTCGCGGCGTGATGTTCCGCGCCGATGAGGGCCCTCTCGCCGCCGCCCTTGCTGCGGCGCGCGGCCGCCCGCTGCGGCTCGCCGGCCGGCTCCGGCGCGACGGCTTCCGTGGCGGCGAGGCGGTCGCACTGCATGTGGTGGACGCCGCACTGTGACGCGCTGCGGGGCGCGGGCTCCGTGGCCCGCGTGACCGTGCTCTTCTCCACGCAGCGATGACCGCGCCGCGGCACTCGGAACGCCTCCGCCAGGCACGCCCCAGGGCCCTCGGGCTGCAGCACAGCTTGATCGGCGCCGAACCGAGCGGTTGAACATGTTGGCGATGTCCTTTCCGGGTTTGCAATCGAATGCAACTTCTCGTGCCGCAAGCGAGGACCATACGCAGCGGGTCGAGAACGGATGACCTCCGGCACGGCTCTGTCATCTCGTTTGTGATTGCACGCGGGCAACTGAGTTCGGCATGCTCCCGTCATCGTAGAAGAGGGGGCCGGTCTTGCGCGCCTGGAGCGCGCTCCAAGGCCCGCGCACGACCGGGATCGGGGTCGGCCGGCATTGGAGGCTGGGCCAAGTGCCGCGACGGCTACAGCGGCGAAGACAAGGCGAACCACTTCGGGGCGAAATTGACCTGCGTGGAATGTCGCTGGCTATCTTGGTGGCACGCACCGGGAGCATCCGTCTGGCGGCACGTGAGGCGCGCAGAACCATTTCGGCCGTCAGTCGCAGCATTCGGGCACTTGAGGACGGGCTCGGAGTGTCGCTCTTCTTCGAGCGGCGTCCGTCCGGCCTGAAGCTGACGGCCGCCGGTGACGAGTTTCTTGCTGAGGCAACCCGCGTGCTCGGCGGCTTGCAATCTGCCGTATTGCGTGCGCGGGAGGCTTGCTCGGCTGCGACGGGCCGACTGGTGATCGGCACATATTTCTCCGCTTCAATTGGACAGTTCCGAGAGGCGCTGATGCGGTTCGTGGAGCAGAACCAGGGCGTCGAGATCTGGCTTCGCGAAGGAAGCCGCGATGAGCTCCTGTCGGCCCTGCGCGGCGGCGAGGTGGATCTCGCACTGCTTCTGGGGCCGATGGATGAGTCGGCGCTCGACCGCCTAGCGCTGTGGCAAGAGGCCGGCATGATCGCCTTGCCCGAACGCCATCCACTCGCCGACGCCGACTTCGTGCGATGGCGGGACTTGGTGGACGAGACATTGATCGTAACGTCACGTGGTTCAGGACCAGAAGCCCGCGTCACGGTCCAGGGACTGCTGCCGCTTGGAGCAACAGCTCGCTTCGCAGCGCATGATGTCAGTCGGGAGGGCATGTTCAATTTGGTCGGCGCTGGGTTTGGCGTCGCCGTACTCGCTGAGTCCGCGTCAGGCGCCTCGTATCCGGGCGTCGTGTTCCGGCCCGTCGGCGTCGAGATGGGGCCGACGATAGTGGAAGCCGCGGCATACTGGGACCCCAAGCGCGACAACCCCGCTTTGCGTCGTTTCCTGGCGCAACTGCGCGCGACTCATGGATCGCGCGCTGGCTGAGGCTGCGGCGCGCGCGGCCGACGCGCGGGCCGGCGTGCCGAGCGGAACGCCCGGTCGCTCGCAAGGAATCGCGCCAGCATGGGCGCGACGAGCTTCGTGGGCTCGACCTGCTGCCCTGTCTCACGCGAGAGCGCTTCCGCGTAGGCGACCAGGTCGCGGTGCAGTTCGGCAGGCAGTTCCACGCTGAGCTTCACCGGACGGTCGTCGAGGATGGGGCCGAGCTTCAACTTCGGCATGGGTCAGCCTTCGTAGGGCTCGAGCACGAGGTCACGGTGGACGATGACGCGCACCGGAAAGCCGGGGCGCAGGGTCAGCGTTGGCGGGACGGACAGCTGCCGGCGGACGATCTCCTCGCCGGCGCGGCCGACGGTGTCCTGGCCGCTTTCGCGGATGGCGCGGGCGATGTCGCTTTCGTCGTCGCGGCCGAGTTCGAGGCCGAGGTTCAGCAGCGTCGCCAGGCCCGCGGCCAGGAAGAGCCGCCCCCAGTGGTAGTCCACGCCATCCTCGAGCCCGGCATAGCCCGCCTCGTCGGCACCCGGCATGCGCTCCAGCACGATGGAGCGCCCGTTGGGCAGTATCAGCAGGTTCCAGACGAGTAGGATGCGGCGCTGTCCGAAGCTGATACGGCTGTCATAGGCGCCGATCAGGCGCGCGCCCTGCGGGATGAGCAGGTGCCGCCCTGTCGGGCTGTCGAAGACGTTGGCCGTGACCTGGGCGGTGATCTGGCCAGGCAGGTCGGAGCGAAGGCCCGTCAGCAGCGCCGTGGGGAGGGCGCTGCCAGCCTGGATGACGAAGGGGCTGGCGGGCGCCTGCGGTCGATCCGGCGAGGTCGTGCGGCAGTCTGCAGGCCCGCCCAGGAAGGCGAGCCGCCGGTCGGTGCCGTCGGCACCGATCGGCATCGCGCCGGGATGCGCTGCCGGCGGTCCGGCGGGTGCAGCACTGCGCGGCTCGCCGGGTGCTTCGATCTGCACGAAGAGCCGACTGGTCCGCGCCGCCTCGATCTCCTGCAACCGCCGCTGCTCCACGGGATCGGCGGTCGTGGGCACCGCCGGCGGCAGACCGGCTGGCCGCGCTCCTGCGCGCGCACGATCGGCCGGCCAAGATCACCCGGAAGCGGCGGCCCGAGCTGCGGGATCCCGGCATAGTCGCGCGGCAGCGTGGCGAGGCCATCAGCCTGCGGGTTCCGGTCGGTGCTGTAGAGCTCGCGCGGCCCCTCGCCGCCGCTGCGGCCCTGCAGGGCCGCGATCAGCGCCGCCCCGATGCCGAGCCCGGCCGCGACGGCGAGCCCGATCAGCACCCGCCGGGAGAGCCGCACCACGCGCGGCGGATCTGGGCGCGGGCGCAGCGCCGCGGCGATGTCGCGCTCGCTCCCGCCCCGTTCTGGCGCCGCGCCACTCATCTCGCGCGGCCATCGGTGCGCACGATGCGCACGCGCTGCTGCCGGTCGCCGAGGCGCAGTTCGGCGGCGGCGAAAAGCCGGTCGACGATCATGAAGTTCTGGCGGACGCGGTAGTTGACGAGCTGCCCCTCGCCCTCCGGCTCGATGACGAAGAGTGGCGGCATCTCGCCCTGGCCGATGCCGCGCGGGAACTCGATGAAGACCTGGCGCCCGTCGTCGAAGGCGCGCAGCGGCCGCCAGGCCGGGCTGTCGCCCTCGATCTCGTAGGGGAATCGCAGCCGTGCGAGATCAAGCCCCTGCTCGACGGGTGCGGCGGTATTCTGCCGGCGCAGTGCGATCAGCGCGTCCTGCGGATACTGCGAGGAGACGAAGGCCATGTAGGTGCGCTCGGTCGAGCGCAGCTCCAGCAGATAGGTGCGGCGATCGGTGTTGATGATCAGGTTGGTTGTGAGGTCGGGCCGCGTCGGCTTGACGACGATGTGCACGCGGCGCGTGGGGCCGGTGCCGCTCTCGGTATCACCGATGATCCAGCGCACCGTGTCGCCGGCGGCGACGGGGCCGTTGCCGACCAGCGTCTCTCCCTCCTGCAGCATGATGGCGGTGACCTGGCCGGGCGCGGTGTAGACCTGATAGAGCGCGCCGGGCGTGAAGGGGTAGACCTGCACCGCGTTGATGAAGCCCGCGCGCACGGGCTGCACGCGCGCGGCGGCATTGGCCTGGTTGACCCGCACCGTGGGATCGTGCGGCTCGGGTGTGCGACGCGAGGGCGGGATGCGCTGAAGCTGGCCCGGCAGGGGCAGCGGCGTCGGCACCTCGACGATCTCCACGGGCCGCGGCGGCTCGGGGAGCTGCGTCGCCTGGATCGGCTCGTCGTCGTAGCTGATCTCGGGCGGGCGAAAGGCGCAGGCGCCGAGGGCCAGCAGGACAAGCGCCAGGGTAGGGTGTGCGTGCCTCATTGCCCGAGCTCCCGCGACCAGTTGATGGCGTGGACGAAGATGCCGAGGGGGTTTTTGCGCAGGCGCTCAGCGTCGCGTGCCGGCTGGACGACGATGGTGAGGATCGCTGTCCAGCGCTCGGTGCGCGCGAGTTGGCCGTTCTCGTAAGTTCGTTCGATCCAGGCGACCCGAAAACTGTCGTCGGAGGCGCGGATGACGCTGGAGACCTCGACCGCGACCTGCTGGCGCCCGACGCGGCCGAAAGGATCGCTGGCGCGCGCGAAGTTGTTCAGCGCCAGCGCGCCGCGATCGGTCGCGAAGTCATAGGCGCGGAGCCAACTCTGGCGGACGATGATCGGGTCGGCGGCGATGCCGCGCACCTGTTCGATGAAGCGCGCGAGGTGCCAGGCGATCTGCGGGTCGGTCGGGCGGAAGTTCGCGATCGCGGGGGCGACCGCCTGCGCCTCGCCGAGCCGGTCCACCTGCACCACCCAGGGCACGATCGTGCCGCGGGCGGATTGCCAGACCAGGGCGGCGGCGAGGCCGGCGATGAGGAAAAGCTCGCCCAGCGCCATGAGGCGCCAGTTCCGCGCCTGGACGCGGGCGGAGCCGATGCGCTCATCCCAGGCCTGGGCGGCGCGCTGGTAGGGCGTCTCGGGCTCGGGCGTGCGGCCGTAGCGGACGGAGGGGCGCCGAAAGGGAGACAATGACATCAGCGATCCTCCGACAGGCGGATGGAGGAGCCCGCGCCGCCGCCATCGCCGGAGCGGATGGCGTGTCCGAGGGTGGTGACGCCGTGGCTCAGCGCCTGGCCGCGCCGCATGCGGCGGGCCCAGGCGGGGGCGCCGGAGGAGTGCGGGGGTCCGCCGGGGGTGATGCGCCGCCAGTGACAGCCGCGCTGCCGGCCGCGTGGCTGGCACGGAGGCTTCCTGCCGCGCTGCGCAGCGGGCTGATGGCGGCGGAACCCGCGGCCGTCACCACGCCCGAGGCGCCGCCGCTGCGGTAGGCCGTGCCGGTGGCGCCGAGCGCATAGGCCGAGCCCCGCGCGCCAGCGCCGATGGCAGACCCTGCCGTGCCAACGGCAGCCGCGCTCGTGCGCACCGCAGCGGCGCCGGCGACCATGGCCCCCCTGCCGCGAGCCCTGTGCCGACCGCCGCGCCCGCGCCGAGCTGCGGCCCGCCCGAGATCAGCGCGTTGGCGATGCCCGGCCCGAAGATCCCGAGCGCCAGCAGCGCCAGCGCCGCGAGGACGATGGACATGGCCTCGTCGATGGTCGGCTGGTTGGCGCCGAAGCCTGCCGTGAACTGCGCGAAGAGTGTCGAGCCGATGCCGATGATGACGGCGAGCACCAGCACCTTCACCCCCGACGAGACGACGTTGCCCAGCACGCGATCGGCGAGGAAGGCCGTCTTGCCGAACAGCCCGAAGGGCACCAGCACGAAGCATGCGAGCGTCGTCAGCTTGAACTCGATCAGCGTCACGAAGAGCTGGATCGCCAGGATGAAGAAGGACGGCAGGACGACCGCCCAGGCGAACATCAGGATCGCGATCTGGACGAAGTTCGTGAAGAACGAGATGTAGCCCATCAGCCCGGAGACGGCCTGGAGCAGCGGCCGCCCGGCATCGAGGCCGACCTGCGCGACGCGGCCCGGCTGGAGCAGCTGCTGCGCGGTGATGGTCGAGCCCGACGCGACCAGGCCGAGGCCCGCGAAGCGATCGAAGACGATTTGGGCCAGGAAATTCCAGTTGCCGATGATCCAGGCGAAGACGCCCACGAAGAGGGTCTTCTTGATCAGGCGGGCGATGATGTCGTCGTCCGCGCCCCAGGCCCAGAAGAGCGCGGCGAGGGTGATGTCGATGACGATGAGCGTCGCGGCGAGGAAGGCCACCTCGCCGCCGAGCAGGCCGAACCCGCTGTCGATGTAGCGGGTGAAGACGTCGAGGAAGCGGTCGATGACGCCGGTGCCGTTCATGGCACGTCCCGGGGTGTGTGGGGATGCGACGCCACGACCACGGCTCAGCGGCCATGGAACATCTGCGCCGCGCCCGGCTGGTAGCCGACGCCCGGGGCGAGGAAACGGTCCAGCTGCTCGCGCGCCTGCTCCTCGCCGCTGGCGACGCGGGCCGCCTCCAGCGCCTGGGCGCGGCCCTGCGCGGCGAGAAGGGCGGTGAGGTCGGCGATCTGCTGGGACTGCAGCGCGAGCAGCTGATTGCCCGCCTGCGCCGCCTGGAGTGCGCCGGTCGCGCCCTGGCTCTGGCCGATCAGCGCCTCGATCTCGGCGCGGGTGCCGGTCAGGTTACCGACCACCGTCGCCTGGGTGAGCAGCGCGTCCTGGAAGCCGGCCACCGAGGTCTGCCAGCGCTCGCGCGCATTGGCGAACATCTGCTGGCTGGAGCCGAGCGAGGCGGCGCTGCCATAGCCCTGGGTGAAGGCGCGCTCGATGTCGGTGACTTCGTAGGCGAGGCGCTGGGCGCGGGCGATCAGCTGCTGCGTCCGCGTGAAGGACCGCTGCAGCCGCATGAGCGAGGAGTAGGGCAGGCTCGCGAGGTTGCGCGCCTGGTTGATCAGCATCTGCGCCTCGTTCTGGAGCGAGGCGATCTGATTGTTGATCTGGTCGAGCGCGCGGGCGGCGGAGAGGATGTTCTGCGCGTCGTTCTACGGGTCGAAGACCGTCCACTGCGCCTGGGCGGGCGTGACCGCGACGGGGAGCGGCAGGGTGACGAGGGCCGCGCCGAGCAGCGCGGCGCGGAGCGGTCGGCGGATCATGGGGCGCTCTTCTCCGGAGGGTCGGGCAGAAGCTCGGCGGCCCAGTCGAGGCCGCGGCGCAGCAGCCAGGCGCGCGCGAAGCCGGCGCGGCTATGCGTGGCGAGGGTCGCGGCGATGGCGGCCTGGTCGGTCTTGGAGGACGCCGCGCAGAAGGCGAGCGCGACCTCCGACAGCCCCAGCTCGAAGAGCCGGTTACCGCGGCGGGACTGGCAGTAGTAGTCGCGCTTTGGTGTCGCCCGGGCGAGGATCTCCGTCTACCGGTCATTCAGCCCGAAGCGCGCGTACATGGCCGCGATCTGCGGCTCGAGCGCGCGCTCGTTCGGCAGGAAGATTCTGGTCGGGCAGCTCTCGATGATCGCCGGCGCAATGGCGGAGCCGTCGACGTCGGCCAGCGACTGCGTCGCGAAGATCACCGAGGCGTTCTTCTTGCGGAGCGTCTTGAGCCATTCGCGCAGCTGCGCGCCGAAGGTGACGTCATCCAGCGCGAGCCAGCCCTCGTCGACGATGATCAGCGTCGGCCGTCCGTTGAGGCGCCGGCCGATGGCGTGGAAGAGATAGGCCAGCACGGCGGGGGCCGCGGCGGTGCTGATCAGCCCCTCGGTCTCGAAGGCCTGCACCTCGGCCTCGCCCAGCCGCTCCGCCTCGGCGTCGAGCAGCCGGCCCCAGGGGCCGGCGAGCGTGTAGGGCTCGAGCGCGCGCTTGAGCGCCTGGGACTGGAGCAGCACGGCGAGTCCGGTCAGCGTTCGTTCGTAGGCGGGCGCAGAGGCGAGGCTGGTCAGCGCGGACCAGAGATGGTCCTTTACCGCGGGGTCGATCGCGACGCCCTCGCGGGCGAGCAGGCCGGCGATCCATTCCGCCGCCCAGGCGCGTTCCTCCGGCGCATCGATGCGCGCCAGCGGCTGGAGTGCGACCGGCTCGGCTCCGTCCCCCGCCAGCACGCCGCCGAGGTCGTGCCAGTCCCCGCCCATGGCGATCGCAGCGGCGCGGATCGAGCCGCCGAAGTCGAAGGCGAAGACCTGCGCGCCGGCGTAGCGGCGGAACTGGAGCGCCATCAGCGCCAGCAGCACCGACTTGCCCGCGCCGGTCGGGCCGATCACCAGCGTGTGTCCGACATCGCCGACATGCAGCGAGAAGCGGAACGGTGTCGCGCCCTCCGTGCGCGCATGGAAGAGCGGCGGGCCGCCGAGATGCTCGTTCCGCTCCGGCCCGGCCCAGACCGCCGAGATCGGCACGATGTGCGCGAGGTTCAGCGTCGAGATCGGCGGCTGCCGGACATTCGCGTAGAGATGGCCGGGGAGGCTGCCGAGCCAGGCCTCGACGGCGTTCATCCCCTCGCGGATGACCGTGAAGTCGCGGGACTGGATGACCTTCTCGACCAGGCGGAGCTTGTCGTCCGCTGCGCGCGCGTCCTCGTCCCAGACCGTGACGGTCGCGGTCACATAGGCCCAGCCGGCGATGTCCTGGCCGAGCTCCTGCAGCGCCGCATCGGCATCGGCCGCCTTGTTGGCGGCGTCGCTGTCGAGCAGCACGCTCTGCTCGTTGGTCATCACCTCCTTGAGGATGGCGGCGATCGACTTGCGCTTGGCGAACCACTGGCGGCGGATGCGGGTGAGCAGCTTCTGCGCATCGGTCCGGTCGAGGCAGATCGCCCGGGTGCATCAGCGATACTCGAAGGCGAGCGCGTTCAGCTCGTCGAGGATCCCGGGGAAGGTCGCGCTTGGAAAGCCAGTGATGGTGAGCACGCGCAGATGCGCCTCACCCAGGCGCGGGGCGAGGCCACCCGCCAGCGGCTGGTCGGCGAGCAGCGCGTCGAGGTGCATCGGCGTCTCGGGGACGCGGACCAGTGGCGGCGCGTCGAGACCGTCGAGTGCAGGAAGGTCAGCGTCTCGCCATCGTCCAGCCAGCCCGCCTCCGGAACGAAGGCCTCGATCTGGTCGAGCACGCGGTCGGTGCGGTCGATGAACCCGCGCAGCGCCTCTCGGCCGGTCGCGGCGTCGACGCCCTCCGTGCCCTCGTAGAGCCAGCCCTCGGCACGGGCCGCGTCGTCGGCCGGCGGTAGCCAGGCGAAGGTGAGGATGTAGCTGCTCTCGAAATGCGCGCCATTCGGCCGGGGTTCGCGGTGCGAACCCTGTTCGGCCTCACCCTCGAACTGGGCGCGGCGCTCGGCGTCGACCAGGGCCGAGACGGGGTCGGGGAAGGTGCTGGCGGGGTAGCCGCGCGCCGGGATGCGCTGCGCCTCCGCGAAGACCGCCCAGCCGGAGCCGAGGCGGCGCAGTGCGCCGTTCAGCCGCGCGGCGGTCGCCGCGAGCTCAGCCGGCGTGGCGCTGTCCAGGTCCGGGCCGCGGACGCGCGCGCTGCGCTGGAAGGAGCCGTCCTTGTTCAGCACGACGCCGGGTGCCACCAGGGCGGCCCAGGGCAGGAAGTCCGCGAGCGTCTGGGGCTTCCGGCGGTATTCGGCGAGGTTCAGCACCGCCGCCTCACGCGCGCAGCCAGGCCGGGTAACGCAGGTGACGGCGGACCACCTCGACGAACTGCGCCTCCCGACGCGCCGCCCAGACGGCGGCGAGGTGGCCGACCAGCCAGATCAGCACGCCCGCGACCCAGAGCCGCAGCCCGAGCCCGATCGCCGCGGCGAGCGTGCCGTTGGCGATGGCGACCACCCGCGGCGCGCCGGCGAGCAGGATCGGCTCGATCAGCGCGCGGTGCACCGGCGCCGAGAAGCCCGGGACGGGATCGGCCGGCGTGGCCATCAGATCAGCGCCCCGCCGCCGAACTGGACGAACGACAGGAAGAAACTCGACGCCGCGAAGGCGATCGAGATCCCGAAGACGATCTGCACCAGCCGCCGGAAGCCGCCCGAGGTATCCCCGAAGGCGAGCGTCAGGCCGGTGACGATGATGATGATCACCGCGATGACCTTGGCGACCGGCCCCTCGATGGATTCCAGCACCTGCTGCAGCGGCTGCTCCCAGGGCATGTTGGAGCCGGCGGCGTGGGCCGGGGCGGTGAGTGCCAGGCAGAGCGCGAAGGCAGCCGCGCCGGCGAGGCGCGCGGGCAGCGTGGATGTCATGGTGTGTCTCCTGTCGGGGTGAGGTCGTAGTCGCCGGAGGCGGTCAGGCCGCGGACCTGGGCGAGCTCGGCGAGCCGGCGGTCGGCGCCGCGGCCGGCGAGCACGGCGATGACGTCGATTGTCTCCGCGATCAGCGCGCGCGGGACGGTGACGACAGCTTCCTGGATCAGCTGCTCGAGGCGGCGCAGCGCGCCGAGGGCAGAGCCGGCATGGATGGTGCCGATGCCGCCGGGATGGCCGGTGCCCCAGGCCTTGAGGAGGTCGAGCGCCTCCGCGCCGCGCACCTCGCCGATGGGGATGCGATCGGGGCGCAGGCGCAGGGCACGGCGAACTCACTCAGACAGCGAGACGACGCCGTCCTTGGTGCGCAATGCGACCAGGTTCGGCGCGCGGCACTGAAGCTCGCGCGTGTCCTCGATCAGCACGACGCGGCCGCCCTCGCGGGCCACCTCGGCGAGCAGTGCGTTGGTCAGCGTGGTCTTGCCGGTCGAGGTACCGCCGGCGACGAGGATGTTGCGACGTGCCTCGACGGTGCGGCGCACTGCGGCGGCCTGCCCAGCCGTCATGACGCCGGTGGCGACGTAGTCCTCCAGTGTGAAGACTGCGACGGCGGGCTTGCGGATCGCGAAGGCCGGGGCGGCCACGACCGGCGGCAGCAGGCCCTCGAAGCGTTCACCCGTCTCGGGCAGCTCCGCCGACAGGCAGGGCTGATCCGCATGCACCTCCGCGCCGACATGATGCGCGACGAGGCGGATGATGCGCTCGCCGTCGGAGAAGGAGAGACAGCGCCCCGTATCGGCCAGCCCTTCCGCGAGGCGATCGATCCAGAGCCGGCCGTCGGGGTTGAGCATCACCTCGACGACGGCGGGGTCCTCAAGCCATGCCACGATGCCGGGGCCGAAGGCCGTGCGCAGCATGCGCGCGCCACGAGCAGTCGTCTCGGCCTTGAGCGGATGCAGCGACATGCGGTCCCCGTGGTGGTGCCGCGGCAGAAGTGCCGCAGCGAGCGGGGATGATTAGAGAGCGGCAAGTCTGGGTGGGTTCAACAAGTCCAGCATGGGCGTAGCGGGGTGGCGTGTAGAGAGAAGCGGCTTCGCGAAACCGAACTCAGCCCACTTCGTCGCTCTCGCCTGCAAGCGCGCCCTCCGCGGTGCCCGCGACGTCGAGCGAAACCTCGCGCAGCAGCGTAGGCCCCTTCGACAGGCGCCGACCGAGAGCTTCGAGGAATCGCTCGTAGCGTTGCCCTTGGCCTGCGCGGCGGCATAGTGTGCCTCGGGGGGTGCCGGCACGGCGACCAGCCAGTGCCGGACGAAGAGCGCCAGCGTTTCGAGGCCAATGCCAGTGTCGCGGTTCAGCCGTTCGATCTGGCGGCTCATCCGGTCGAGGCGCTTCGCCATCACCGCCTCCATCCGATCCGGCGCGTCGGGTGAGAGGAATGACGCGATCGACGCCTCGGCGACGACGGAGAGCGAGCGGCGGCGCTCCTGCGCTTAGGCCTCGAGCTGCTTCGCGAGCTTCGGGTCCAGTAGACGGAGAGTCGGACTTTCTTCACGGTGGCGCATCAGAGCGAGATGCCGTCATCGGGGTCGAGCGCCGCCTGGCGCGCGAG
>Ga0209017_10001563_pt1 | contig 17076 bp, 10 predicted proteins | sample YNPBryunderm2012_FD_185812 | JGI IMG/M metagenome (GOLD analysis project Ga0209017, IMG submission 185812) | Anoxygenic and chlorotrophic microbial mat microbial communities from Yellowstone National Park, USA - YNP Bryant MS undermat 2012... ... | reverse complement strand
TCCAGCTTTCCCTGCAACATATGCACCGCGCGCATTGCAGGACGCAAGAGAGTACAATGTGTGGGCGCATATTCCGGCTGGCATGAACTCAATCTGCCAGCGACACTTTCTAAGTCGCAACGTGGCGGTATAAACGATTAGCAGCGGGGACGTACAACCGATTACCTGAGGGATTAAGTATGTGGCTGCGACATTTTCATATTCTTTGGGTATTGGTCGCGTTGTTTGCTGGATGCAGCCTGGCAGCGGCAGTGGAGTTTCCCGGCCCAAAACCGGGCGCAGCCTTTGCCAGGGCAGAAAGCGTTACGTCTGGCGTGGCGACGGCCGATCGCTGCGTGCTGGAAAACGCGGTGCTGTCGGCAACGTGGGTCATCGAGGGCGGCCGCCCGCTGCTGCGAGCGCTCGAAGATCGGCTGGCAGGCAGGAAGTTGGCGCTGGACGGGGGCGAGACTTTTTCTTTGCAATTTGCTGACGGTAGCGGCCTGCGATCCTCGCAAATGAAAGTCGTGCAACCGGCTGCGCTGGCGAAGCTGGCCGGCGACGAAAAAGCCTTGCGCGCCGATCAGCGGCATCGCGGCTGGGCGCTCGATGCGCGGTTCTGCTCGCCGGATGGCAAGATTGTCGCCCAGTGGTCGGCGCAGCTTCGCGACGGTGCGAATTACATCGTGCAGGAGCTGACGCTGACCAGTTCCGGCCAGCCGGCATCGGTGCGATCGATCACGCTAGTGGACCTGCAAGTTCCCGACGCCCAAGTCGTGGGCAAAGTGGCCGGTTCACCAGTGACGGCGGGCAACTGGTTTTTCGGCTGCGAACACCCGATGGCCGCCAACCGGGTTGTCGAGGGGAGGGTGCAGTGCTTGTTTCCGCGGTTTCGGGAAATCACAGCCACCGACGGTTGCACAGCCACGGCGGCCATCGGCGTTGCCCCTGGCGGCCAGTTGCGTCGGGCGTTTTTGTACTACGTAGAGCGCCGCCGGGCCAGACCCTACCGCTTGTTCCTCAACTATAACTCTTGGTGGGACATCGCCAACAGCGACAAGCAGATGACCGAAGCCGAATGCCTGGCGGTGATTGAATGCTTCGGCCGGGAGCTGATCGAGAATCGGCGGGTGGCACTGGATAGTTTTGTCTTCGACGACGGCTGGGACGACCCGCAAACGCTGTGGCAGTTCCACAAGGGCTTCCCGCAAGGTTTCGCTCCGCTACAGCAGGCCGCAGCCCGGTACCGGTCGGCCATCGGCACATGGCTATCACCGTGGGGTGGCTACAAGAAGTTCAAGGCCGCGCGGATCGATTACGGCAAACAGCAGGGCTTCGAGATCAACTCGCGCGGCTTCTCGCTGGCCGGCCCGAAGTACTACCAGCGCTTCAGCCAGGTTTGCCTGGAGATGATCCGCAGATACGGCGTGAACTATTTCAAGTTCGATGGCATCGGCAGCGCAACCGGGGGCGATGCCTGGGGCGTGGAAGACGAGGCGGCCCCCGACGTGGAAGCCCTGCTGCGCCTGAGCGGTCAACTGCGAGCCGCCCGGCCCGACATCTACCTGAGCATCACCACCGGCACTTGGCCGTCGCCCTATTGGCTGTGGTACGGCGATTCGGTGTGGCGGAACGGGGACGACTGCGGCGTGTTGGGCCGGGGTTCAAAGCGCCGACAATGGATCACCTATCGCGACGCCACCGTGCGGCGAATGATCGTCGACCGCGCGCCGTTGTATCCGCTCAATTCGTTGATGACGGTAACTGTGGCTTACGGGCGGTTGGGGCTTCTGGTCAAACTGGGGGTGGACGCCAAAAGCTCGCCCGATGTCGAGGAGCTGGCCGAGGAAATCCGCATGGGATTCGGCAGCGGCACCCAATTGGCCGAACTGTACCTTACGCCGCAATTGATGTCGCCGGCCGCCTGGGACGTGCTGGCCGAGTGCGTCAATTGGGCGCGCCAAAACGCCGATGTGCTGGTCGACGTGCACTGGGTAGGCGGCGATCCGGCCCAAGGCGCTGTGTACGGATATGCCGCCTGGGCACCGCGCAAAGGCTTCTTGATACTGCGTAACCCAAGCGACAGCGCCGGCAAGCTTCAGATCGACCTGGCCAGCGCCTTCGAGTTGCCGCCGGGTGCCGCGCGGCTGTACCAGATAAAGCCGCTTTGGCACAAAGATCCGGCAAGTGCAAAACTGCCCGAGCGGCTTGCGGCCGACACTCCACATGTGTTCAACTTGGCGCCGTTTCAGATCGTTGCCCTGGAAGCCACGCCGGTGCAATAGTCGGCCAGCTTGCACAGTTGGTTTTTCGGCGGCGGATCGTATGCTTCGAGCGGGCCGAAGCAAGACCTGATTCGACCGAAGAAGTTCCATTGCTGCCCGTGCGAACTTTAACGGAAAGACCGGCTGTGCGGAAATGGTATTGCTGTAGGGATTTGCCTTGCCAGATGGTGCGGCCGACCTGCCGTAGAGTCGGCAAGGCTTTCTGCGGTTGGCGTCCGGCAGTGGTGATGCGCGGTTCGTGGCCCAAGTTGCGATCGGTTCACGGTTCTTCTGGGGTCTGATGTTCCGGTCGTTCTGGCCGCTTTGGATTTCAGGCTCGCCCAGCAGGCGGAATCCGCGAACGGCTTGTTCGATCGCTTCTGGGCGGCGTTTGCCAGGGGGCGATTCCTGACCTAAGCTTTCGATGGCGGAAATGCCGTTCGGCTTCTTCTCTTCAGAGCTGCTTCTTGCAACCTAGATGCTGCAACCGTGATTTGTGGCGAATGCGAGCCGCTGGCCGGCTGGAAAGGCGTCGAGGACGCTGTGACCGAGATCCGGTCCAGTTGTGCCGAAGTCGAGCGGTTTTTCGAGCAGTTGTTTGCCCAGTTGGAGTCGCTGGCCGACAGTCTGGCGGCGCGAGAAGCGCAACTGCGCGACAGCGAAGCCCAACTGTGCCACAGCCGCGTCGCCGCCGAGGACGCACTAGCCGATTCCGAAGCTGCCGCGACTTCCGTTTCCGTAACCGCCCTGCAACAACTGGTAGAACATACCCAACAGCAAAACCAGCAACTGCTTCGCACCCAGCAGCAGTTCGAAGAACAACTTGCCCGGCTTACGGCAATGGCTGCCGAACTAGCCGAGCTGAAGGCGATCTGGCGGCAAGCGCAGCCGCTGGCCGAAACGGCCCCTGACGATGGCGAGCAGAGCTATCGCGAGCAATTGCGCCAGATGGCCGAGCAGCAACTGCTGCTGGAGCGCGAGCGAATCGAGTTGCAGTCGGAGTTGGAGACGGCGCGCGGGCAGGTGGCCGAACTTGCCGAACAGCTTGCGGAGCAAAAACGGCTGGCTGCCTTGCAGCAGGCACAGTGGAACGAGGAGCTAAAACGCATCAGGCTGCTGCTGGAAAGCAGCGCCCGAGGCGTCAGCCCGCCTGTGGAACGGCAAACAGCGATGCGGAAAAATGCGGCGGCGGCAGAGCAGCGTTGCGAGCGGGAACAAGCCCAGCAGCCCGCTGCCGCCACCGCGGAGCCGGCAGCAGCGCCGCAGGGCCGTCCGCGCGACGTGGTGCTCGACTCGGTGCTGGCGCAATTCGAAATACTGCAAAAAGACATCGCCCGGCGGCGTGCCGGCCGGTAACGGCCAACGGGCACTGCGATGGCCGCCCGAGCATGTCACCAGAATATACAACTGCCCGATAGTTGACTGTGGGTTTTCCGGCAATGCGCTCAGTGAGAAGCAGCTTGCAGATTGCCTTAGCTGCGCTGGCAGCAGTCGGCGCCGCTGCAAAGTGGCTGTCGGTTCCCGCGTGCATTGCGGTAGTCTCGGCCTGCACCATGCTGTTGGCGTGGCACATTGTTGCGCCGGGTTTGCTGGTGGCGGGCACGTTGGGGCTGTGTTACGGACTTTGGGGCTGCTGGCGGCGGTGGAGCAGCGCCGGCCGGAGCGGGGCATCCGGTCAAACGCCACCTGGCGCAGTGCGAGTTGCCCACCCGCCCCCGCGCCGCAGGCAACTCGACCCCACCGACACCGAAGGGCTTGTCAGACAGATGCTCGAGCAGGGTCGGTACGCACTGCTGTTGCGGCCGCAACTTGCCGGGCACCTCGGGCCGGAAATGTTCCAGCAAGCCCTCCAAGCACTTGCCGAAGGGATGGCTTTGGTTCCGGAGGGCGAAGTGTTTCTCGGCCCCTCGCCGGCAGAGTTGGAAGAGTTGCACCGCGTGTCTGGCCCCGCAGGACGGATAGTCGCGGTGGAACGCTTTTTCCTCGATCGCTACCCGGTGACCAACCGGCAGTATTACGAGTTCGTGGCGGCCGGCGGCTACCAGCAGGTGGGATTGTGGGACGAGGCTATCTGGCCGGCGGTGCTGGATTTCGTCGACGCCACACAGCAACCCGGCCCGCGCTTCTGGCGCGACGGCTGTTACCTGCCGGGCGAACAGGACCATCCCGTGGTTGGGGTCAGTTGGTACGAAGCGTGCGCGTACGCCCGCTGGGTCGGTAAACGTCTGCCTACCGACGCCGAATGGGTGAAGGCGGGCAGTTGGCCTGTAAACACCGGCGGGGTCTGCGTACAGCGGAGATATCCGTGGGGCGACGCCATGGACCGCAGCAAGGCCAACCTGTGGGGTTCCGGGCCGGGCAGGACGGTGCCAGTCACCGACTTTCCCGAGGGCGTTAGTGTGGGAGGCGTGTATCAGTTGATCGGCAACGTGTGGGAATGGACCAGCGGCTGGTATCGGGCCGCCGACCACCCGGCCGGTCCGGTGACGCCGATCACGCCGCTGCGAAGCATCCGGGGCGGGGCGTTCGACACCTACTTCGACCATCACGCAAGCTGCCAGTTCCAGAGCGGGGAAGACCCCTTGCAGCGGCGGCACAATATCGGTTTCCGCTGCGCCATCGCGGTGCACGACCTGCAATTGGCCTGCGATGCTTCCGGCGACGAGCAGTGTGCCGGGCGGGAGCAGGCTGCTGCTGTGGAGGCCGCGTTATGACCCACAAAGGCGTTGTAGTGCCGCTGGAATCGATGCGTTTGGCGCGGTACGCGGTGCCCATCCCCTGTTATATTTGCGAAACAGAAAACACTTGCGACGCCGAGTACTGCACCCACTGCCAGGCGCCTATGGCCTTGGCCCACCAGGCGCGCACCCAGAACATCCGCCCGCGGATGGTGGCCGTCGTCGGGGCCAGCGCCGTGGGCAAGACGGTGTATCTGGGAATGCTCATGGACATGCTTTCCCGTCAGCCGCAGCGCATGCATCTGTTGGCGCGGGGAGCTTTCTCGATAACCTTGCAGCAGACCACCATCGCCGCCCTGGCCAGATGCCAGTTCCCCAAGAAAACGCCCAACGAGCCGGACCGCTGGAACTGGGTGCACTGCCAGGTTCGCCGTCCCAACCACAAACAGCCTTTGGAAATCATCATGCCCGACATGGCCGGCGAGGCCGTGCTGGAGGAAGTCGATCACCCGCACAGTTACCGCGTGGTTCGCTCGTTCCTGCAAAAATGCGACGCGGCGATGATTCTTATCGACGCTTATCAACTGAAGCAGGGTCGGCGGGAACAAGATTACTTTACGATGAAGCTGCTCAGCTACCTGAGCGAACTGACCCATCAGGACAAGAAAGCTTGGCAGCGGCGCCCAGTAGCCATAGTGTTAAGCAAAGCCGACCAGGCCGAACAGTGCCGCGACGACCCGGAGGGCTTCGCGCAGCGGCACGCCGTGGGCTTGTGGCAGTACTGTCGGGAGCGGTTTGCCTGCCACAGGTTTTTCGCGGCCAGCGTTGTGGGAGCGTGCGCTTACCGGGAGTCGATCGAAGAGGGAAGAGTATTGGTACCGCTGCGTGTCGAGCCGCACGGGGTTATCGAGCCGTTCGAGTGGCTGGTGGCCAACATGCCGCAATAGCCAACATGCCGCAATAGTCTTGCGGCGTAACGATTTGGGGATCACCCTTCAAGGTGGCGTAACGATTCGGGGGTAGCGCTCCGAGGTAGTCGATTGGGCAACGATGATCGAGCAAGCGATATTCACCTCTGCACAGACCGAGCGGTCGGCAGGCTATCAGGTGGTAGCAAAAAGCCCCGGCGTCTGCGAAGCCGACGCCCGGGACCTGGCCGTCTGGTGTCCATCGCACGATTCGCTGCTGGAGAGCGGACCGGAGGCATCGAGCGTGAACTTTCATCCACTATCCAGCGGGGCGTACTGCGTTTCGCGCACCATCGCGGCCGGCTGGGAATACAGCGGTCGTGGCGGCCACCGTGTGTACACCCATTGCCTGATCGTTTCTCCGCAAACCCTCGCGCAATTCGCCAATAACCCCTTCTCGTTGCTTCGCGCCGCTATGGCGCACGGCGCGGTGACCGCGCGCGGAGAAGTCCCCACGCCTCTGGAAGGATTCGTTTTGCCCGGCAGGGCAGCGGCAGTTGACCACGCACTGCTCAGCCGGCTGGCTGCCAATCCCGGTCCGCTGCGCATGGCTATGCTAGTTCAGGCCGCACTGGAAAGCAGATGCCTGGCGGTGTTCGGGCCGCCCAGCGGGGAGAAGCTGATCGCCGGGCTGATCAATTGCCTGCCGCCGGAATGCCGCACTGAGTTCCCCTTCTGCACCGGGCTGAAGTACTCGTCGCGCAGGCCGTTTCGCCTGTTTGGGGCATCGGGCGATCCAGCCGAGATGCGCTGGCTGGGTCACCAGCCGAACGTGACCGTGCTCGACCTTTCCCGAGCTCCGCCTTGCTCGCAGGGCGCCTTGGACGGCTGGGCGCGGCTGATATTCCAATTGCTGGCGGCCGGACGAACCACGCTGCTGGCAAGCTTGCTTTCCAAGTCGCGGCCCGATCTGACCAGCGCCGATCTGCCCGCGCTGGCCCTGCAACTGCTGGAAGACTTCGAGTCCCTCAACCTCCGCAGCGCATTCCAGCCGGCGCCGCTGGTTGCTGCTTCCCGTAAAGCTGAGGCGAGAGAGCCGGCCGCCGCTGCACAAGCCTGCCAGCAGCCGGCCGAGTTTGCCGACCCGCCGGGCGAAACAGCAGAGGCGCCGGCTGCGCATGACGACGCGCACCCGGTTGGCGCATCCGCCCCCGAAGTACCCGATAGACGTGCGCCGCGCCCGTTCGCCGCAACATCGGCCCACGGCGCCCACCGGAAGTTCGCCAAGACAGGGCAAGCGGAAGCTAACGGCACGGCTGGCGACCGGGCTTCGCCAAGACCGCGCACCCATGCCGAGCAGGCCGACCTATGCCCCGAAGTGATGGAACAACTGGAGCATCTCGACGACGTTGTATTCGATGCCATCGCGGGCAACGCCCGTGCCATGGAAGAACTGCAATTGCTGTGGCCGCAGTTGCTCGGCCAGTTGGGAGAAGAGATTCTCGCCGAATCGCGCGAACAGTATCTGCGCTGGGCCTTGGCAAGCCTGGAAAGCCGCCTGGACCCCCAAGCCGATTACAACCCCGACCGCGCCTTGCAGGTGGTCGAGGTAATGTGCCTGCTGATGGAGAATGTGTAGCACTGGACTGCGGGCGAGCGGGGACTTGATAGCTGTTGGCGTCTGGTAAGAGTGTTTGTGCCGCGTGCGCCGGGGGCCTTGCCCGATTCGCACACGCCGCACCGTGAAAACTGCCATTTCACCACATCTGGTAGCGCCCAGGTGCTATAGACTCACCGCCAAGACACCAAGACACAAAGTGCTTATCGGAAAGGGTTGCCCCATCGGTGGCCTGTACCGTGCCAGCGGCGATCGGCGTTTTGGCACTTTCCCGACAGCCGGCGGAAAACCAGCCCGCCCAACGCCTATGCTCCTAACGCAAGCTGCGCCCGTAACCAAATGGCGGTATTGGAGGGACGCGCTCCGTCGCGTCCGCTAGCACAGGGCACGCGGCCACGACGGAGCGTGGCCCCCACAAACCATGGAGCCGTTTGCCCGCAATCAAGATGCATTCACATTCTGCGCCGGTGCCGCCTTCTTGCCTCCGGCGGGTATCTGTCCATATACTACAGGCCGGAATACGGCACATTCCGGCACAGCACAGGCCGCAACACAGTGGCGCATTTCGCTATACGCGCCTCGGCCCGTCCAGATGATGCGGTGCCGTGCTGCCGTAGCGACATTTACCATCCTCATGTGGCGGAGCAAGCAGACTTCATATCGGGGAGCAAGCAGATGTGCCGAAAAAGTAGTTCTTCCGCCCGACGGCTCGCCGGCTGTCCGAGGCCTATTTGCTGGTGGGCCATACCGCTGGCTGTGCTAGTGCTGGTCAGCCATTCCACAGACGGCATGTGTCTGGCAGACCAGACGCGCCCGAACATCCTGTTCATCATGGCCGACGATCACGCCGCGCATGCCATCAGCGCCTATGGCTCGCGGGTGAACAAGACGCCCAATATCGACCGGCTGGCCAAAGAGGGAATGCGTTTCGATCGTTGCTTCGTGACCAATTCGATATGCACGCCCAGCCGGGCGGTGATCATGACCGGCAAGTATTCGCACATCAATGGCGTGCCGGTGTTCAATCGGTTTGACGGCAGCCAGCCGCATCTGGTAAAGTACTTGCAGGCGGCGGGCTACTACACGGCGGTCGTGGGCAAATGGCACCTGGGGAGCGATCCGACGGGATTCGACTACTGGAACATCCTTCCCGGCCAGGGAGTGTATTACGATCCGGTTTTCATCGAGATGGGAGTGCGCCAAAAGCACACCGGATACTGCACCGATTTGATCACCCAGTTCACGCTGAAAGTGCTGGAGGGCCGCCCCAAGGACAAACCCTTTTTCGTCATGTGCCATCACAAGGCGCCGCATCGTCCCTGGGACCCTGCCGAGCGGCACGCCAAAAAATGGCAGAACGTCAGCATTCCCGAGCCGCCGACCTTCGACGACGATTACTCCACCCGCAGCGACGCGGCCCGGGAAGCCACCATGCGCATCGACCGCGACCTGACGGCGCGCGACCTGAAGCAGACGCCCCCGTCGGGCCTCTCGCCCGCCGAACTCAAAAAATGGAAATACCAGCGCTATATGCAGGACTACCTGGCTTGCATCGACGCCGTGGACGAGGGCGTCGGCCAACTGCTGGACTATCTGGACCGCAACGGCCTGACCCAGAATACCATCGTGACCTACACCTCCGACCAGGGCTTTTTCCTGGGCGACCACAACTGGTACGACAAGCGGTTCATCTACACCGAATCGCTGCGGATGCCCTTCTTGGTGCGGTGGCCGGCGGTAGTCAAGCCGGGCACGGTCAACGGCGACATAATCATCAACGCCGACTTCGCCCCTACACTGCTGGAGGCCGCCGGTCTGGCGGTTCCCCAAGATATGCAAGGCCGCAGCTTCATACGGCTGCTGCGCGGACAGACTCCGGCGGATTGGCGCACGGCGATGTACTATCGCTATTATCACTATCCGGCCCATCACCGCGTGCAGCCGCATTACGGCCTGCGCACGTTGCGCTACACGCTGGTGTACTTCAACAAGCTGGACCAGTGGGAGCTATTCGACCTGGAGAAAGACCCGCACGAGATGAACAACGTGTACAATGACCCGGCCTATGCCGAAACCGTCAAGAAGTTGAAAGAGCAGTTGTACAAACTCAAGAAGGAATTGAAAGACGAAGATCAATTCGCCGACAATCCGCCCAAGGACAACGTATAGATATGCCCTAAAGCGGCCAACAGCCGCAACCAGACTGTGTTACTGGAGGGACGCGCTGCGGTCGCGTCCGTTGGCACTGGGTGCACGGCCACGACAGAGCGTGGCCCTCCACCCGACGCCGCGCAGGCGGTGCCACTCCTGGCTTGCCCAGCAGTGCGCGGTGCCGGCGGTTCGTGCGGCCACGACGGAGCGTGGCCCTCCAGATCGCCGGACCGCATGCGCGGACGACGCACACACGATACGCAATAGGACTCTATGCCGATGGGGGCTTCAGCATGAAACAATCGCTTGATGCGATACTGGCATCCTTTGAAGGCCGCAGCGAGGAGTTGATCCCCATTTTGCAGCGAGTGCAACAGCACTACGGATATTTGCCGAAAGAGGCCCTGCGCGAAATCGCCCGCTTCACCCGCGTGCCCGAAAGCCGCGTGTACGCCGTGGCCACCTTTTACGCGCAGTTCCGTTTCAAGCCCATCGGATGCAAACACATCATGGTTTGCCGCGGCACGGCCTGCCACGTCCGCGGCGCACCGCGGATACTGCAAGAGTTGGAGAGGCAATTGGGCATCAAGGAAGGCGAGACCACGCCGGACCTGGAGTATTCCCTGGAGACGGTCGCTTGCATTGGCGCCTGCGGGTTGTCGCCGTGTGTGATGGTCAACAACCAGGTACAGGCCAGGCTCACGCCGAAGAAGGCCGCCCAGCTTGTGCGACGTGCCAGCACGGCGCCGCCAGACCAGCATAGCTGAGTGCAGGCGTCTGGCGACACTGGGCGTTATGCGATTGCGTGCCCCGAGGTGAACGATGAATCTTGGCGGTTTCGAGGTCCTCTGCCAGCAGGCCAAGCAGTGCTGGGCGGCGATGGAAAACAGCCCCAAGCCACGGATTACCATCGGCACCGCTACCTGCGGTCGGTCGGCCGGGGCAATGGAAGTAACCGAAGCTGTCACCGACGCACTGAGCCGGTCAGGCATCGACTGCACGGTGATGGAAGTCGGCTGTATCGGCCTGTGCTACGCCGAGCCGATTATCACCATCTTTCTGCCCGGCCAGCCGGGCATCGTTTATGGCTATGTGACCCCCCAACGCGCCGAGGAACTGATCGAGCAATGTCTGGTGCGCGAAGTTCCGCCCGTTGAAGGCGCCCTGGGTGTGCTGGGCGAGGCGCCCGTGGGCGATATTCCCCCACTATCACAGACTCCAGTGATGCGCGGGCAGGTTCGCCGGGTATTGCGCAACTGCGGCCTGATCGATCCTTGCCGGCTCGAGCACTATCTGGCCAACGGCGGCTACACCGGGCTGGTCAAGGCGCTGCGGATGTCGCCAGAGGAGATTATCGACCAGGTGCGGCGTGCCGGGCTGCGCGGACGCGGCGGCGCCGGTTTTCCCACCTGGCGCAAATGGCAGTTCTGCGCCAAGGCTGCCAGCGACCAAAAATACATTGTCTGCAACGCCGACGAAGGCGATCCTGGCGCCTTCATGAACCGCTCGCTCATCGAAGGTGATCCTCATTCCATCCTGGAAGGAATGATGATTGCCGCCCGGGCGGTGGGCGCCAGCAAAGGATACATTTACTGTCGGGCTGAATACCCGCTGGCGCTGGAAAGGCTCCGTACTGCCATCCGACAGGCCCAGCAGCAAGGACTGCTGGGCGAGGACATCCTCGGTTCGGGGTTCGCTTTCCGCATAGAGATCATGGAAGGCGCCGGGGCGTTCGTCTGCGGAGAGGAGACGGCACTGATCGCCTCGTTGGAAGGACGACGGGGCACGCCTCGCCCCCGACCACCGTTTCCGGCTGTGGCTGGCCTGTGGGGCAAGCCCACCGTCATCAACAATGTGGAAACCCTGGCTTCCGCCGCGCTTGTCCTGCAAAACGGCGCCGAGTGGTTCGCCCACTACGGCACCGAAGCCAGCAAAGGTACGAAGACCTTCTCCCTGGTTGGAAAGGTCAAACGCACAGGCTTGGTGGAGGCGCCGCTGGGCACTACCCTGCGGCAAATGATATTCGATATCGGCGGCGGCCTCATCGATGACCGGCCTTTCAAGGCGGTGCAAACTGGCGGTCCGTCTGGTGGTTGCATCCCGGCGGCGCTGCTGGATACCCCCATCGACTACGATTCCCTCCAGGCAGCCGGCTCGATCATGGGTTCCGGCGGCCTGGTGGTGATGGACGATCGAACCTGCATGGTCGATGTGGCGCGCTATTTCCTCGATTTTGCGCAGAAGGAATCCTGCGGGGCATGCGTGCCGTGCCGGCTCGGCACAAAACAGTTGCTCGATATTCTCGACGACATTACCACCGGCAAGGCCCAGCCGGAAGACATCGAGCTGCTGGAAGAGTTGGCCGCGTCGGTCAAGTCCGGTTCGTTGTGCGGGCTGGGGCAGACTGCGCCCAATCCGGTACTGACCACGCTCCGCTATTTCCGCGACGAGTACGAGGCGCACATCCGCGACAAGAGTTGTCCGGCCGGCGTCTGCAAAGCTCTATTGAGGTACTTCATCGACGCTGCGCTGTGCACCGGTTGCACACTGTGCGCCAAGGAATGCCCCACCGAGGCCATCGAGGGAAAACGCAAAGAGGCGCATCGTATCGTCGCCGACAAGTGCATCAAGTGCGGCGTCTGTTTCGATGTGTGCCCGGTTGACGCCGTGCTCAAGATTCCCAACGCCGAGGCCAAGGCGCGGGGCATATTGTAGCAGACGCCAGTTTGAGGAAACACACCAGGTCACGGTTCCGATACGGCAAGACGTGTTGATTTTCGGGAAAGGTAGTGACCGCCTGATATAACGTTTTCCAACGGGGCTGCGTCACCAAAAATTGGGAATGTGAATAGAAGAGGAGCGGATTGTGGATGAGATTTCGGTGATCATCGACGGGCAAGAGGTCTCCGTTGAGCCGGGAACCACGGTGTTGGAAGCGGCTTTGGCCGCCGGCATCTATATTCCCCATTTGTGCCACCACCCGGACCTGCGCCCTGTCGGCTTCTGCCGCGTGTGCATGGTGGAGATCGTAGGGCGGGGGATGACGCTGGCCTGTCTGGCCCCGGTCGAGCCGGGGATGGTTGTCCGCACCCAAAGCCCGGAAATCGACAAAGTCCGCCGCGTGGCCGTGGAGCTGCTGGTGGTCAATCATCATGCCGACTGTCTGGCCTGCGCCAAGAACAATCGCTGCCAGTTGCAGCGCGTCGCCAGTTTCGTGGGCGTAAGCCCGGAAAGGATTGCCCGGCTGCGCCGCCCCCAGAAAACCTTTACGCCGGATGAGTCCAACCCGTTTTTCGTCTTCGATCCTAACCAGTGCATCCTGTGCGGCATCTGCATCCGCACCTGCGACGAAATCGTGGGTGCCAATGCCATAGATTTCGCCTTTCGCGGTTTCCAGACGGTGGTCAGCACCTTCAGCGGCCGCTGGGTCGAATCCACCTGCGTCTCCTGCGGCGAGTGCGTGGTCCGCTGCCCGGTGGCCGCACTGGTGCCCAAACGCCACCAGCAGCCCCAGCGCGAAGTGAAAACGGTCTGTCCCTACTGCGGAGTCGGTTGCAGTATTTACCTCGGGGTTCGCGGGGAGCGGGTGGTCAGCGTCAGCGGCGACAGGCACAGTCCGGTCAACCAAGGCCGGTTGTGCGTCAAGGGCCGTTTCGGGCACGATTTCATACACCATCCGGAGCGCTTGACCACGCCGCTGCTGCGCCGCGACGGCCAGCTTGTGCCGGTCGGCTGGGATGAAGCCCTGGAACTGATCGCACGCCAGTTCTGGCAATATCGGGGCGACGCGTTCGCCGCCATGGCCTCGGCCCGTTGCACCAACGAAGAAAACTATCTGATGCAGAAGTTCGCCCGGGCCGTGATGGGCACCAACAACATCGACCATTGCGCCCGTTTGTGCCATGCTCCATCGGTGGCCGGGTTGGCGCGAACCCTGGGCAGCGGGGCGATGACCAATACCATCCAGGATATCGCCCAGGCGAAGTGCATCTTCGCCATCGGCACCAACACAACTGCCGCCCATCCCGTGCTGGCCCTGAAAATCCACGAGGCCGTACGCTGCGGCGCGAAGCTGATCGTGGCCAATCCCAAAGAAATCGACCTGGCCCGGCACGCCACGCTGCTGCTGCAACATCAACCGGGCAGCGACGTGGCCTTGCTGATGGGCATGGCGCGGGTGATCGTCGAGCAAGGTTTGCACGACCAGCAATTCATCGCCCAGCGGACGGTCGATTTCGATGTCTTCCGCGCTTCGCTGGAAGACTTCCCGCTGGAGTTCGTCGCCCAAGTGACCGGCGTGCCGCAGGAAAAGATCGTCCAAGCGGCCCGCATGTTCGCCACCGGTAAACCGGCCAGCATCTTGTACGCCATGGGCATCACCCAGCACACACACGGCACCGACAACGTGCTGGCCATCAGCAACCTTGCGTTGTTGACAGGCAACTTGGGGATGCCCGGCGGGGGCGTCAATCCCCTCCGCGGGCAGAATAACGTGCAAGGCGCCTGCGACATGGGGGCACTGCCGAACGTCTTGCCCGGCTACCAGCGCGTCGACGACCCTCAACTGCGCGCCAAGTTCGAGGCCGCCTGGGGCTGCCGGCTGCCGGAAAAGCCGGGACTGGCCCTGACGGAAATGTTCGACGCCATCTTGCAAGGCAAGATCAAGGCGGTCTATCTGATGGGCGAAAACCCGCTGCTCAGCGAGGCCGACGCCCAACATGCCGAGCGAGCTTTGCGTCAACTGGAGTTCTTCGTTGTGCAGGACATTTTCCTCACCGAGACGGCACGGCTGGCCCACGTTGTGCTGCCGGCGGCCACGTTTGCCGAAAAGGACGGGACGTTCACCAACACCGAGCGCCGCGTGCAGCTTGTGCGCAAAGCGGTCGATCCGCCCGGCCTGGCCAAGCCCGACTGGTGGATCATCTGCCAGATCGCCCAACGCATGGGCGCCAGCGGTTTTGCTTTTTCGCATCCGGCCGAGATAATGACCGAGATCGCTTCGCTGGCGCCGATCTACGGGGGCATCTCGTACCAGCGACTCGAGCAGCAGGGGTTGCAATGGCCCTGTCCCAGTGCCGATCATCCTGGCACGCCCATCCTGCACACCGAGCGGTTTGCGACCGCCGACGGCAAGGCGCGCTTCGCCCCGGTGCAATTCAAACCCTCGGCCGAACTGCCCGACGCCGATTATCCGCTGCTGCTGACGACCGATCGCAGTTTGTATCAGTACCACACCGGTACGATGACGCGCCGCGTCGAGGGCATCGAAGCACTAGACGGCCAGGAATGGCTGCGCATTCATCCGGATGACGCCGCCAGGCTGCAACTGTCCGACGGCCAGCCGGTGTTGGTCCGTTCGCGGCGGGGCGAGGTGAGCGTGCGAGTGAAAATTACCGAGGCATGCCGACCAGGCGTGGTTTCGCTGACGTTCCATTTCGCCGAGACGCCCACCAACGTGCTCACCCACGCCGCGCTGGACCCGGTGGCCAAGATACCCGAGACCAAGGTCTGCGCGGTGCGAATCGAACCGCTTGCCAGCGACCAGCAGTCGTGCTCCGGTTACGCAGCCCCGCAGTAGCACAGCACATGGCGACGTGAGTGCCTCGGTCAAACGGTCCGGCAGAAAGCAGATGTACCGAAAAGCGAACTAGGCGAACCGGGGGACACCGTAGTGGTCGCATCGGCGCACAGACCTGCACTGCTGGCAAGCAAGCAGCGGCGCCCGTTACTGGTGAGCCTCGATGGCCGAGACAACGATCGTCTGTGCCGGCGACAAACACCACCGGCTGTATCAAATACCGCTGGGTGTATACTGTCCGAACGATACTGGAATACTGCATCGAACCAAGACAAGATCAAATAGCGCAATCTCGTCGAGTTTCCGGAGAATGCCATGACAAAACTGCGTCTTGCTCGGCTGCTTGTCGTCGGTACGCAATGGTTACCGGCACTTGCAACGCAGGCTATGTTGCTGGGCGCTTTGGCGGCAGCGATCCTCGGGCAAGCTGGCGTTGTGTCTGCCCAGCAGTCAGCCGCCAAGGGCTTGGAGCAGGTGGATGTTTTCCTCTCCGGCCAGGATGGTTATCACACTTACCGCATTCCCTCGGTCATCGTCACCAACAAGGGAACAGTACTGGCTTTTTGCGAGGGGCGGAAGCACGGCCGGGGCGACTCGGGCGACATCGACCTGCTGGTAAAACGCAGCCAGGACGGCGGTCGCACCTTCGGCCCGCAACAGGTCGTTTGGGACGACGCCGACAACACCTGCGGCAATCCCTGCCCGGTGATCGATCGCCAAAGCGGCACCATCTTCCTGCTGATGACCCACAACCTCGGCAGCGATACCGAAGCGATGATTGCCGCCGGCAAATCGAAGGGAACGCGCACCGTCTGGATTTGCCACAGCACCGATGACGGCAAGACCTTCTCCAAACCGCAGAACCTGACTGATGTGCTGAAAAAACCCGACTGGACATGGTACGCCACCGGCCCCGGGGCCGGCATCCAGCTTCGCAGCGGCAGATTGCTGATCCCTTGCGACCACAAGGAGGCACAGACGCACATCTTCCGCTCGCATGTTGTTTACAGCGACGACCGGGGCAAGACGTGGAAGCTGGGTGGTGTGGTCGGACCCGGCACAAACGAGTGCGAAGCCGTCGAACTGGCCGACGGAGCGGTGATGCTCAATATGCGGAACTACAACCGCAAGCATCAGTGTCGGGCTGTAGCCATCAGCAAGGACGGCGGCGAGAGCTTCGGCCAGATCTACTACGATCAGACCCTTGTCGAGCCGGTCTGTCAGGCGAGCATCCGGCGACACAGTTGGCCAGACGCCAACAACAAGGGCGTGATCCTGTTCAGCAACCCGGCCAGCACAAGCAAGCGCGAAAAGCTGACCGTGCGGGCCAGTTTCGACGAGGGCAAGACCTGGCCGGCAAGCAAAGTCATCCACGAAGGACCTGCCGCTTACTCCTGCATAGCAGTGTCGCCTGACGGCACGATCCTCTGTTTGTACGAACGCGGCCAGCAAAGCCCTTACGAAAAGATCACGCTGGCACGGTTTACCATCCAATGGCTTTCCGGCGACGCACAATAGTAAGCGTAGTGGACCAGCTTGATAGACTCTCCAAAGAGAACGGGAGAAGAACGTTCCGGGAATTGCATGCCGCCACGATGACAACTTCCGGCCAGCGCCATAGGGCGCACGCGGCATCTGGCGAAGGCGGCAACAGCTATAAGAACCAAACACAGCCGAATGCGTGTCTTGCCAGGGATCGAGCCTCACGCCCCGGTGGGGTTCGTTGCAACAATCGCTGAACTGCCGGGCGACGAGGTTAGCAACGTGATCGAGATGGACCGGATAGGGCGTGTGGTAGGCAAACCGGCGTTCCGTCAATCCCCAGTGTAACGATTTTGCCGTATCAGCGGCGCGATTTGCGCGCATGTTTCCGAAAGGTTTGGAGGGCCACGCTCCGTCG
>Ga0209017_10001559_pt1 | contig 17093 bp, 17 predicted proteins | sample YNPBryunderm2012_FD_185812 | JGI IMG/M metagenome (GOLD analysis project Ga0209017, IMG submission 185812) | Anoxygenic and chlorotrophic microbial mat microbial communities from Yellowstone National Park, USA - YNP Bryant MS undermat 2012... ... | reverse complement strand
CACATTTCTTCTGATTTAATCGAATATAACCTAAAAGAACGATCGGGAATTGTTAAAGGCAATGTCCTAATGCAATCTAAGACAAAAACCATTCAGGGCGAAGAATTTCTTTTAAAAGGAAAAGGAATAGAAAAGATTGTTAGCGAGAAAAATGTCACAATTGTCGACAAAAAACAAAATTTTTTTTTAAAATCCAACTATATGGAATATGATTTAAAGAATCGTAAACTTTACTTAAAAAATCAACCCCATTTAATTACTTATGATGATATTACCAAACAAAATAAGACGATCAAACAAGAGCTAAAAGCTGCAATCATCGAAAGAAATTTCGAAAAAGAAATTACTATTGCAAAAGGAAACATTTATTTTAAACGCGGAAACGAAATAGCAAATTCAGAATATGCTATCATAGACGAAAAAAACGAAACAATGAAGTTAATCGGTAATCCCATACTCAAGAGAGGTGATACAGAAATTCATTGCAAAGAAATCAATGTATACAAAGATAAAATAGAATTACAAAGAGAATTAGAAGCGAAAATATATTAAAAAAAATTATGAAGGAAAACCAAACAAAAATATTTCGAATGGAAAATTTAGTAAAAATTTATCATAGAAGAAAGGTAGTTGATAACGTCTCTTTTTACATAAAACAAAAAGAAATCGTTGGATTATTAGGACCTAATGGAGCTGGTAAAACTACCTCTTTTTATATGGCAGTGGGGTTAATTAAACCAGATTCTGGAAAAGTTTTTATTAACGACAGAGATGTTACAATTTTGCCGATGTTTAAAAAAGCGAGAGAAGGAATTGGTTATTTAGCACAAGAACCATCTATTTTTAGAAAATTGACGGTAAGACAAAACATCGAAGCCGTATTAGAAATGCATCTAAAAGATAAAAACATTATAAAAGAAAAAACCGATATTCTTATAGAAGAGTTAAATTTAAAAAAGGTTCAAGACCAAAAAGGCTATACACTTTCTGGTGGAGAAAGAAGAAGATGCGAAATAGCAAGAGCATTGGCAACCGATCCAGATTTTATTCTATTAGATGAACCATTTGCTGGTGTAGATCCCATAGCAGTAAAAGATATACAAAATTTGATTTTCCATTTAAGAGAAAGAGGCTTAGGAATTTTGATTACAGATCATAATGTAAGAGAAACCTTAAAAATTACTGATAGAGCATATATTATGTACTCTGGGCAGATTTTAAAATCGGGAAGTGCAAAAGAACTCGTCGAAGATCCTAAAATTAAAGAAATCTATTTAGGAGAAGATTTTTCACTATAAATATGAAGCAAAAAATAGAACAAAGACAAATTCAAAAATTGGTTTTGACTCAGACATTAAAACAATCCATTGAATTATTACAGTATTCTCAATTAGAACTACAAGAAAAGCTAGAAGAAGAAGCAAAAGAAAATCCTTTTCTTACAATTAAAAAGAAAAAAGAATTCATTCCATTAGGTTTATTTGATCGATATGTAGACTACGAAGCAACAGAAAGAAAACACAAAGCAATCGAAAATATCGCAGCAAAAACGCAGTCTTTGTATTCTCATTTATTAGAACAAGTTGAATATTGTGATTTAACAGAAAAAGAAAAAGAAGCAGCAAAAATTTTGATTACTTGTTTAGATAGAAACGGATTTTTAACACAAGATCCCGAAAAATTATTAAAACCATTTCATTTTTCTCCAGAAGAAATCTTAAAAATAAGGAAAAAAATTGCTGGTCTTGATCCAGTTGGCTGTTGCGCTCTGGATTATTTAGAATCCTTAAAATTTCAATTAGAATATAAAGACGATATACCCGAGTTGAAAGACGCAATCTTTTTGTTGGATCATTTTAAAAAAGAGTTAGAAGATCAAAACTTCGAAGAAATTAAACGAAAAACTGATTTCGACGACTTAAAATTAAAAAAAATCTTATCTTTAATAAGAACGTTAAATCCGTTTCCTGGTAGACAATATTCCAACGAAGAAATTGTCTACATAGAACCAGATGTTTATGTTTTTGTCGAAGAAATAGAAGAAAATGGAACCAGAGATTATAAAATCGAAGTAGTTTTGAACGATAAAACACTTCAAAATATAGAATTCAACAAAGAATATATTAAACAAGTACAACAAGAAAAACAACTCTCGAAACAAGAATTAGAAGAATTAAAGAAAAAATATTACAATGCAAAAATTCTTATTCAGGCAATTCAACAAAGAAACGAAACCTTGTTAAAAGTAGTACAATCGATTGCAAAATTTCAAAAAGAGTTTTTTGTTACTGGAAAAAATTTAGTTCCGTTAAAATTAAAGGATGTTGCAGATGATGTTGGAGTCCATGAATCAACCATTTCGCGAATAACAAGACACAAATATGTTCATACAAAATGGGGGATTTTCGAATTAAAATATTTTTTTCGGCGTGGATTAAAAAGAATTAGCCAAGAAACAAAAATCACCACAGAAAAAGTAAAAGAGTTAATCCGAGAAATTATAGAAAAAGAAGATAAAACAATACCGTTAAAAGATCAAGAGATAACAAATATTTTAATCAAAAAAGGAATTAAAATTGCGCGAAGAACTGTTTCGAAATACAGAAAAGAATTAGGAATTCCTTCGGTAGACGAAAGAATCATTAAACAATGATTATTTTAAGTTCTCTATAAGAAATTGTAAGCTTGTTTCTCTTTCTTTTTTTTGGTTTGGATCTTGATTTTCGTCAGTAAAGATTTGCATGGACTTATCACAATTAAGAAGATTAAAAAAACTAAATGCTGTATAGGCGGGATGTTCTGGATCTTCTAACCCTACACTCATAATTGTGGGAATTTGGATTTTGTTTGCAATAAAAAGTGGTTCGTTTAGAAATTCGTATAAATTTTGGTTTTTGTTTTGGGATTTTTTTAACAAAACAATTTTTTGGTATTCTTTTGCAAGCTGTGAACTACTCAATTTAATAAAATTCTCGAACCATACAGGCGATATTCTTTCTAAGGCTAATGCTTTAACAGATTCTGGTCGAAATGCAGCAGCAAATACTGCTAAATTTGCACCTAATCCTCTACCTATAATGCCTATTCTGTCGTGTCGAATACTGTTATTCAGACGAATAAAATCTATTGCTCGAAGTAAATCTAAAACAAGAAAGACTCCATAATCATAGTTAAAAGGTTGTTTAAAGGTATCTAGAAAATAGGGAGGATAGAGAAATTCGATCTTTTTCGACTTATCGGATGATGAAATGTTTTTTAAATGCTCTTGTAAAATTTCTTCTTTGTGCAAATATAGATGTAAGTGGGCAATTCCATTATTAGTTAAGGTTTGATTCATCTCTTCTAAATTATTAAATTCCTGCCAATAATCATGAACGCTAATTACAGCAGGAACTTTGGTTAACTTTCTAGGTATAATCAAATAACCATGGATAATATTATCTAAATGCCCCTTAAACTGAATTTCGTAATTACTGGTTTTTGTTAAAGATTTACGAAGTTTAAGTTTAGATACAGGTTCTAGTGGCTTTTTTTTAATTTTAATGATTTCTTCTTCCCAAAGTTTGTCGAAATTTAAGGGTTTTCTAACCTCTGGTATTGCTTTGTAACACTCATCAAATGTAGGAAACTTTTTTGGCATTAAGAATGCAATCTTTTATAAAGTTTTATTAAGTAAAGCAATAATTAAAGAAATTATTGTTGAATTTTTTACTACAATAGAAAATATTAATTATAAAGATAGATCTATATCGATAATTAAAAATAGGAATAACTATGAACATAGAAGAAATAAAAAAAGACGCAAAACTTTTAAAATTTTCGAGAGGGCAGAAAATATACGAAGATAAAAGTTATTTGTCAGATATAAAAATATTTTATATTTTAAAAGGAGAAGTTATTTTAAGAAAAAAATATACGCCTTTAGTCAAAGAAGAATTCCATCTTAATGAAGGGGATTGGTTAGGGATACTAGAATTATATACTAGTAAGATAAGGATTACAGAAGCGGAAGCTTTAACAGATGTGGAGCTATTGGGGTTTGATAAAATTACCTTTGAGAGAATCTTAGTTAGTAATATAGAAATATCATTTAAGGTTATTAGAATGTTAAGCCAAATTCTAAGAAAAGCGAACGAAAGAATTAAATCACTACCAGAATAATAATATGAAGATCTCAAATCATGATTACGATTTATTAAAGCTTGGTTTCGAAGGGGAACAAGCAATCACTAATGAATTGTTTTATAAGTACGGTAAGACTTACGAACCTAAACAAATTATAATTCGAGAAGGAGAATTTGGTAAGGATGTTTATTTAATCATTTCAGGAAAAGTGATTGTTGCAGAGAGGTTAAGTAACTCAAAAAAATATAAAATGTTGGCCACATTGGGACCTGGGGAAATTTTTGGAGAAATGGCATTATTAGATGGACAGCCACGTTCAGCGACATTAGTAGCTGCAAGTCCATGTAAGATTCTTGTATTAAGTCCAGAAAATTTCGAAAAGGTTTTTAAAACTCATCCCCGTTGGGCATTAAAAATCTTGGCTGCTCTAACGAAAAGAATACAAAATGCATTTGAACAAATAGAATCCTATTATCAAGGTAAAAAATAGTTGTGACATTAAAAAAATGGATATTAAGATCCATTCCTTTACTAACTCTATTAAAAGAATGGGCAAAAACACGTGATTTAATTTTACTAGAAGAAAATCAATTTTCTTCGCATATAAAAGAGTTGCTCCATCAAAATAGAATTGGTATTTATCCTACAAATACTTTACTTGTTGATTATAAAAACTATCATACCTGTTTATTTGCAAAAGAAGAAAGATTATCGAATAATTTAATTCAAGATTATATACAAGAACTCGAAGAGTTTTTGTATAGTTGTGGCAGAAATAAAGAAGATTATGATTTGATTAAAATTGTTTCTCCCGAAAAAATTCTAGAGAATCGAACTTTCTTTCCCTTATTTTTTCTGATTTGGAAACCAGAAAAACCATTATTAGAACAATTTTTGTCTGGAAACTATCAAGATACTATCAAATACAATCAAAATTCTAAATTGATAAAAAAAGTAAAAGAAGACTTTTATGTAAATTATCACGAAAATGTAGAAGGTTATTATAATCTAAAAAAACTAGAATTTAATAAAAATCAATATTTATATAAATACTTTATAAAAAAAATATACGATAAATACATTGTTTTATTTTTAGCAGAAAAACGCGAAGATTTTAAATTGGAATATTTTAAAAACTTAGTAGAATTTTATGTTTATTCCGATCGTCCTGTATTAAAATTCGAAGAATATTTAAGAAATGTAAAACATCTAAACAAATCGATTATTCTATTAGAATTAAAACAAAACGGAAACTGGAAAGGGATTTTTTATAATTGTATATCCTTATTTTATAGAAATCGTAAACAAAAACTATCTATTTTACCAAATTATCAAAAAAGCAGAAAATACATTCAATTAGCTAACTTTTACCCCGAAGATTTTATCATACTTCTGCCAACAATAAAAAGTATAAATGATAAACCTAAATTTCCCATTAGTGAACAAGAAGTTTCTAAAGAATTAGAAAACTATAATCCAGGAAAAGCATTACTCATCGGATATAAAAAAAATGAACATTAGAAAATTTATATTAAACTTTAAATTAGATTTATTAATCAATATTATTTCGCTGATTTTATTCCTTCTATTTATATTCATAGTATTTTTTAGGATAAATCATTCAATAGACTTGCTTGTTTGGATAATAGGTCTATCGATAGTTTTTGTGACTCTTGCAATCCAATTACTCAAAATATATTATCGATTTGTTATTGCGAAGAGTAGAAGATTAAACAAATTGATAAAAAATTTATACGAAAACGAAAAGACCTTTATAAGATTAAAACAACAGGTAGAAAGAGAATTAATATTAGCAAGAAAAACTCAAAGAAAATTAATTCCCGAAAAGAACATAGAAAAAAATAATTATAAATTTATTTTAAAATATGTTCCTGCTCAAGAAATTGGCGGTGATTATTGCGAAATTTTCGAAATTGATGAAGATCATATGGGATTTGTCGTTGCAGATGTATCGGGACATGGAATTGCATCTGCTCTTATTTCTTCTATGATTAAAATGGTTTGTACATTATCAAAAGATTTGTTGATTGAACCTCATCTATTTTTAAAATATATTAACTATTATTTGTATGATAAAATTGGTGGTCATTTTTTAACGATGATTGCTGGTGTGTTGAATACAAAAAATCATTTTTTGAAAGTGGCAAATTCTGGTCATTGTTTACCTATTTTAATAGATTCCCATCAAAAAACAATTTCTACTCTTGAAATTTATGGAATGTGTATGGGAGTCTATCCAGATTTGGACTATAATTCGATAGTAGTTCCCTTACAAAAAGGCAATAGAGTGTTATTTTATACTGATGGTATTACAGAAACAGTTTATAAAGATGATGAACTCTATGGTGAAGAACGTCTAATAAAAAAATTGTACGAATGTATGGAAAACAACTTAGAAGAATGCATAGAAAAAATACTTTTAGATGTTTTGTATCATAGGCAACAAGAATCAGATGATATAGCTATCTTATTTTTCGAGAAGATTAAATAATCTGATGCAGAATATTTCTTAACTCCGCAGAAGGTATAATCTGTAAATGGGATGTTCCATTGATTATGCTAATATTTTTTTCGCTAATGTCTTCGTTATGGAAACTTAGACTTGGTTCTTCTATTAATCCATCTCCTAACCAAGGGGACCACATAGAATTATTTTCTGTTATTAGGGAATAAATTTTGTTTATTTTGTATTGTTTAAAGATTTCTTTTTCCTTTTGTAAAAATTGTTTAGAAAATAATATGCTATTGTCAAAATCATTGATTATCTTAAAGTTTTCGTCTGTTAGAATTTTTAGTATTTTGATGGATGTTTTTGGATCATACTTATATAAAAAACCTGCCCATAGAATAATTCGTTCTAATTTTACACCAAGTTCAGGAGAATTGATCATAATCAAATTATAAAATTTATTTATAAAGAAATCATTATAATAATTTATTAAGTATCTTATAATATAATTGCCTGTACTAAAAGCAATCACATTGAATTGTATTTTTTTTTCTAAATTATCAAAAATATCTTTTAGGATTGAATAAAGAATTTGGCTATTTTCTTGAATCGTTTTGGCGGGATCAAACTGGAATTTGATGGTATAAATATTCTTATTTTTTAATAAGTTATCTATGGTAGTTTGATTCTGATATGTACTTTCCCAAATGGTTTCGTCCGATAACAATGGAGGAATCAATAAAAATACGCTTTTATAGTTCAACTCTTGAATTTCTTGAACTACTCTTTCTGTTGATAAAATATTGCCATTGTTTTTTATAAAAACATCAAAATATTCTGATGTTAAGAGTTTATCACTAAATAGCGAAGGTAAGAATATTTCGTTAAATAGGCTTTTCGTTAAAGATGGTTCAAAAGGTTGTATAATATCGATAATATTGCTAAGAAATTCAGAATAATAATACAACAGCGTTAACAAAGATTCTTGAGAAATGTTTTTGATCTGCTCTATGTTTTTTACGATTTCATTCGAAAATAAATGATGAAAATATTCTTTTAGGTTTGGATGATCACTAATATCTACCAACTGCTTTTCTACAAACATTAAAGAATTAACAATTAATTCTCTTATTTGAAAAAAAATTTGTTCTGTTACTTTTCCATAGATAAGAGAAATATCTTGGATAAATTGATTTCTTTCCATATTTTTATTATAATTAAATTCCTATCTTTTTTCTAATCAAGAAAAAAATCTATTAAATCTTTTCTTTTGAGCTTAAAAATAATACAATATATCCTAATGTACCACTGATCAAAGAACCTAATAATATACCTAATCGTGCTTGATCTAAATAAATATTGTCTGTATAAGAAAGATTATTGATAAAAAGAGACATGGTAAAACCTACACCTGCTAAAAAACCAATACCTACGATTTGCTTAAAGTTCGAATTAGTTGGTAGATCTGCTTTAAATAGATATAAAATTAAATATGTTCCTAAGAGAACTCCAATAAATTTTCCTAATACGAGAGATGTGGCAATCGATATAGATAAATCTCCAAAGGTATCGGGACGAATCATTACTCCTGCATTCGCGAAGGCAAATACTGGCATGATAAAATAACTAACAAAACCATGCAATCGATGTTCTAATTTCTGAATCGGAGATTGGATTGCTTCTAAACTTGTATTTAAATTTTCTAGTATATGGTATTGTTGTTTAGTTAATAGGATTTCTTTTTCTCTTTGGTTGTTTGTATGGAACTTATGTTTCGCCTCTTCGAGAATTTCCACAAATTGATGGATTTCTACTTTGGGTTTAGCTGGTAGGGTAAAAGCCAATATCACTGCTGCAATCGTGGGATGGATTCCTGCTTTTAAAAATAATAACCATAATAGAATTCCAAAAACTACATAAGGTGCAATCTTTGTAATGTTTAAAAGATTAAAAAGAATCAACACTAATAGCACTATTAGAGAAATACCAATCAAAATTAAATTTACATTACTCGAATAAAAAATTGCAATTACTATAACAGCTCCGATATCGTCTATAATGGCAAAAGCGGTCAAAAATATTTTTAAAGATACAGGAACTCTATTTCCTAATAATTTTAATATACCAAGAGAAAATGCAATATCTGTTGCCATAGGAATTGCCCAGCCAGAAAGAGCTTCTTTTTCTATCAAAAAGAAAAAGAGTGCAGGCAGAAGCATTCCACCAATAGCAGCACCTATCGGTAGTATTGCTTGATTCCATTCCGAAAGTTCACCTACAAGAATTTCTCTTTTAATTTCTAAACCAACCAGAAAGAAAAAGATTGCCATTAATCCATCGTTAATCCATAAAATCAATGGTTTATCTAAACGAAAGTTTTCGAACCCTATGGTTAAATGAATATTCCAAATAGAAAAATAAGCTTCTGCTAAGGGGGAATTCGAAACAATCAACGCAATAAATGTTACAAAAATTAATAATATACCTGCGGATGCTTCGTATTGAAAAAATTTTTCATAACTTGTAGCGAAAAAATTCAAAGATTTTTTATAAAATTTCATGATTTTTTCAAAAAATAATAAATAATAAAAAAGCAAACCTAAAAATTTAAGAAATTACAAAAAATGTTTGGTTCTAGAAAAATATCGTTTCTTTATTGACAAATGTTCGGTTCTTTTCTTAATAGATTTGATGAAAAAACAAATTGTGCCACCACCATGGAAATTAAATGGAAGAGGATACATTTTTGTATATAAATTTAATAAAAATTTTATACAAAATAATGGTTTTGTTAATACGGGTTCCAAATTAGAATTTGCAGGCGGTTTTGGTTTTGTCATGATTGTAGAATACAAAAATTCTGATGCTGGTCCATATGATGAACTTTTATTTATTCCAGGAAAAACAAAAATCCAAAATAATACAAATTATAGTATTACAAAAATTTATGTTTCTACTCAGGTTAGTGTAGATAGTGGAAGAGAAAACTGGGGAATACCGAAAGAAATGGCGCATTTTAGTTTCGAAAATTTACATCAAAAACGAGAAATTATTCGCGTTGGTCGCGAAAAAGAAATATTTTTCGAAGCAGAAGTATCGCATTCTAATTTTTATTTTCCTATTACAACACGATTGTTACCAATTGTGCTTCAGCAATTCTATAATCATCAACTTTACTTCACTCAGTTTAAGGGTAGTGGACGTGCAACTTTTGCAAAAATTCATCAAATTAATATAATACCCAATTTTTTCCCACCGGTGGGAAAAGCTCTTTTTGGTTTATATGTTGATCCTTTCGAATTAGAGTTTCCCGTACCAACTATAAAGAATTTGTAGTAACTATGTCCATCAAATTTGTTTGTAAATCGCAATTTGCTTGCAGTGTAGAGAAGCTTTTTTCCTTCCACGAATCCAAAGAAGGGTTTGATACACTTGTTGGTCTAGAGAAAGGTGTAAAAGTACTACAAAAACCCAATTCACTCGATGTAGGAGAACGAGCCATCTTGCTGGTAGAATTGTTTCCGTTTTATAAAGTATTATGGATTGCAGAACATACAGATTACAGAAAAAATGAATTGTTTCAAGATACACAAATCGAAGGACCATTCAAGAAATTTGTTCACACACATATTTTTATAAGAAATGGAGATTATTCGATTCTATCGGACGAAATTGAGTTAGATTTTTATTTTTTGCCCCTTTCGAAATTTATTCTTCTACAGAAACTAAAAAATCAATTTTTAAACCGACATAGAATCACAGCAGAGAAATTAAACTCAACTTATAAAAATCTCTATTGTGGTTTTTTATAATGGTATGGGCGTTATATGAAATACTCTTTGATTTGCTTCCCATATAACATAGAGTTTTTTTTCTTCTTGAAGTTCTAACAATACCTCTGCAAGGATGGATTGTAGTTGTCTTCTTAGGCTTCCTCCTAATATATAGCCATGATGGTTTAAATCGCTCTCGCATTGTTTTTTGGTATCGTTTTTAGGATTATCGCATAGGGATTTTAAATCAACAAAGAATTCATCCATAAAAATATCTAAGCTGATTCCATAAGAATGTGTGGAATTATCGATAGCATTCCTGTTTTTTGATTTTAATTCTTTTTGATAGTTTTCTGGACGAAGTAAAGAAGAAATTGCTAATTTAACAACGATTGGATATTCATTAAAACGAATTTTTTCGTTGAATCGCTTACTGATTTCTATCAATATAGGTACAAAGTCTTTGTAGAAATAACGATGTTTATCAGGAACATTGTAAAAAAAATAATAAGTTCGGATTTCTGGATTATCGATAGATGTATAAAAATTGGGGTTAATTTCTTCTGTGGACTTGATTATCGAGAGACCTAGTTTTTTTGCAATTTCTATGTGAAAGGGATATAAATATTTTCTTAGGTTTTGTTTTTTTTCTTGGTTTAACCAGTCTTCGAAAATTGGAAAATTTTGATAGATATGTTGATAGAATTTTTTCGAAATGCTGATCTTTTTTTCTATCATTCCTTGTTGAATCTTTACAGTTTCTTTTATTTGTATATATTTATAAATAATTATAACTATTGATATGAGCAAAACAACAATTGTTAGCAAATAAAATATATTTTTTCTATTCATGGGCTTTTAGTTTTATTTTTTTTATTAATACAACAATGTTACCTTTTTTGTTATATTGTATTACGTCAAAAGCATTTTTGGTTATAAATATTCCTCTTCCATGTAAAGATTCAGATAGATAAATTTGATCATTTTTCAAATATTTATCTACGTCGAAACCTTCTCCTTCGTCGGTTATTTTATAGATAATTTCGTTCAGAGTAAATTTATATTCCACGATGATTTTTTTGTTGGAATAAAAGGGATCTTCTAATCGTTGTTTAATAATATTATGATAAATCCCTTCTTTAAAGTATTGGGTCTTTTGTTCGTGAGTAATTCCTAAATTTCCATGTTCAATAGCATTGATAAGAATTTCGCGTAATCCTATACGAACCATGCTTAATTCCATTTCATCGATAAATTCATTGAGTTCTTCTGTTAATTTATAGATAATGTTGTCGATTAGATAAATATCAGTGTTAAACACGAATTTTACGTATTCTTTTTCCAAAAATTTTAACAGGGGGTTTTTTTGTATTGGGGTGGCTCTAAATAAAAATTCATTTTCTTGTTTTTCGTCTGTCGAAGCAATTTTTTCGATAAAGACATCAAAGTATTTAAAAGGAATATCCCCAAAGGAAATTAAAGGTAGTTGAATTTTTAGGTTTTTACCTTCTTCGATTGCTTGTAGAATATGGGATCGAAACATTTCGTTCATTTTACTTCTGTTGGGATCATTAAAAACGATGTCTAATAGATGTTTGTTGATAAATTCATTCTTATCAAGTTTTAGATGAAGATTAAAACTATCGCTGATATTTGTGATGTTTCCTTCGTGGTTTAATGTGATAAGAATATCCGAAGTATTATTAAACAAAAAGCGATATTTCTCTTCCGAAAGACGTATTTGTTGATAAGCTTTTTTAATTTGATCTATATTACTTTTTAAACGTTTGTTCAGAGATTCTACTTGGTTTAACAGGCTAATGAGATTATAAACAACGCGTAAAGAAGCACCACTAAGGAATAATAGCATACCATAGTTGCTTAATCCTGGACTTTTAATCTTTTTAATGTTTAAATAAATATCAATCAATGCTAATAAAACAATAAAAAAAACACCAATTAGAAGATTTCCTGGTATTGTATTAACAAAAGTTAAAAATAAACCTTTAATAAAAGAAAATCGTTTTTTATATTCTTTTAAGATTTCTAAAAAATTAAAGGTGATGATAATCAAAATTAATATTAATAGCAAAGGAGCGCTCAATTGCCAGATTAATAAAACATCATAAAGAGCATTATAGGGCAATAAAATTACTGGTAACGTTAATACAATACCATGATAAACACAAAATCGAATCAAGAATTTATTCCATTTATTTTTTGTTGTAAAAATTGAATCAAGAAATAAGTTAAAAAAAGGAATGATCAAAAATAAACTAATTAACTCTAATTTAAACAATATATAATAATTATCAATTCTAAAAAGTTCAAAAACAAGAGAAGAACGTATAAAAATATAAAAAGAAATTGCTAAAGAAAATAAACTAAAATATAAATAATATTTATCATTAGTTTTTTTTATAAAAAATAATAAATTTAAGATTCCTATAGAAGTATAAATTGTTATTAAAAAAACCAAAAGATAATTTTTTTTTGCGTCTAATATTTTTGTTAATTCATCGAAATAATAAGGGCTTCCATAGTAAAAACCTGTTTCTTTCGATAAGGGATCTCCTTTAATATGAATACATAAAATGTTTATACCTATCTTTAATAAATCTCTTGGAACTGGTACAACAGCATCTTTTTGGTTGATGACACTTTTTTCTTTAATTTTGTTATCTATCAGGTGGCTATTTATGTAAATTGCCCACGTTTCTCCTATTTCTGCAAAATAGAATCCTGGAGAGATGATTTTCTCTAAGTCTTCTTGCGCTATGTTTAAATAAATCAAAAAAGTAAAATCTTGTTGAATTTCTTGATTCCACTCTAAGAATCTTCTTTTGGGAATTTCTAATGGCAACTCTTGAATTTGAACTCTTCTTTCGCTTTGATGTCCATCGACTTTATAATAACCTCTTTCTTTGGTTAATTCTTCGGGAAGGTTACATTCATCGATAACAAATCCTTTTTTTACGTATACGGGAAGAGTAATTAAATCTATGGGATAAGAGAATAAAGAAAAATTTATAAAAAAATATATAAAAATAAATAATTTTTTTATCATAATATTCTCCTAATTCTTTCCTAATAAAACACTTGCAAAACATGCAATTCCTTCTTTTTGCCCTATAAATCCCATTTTTTCTGTTGTAGTTGCTTTAACAGAAACTTGATCTTTGGAAATTTTACATAGTTGTGCTAAGGATTCCTTAATCTGATCGCGATAAGGGTTGATTTTGGGAACTTCTGCTACAAGAGTAATATCAATGTTTAAAATATAATAATTTTTGCTTTTCATAATTTCTAAGGCTTTGTTTAATATGACTTTGGAATCGAGGTTTTTGTTTTTTGAGTCTGTGTCGGGAAAAAAGTAGCCAATATCTGCTTCGCCACATGCACCTAATATAGCATATGATAATGCATGTAATACAATATCTCCATCAGAATGTGCAATAATTTTGTAATAAGACCTGATGGTTGTTCCCCCTAATACCATCAAACCTTCTTCATCTAACTTTTCTATTTTATGGAAGTCAATTCCATTCCCTATTCGAAGATTCATTGAGCGTCAAGTTTAAAAAAAAATCTATCTTTGCAATGAATTATTCATAAGGATTAGGAAAAGAATCTTCTCTTTTTGTATTCGAATCGGTATTTTGTTGAATAGGAATTGCAACATTTTCTAAGATTTGATTCCATTCATCCTGTTGAATTGCACTGGTTAAAATCCATAGTAGATGTAGAGTAAATATAGAAAAAGAATCTAAGATAAGCACAATCAATGAACTATCTTCTCCTTTAAGGTTGTTTTGTAGGCGAATTTCGTGTAATTGTTTAGAAATTTTATAATCCACATAGATTCCCCAAAGTCCACACGTGATTAGATTGATCAAAAAATCTAACCAAAAAGGATTATTGGTGGGTGTTTTTCCTGTATACAACTTCAATTCTTGATAAATTTTATAATACCAATATATTAAATAAAATCCACAGGTAATGATCGTTAATAAAATAACATTAAGGGGAGAACGTTTTTCTATTTCGTACATAAAATTTATATAATAATGGTAAAAATTAATATTTAGTGGATGGATTCAACTATTTTTTTTGATATTCAATATCGTACCATTGTAGCCATTGATTTTTGGAAATATAATCTTTTTTGGTTTTTCTCTGTAAAGCACCGTATAGAATTTTTGCCTTTATGTCTTCTGTGTCGGTTTCTTTTAATATTTCTATAAGAATATCGATTACGACTGGTTCTGGTCTTTTAGAAAGCACTTCTATTGCAATATGAGATATTTCTCCTTTTTGTTTTGCATATTTTTTTAGGATTTCGATTGCTTTGGGATCAGAAATCTCGCCAATTGTATTTAGTGCATAAATTTGTGTGGTGGGACTTTGTGTTAATTTTTCGAGTACGGGCAATGCTTCGGAGGATTTTATATGTCCTAATGCTTCGATGGATAATATAGCTAATTTCCTGTCGTTGCTTTGGGCAGTTTTTAGAAGATAGGGTAATGCTTCTTTTGCTTCTAGTACACCTAAGGACCAAGCTGCACCATAACGACCTTCTCCCTCTTTTTCTTGTAAAACTTGGATTAGAGTGGGAATTACAGATTTGTTTTGCATCCATCCCAAAGATTGAGCAATGATTTCTCTATCGGGCATTTGGGAATTTAACAATATTTCTTCTATATCTTTGATTGCAGGTTCATATTTTAGTTTTCCTAATAGTAGAGATAGAGCCGCAATATTTTTGGGATTTTTTTCTTTAAATTTGTTGTAAGCAGTTATCGGTAAAGAAGGATCGTTTGTTTCTACTAATATATCGACAACCAACAACTGGATATCTTTGGCTTCTGATTCAAAAAAAGGAAAAATCGCCTTCGTAATTGCTTTATCTTGGATCTCTTTTAGTGCAATGTATGCATTTTCGCCTAGTTTATCTGGGTAAGTTTTTAAAAAATTAGCAAGATAAGGAATTGCTCTAATGCTTTTGATTTTTCCTAACGCGAGAATTGCTGCTGCTTTTGTGTTCGATGGCTCATTCGATTCTAATAGTTTTAAAAAATAAGACTCTGCTTCTTTATAACGAATTCTACCCAATGCCATCGCATAAGTTCTATGTTTATCGGAATCACGGTTGTTTAATGCATCACTTAGAATGATTTTACCCATTTCGTTTTTTTGGAAATGGTTTAACGAATCACTACACTTTTCTATTGCTTTTACAACATGTAATCGTAATGTGAGTTCATCTTTTGCAAGTAAGGGAATCGTTTCTTTTAGTGCATTAAAATCGCAGTAGTTGGATATAGCATCTACTAAAAAAGAAATATCTACAACTTCTTTCGAGTTCAGCTGTGGATTTTTTAAAATGGATACAATGATGGGCAATGCTTGTTTATACTGAAATTCTGATAACGTTAATGCTGCAATTTGTCTTACAGGGGCAGAAGGATCCTTTTTTAGTAATTCTAGAACTTTGGGACTAAATTCGTACCATTTTTTTTGTTGAATGTATAAAACAGCGCTAGAACGCACCTGCCAATTGTTGGATTCCAACATAGACTGAATTTCTTCTTTTGTGTATTCTTGATAGATGGGATTAGGTTCGGGCATTTTATCTGGTTTGGGTGGACCACAAAAACAAAAAAGAAAAAAAATCAGGGGGAGAATCTTTTTCATTTTTTATTTAAAGGTATTTCTTTTAATAATTTATTGTATTCGTTTAATTCTTTTTTCCATTGTTGTAGATCTTGTTCTGCTAATTCTTTTTGTTGACTATTTAAATTAGCTCCTTCGTTTTCTAACCAATATTCGATTAATTCAATACGAGATTGTAGTTCTTTAACCTTGTACTGGAAGTAGGTTCGTTGTTCTTCTGGTTCTGGGTTGATTTCTTTGATTGCTTCTGGACCATTAACTCCCGGTTGGGCTTCTTTGTTTAATTTGGATTTTATAGAAGCATACTTGGATTCAAGGTAGGTAAATGTTTCTAATTCTTTTTGTCTTTGTTGGAGTTGTTCTTCTGTTAAGTTTAAATATTTTGTAGGTATGTAGAAATTATTAGGATATTTTCGCGCGAATTCTATCCATTGTTTTTCGATTTCTTCTTTGTTGACTTTTTGAGGATTTTGTAGATCAGGCCAAAGTTTAAAAACCTCTTCGGGATCTAAATTAGGCTTTGGTACATCTAAGTATAATTCTTGTTTTTCTTGTTTGTAAGGAGTTTCTTGTTCGTTTTGAGCAATTTCTTTTTTTTCTGGTTTAAGCAAAAGATATAAAATAAAACTGATAACAATGATGATAAATAGGGAAACCAAAATCATCGTTTTTTTGTTGTTCATAGGCGGATCCTTTAATAGAATAAAAAAATGCCCATAAAGGGCAATTTTTTATGTAAATACATTGATTAACCAAGAAATCGCTTGTCCAATAATGTTTTCTGTTAAGAATCGTTTTAAGTCAACGGGATTTCTGTTTAAAGAATCGTAATACCATGCTGCATATTCATCAATTAGAGGTATGTTGAATCGATATTTTTGGTTAATCGCTTTTATCAATTCGTTTGCAAGAACTGCATGTCTATATCTATTAGGATGAACACCATCTAAGCTAAATAGACCAGGTTTATTGGGTAATGACCAATTTGCACCAGCATTTCCTGGAGACCAACCATTAGGAGCTCTTATAGGACGTCCATTTTCTCTAATGTC
>Ga0209017_10001556_pt1 | contig 17103 bp, 12 predicted proteins | sample YNPBryunderm2012_FD_185812 | JGI IMG/M metagenome (GOLD analysis project Ga0209017, IMG submission 185812) | Anoxygenic and chlorotrophic microbial mat microbial communities from Yellowstone National Park, USA - YNP Bryant MS undermat 2012... ... | reverse complement strand
AACTACCGTCTTCTTTCGCGTGCCAAGCTTCAAGTTGGAGTAGGTTCCGGGTTCCGGATCGAGTAAGATACCAGCGATTTTCCCAGTGGTTACCGAACTGTCAGCTTTCCGGGGTGGGAATTGTCATGAGCGAAGGATCGCGCAGCGGCTTGCTGGTGAGTGTTCAGTCTGCCGAAGAAGCCCGTCTGGCACTGGAGGCCGGCGCGGAGCTGATCGATGTCAAGGATCCAAGCCGAGGAGCCCTGGGAATGGCTCACCACGAAACCGTGGCCGCCGTTCTCGCGGTGGTCAATCAGCAGGTTCCGGTCAGTGCCGCCCTGGGGGAATGGCGAGATTCGCTGCTGACCGATGCTCACTGGCATCTGCAGTTGCCTTTGAAGTACGTTAAGTGGGGTCTGGCCGGTTATCCCGCCAGCCCTGGCTGGGGGGAAGATCTCCTCGACGCCCGGCGAGAATTGCCCGAGGGTATCGAACTCGTGGCGGTGGCCTACGCCGACTGGGAAAAGGCGAATGCCCCCGCACCCCAGGAAGTCGTCAAGTTCGCCAAGCGTTACCGTTACCGGGCCTTCTTGCTCGACACTTATTGCAAAAGCGGTGGCAAAACCCTGCTGGATTGTCTCAAACCAGCCGAGATCCAGGAACTAGTTGCCAGCTTGAAACGATCCAGCATTCAGGTAGCCCTCGGAGGATCGCTGACTCCAGAACACCTGAAGTCGCTGAAGGAGATTCAGCCCGACTGGTACGCGGTTCGGGGCTCTGTCTGCGCCGGCGGCAAACGGGATGGAGTGCTCGATCCAGTCCGGATCAAAAAGTGGAAAGATGCACTCAACCGCTGACTGAGGCTCGGCACGCTCCGCGCGCGGCGGCTACGGTCGCGCCCCGAGCTCCGACCGGCCGCTTGCATTCAGCAACTTCACCGCTTTGATTACGTATTGCACGGCACTCCCCACGGTGGCGGCAAGCATGCAATACAGCAGCAGTCGCTGCACCGGTTCGAGCCAGGTCAGCCACTCGATCATCTCGGGCCGGGTTCGCAGCCACAGTATCAAGAGAATCCCGATGATCACCGCGGACTGGAGTACCGTCTTCAATTTCCCGAACCAGTCGGCACCGAAGGTTTGACCGGTCGCCTCGATGATGCCCCGTAAGCCAGTGATGAGCAATTCCCGGCCGATGATCACGGTCACCATCCCGGGAGTCAGCCCGGCTCGGGGGACGAGTAGCAAGTAGATAAAGGCACCACCGATTAATACCTTGTCGGTAAGTGGGTCGAGATTGCGGCCGATGGCGGTCAGCGGCCCAATCGTTCGGGCCCACCAGCCGTCGAGCCAGTCGGTGAACATTGCCACACCGAAGACTGCCAGCGCCAGCCCCCAGCATTCATACGAGATGCAGATGAATAACCCGATCGCCAGGGGCAGCCGGCTCAGCGAGAGCAGGTTCGGGATGTTCCACAGTGGATGCTGGCTCAGGACGGCCATCAGGATTGTTACTCCGCAAGGACCGGGAAAGATTCACCTGCACCCGGTCATTGTCGGAGCCGCCCAGGGATTGTCACGGTGACTTCCGTTGCGGAATGAAAACCGCCGCTCGCATTTCCTTCCCTTGCTCACGACGATGCGATTCTTCCGCTTCGCTTTGTCTCTTTGTCGGCATCCGCCGGCGGGGTTGACAGTCAAAGTGGCTCGGTCCCCCGTCTGAGGGCAACGATGTCAACGTCAGTCGTCGCAGCAACGTCTCCGGATTTCAGTGGAGTGCCGTGGTTTCCGGAAAGCCATGCATCAGGTTGAAGTTCTGGACCGCGACGCCGCTGGCCCCACGGACGAGGTTATCCTCCGCGGCGAGCACCAGCACCTTCCCACGAACTACCCGGAGACTGACATCCAAGAAGTTCGAGTGCATCACATCCTTCGTGGCCGGCAGACCGTCGCGAATCCGGATAAACGGTTTGCCGTGGTAAAACTCCCGCAGTGCCGTATACAGTTCCTTCTCGCCGACAGGCCGGGTCGGAGTCGCGTAGATCGTACTGAAGATGCCGCGGTCCATCGGCACCAGATGCGGTGTGAAAATGACTTGCACCGAAGTTCCAGCGACGTCACTGAGGATCTGCTCGATTTCCGGGGTATGCCGGTGCTTGCCGACGTTGTACGCCGAGAAATTCTCGTTGCATTCGGGAAAGTGCGTCGTCAACTTCGGAGATCTGCCAGCCCCGGAGACACCCGACTTGCTGTCGATGATGATCCCAGTCGGCTCGATGAGCCCCTTCGACACCAGCGGAGCGAGGCCGAGAATCGCTGTCTGCGGGTAACAACCGGGGTTTGCAATCAGCCGAGCCGTGCGAATGCGGTCGCCGTACAATTCCGGTAGCCCGTAAACCGCCTGGGCCAGATTGTGCGGGTCATGGTGGGTTTCGCCGTACCACTCGGCGTATTGCTGCGGATCGCGGAGACGATAATCCGCGCTCAAATCCACGACACGGATGCCCCGGTCTAAGAGCGGCCCGACCGCTTCGATGCTCGCCCCGTGGGGCAAACAGCCGAACGCCACCTGAACGCCGTGATTTTTCAGGGCATCGGCATCGAACGGTTCGCAAATCAGATCGAGACGCCCGAACAGTGATGGATGATAGTCACTGACCGGCTGCCGGTCCCGGCTAGTGACCGCGACAATCTCCGCGTGCGGATGACGAAGCAGGATCTTCATCAACTCGATCGCGGTGTACCCCGAGCCACCGAGAATCGCCACCCGCACCGTATTCATGATTCACGACCCCCGTACTTCTCTGCCATCGATCGCTGCAATTTCGATAGTATAGTGGAGCCTGGTCAGCCCTGTGACATCAAGATTTCGGAGGCAAAAGCATGGGCTCTGGCCCGCTGACGATCACCGCCGCCGCCCCACTTATCCGTTCCGGGGAACTGACCCCCCGCACGCTACTCGAAGAGTGCCTGGCCCGGATCGACGCCTACGAACCGGCGGTGCAGGCGTGGGCATCCCTCGACCGCGACGGAGCCCGCCAGGATGCAGACCGGCTGACCGACGAGATCAAACGCGGGCAGTACCGCGGCCCGCTACACGGCATCCCGATCGGGGTCAAGGACATCATCGATGTGTTCGACCTGCGGACGGGCTGCGGCTCAAAAGTGTGGGCGAACAGTTTTGCCCGCCGTGACGCCCCGGTGGTTGAGCAGCTGCGGCAGGCAGGCGCGGTGATCCTGGGGAAGACGGTGACGACGGCCTACGCCAGCTTCGACCCGCCGGTGACGCGGAACCCGTGGAACCGGGAGCGGACCCCCGGCGGCAGCAGTTCCGGCTCCGCAGCAGCGGTGGCGTGCGGGATGTGCCTGGCCGCGCTCGGCACCCAGACCGGTGGATCGATCACCCGCCCGGCAAGCTACTGCGGGGTCGCTAGCCTGAAGCCGACCCACGGCCGCGTGAGCCTGGACGGCGTGCTGCCCCTCTCGCCCCGGCTCGACCACGTCGGCGTGATGGCGAACAGCGTCGCGGACCTGCTGCTGCTCTTCCGGACGATCCGAGTCGCTCCGGCGGAACCGACCGGGTTGCTTCATCGCCTGCTCGATCTCACCGACTTCGCCCCGCCCGGGCTGCCCGAACCGAGCATGGCCGCGGCCTTCGCAGCCTGCCGTGACGCCACCGCAGAGAAGGGCTGGGTCTGGCGGGAGCATGTCCTGCCGCCGAGCTTTGCCGAGGTGCGACGGAACCAGTACACGCTCATGGCCGTGGGCGCGGCCGGGTATCACGGTGAACGCTTCCGCCGACGGCCCGATGATTACCCCCCGTGGATCACGAAGCTGATTCAGCACGGGTTGACCTGCCCCGCGCCGGAATACGATCGTGTGTTGCGTCATCACGCTCGGTTCCGGGCCGAGATCGACGCGGCTTTTCCCGACGGCTGGGATTGCTTCGCCACACCCGCCACTGCCGGCCCCGCCCCCGCCGCCGACACGACCGGCGATCCCGCCTTCAATTCCCCGTGGAGCTACGCGGGGTTGCCGACCGTCTCGCTGCCGATCGCCTGGAGTGACGACCGGCTGCCACTGAGCATCCAGTTCGTGGGACGGAGGGGACGCGACGAACAACTCCTGGCCCTGGCCGCACGATTTGAGGCGGACCTCGGTTTCGAGCATCGCACTCTTCCATTATGATGAGCTTATGTCGTTCGCGGACGCACTCGACATCCTGTACGAAGACAATCACTGCTTGGCCGTGAACAAGCCGAGCGGCTGGCCCACCACCCACGCGGACGGCGACGAGCCGACGGTCGATGAACTGGTCAAAGCGTATCTGAAGGAAACGTACGGCAAACCCAGGAAGGTCTTCCTGGGTGTCGTTCACCGGCTCGATAAGCCGGTCAGCGGCTGCCTGCTCTTCGCGCGGACCAGCAAGGCGGCGGCCCGGCTTTCCGAGCAGTTTCGCGAAGGAGCAATTGAAAAGGTATACTGGGCGATTGTCGATGGTACTCTCAAATCCGATAGCGGTACACTTGACGACTGGCTCTGGCACGACGACGCTCATCACCGGGTAATCGTCGTGCCCGCTAACACCGCCGGGGCGAAACGCGCCCGGTTGCTGTACACGGTCCGGGCTCGGCACGGGGGCATGACCTGGCTTGAACTTCGGCCTCAGACGGGGCGGAAACACCAGCTTCGGGTGCAACTGGCGAGACGCGGTTGGCCGATTCACGGCGACAAGAAATACGGTTCTCAAGCACGTCTGGGGCACGCAATCGCCTTGCATGCGCGATCGCTCACGTTTTTGCATCCTACTCAACTGAGCCCGGTCACCGTGACGGCTGAGATTCCCCAGCATTGGCGAGGACGGTTTGCCCACCTGCTCGCTGGAACTGTGTAAACGGTTGCCACGGTGACCCGAGCTGGATCGGTTACTTCCGCGGCACCCGATACCGGGTCGGCTGACCGTTTTTCACCCCGTCGCTTACCAGCAAGATTTCATAAGCCTCGGGAGTTTCGGCCAGGACGGTAAGACCTTCCGGTTTTCCTTTCATTGCGGGAAATTCCCCGAGTCGCTGGCAGCGGCCTTGCGGGGTCGCACCGGTCAAGCAGTCGTAGCCGTCCCAGGCAAAGACTTGATAAGCCCCGGGTCCTTCGCCCGCAGGTCCGGCCAAGATCAGAAAGCCATCTTGTGTGGCTGCAAGATCCCGGATACCGAGTCCATCGAGATTGACAAAGCGAATCTCCGCTTGTTCCGGGTGGTCGAACTGCGTCACCATGATCGGCAGGTAGTTGGCCCGCAACACAGGCGAACGGAAGCCGACGTACAGTTTCCCCTCTCGGACGGCGAGTCCCTCGATATCCACGCCGTTTTCCTTCCCGGGCAGGTCGGCGAACGGCTTAAGTTCCGGGCTGGCGGCGATCGCTGTGCGCAGGCTGATCGTTTCCACCGGCCCGGCCTCACCGGCACTGTTCAAGCGGAAGCGAGCGATCAGATCTCGGGTGGGATCGAGGTTGATTTCCGTCAGTTTTCGCCGGATCGTCGCGTAATCGTCGCTCTTCTTGATTTTCGGCCGAATCCGGGAATGCGAGCCCGCGGCATAAATCATGTCGCCGTCCCGTGCCAACGCTTCAAGGTCCAGTTCACCGGCACCGAGGCTGACGGTACGCAGCGGCTGGTAACCCTCACCGTCTTTCTTGAGAATTTCCACATGTGCGGTTTCATCCGAGACCAGCAGCATGAAGTCGCCATGAAGCACCACGCCGCTGATGTCTTCATTTTCGGCGACTTTGCCCAGCATGACCACCGGGCCGAGCGGGGTTATCCTCCCGGCTGCGGCCGCTGGGGGCGGCTCTGCGTGACCTGTGGCTGTCATCGGCGGGGGGGCTGACGTCGCTAGATCCGAGTTGCCTCCGGTTGAGCCGACATTTTTCACAGCCTGATCGCAACCTGCCAAGAACGCTGGGGCGAGAAGTCCAGCCAAAAGCCAATGTCGCGGAGTCATAAGGCATCCTCGAAAAGATGGTAAGGGCACAGGGGTCGGATCCTCAAGGGCAAAACCTGTCATTCCAGGCTGGGGATCGATTCCCCACCGTTGGCGGTCACCAGGTAGGTCAGCGTTTCAGCCGTCAGCGTATCACGGACGAACTTCACGCGGCCATCCGCGAAAAGGATGTTCGCACCGCCAGGGTGGAAGGAAAAAATATCGCGGCGATTATTGCAGTTGATGACGCAGGGTCCGCCTTTGACTCGCCCGGTCACGTCGGTACCGTTCACGTAGATGCGAAAGTCATGAGATGCCCAGATGGAATCATCAATGTAGCTGTTCGCCTTCTCGACCGGACCTTTGAAATACTCGGAAGGTCGGCCAGACAGTTCACTGAACAAGCTAGTCTGGCTGAGGCCATCCTGAATGCTGTTTAACGGCGTGACCACATTTTGCCGCATCGCCCCGAAGCCCGGCGGATGATCGACGGAATAACCTGCGACAAGGCCGAGCCCGACGGCGGTTTTGCGTTTTTCTACCCGGACTTGCACCAAGGTGGCATAATCGGCAACGAAGCCGGTAAACGGTTCCCGGGTTTGCTCTTCGACATACGGGAAGGTGAACCCGACGAGGTACTTTGTTTTGCCGTCGGCCGGAACGGTTTCAAATCGGGGGCCGGGGGCTAGGGGGCAGCGGTAGTTGTCCAGCACGGTGGTTAACACGCCGGAACCGGTGTTTGCTGGATCGCACCAGTCACGATCTCGGCGATAGCGATCATAGACGGCTTCCTGGCCGAGGTGGGGCAGCAAGGTGATCAGCACACTGCCGCGACCAGTATTCGGTGGCACATAAGCGGCGGCGTCGTTATTTTTGGTAATCCGGCTGGGGGGAAAGCCGCCGTGAATAACGGCGTAATCGTGACAGGCGATGCCGATCTTTCGCAGTTGATCCTCGCAGCGGATGTCGGCCGCTGAAATCCGCAGTTTCACAAGGGCGGGAACAGCAACCCCGATCAGCAGCAACAACAGCACGGCGACAATCAGAACTTGTGTGCGGGCACGACCAGAAGGATGACAGGGAAAGTTCTTCATGGCACAGTCTCTGTAAGTCTGTTCAGAAGCAAATCTCTGGCGGTTCAGCGAACCGCCAGAGATTGAAGAACCTTCGGACCGTGCGATCTTATTCAATGTTGACTGTTTCGCCACCGTTGGCGGTGATCATGTAGATCAGCTGCGATGGCGTCACCGAATCGCGGAGGAAGCGTACCGAGCCATCACAGAAGACAAAGTTGGCACCGCCACTGTGGAAGCTGTAAGGATCGGTGAGGTTGTTGCAATTGATCGCACAACTGGTCGCGTCGGTGTCACCGGTCGCCAAATTCGCACCCGTCTTTTTGTAGCCTCGGAAATTGATCCGGAAATCTTGGCCGGCCCAGATGATATCTCGCAGGTCGGTTCCGGTCACTTGGCCGTTGGGGGTCCGAGCCAGGTAGCGGTTCGGCAGGCCAGCCATTTCCGTGAAGATCACCGTGTTCGACGTTCCATCTTGGATGGTGACCAGCTTCGTGTTGGTGTTCTGCCGCATCGCCCCGAAACCAGGCGGGTTCGTCGTGTGATTGTACGGCGGAGCCATACCAAGACGGACAGCAGAGGGATTCCCCGTGCTGATTTGAACGATTGAGGAATAATCGGATACAAACGATCGCACTGGACTCATCCCCGCTGGGTGGGTTGTTTCTACGTAGGTAAAACTGCTGCCATTCCACATCGGATTCGTTGGAGGATTGATCACGTTGATATATTTCGTGCCGCTCGGGTCGAAATCAAAGTGGCGAACCCCAGGTGTGGCCGGGCACTGATACAATTTCAGCGTCGTTCCCAGCAGAGGCAGATTGACCGGGTGAAGGTAATCTTCCTTCAAGTCGAACGCACGAAGCAGGTTATCCTGCTCTATGAACGGCAGAATGAAGACAAGAGCGTTGGCTCGATTCTGCCCGACCGGGATGGCCGGCGGATTTCCATTGTTTTTGGAATTTCGGCTCGGCGGCAAGCCACCGTAAGCATCTTCGTAACCGTGGAGTGCTAATCCGATCTGTTTGAGATTATTCTGGCAGGATGTCCGGGCGGCGGCTTCGCGAACCTTTTGAACAGCCGGCAACAGCAAGCCAATCAGAATCGCGATAATGGCGATGACCACCAGCAACTCAATCAGGGTAAAGCCACGCTTCTGATCCAACAGTCTCGACGTCATGACAGGTCTCCTCAGGGTAATGATTCCGGTCGTCGATCGTTTGATTCGCGATGAACACAAGATGTACGGCGAGACCGGCAAAAATCTCAGTCGGACTTTAATGAAGGTTGTGTGAAGATTGTCGCTCCCGATGTTCCTGCCCGGTTCGACAACAATCCCCCTCGGTAAAATTTGACTTTGTGCTGGAGCGGTACAGAGGTCAGGCCTGCATCAGCGTGTCTTCCGCAGAGGGAATCACCTGTGGCTGGCGAGACAGGAAACACAACCCGAATCAGCCTGCTGGCCCGGCTCCGCGCCGATCCGAACGATCAAGCGGCCTGGGCGGCGTTTGTCGATCGGTATGGCCCGCAGATTTATGCCTGGTGCCGGCATTATCGCCTTCAAGAAGCCGATGCGCAAGATGTCACCCAGAATGTGCTCATCAAGTTAGCCCGAGCCTTGCCGCAGTTTGTTTACGATCCGGATCGAAGTTTTCGTGGCTGGCTGCGGACGCTGACCCAGAATGCCTGGGCGGATTTTATCGCCGAGCAGCAACGGGGCGTACGGGGGGCAGCGGATTCGGTGGTGTCAGACTTATTGCAAACGGTGGAAGCCCGAGACGAGCTGGTGGAACGGTTACAGCAGGCCTTTGATCAAGAACTGCTGGAACGGGCGATGGATCAGGTCCGGGAGCGGGTTGAACCGCAGACCTGGGAGGCATTCCGCTTGACAGCCATCCAGGGTTTACCTGCCCGGCAAGCCGCGGAGAAACTGGGAATGAGGCTGGGCACCGTTTATCAGGCGAAAAGTAGCGTGCAACAATTGCTCCGGGAGACAATAGCTGAGCTGAATCCGGATTCGATGCCATCATCATGAGCGATTCTTCCTGCCCGGCGACGGAGCTGCTTCAGGATTATCTCGGGGGTTCACTTAGCTCCGAACAAGAGCAGCTCATCGCCTGTCACATCGATGAGTGTTGCCACTGTCAGCAACGGCTAGAAATGCTGTCGGCGATGCACCTCTCAGCGCCTTTGAAGGCCTCGTTACCGACAGGCGAATTGTTACGGGTCGAATCGTTTTTATCCCAGGTCAAAGCGATGACAGTTCCTGGGACAATTGCGGACACGGCCACGGTGTCGCGGCTAGCCCCAGCCATATTACCGAGAATTGCCGGATACGAGATTCTTGCGGAACTTGGCCGCGGCGGCATGGGGATCGTCTACAAAGCAATCCATCAACCGCTGAACCGTCTTGTGGCGGTGAAGATGATTCTCAGCGGCCTGGGGTCAAGCGATAGCGATCGATCGCGATTCAAGGTCGAAGCCGAGGCGATTGCCCGATTACAACATCCGAACATCGTCCAGTTGTTTGAAGTGGGTGAAGCCGACGGTCGGCCGTATTTGACACTGGAGTATGTCGCAGGCGGTAATCTTCAGCAGCGGATCGCCGATCGACCCCAGCATCCCCGGGCGGCGGCGGGCTTGATCCTGACGTTGGCCCGCGCGGTTCATGCCGCTCACCTGCAGCAAGTGATTCACCGGGATTTGAAGCCCGGAAATGTCCTGCTCGCCCCGGCCATTCACCCGACAACCGACGCCGAGCGTGACTTCGGCATCCCGAAACTGACCGATTTCGGGCTGGCCAAACGGCTGGATCACCAGCACTCCACCGGGTCTCATGTGGTGAGTGGAACGCCAAGCTACATGGCCCCGGAGCAGATCCCGGAAGGGATTGCCCCAGGTCCGCGACAGCCGATCGGCCCGGGCGTGGATATTTATGCCCTCGGAGCCATCCTTTATCAACTTTTGACGGGGCGGCCACCCTTTCTCGGGCCAGACTGGGTGACCACATTGCTGCAGGTGGTCCGCCGCGATCCGGTACCGGTTCGGCAATTGCAGCCGAGTGTACCCCGTGATCTGGAAACGATCTGCTTGAAGTGTCTGGAAAAAGATCCGGGGCGGCGTTATCTGACGGCGAATGATCTGGCAGAGGATATACAGCGTTTTCTGGCCAAAGAACCGATCCGTGCACGTCCCGTTGGCCCCGTCGAGCGGCTTTTGAAGTGGGCACGCCGACGACCCGTAGCGGCAACCGCGGTCGGCGTTGCCGGGCTCGCAGTCCTCTCCGCGCTGGTCGGATTGACGATCGCCCTCGCTGCGGTCGAGGCCCAACGCCAGGCAGAAGCCCGGGCCGCCAGCGAAGCGCGGGCCCGCGAACAGGAGATTTTGAAGGCCAGAATTGAGGCCGACCGGCTTCGTGCCCTCGCCGATGGCAATCTGTACTTCAGTCAAATCGCGCAAACCAACTTGCTGTGGCGAGATTATGATGTCGCCCGGGCCCGGCTCACCCTGGCGGCCTGTGCCGAGCCGTTCCGAGCCTGGGAGTGGTCGCATCTGAATCGGCTATGCCACGATGGCCTGGAGATACTCTCACTCCCGGCGGGTTATCGTGCCGATCTGGTCACCTCCGGCTCCGGATGGTACGCTGCCGCCGGCACGGCGACACCCGCCCCCGGTCAGCCGGCCCCGCATCCGGTGATCATTGTCTGGGACGAGTCGGGGAACGAACGATTACGGACACTGGCGCCCACAACCGGCCTGCCGTTTTGGCTACGGCTAACGCCCTCGGGCCGACGCTTGACTGCTGTATTTCACGATCAGCAGAGTCAGCAACGGACTGCAACATTGACGGTCTGGGAACTGCCGAGGGGCGCGGCCCCGACTGCCGCTCCCCGCCCGGTGCTGGTTCAATCCCTCACTGCGAACTGGGCCGCGTCCGGTAACGGCCGCTGGGCAATCGCTGTACCTGCCGATCACCCCCAGAGTTTGCGAATCTGGGATCTGGAAGCAGGAAATGTGCATGAAAATTGGCCGATCTCCTCGACGGTTCATTCGCTGGCGTTGAACGAGGATGGAACTGTCCTTGCCTGGTCCGACACCGAGCAAATTCAGGTGAGAAACTTAAAAACGAGGCAAGACCTCGCCTCGTGGCCCGTGGCTGAAGGCCGTGCACTCACCTTCAACCCCACAGCGACTCAGCTCGCCTACTTTGACCGTGGCAGCAGAAGCATTGTGGTGCGGTCGGTCACACAGCAGAGCAACGTGCGGGACGAGCGATTGAGCTTCGACCCCGGCCCGCGTCGCAGTGAGCCAGAGCTTCGCTTCAGTCCAGACGGTCGAACACTGCTCGGTCTGGATTCGGATAGCGTCCGGTTGTGGGATCTCGGCGAGGATCGACAGACGACGATCGCCCACCCCGCCAGTGGGGTACTTCGGGGTATCCCCAGCCCGGATGGAACTCGCGTAGCCACGATCGGAGATGACGCCGCCGTGCGGCTGTGGCCGATCACTTCACATCGGACCGGCCGGATGGTGCCCCGGGTGTACCGTGGTCATGCGGGTGCCGTCCTCAGCGCGAACTTCAGCGACGATGGTTGCCGCCTGATCACTGGGGGCGAAGATGGCCAGGTCATTGTCTGGGACCTCACCCGGCCGCAACCCTACCTGCCCGCGCTGTATCACGAGCCCCGACCAGGGTCTGGGAGTGCCGTCTGGCTGCTTGCTCAGGGTCTGCTGCTCGAACTTGATGACGGTGCGGTGCATCTCTGGGATCCGCAGATCGGAACCCGGCTCCAGACCTTGGCGCTGCCACATATCCCCGAGGATAGCCGACTGCCAGCAACTGCTGCCTTCGCCGCTACTGCCAACCGGCTCGCTGTCATCAACCCGGGCCGGATCAGCGTCACGGTACTTCATCTGCAATCGTGGATTGAATCTCGCGGCGACAGCTCGAAGCTACCTCAGCGACTTGAATTGATCGGGCATGAATATCCGATCACAGCGGTGGCAATCGCCCATGATGGCTCGGTGATCGTCACCGGTTCAGCCGGGCTGGAACAGGCACCACTTCGCCCTCGGGCCGTGGGTGAGGTATGTGTGTGGAACGGTGTCACCGGTGAGCTCCTGCATCGCCTCGTCGAACCTGGACTGTGCGTGTGCGGCCTGGCTGTGTCGCCGGACGGCCGACGGACGGCAGTCTCCTCCGGATGGCCAGGCTGGGATCGCGGTCATGAGCCCGCGCCCCCGGCAAGTTTACGCCTGCTGAGGACATTCACCGGTGCCCTCGGTCGACCACTCGCCAGTGATCGCCAAGGAGCGAACCCGCTAGTATTGTTGCAGTTCCACCCGCTTGGCACTTCACTCGCCGCGATCGCCTACCGTCGACCGGAAATCCTGCAGGTCTATGATCTGCAAGAAGACCGCAAACTCTGGGAGATCGCTGCGGCTGCCCCGTTCACCGGACTGACTTATCACCCGGAGGGCCGCCGGCTGGCCGCAAGCGGAATGCATGGCGTCACCCTCTTCGACAGCCAAACCGGGGCTGAGGCCCTGCGTCTGACGAGCAGCGAACCCGAGACAGGTTTTCCCGGTAGCCCCGGGCATCGTGTCAGCTTCGGTTACACCGGCGAACAGCTGGCCTGCGCGACCACGTCACGCTGGATTCTCTGGGAAGTAAGCCACGACCCGAATCGCGAGCGACCTCAGTGGCGCTCGGCCGCGCTTCGCCGCGTCTTCCACTGGCATTTGCGGCAACTACAACGCAGCAGCACCCCGTATTCCCGGGCATTCCACGCCGAGGCGCTTGCCCTCGCACCCGGGCCACTATCCCCTCAGGACTTGATCGCTCGTGCTCGCGTTCGAGCTCGCCAAAGCCGCTGGCCAGAGGCCATGGCCGATTACACTCAGGCAGGATTTGCCCGGCTGACCGCTGAGGACTGGCTGACCCTGGCTGCAATTCTCTCACAAGGGGCCGAACGAACCACATTACCGTGGCCGAATGGAGGTAAGTGGCCGCGTGACCAGCAAAGCCTGCTCATACTGGCAGAGATGCTCCTCGAGCACAGTCATCGCGATGATGTTCTTGGCTCGCGACCCACCGAGGCCAGACCCGTCGACCCCCATTCCCCAGAACGGCCCGAGTCCGTATTCCTGCGGGCACTCGCCTTCATTCGCCAACAACAATGGAAGCCGGCGCTTCAGGTTCTGACATCATCGGAAGCATGGCTCGGTACTGGTCCGTCGGCTGGTTCGTACTGGCGACTCCGTCAGCGTGTTCATCAAGGTCTCCATGAGCCTGCCGCTGCGGACGTTGCCCGCCATCACGCCGAGGCCTGGGAAATCGACTGGGGGCCGACAGCCGTACCCAGCCGAGGAGTTGCCCCATCTCAGGCAACGGCTCCCGCGTGGGCTGTCTACAGGGCACTGTCTGCCCTCATGAAATGACGACGTTGCTTGTCAGCCGACAAAAATACCGGATTCAGTCCAGTCGTCGTTTTGCAATTCCAGGATCGACCGGGCTCGTCCCTGAATCAATTCACGGCCAGTGAAGACCCGGACACGACCCTCACCTTGTGGCCCGCTGCCGATAATCACATCAGGCCAGCCGTCAGCATCAACATCCGTCGCCGCCACGCGGATACCGCTGAGGGAGGCGCTGTCGCCGACGAACAAATTCCCCACCTGGTGGAGGCGATGAGCGGAAAGATCCCGGCCGGAATACACAGCGATTCTCGGGCCACCACCGCTGCCCGCGCCGACGATCAGTTCGGCGAAGCCGTCACCATTCAGATCGGCCACGGCGACAACCACGCCGTTTCGCAGACGTTCTTCAAAGGCAAAAAAATCACTGAGGATTCGGACGGGAGAACGCGAGAGTAAGGAAGGGCCATCGAAAATGGCAATCCGTGGCCCCCCACCCGCCCCCGCTGCCACCACCAGATCCAGCCGGCCATCCCCGTTGATGTCGCCGACCGCTGTGCGGACCCCTCCACGAAAATCCGGATCATTGATTCCATACAGATCCGCCAGCAACTTCCGGGTGCTGACCTGATAAATCTGAATCCGTGGTCCGCCGCCCACATCCGGGCTGACGACCAGCTCGGCCACGCCATCGCCGGTTAAATCACCTGCCGTGACATGCACTCCGCCAGTAAATCCCGATTCAAACGGCTGAATTTGGAAGATTTCGCTTCCCGTCTGACCGTCGATAATTCTCACCAACGACGAGGTTCCAGGTCCGGTCCCGAGAATCTGATCCGCGATGCCATCGCCGGTAACATCCGCCGTGGCAACCCGCAGATCGGCTGAGATTGACATAGGCTCCGTTGCGGGCAGAGCTTGCAGTTCTCCGGTCGAGGTGGAACGATAACTGACAACGCCTGAGGGCGTTCCGACGCCGATGACAAACTCGCCGACGGCCGATCCCGGTGGCGACCCGGGTGGTGTCTCCGCGATCGCCCCGGAGATCCGCTCGGTTTCCGCAGAGCGTGGAGGAAAGCCGTAAACTTCCCAGCCGATGTCATTGAGGGCAGCGTAGTCGAGCCGGGTCAGCGACCTCTTTTCACCGGGCCGCAACGCTGGCACCATCGGTGAAACCTGACCTTGGTCACTGGTGCCGCTCGCCCAGTGATCCGGCGGCGAGCCGACCACGGTGACCGGTTTGCCCACGGCCGCCAGCACACTCGGCCCATGAAACTGATCGCCGCTGACATGACGTGTAAACGCTGGTTCGCCAAGACCGAATCCGACAATGTGCATCAATTCATGCAACGCCACGCTTGTAAAATCGTACTGATTGCTTGCCGGATGATCGATGCCGAAGTACCAGGGGCTGGTCGAATTGAATGTAATCATTCCTCCCCAGGTGGCAAAGTCCGTCTTCGGTGTCTTCAGGGCCCCAGCTTGTCCTCGTGCCCGCACCGTGTCCAGCCAAGCGGCAGTCCCCGTTGCGGAAAATCCTCCCGCCGACGCCAGGCCCAGTTCCACGGAACCGATGGGAGCCGCCCCGACGAAAACGAGCAACTCATTTTCAGGAATGACCGGATTGTGGATCACGGTGGTAGTACCGACGGTGGGGTTAAAAAACGAGGCGTTCCAGGTGTTACCGCCGGAGGGCACGATGGCTTGCAACGGATCGTTCAGCATCGAGCCAATGTGTGCCGCCGCCCGTTCCAAGGCCTGCCGCCGCTGGGGATCGTCGAAAAAACCGCTGGTATCGAACCGATAATCCAGGCGGATCGTGACGGCAGGTAGGCGACGGCATTCGAGCTGTTGCAACCCCGGAATAAACCGAAGCTGGCCGGGACGAAGACAGCGACTCATGTCCGGCGCTCACGAAGTAGCGATGGGTTACCGCAACCGGTACGTTGCCCAGAACCGAACCGGAAGTGCGGAGCGTCAGCCGCGGTATATCGTCGTGTTCCGAACGTGAGAAGAGAAAAAATCAACGAAAATCCATGAATTTCCTTCCATCAGTCGGGAATCCCTGCCGATGGCGGAATTCAGTGAAATTACGAAGTCCAAGATCCGGAACCGGAATCTCCGGGTAAGCGTCAGCACCCCTTTGCAGGCTACCATTCAGACGCCAAGGCGGAGCGATCTTGCGCCACAAAATCCCACAATTCCCCCGCCAAAAAGACAGAGCCGGTGACTACCAGCAGATCATCCTGGTGCAATCCTGGCCGGACCGCTTGCCAGGCTTGGCCTGGTTGTTCAAAGAGTGAAAAAGGTTTCCCCGGCGAAGCAACTTGCAGAACTTTGCTAAGCAATTCTGGGGCCACCGCGCGAGGATTCGAGCCGTAGCGGCAAAAAGCGAATTCATCAAAGTAACTGGCCAAGAGCTGCATCATTTCAGCATACTGTTTATCTTGCGAAACTGCGAAGATGACGATTTTGCGTCCCCGAGCCGTGACCCCTTGTCGCAAAGTTGCGACCAGCGCCTCGACCGACGGCACATTGTGTGCGGAATCAAGGATGATCGTCGGCCGCCGACGGATCACTTCGATGCGGGCTGGCCACCGGACCTCAGCGAGGCCGTGAGCGACGGCAGCATCAGGAATCACCAGCCCCTGATCGCGCAATTGCTCGACGGCGGCTACCACCAGGGCGGCGTTCGCCGCCTGATGATCCCCAAGCAAACCCAGACGCAAGGTGGGCCATGTCCGTCCGGTGGCGACGGTGACGGTCGATTCCGGCCCGGGCTGGTAGCAGAAGGATTGTCCGAGCTGGATAAGCGGACTGGCGGATTGCCGCGCTTCTTCGGCAATGATGGCTCGCGGGCCAGGCTGCGTGACGCCGCTGATGACCGGCACCCGCGGCTTAATAATCCCCGCTTTTTGCCAGGCGATGGCTTCGAGGCTATTGCCAAGCTGAGCCATATGATCGTAGCCGATCGAAGTGATGATGGATACCAGTGGTCGGCAAATATTCGTACTGTCGTAGCGGCCGCCAAGACCGACTTCGAGGATTACCAGATCCACGCGGCGGCAGACGAAATGACATAATCCCAGTGCGGTATTGATTTCAAAAAATGTCGGCGGGGGCCACGGATGCTTCTCCAGTTCCTTGACCGCCGGCACCACTTCTTGCATGCGGGCCGTGAGTTCTTCCCGGGAAATTGGCACGCCGTTCACTTGCATCCGCTCTTCAACCCGGACCAGATGCGGCGATGTAAATAACCCGACTCGATATCCAGCAGCCCGGCAGACCGCGTCGAGCATCGCGCACGTCGAGCCCTTTCCCTTTGTGCCGGTGACGTGAACGATTCGCAACCGCTCGTGCGGATTGCCGAGCAACTCAGCCAGCGCCCGCATCCGCTCGAGTTTCAAGTCTTTCGGTGCAGCCGCACGGATTTCGTAATTAATTCGCCCGAACCAGAAGGCGATGGCCTCGTCGTAAATCATGAGGCAAAGGTAGGCGAAAAGATTCCGAAGGAAAGAGTCAACATCAGAAAACGGCAAGGGGCTACTGATGATAAGTTCGGCCGCGGACACCAGTAACAACCAGAGTCACGGCCGCCACCGGTAAATTGCCGGTAAAAAATCTTGACTCACGGGGAATGACTCTCGTCCTTTCGGG
>Ga0209017_10001552_pt1 | contig 17155 bp, 10 predicted proteins | sample YNPBryunderm2012_FD_185812 | JGI IMG/M metagenome (GOLD analysis project Ga0209017, IMG submission 185812) | Anoxygenic and chlorotrophic microbial mat microbial communities from Yellowstone National Park, USA - YNP Bryant MS undermat 2012... ... | reverse complement strand
GCCCCAAAGCCGTTATCCCTCAACATTCCCGCGGCTCTGACCAGCGCAAATCCTGGGAATGTTGAGGATTTCAAAAAGTGAAACGCACCTGGTTCCCTCCCGAAGCGGTTTCCGATCTTTTCAACGCAGGGGCTTTGACGTAGCGTGGAAGTTCTGTAATCGGGCGGGATCCAGTAGAATCGGACGGCCGCTCCGGCTCCAAGACTCTATGGCTTTGATTGTTCAAAAGTACGGGGGCACCTCGGTGGCCAACACCGAGCGCATCAAAAACGTGGCCCAGCGGGTTGCCCGCTATTACCGGCAGGGCGATCAAATCGTGGTGGTCGTTTCCGCCATGAGCGGGGTGACCGATGGCCTGATCAAACTGGCCAAGGAAATCACGCCCCTGCCCAATGAGCGGGAGTTGGACATGCTGCTGGCCACAGGGGAACAGCAGACCATCGCCCTGACGGCCATGGCCCTGCACGCACTGGGCATTCCCGCCGTGTCACTCACCGGCGCCCAGGCCGGCATCGTCACCGACGGCATCCACACGAAGGCCCGCATCCGCAACATTACCCCCAAGGCCGTGCGCGAACTGCTCAACGCCGGCAGCGTTGTCATCGTCGCCGGTTTCCAAGGGGAGACGGCCGACGGGCAAATCACCACGCTGGGCCGGGGCGGATCGGATCTCACGGCCATTGCACTGGCCGCAGCCCTGAAGGCGGACCTGTGCCAGATTTATACGGACGTGGACGGGGTTTATACGGCGGATCCACGCATCGTGCCCACGGCGCGCAAGCTGGAGGAGATCTCCTACGACGAGATGCTGGAGCTGGCCAGTCTGGGTGCCAAGGTCATGCAAAGCCGTTCGGTCGAGTTCGCCAAAAAATTTGGCGTGGTCTTCGAAGTCCGTTCCAGTCTCAACGACAACCCGGGAACCATTGTGAAAGAGGAAACCAAAAGCATGGAAGGCGTTGTGGTCCGTGGCGTGTCCCTGGACAAAAACCAGGCCAAGATCACCCTGGTGGGGGTACCGGATCGTCCGGGCGTAGCCGCCCGCATCTTCCGGGCTCTGGGCGACGCTGCCATCAACGTGGACATGATCGTGCAAAACATCAGTCACGGCGAGGGTCCGCCCACCACGGACCTGTCGTTCACGGTGGACAAGGCGGACCTGCTCAAGGCCCGTCGGGTCATCGAGCAATTGCAACCGGAACTGGGCTTCCGCCAGGTCCTGGCCCACGAAAACATCGGCAAGCTTTCCATCGTGGGCGTGGGCATGAAAAGCCATACTGGCGTAGCCGGGCGCATGTTCGAGGTACTGGCCCGCGAGGGGATTAACATCGACATGATCTCCACCAGCGAGATCAAGATTTCCGTGGTCATCGACCTGGCCCGGGCCGAACAGGCCATGCGCGCCGTGCATGCGGCGTTCCTGGGCTGAGTTGGCGGCCCCCTGCCGGCTCGCCGGCGGGCAGCCCGTAGATCTCGCGCTTTCGCGACCATGTTCCCACGGCTGGACGTTCGGTTGGGGCCCGCCGAGTGGGAAGGCCTGAGCTCGCACGCACTGGCCGACACCGTCTGCGTGGTTTTCGACATCCTGCGCGCCACCAGCACGGTGGTCACCGCCCTGGCCCACGGCGCCCGCGCCCTCGTCCCCGTGAGCACCCTGCAGGAGGCGGTAAGCCTCTGGCGCCAGCAGCCTGATCGGCTGTTGGCCGGCGAGCGAGGTGGCCTTCGACCCACACCCGAATTGACCGGAGGCGTACCGTTTCACCTGGGCAATTCGCCCCGAGAATTCACGCCCGAACGGGTCCGCGATCGCGTCGTCCTCTTCACCACCACCAACGGCAGTCGCGCCCTGCGGGCTTGTCAGGGCGCCCGGGCGGTGCTGGCCGGGGCCTTTCTGAACCTGACCGCCACCTTTGAGGTGGTCCGACAACTGAAGTCGGACCGCATTGTTCTGGTCTGTGCCGGGACGGGAACTGAACCGGCCCTGGAAGATATCCTAGCGGCTGGCGCTTTCGTGGAGCAGTGGCGAGCTTCCGGACCGACGCCCGCGCTGACCGACGCCGCCGCGGTGGCTTGGCGGGCGTGGCGAGAAGCCGCCACGGACCTGATGGCGGCGCTGGCCGATTCCGCCAACGCCCAGAGGCTGCTACAGCAACCGGAATTGCAAGAGGATGTTCCCTGGTGCCTACAGCGCGACCGCTTCTCTCTGGCCGCCTGGCTCTTGCCCGAGCAGAAAACCCTTCTGGGCGGCTCACCCGCAGAAGCGGTCGCCGCCCACCTCCGAGCATGACGGTCTTTTCATCTGCCCGCACCTCTGCTAGTCCATGGGCGTGTCCGAGCCGAGCCTGCTGCTGCTGATCCCGGCCTACAACGAGGAACACCGGATCGAACCGGTCCTGCGCCGCTATGCCGAATATTTCCAGCAGCATTACACGGCCCCCTTCCGGATCGTGGTGGTGCTCAATGGTTGCCGGGACAATACCCGCGGCGTGGTCGAACGCGTGGCTCGTGACCATCCCTGCATCCAGTGGCTGGAGTTTCCCGATCCCATCGGCAAGGGCGGCGCCCTCATCGAGGGCCTGAAACTGGCCGGCCAGGCCGAAGCCATCGGCTACGTGGACGCCGATGGGGCCACTCCGCCGGCGGCGTTTCATGCGCTGGTCCAGCGCCTGCCCGAGGCCGACTGCGTCATCGGTTCCCGGTGGTTGCCGGGCGCGGTGTTGCACATCCCGCAAAGCAGTCGGCGCCGCTTCGCCAGCCGGGTGTTCCATGCCATTGTGCAGTTGCTGTTCTGGATGAATATCCGCGACACCCAGTGCGGGGCCAAGGTCATGCGCCGCGAGGCCGTGCAAAAGGTCCACAACAACCTGACCATCGCCGACATGGCCTTCGACATCAACCTGCTTTATTGTCTCAAGCGTGCCGGCTGCCGCATCCTCGAGGTGCCCACGGAATGGACCGATCAACTCGGCTCCAAAGTCCGCCTCTTCCGCACCTCCCTGACCATGCTGCTGTCGGTCATCCGCATCCGGCTCATCTATTCGCCTTTCTACCGCTGGCTGCGTCCGCTGCGCCCCTTGGAGGCCTGGCTCTACAAGAAACTGCGCGCCCCGGTCCCGCTGCCTGGTCCCGGGCCGAATCGGATCCCCTCGGCCGAACGTTCCCAAAGGCTTTCCAAAACCGATACCGCCCCGCCGAGGAACTGAATCCACCCCCACCGCTCACAATCCATCAAGCCCCTCCATGTACCCGTCCGCCCAGTTCACCGGTCCCGTCGAATTCGCCCCCGGCTTCCAACCCCGTCCTGAACTGACTCATGTCCTGTTTGACTTCGACGGCACATTATCGCTGATCCGACAGGGCTGGCCGGAGGTGATGGTGCCGTTGTTCGCCGAGTGGTTGCCCCCCATACCCGGAGAAACCGAGGAGGACCGGCGCCGCCTGGCCTACGAAGACATCATGCGCCTCAACGGCAAGCAAACCATCTACCAAATGATCCAGCTGGCCGAGCGCATCCGCCAACGGGGCGGCACGCCCCGAGACCCGCTCTGGTACAAACACGAATACCTGCGCCGGCTCGAAACCCACATCGCCCACCGCAAAGAGGCTCTTCGCCAGGGCCAAACCCCGCCGGACACCTACCTGCTGTACGGCGCCCGCTCCTTCCTCGAACACCTGGTCCGCCGGGGATTCACGCTCTACCTGGCCAGCGGCACCGACGAACCCTTCGTTCGCGAGGAGGCGCAGCTCCTGGACATCCACCGCTATTTCGGTCCGCGCATCTATGGCGCCCGCGACGATTACCGTTCCTTCAGCAAACAACTGGTCATCGAGCGAATCCTCCAGGAAAACTGTATCACCGGAGCTCAACTGCTGGCCTTCGGCGACGGATACGTGGAAATCGAGAACACTAAGGCCGTGGGCGGACTGGCCGTGGCCGTTGCCAGCGACGAAGCCCACAACGGCTCGGGCCGATTCGACGCATGGAAACGGGAACGCCTGCTCGGTGTGGGAGCCGATGTGGTCATCCCTGATTACCGTGACGGCATTGTCCTGCTGCAATGCCTGCTGGGCGAAGCAGCGCCCCCTCAGGTCAGCACAAAACCGGCCGTGGCTGCTGCAGAATCTTCCACCCCTCACGGGGCACGTAACCGATAAAACACCGGGCCGGAATCAGCCCGAGGCCGCACCTCCCATTCCCGGGCAAAGGCCGAACCCGGCACCACAAACCACGCCGCCGGGTCGGTCACATCTGTGCTATTGGTCTCCAAAACCCAGCCGCGATGGGTGGCCGGCCATTCCAGGCGCAAGGTCCCGGAACCGGGCTGCCTGTGCATGAGCATCCTCGGCCGCTGGTCTTCACCCACCTCGGAGCGCGCTACCCGGAGCCGGCCCTGCGCAAGTTCCGCAGTGTCCCACCCTAAGCCCGGAGGCAATGGCGGCAGAACCACGGGCGCAAATGTGGCCTGAAGATTCGTGCCCTCCAACCATTGGTAGAAGTCTCCGGGCTGAAAAGCCCCCGGCTCGTCGCTCAGATTTGTCACCACCAACGCGGCGGTGCCGGACAAACCACCCTCCGCGCGCAGAACCGCCTGCGTGCGGGCCACCGGATCCAACCCGATCCACAACGTGCTCCCCGCAGACAACCCCAGCGACTGCCTCAAGGTCAAACGCCCCACGCCCGCCACCCCGGGCGCACAAATCGCACCCGACTCGAGTGTAACCCGACCCGGAATGATCCCGGTGCCGCCCAGGGTGGCACCCGAGTTCACCACCACCGGACCCGGCCCCAGCGTGCCGGTCACCCACAACGTGCCCCCCTGCACCGTGGTGACATTAGTGAAAGTGTGCGTCCCACCGAGCGTCAAAGTGCCGGTGCCGCTCTTGATCAGACCCAGCGGCGCCCCGTTGGTGGAGGCGCGAATCGGTCCGGTTACGCGGTGGTGACCTGGGCCGGTGAAGACCAGGTTGCGCGCACCCGTCAGGCTCCCGATGTATTGCACCGGCCCGGCCAACGCCAGAAGCCCTGCATCTGACTGCAAGACCACACGGTCACCGCCCACCTCCAAGTACATCGGCCCCGTCAAGAGGTTGGTGCCATCCAAGTTGCGGATGGCGGGCATCGCGTGATTGCGGCAATTCACGACCAGGGTGGCTGGCACGCTGATCCCTTCGTTTCCCCCAAGCAGTTCCAGAGTGGAACTGCCGCTGTTGTTGTTTCGCAACAGGATCCGACTCACCCCGCCGACGGCTTGCGGATGAGCCGCCCGTACACGCCCGTCGGCAGCACTGCTGCTGCCGCTGTCCAGAAACACCGTACCGGAAAGACTGTTACTGGCGGCCAAGACCAACAGTCCCGGGCCCACTTTGGCCAACCCGTTGGTCCCGGCCAAAGGCACGGCCAGCGTCACCTGATTCGTCACTACCAGCACCGGCGCCGCACTGCCCCCAGAGTCCAGGGTCAACACCGCTCCGTTCGTCCCCACCAACGTCCAGCCCTGGCTGCCACTCAGATCCCCGAACCGCAGCGTCCCGATCGTGCGGGAACTGTCCAACCACACCGTCCGTGACGCCGTAATGTTCAGAGTGCTGAAATCGGCCGTCTGGCCCGGGCCATGGGCCACCTGCTCGTTGGCCCATCGGGTCGGATCGCTCCACAAACCGTCCGCATCCACCGCCCACCGTCCGCTGCCATAAACCGCCTGAACGCGGACCAGCGCCACGGCATAATCGTTCATCCCGGCCGAATCGCTGACCCGCACCGTAACGTAGTTCGTCCCCGCATCCGCCACACCGGGCGTTCCGGTCAGCCGACCGTCCAGGCCCACCTGCACCCAGCTGGGGCCGGCGGCCTTCCGGAACCCGGTCAAACTGTCTCCCGCATCCGGATCCCAAGCCAAACCAGCCAACGAGGCTTGGAAAGGTTCACCGGCTGCCACCGTGCCCAGATCGATCACGCGGTGGCCGAACCGAGGCGGTTGATTCGTCAGGAGTCGTCCAATCTGATCAGGCGTCAACACGTAATCCGTGATCAGCACCTCGTCCAGGAAACCCGAGAAATGCGGGTCTGCCGGCCACTGACTTCGACCCAAAAAATTGTAGCGCGGTTGGAAAGCCGCCGGTGTGATCGAGGTGCTGTTGGAGGCTACACGCACCCCGTTCAGGTAGACCTGGCCGCTGGTGGTGCTCAATGTCACTGCCACATGCACCCACCGGTTCGTCGGCAGAGCGGAGGTGGTTTCCACCCTCTGTTCCGAATCCCCGTTGCGCAATCCGAACCTTAGCGTGCCAGCGGCGCTGCGTGGCGTTAAAAACATGTAGTGCGTGGTACTGTTGCCAAAATCAAAGATCCGTTGCCAGTTGCCACCGCCGCGCCAGTACACCCAGGCCGCAAAGGAGAATCCGTTGGCCCGGGCAATCCCCGGCGGCAACGTCACCCGCGTCTGGATCCCGTCAAACACCAGGGCGCGGCCCCGCACGCCGTTCGTGAAGACCGGACTGCCCGTGGTCACGCCATGATTGCCGTGCCCGGACTCGTCCTGCACGTGATCATCGAAGGAATACTGCCCGATGCCGCGCGTACCCGGGTCCGGTGCCATCTGTAAGTAGCCAATGCGCGAGGGTTGATCTCGATAGGCCACGCCCGCCTCGGTCAACGAGCCATCGTCCCATTTGACCCGCCGGACATCTTCCACCCAGTTGTACAACGCGTATCGTTCCACCCAGGGGGTTTCTTCCAGCATCTGGATCGTAGCCGCAATGCAGGCCCGTTGCTGGGCATAGGTAGGATCGGCGCAGGAGGTCCAATTGGCGCCATTGTTCCATTCGGTGATCCAGAGGGGCCGTTTCACCTGGTCATAAGTGGACTTGAGAAAGTTGTAGAATTGGTTGGCCGCTCCGGACGGGTCGGCCGGATTCCAGCACCAGTAATAGTGCACGGCCACAAAATCGACGCGCAACCCGGCCGCGTCGGCCTGTTGCAGAAATGGATACAACCAACTACTGCGCCCGCCGTCCGAGGGCGCTGGAGAACCTACCCGCAATCCGGTCGCCAACAGCTCCGGCCAGGCCGCCAGGGCATCGGCCACGCTCAGGTTGGCCTGATCCGGCCGGTCCGGTTCGTTGTAGCCAAGCAGGTGCACCGAGCCGCGGCTGCGCCAGTCCTGAGCCAAGCTCGGCCACCAGCGGTTCTGTTTGATGGGCACATACTCCACGTCTGAGGTCGAGTTCTGGTTGAGATTCCAATTGTATTTCCAGCCCACGTTCAGGCCGGCCTCGATGTCTCCAGCAATCCCCTTCTTCGAGGTCCAGCGCCACGGTACCACGTAGAGGAAACGGACGTTGCGACTCAAGGCGGCCGGCAAAACGCCCATTTCCACGTCCCCATCCGCCGCCACATAGTTCCGGCTGTAGCCCGTGCCATCCTCCCGCTCCGCCAACGTGACTGCATAGCCACGTTTCAGTCGAAACGATTCGATTCCGGCCAAGAACGGCCCGAGCGCAACGCCGGCAGGACGGACGTAGAAGGTGAACGAGGTGGAAATCCCAGTGAAATGCGGGCCCTGAAATACTTCCAACGGGCGAAAGGCTGCCCCGTGCGGCACCACCACGGCGCCGTCTCCATAGGCAACCACCCGGCAGTTGGTGTTCACCACAGCCGCCGCCCCCCCAACGCGGATCTGCGAAAGCATGCCGGGGCCTACCGCAGAAGGACGGAGCGAGGTGAACACCAGGTACGCATCCGGAGAGTCCAACCGGATCGTACACCCCACCAGGGGCTGGACCGCCTGTGTCAGTCGCAACTCACACCGGCCTGTCAGCACCACCGTTATGTTGGTCAGGCCCGGGTAAGTGTGCGTACCTCCCTCGAAGACCATGGTTTGGGCCAGCAGGCTCACAGCCCCCGTTGCGGCCCAGGCTCCCATCCACCGCAGGGGCCTTCTTGTCCGGCCCGTCCCTGGCGTCGTTGCAGCTGGCATCGCCTGCTACTTATTCCACGGATTGCCCGCGGCACAAGTCCCCCGTTCGGGGGAGGCAGCCCGGCCATTCCCCGGGCAGGGGTGGCCCGCCGGACTGGCTCGCTACTGACCGCCCAACCAGCGAAACAGCGCGCGCGATCGAAACGGACTTTCCGGCCCCAGCAATGCAGCCCGGCTTCGTTGCAGATCCATCTGGACCAGAATGCCCACACTATGCGCACCGTGACCACCCGATCGCAGCGCCCGCACGCCATACCCGTAAGCCAGGGCCACCTGCCACACGGCCGATCGATAGACGAGGCCCGCCCCCACGCCGTGATGCCACCGGCCCGACAACGGCACCCCGGGCAAATCGTCCACCCAACCACTGGCCGCCAGCACCGTCCATGACCAACGCCCCAGGGAATCCAAGGGCGCCAAGACCGAAGCGTTGGCCAGGACAAATCCCTCGGCGCTCAGTTCTTGGTAAAAGTAACCCGGCAGAGCGAGTGCAAATTCGGCCGCCAAGGGAAGAACCGCCCCCAGCCGATACGCATTGAGTCGGTCTGCCTCCGCGCTCCAGCCTGCTGTCATTCCCGCGGAATACTGTACGCCGCTCGAACGCGTATGCGCCAGAGCCGCGCGAGCCCACCAGCGATGGGCCAGTGATTCCATCGCGCGATCGCCCCCAAAGCCGTATCGGGCGGTCTCACTGCGGCCCTCGCACTCGTACCAAATGGAAAGCTCCAGGGCCGACTCCGGAAACAGCAACGGTTCCCGGCCCCCCCATCGCAGTCCGGCCCGTAAGCGCCAGTAGAAATGGTCCGGGGGCAACACAAACTCCGGAGCCGTCTCATCGCTCTCGTCGTAGTCCACATAGTGGCCCGACAGTCGCAACACCGCACGCAAAGGCACTCGATCCCCGGGGTTCAGCAGATGATAGGCACTGACAGAAACCGCACCCCCGTGGCCCTGAAACGACTCGGCCTCGATGTACCGGCCCCGCCGGATCTCGTTGTAACTTTCGGCAAAGCCGCCCCCGGCCAGCCCCAGTGCCAGGTCCGTCCGGGGCCCCAGCGCCTCATGCCAGGCCATCTCCCCGTCCAGATACACCGGCGCCACCGCAAGACGCAGCGCGGCATTCGAGACCGGAAACCCCGGCTGGTTGCGGTAGTAAAACGCATAGCCGGAAAACGGGGCATGCCCTTGAAACGCCTGATTGTATCCAAACTGAAGCAACTCCCGCCGCTCCGGATCCACCTGGGCCCCGGCCGGCGCGATCCCAAGGCACCCCAACCCCGCGGCCACCAGCGTTGCCCACCACGAGAAACCCCAGCGCTGCACCCCCACGAGTCTTCGGGACGCAGCCTTCGTCTCTGCCGCGAGAATCCTCACTCGTCTTCCTCCCGGACAAGGTCATTTACGGACGCAATCTTCGCCCCCGTTTTGAACCACCCCCAACGATCACGCGCATGCCTTCGTGAAATGCACCGTCAAAACTGATGCAGGAAACGGAGGTCGTTCTCGTAAAACAGCCGAATGTCGGTAATGCCGTACCGCAGCATGGCAATCCGTTCGATGCCAAATCCGAACGCCCACCCGGTCCAAACCTCGGGGTCGTATCCCACCGTCTCGAACACCACCGGGTTCACCATCCCGCAGCCGGCAATCTCGAGCCATTCCCGGCCCATCTTGCGCGTCAGCGGATTGCTGAAATCGATCTCGTAGCTCGGTTCCGTGTAGCTAAAGTAATGCGGTCGGAACCGAATGCGCACGTCCGGCCCCATCAGCTCGCGAAACACAAACTCCACCGTACCTTTCAGGTCGCCCACCGTCACCCCTTGGTCTACATAGAGCCCCTCAATCTGGTGAAAGGTCGGATTGTGCGTGGCATCGGCGTTGTCCCGGCGATAAACGCGGCCCGGGACAATGATCCGGACCGGCGGCGGCTGACTTTCCATGACCCGGATTTGTACACTGGAGGTGTGGGTCCGCAAGAGTAGCCGACCGCCGGGCCCGGCGGGGTCGGGCAGATAAAACGTGTCCTGCGTGTCGCGCGCGGGATGATCCGCCGGCGTGTTCAGAGCGTCAAAACAATGGTACTCGTCCTCGATCTCCGGACCGTCCGCCACCGCAAAGCCCAGGCGCCGGAAACTGCGCACAATGTCTTCCACCACCTGCGTCAGCGGATGCAGCCGACCCACCGGACGCCGCCGCCCCGGCAACGTGAAATCGAACGGCACCTTGGGCCGCCCCGTCTCCAACTCCAACTGCCGTCGCCGCTCCTGCAAGGCCTGTTCCAGCTCCTGTTTGGCCGCATTGACGGCCCGGCCGGCTGCCGGTCGTTCTTCCTTGGGCAAGCTGCCCAACTGCTTCATGAGGGCGGTGAATCGCCCATGCGTCCCCAGCCAGGCCGCCTTGGCCTGTTCCAGCGCCGCCAGGTCCGCCGCCGCCGCAAAAGCCGCCAGGGCCTGCTGTTTCAAAGGCTCTAGTTCATCCAACCATGCCATGACAAAGGGCATTTAAATGCAAAGCCAGCCGCGGGGACAGCCGAAAACGCCGCACCCTCGCGGCGCACCGGAGCGCAGAGCCGGTCCTGCAAAGCGGGAAAATGCCACTTGTTCCGAGCGCGCAAATCTGCCAGAAATTCCATCAGGAACGCTGGGGTAGAGCTGGCAGTCCGAGCACGCCGGCCCAACGGCACCGGCCCCGACGGCGAGGAGCCTGGCGTCGGCCGAAGGTCCGGCAGCGCGGTGGCCGAGCTCGCACGCAGCGGCGGCTGGCGGAAGCGGCGACCGTCACGAGCCCTGCGCACAACAGCCAGTGTATGAAGCAGGCGGTGAGCGGCAGACAGCGGCAACCGGGTGACGCCGGCGCCGGTTCGGGTTTCGGAGATCTCCCAACAGCGGCGGCCATTGCCCCCGGCTCCTTGCTGGACAACGGTCTGGCCGTCTTGGATCCCACCGGTCGAATCCTGCGCGCCAACGACAGTCTGGCCCTGTGGCTGGGCGTACCGGCCCAGGAACTCCCAGGTTGTGCCCTGCCTGGCTTGCTCGGCCGACGCCACCAAGCTTGGGAAGTCGCCTTGCTCGATTTCCTCCGCACCGCGTCCGACTTCGATCGCCTCGAGCTCTTTGCCGAGGACCCACACGGGCCGCAACGCCTCATCTTGGATGTCTGCCGGCACGGCCAGGATTGGTTCGTGCGCTTGGAATCCGCTCTGCCCCCGGCCCGCGACTGGGAAAGCCTCTTCCCGCCGGAACGCTGGGGACGCGTGGCCGCACACCAGGCCTACCAACGCCTCCTGCGCGCCGAAGCCCAACTGGAAAACCTCAACCTCCGCTGGCCCGGCATCCTTTTCAGTCAACGGCCCGACTTCAGCTTCAGCTACATCAGCCCCCGCGTGGAAGAACTGACCGGCGTGCCCGCCCGTGAGTGGAGACGCAGCTCCGACTACTTCTGGCGCGTGGTCCATGAAGCTGACGTGGAAATGCTCCTCAACCGCCTGCGCCGCTCCGACTGGCCCGAACAGGGCGGAGTCATCACCTATCGCATCCGCCACCTCCACACCGGTCGCGTCAGTTACCTCTGGGAATATCGGCAGCCGCTGCGCACCCCAGGCGGTTTGCTGCTCGGTTACGAGGGATTGTGGCTGGACATTACTCGCCAAACCGTGGCCGAACGCCGACTCCTGACCATGTCATGGAAAGAAACGCTTGGCACGCTCACCCTCGGCCTGGCCCATGACTTCTGCAACATCATGACCGGCATCATCTCTCTGAGCGAAACCTACCAGGCCGAGCTGGAAACCAACAGCCGGCTCCGCGAGGGACTGGAACTGATCCGTGCCACCGCCATGGAAGCCAGTCAACTGGCCCACCGATTCCGCCAGTTGCACCAGGGCACACCGGGCGAGAAAAACTTCCACGACCTCAACGAAATCGTCCGGTCCATGGCGGAAGTCTTGCGCAAGGTTCTGCCGCGACGAGTGAAAGTGGCTGTCGAGTTGGCCCCGGGCCAGTGTCCCGTCTATCTCGACGCCGTCGAACTGCGACAGGTGCTGGTCAACCTCGCCTTGAACGCGGCCGAGGCCATGCCCCACGGGGGCCAACTCACCTTCCGCACCTCCATTCACCACGAGCAACCGCCGGTGACGCCCCTGCAGGGTCAGATGCCCCGATTACCGCTGATCGGCCTGGCAGTGCAGGATACCGGCACCGGGATCCCCACGCGGCTGCTCCATGCCATCTTCGACCCGTTCTTCACCACCAAGCCGCTCGGCAAAGGGTCCGGCCTTGGCCTCTACAACACCCGCCTGTTCGCGGAACGTCACGGTGCCGCCATCTCCGTGGAAACCGCCGAAAACCAGGGCACCACCTTCCACCTCTGGTTTCCTCAGGCCGAGTTGGATGCCCAACCCAAGCTCAACGGGGCTGGAGCGGGCACGCCGCGGCCGGTCCGGCACACCCTGCTGGCGCTGGGACCACCGGGCCCGGCCCTCGACCAGTTGGTCAGTCGCCTGCGCGAAACAGGGCTCTACGTCGCCCCCGCCCACTCCGAATCCGAAGCCCTGGAATTGCTCCACTCGCCCTACTTCCAGTTCACCGGCTTGATCATCCTTTGCACCGAAGGCACAGGCCCACACGGCCGGCTGCTGGATCGCATCCGAGCCGAAAACCTGCCGCTCAAAACCTTCTTTGTTACCGCCTGTAACCAGGACGAATTGGACACCTCCCTGCTGGAACGCGTCGATCTCGTACTGCCCGCCGACCTGCCCTCTGCCGAGTGGCAGAACCGGCTCCGCACTGTGCTCGAAGCCCCGTAACCCCATGAACCCAGTCCCTGAGACCAAACTCGAATCCGAAACCTCCCCACCCCCCATCCTCGTCGTGGACGACGAGGAAATCGTCCTGGCCGCCCTCCGCGAAACCCTGCGCCGAACCCCGTACGAGGTCGTCACCGAAGTCGACCCCTTGGCCGCCGTCGAACTGCTCAAACAACAAGAGTTCTCGGTGATCATCACTGACCAGAGTATGCCCGGCCTGTCCGGCCTCGAACTGCTGGCCCGCGCCCGGCAACTCCAACCCTTCGCCACCCGCATCCTTATTACCGCTGTGCTGAGTCTCGACACGGTCATCGAGGCCATCAACAAAGGCGAAATCTATCGCTTCATCGTCAAACCCTGGTTGCGCGAGGAATTCCTGGCCACCGTCAAAAACGCCGTCCAGCGTTACGAGCTCATCTGCCAAAACGCCCACCTCCAGGCCGCCACCCAGGCCATGAACGAACAACTGGTGGAGCTGAACCGGTCCCTCGAACAACAGGTCAAACTCGTCGCCCAGCAAAATGAACAACTGGCCCAGATGAACGCCGCCCTGGAACGCAACCTCATGCGCTCCCTGGAGCTGTGCGTTCACACCATGCAGACCTTTTACCCTTCCCTCGGTAGCCAGGCCCGACGCGTAGCCACTCTTTGCAAAGCCATGGCCCAAGCGGCCCAACTCTCCCCCCAGGACCGCCGTGTCCTTGAAAGCAGCGCCCTGCTCCATGACATCGGCCTGGTCGGCGTTCCCCGTCAGATTATCCGACGCTGGCAAGACGACCCCCACTCCCTCAACCCAGCCGAAAAAGCCCTGATTGAACAGCACCCCATCCTCGGACAGGAATTGGCCGCCTTCACCAGCGATCTGGACCAGGTCGGCCAGATCATTCGCGCCCACCACGAACGCTATGACGGCGGCGGCTACCCCGACCAACTGGTCGGCGAAAACATCCCTTGGCTGGCCCGGCTTTTGGCCGTGGCCGTCGCCTACGCCTCCAGCCCACTGCCCCCCACCGACGCCGCCGAGCGCATCAAACAAGAAGCCGGCACCGCCTTCGACCCCGAAGCCGTCCGCATCTTTCTCCAAGCCCTCCAAACCGTCGAACTGCCCCGCAAAGAACGCGAGGTCACCCTGGCCGAATTGCGCCCCGGCATGGTCCTGGCCCGCGGCGTCTACACGGCCAACGGCCTGCTCCTCATCCCCGAAGGCCAGCGCCTCAACGCCACCTTCATCGAAAAGCTCCTAAACCATCACCGGATCCAGCCGATAACCCAATCGCTGGTGGTCTATTGCTGAACCAGACCCCCAGCGCACGGGGCTGCACCACATGTTGCACCGGTCTGATGCATTTCCAGGGCCGGTCCCCGAAGCGGTCTGCCGCTGGTGGCAGGCCGCCTTCGAGGCCGCTGAACATGCCCAGGTGGTTTGCCACGGCGACGGTCGGGTCCTCCAGTTCAACCGCCGCGCCGCCCAGCATTTCCACTGGCACGGCCCCCACGACCCCTCCGTCGCCACCCTCCCCATCTGGCATTGCGTGGCACCCCCCGCCGACCAAAAACTCCGGCTCCTGCTGCAACGTCGCCCCGCCCGGGCCGATCTGCTGCACTCCGTCATCACCCTGAGGGACGGCACCCCCCATTTGCCAGTCGACCTGGAACTAGTCCCGCTCGGAGACCAGCAGTTCCTCCTCATCTTCAAGGACGTCAGCCGGAGACTCCGTCTCGAGTCCCACATCCAGCGCCTTATCACCGCCATCGACGCCACCCCCGACGTCTTCTTCCTGGCCGACGCCGACTTGCGCATCACCTTCGTCAACCCCGCCTTCCAATCCACCACCGGCTACAACATCGAAGAGGTCCTGGGCCGACCCGATGCCTTCCTGCGCGCCCCGTTCGAGCAGGAAAAGGTCCAGGCCTATCTCGACGCCGTCACCCAGGGCCAGGAATGGATCGGCGAACTGGTCAACCTCCGCCGCGACGGCTCCGCCTACCACGTCGAGGCCACCATCTCGCCCATCTCCGACATGGCCGGCCGCTTCATGGGTTACGTGGCCTGTGAACGCGACATCACCGTCCGCATCCAGCTCCAGGAACAACTCCGCATCCAACGTGATTTCATCCACAGCATTCTCCAATCCCTCGACGGAGCCATCTACAGCCTCGACCGCGAATTCCGCCTCACCCACGTCAACGACGGATGGCGGCACCTGCCCCCCGAGCACGCCGGCCTCCGCATCGAAGCCCCCCCAACCCTCGGACACAACCTCCTGGAGTACGTCCCCGAACCCTCCCGACGCGCCGAACTCGAGGGCATCTTCCGCGAAGTCCTCCAAACCGGCCAACCCGTCGACAACCGCTACCAAACCCCCGACGGCCGCCACTGGCTGCTCAAGGTCTCCCCCTGGATCGACGGCTCCGAAATCCGCGGCCTTATCTGCAACATCACCGACCAAACCCATTACCACGAACTACAACAACAACTCTTCCACGCCCAAAAAATGGAAATCATCGGCACGCTGGCCGCCGGCGTCGCCCACGACTTCAACAATCTCCTCCAGGCCATCCGCGGCAACTGCGGACTGCTGCTCCGCGAAACCGGCACGGACAGCCGTCTGCGACGCGAAATCGAACAGATCGACATGGCCGCCGCCCGCGCCGCCGACATCACCCAGCAATTGCTCTCCTTCAGCCGCGAAACCCCAGACAACTGCGCCGTCCTCGACCTCAACCAATTGGTCCAAGAAGCCCTCGTGCTCACCCGGCGCACCCTCCGCGGCAACGTCACCCTGGAAACCCGCACCGCCCCCGAACCCCTGCCGGTCCGCATTGATTCCACCCGCGCCAGCCAAGCCATCCTCAACCTCTGCGTCAATGCCCAGGACGCCATGCCCAACGGCGGCTCCATCACCGTGGAAACCGCAGCCGTCCAGCTCAGCCCCGACCAAGCCCGACGCCACAACCTCGCCCCCCACAGCCCCTTCGCCCGCTGCACCGTCCGTGACACCGGCACCGGCATCCCCCCGGACCTGTTGCCCCGCATCTTCGAACCCTTCTTCACTACCAAGGCCCGCGGCAAAGGCACCGGCCTGGGCTTACCCATCGTTCAACGCATCACCGAAGAAGCCGGCGGCTTCATCGAAGTCGAAAGCACCCTCGGCCAAGGCAGCGCCTTCCACCTTTATCTGCCCCTCTGCTCGGAAGCCCCCACGCCTCTGCCTGAACGGTCGGCGCCCTCCCTGGTTCAAGGGCGCGGACGCGTCTTGGTCGTCGACGACCTCGATCTGCTACGCGATTTCACTCGCAGCTTCCTGGAAGCGGCCGGACTCGACGTGCTGGTGGCCGAAAGTGGTCCGGAAGCACTGCGCATCCTGGAAACCGCCAATCCCCCCGTCGACCTGCTGTTCACCGATTACAGCATGCCCGGCATGAACGGCCTCGAACTCATCGAAGCCGTCGCCCAACGCTGGCCACACATCCGACTGGTGCTCGCCTCGGGCTACCTCGACGGCCCGTTGCGCGCCCGACTGGCTCAGCTCAACGTCAGCGTCCTGGCCAAACCCTACGACATGCGCGACGCCTCCGAACTCATCACCCGCAAATTGGCCGAGCCCACACCCGAGTAACAGCGCCCTCCCCAACTACACCCGCTCCCGCCCGCCTCTTCTGCCTCGGCCGTGGGCCATCCCCCTGCGCCCAACCAGTGCCCTTCACGAGACCTCGAAAGCCGCAGCCTCGAAGGGTACAGACGCTGCCCTTACGCTTAAGCCCCGCAGGCACCGGCCAACGCCACCAACCCGGCACCCCGCCAAGCACACGCCTACAAACCCGGACATTCGCATAACCCCGTTTTCCGGCGCGTTTCACTTTTTGAACCCCCCTCAACATTCCCGCGATTTTGCCGGTGTGAGCCGCGGCAACGTTGAGGGATGATGCGTTTTGGTTGGGCTTCCTGTGTCGTGGGCGCTCAAAAAACGAAATGCGCCGCCGTTTTCTCCGGGCTTTTTTTGGCACTCGCCTTCAGCCTCCTTCCGCATTATCCTGGCCCTGTCAAATCCAACCTGGCGCATGCCTATGAACCCGAACCTTCCATCTCCTCCTTCCGTAGGAGCCGGGCCCACACCGCAGGAAAGCATGGCGCTGGCCGTGGCCGCCCTCATCCTGGGATGCCTCGCACTCGGCAGCAGCTTCCTCTTGGTAGGAGCCCTGTTCGGATTGGCCGGCCTGATCGTGGGAATCCTGCACCTGGCGCGGCGACGTTCCTTCCGAGGCATGGCCCTGGCCGGTACAATCCTCTCGGGGCTGGGAATCCTGTGTAGTGCCGCCCTGGCCGTGATCTATCTTGAACTTTTTCGATCGATCGCGGTCTCTGAAGATTCCCGAA
>Ga0209017_10001551_pt1 | contig 17160 bp, 13 predicted proteins | sample YNPBryunderm2012_FD_185812 | JGI IMG/M metagenome (GOLD analysis project Ga0209017, IMG submission 185812) | Anoxygenic and chlorotrophic microbial mat microbial communities from Yellowstone National Park, USA - YNP Bryant MS undermat 2012... ... | reverse complement strand
AAGGTGATTGCCGTGGGACTAATGCCCGGCTTGGCCTATTCGCCGTACAAACCCGGCCAAACCACCTTGGACGAAGTCTGGCCGGAAGGCCCGCGGATGATCTTCGCCCAGCCGCTTCGACTGGGCCTCCGGAACCCCCGAACCGTCCAGCTTTCCCATCCGGTGGTGGAAGGGAGTCTGCTGAGCGGCCCGGCCGGCTCGGCCATCGTGCTGATCAACCACACCTACCAGCCGATCCCAACACTGCGGATCGAACTGGCCTCCGCGCCCCCCTTCCAAAAGGCCACAAGCACCGAAGGCGTGCCGGTCCGAGTGGACCGACCGGACAACACCAAAGCCATCCTGGAACTCCCCCTGGAATGGACGGATATCGTCCTGCTGCAACCGTGAACATTTGATTGTTGCCGATGACCGGATCGCAGGAAATGCATATATATTCTCCTCTGGCAGCCGCCGGCTTCTGAAACGTTTTGGCCAGAGGGTGGAGGTGCTTGCCCTTCCCCCGCCAACTTCGCAGAGGCGTTTGGCATGTATCTGCTCGATTTTGGTGCAGGTGCTTGCTCCTTCCCCGGCCCACTTCGCTTCCCCCTCCGCTCGATTTTTGCATTGTGGGGCACCCGCCCATGGGCGAATACCCAACCTCTTGGGAAAACTCGGGGTTAGGAAAACGGGACCCCAAAGGAGAGGATGGGTTATAACTTTCGATAAAGCAAACAGTTACGGAAATTGGCAAAAGTCGATCTCAGAGGCTGTCCCGAAAAATCCGTTTTACCTTATCCGAGCGGTTACAGCCTGGAGCTAGAAGTTATCGGAAAACCCCCTGTTTTGTAGGGGTGTAGCTGGATGGGAAACCTCGGTTGGCTGCCAACACCTAGATTTGGTAATTTTGGCACCGCCTCTCAGATGATGGACCGGGGGCAGCCCGAGGCGTAAATCCTGCCCTGTGGCGGTGGGGGACTCCCTCTGGAGATCAAAATCACCCAGGCCTCTGTCTGGACCAGGTTGAACGGCTGGCTGTGCTCCCCCGCTGGGGGAGATCGGAGTTTTAAATTCCCGAAGGCAGCGATTTCGGCGTTTTGAATTCCCGTACGTGCTGGCGGGGGCTACCCCCCATGGCCTGTCCAAGATTTCCGGTGCCCTGTCGAGAGGGCAGCGGCCAATGTGTCTCCATATACAAGATATTGTGGCCTATAGGTTAAAAATACCTACATATAGTAGTTCCAATGGGAAGATTACGGGTTCCTACGCAATAATGGAGATACTGACGGGGGTTGTCTTGGCCGAGAACAACCAAATTCCCTGGAGGAAACTTCGAACCGGCCAGCGGATTCTTTTGTGGAAGATGCTTTTCCCAATATTTTGCCCTCCAGTGGTATGGCATCCTCCGGCCACCCAAGATAAGATAAAAGGAACTCGACTTCCCCTGGACCCTCCCAACAAACCGAAACAGCTCCTGGTACCTGCGCCCGAGAGGTTTGGGGGAAGCGAACAGACAAGCTGCCTGCGAAGACCAATTCCGCGGCTGTCCCGAAATGGACAGCCGGCAGGCCGAACCTTTCCAAACCCTTCCGGTTTAGCAAAATGCCCGTGTTGGGGGGAGGGAGCGGAGAGGGGAGCGCCGGTGAGTGGTAAATCCGGTTCATTTGACTGTATCCACCGGAAGTAATTCCTACAATCGGTGGGGTTCGGGCCAATTTTTATCCCCTACAAGTTGAGGGGGCGGGCCGGGCGGGATACAGTCTAATGCAAAAGGAATTTCCGGCCTAATTCAAAAGGAATTTCGGCCCAGCCCTTCGACGGACCACCGAAAAAACCGAAAAAATTGGTAACATGTTAGCCGAAGGAAGGGCAGGAATGGATCCCTGCTGCCGGAAGCAACTGTCCGGGCGTGTTCCTGCGAAAGCAGCATCCCAGAGAACATCGCTTTGGATTTTCTGGACTGCCGTTTATGCGGCAATGACAGGCTGGGTTTAGCCAGCCGGGGGAAAGGCGATGGGCTTCCTTCGGCGAAATGGTCTTCCTTCGGCGAACATGTTCCAGGATTGGTTTCGGCAGGGAAGGTGGTAGCTACTCCATGAAGGAGGATGTTGATGTCCACAACCCTTGTGCATGAGGGTACCCGCACCTTGACCTGGGGCGGGCATCCTTCCGGCCGATGCTCTGAAGAACTCCTGGCCGCCTACAATCAGTTGGTTGCCGAACCCCGACTCAGTTGGACCACCCACCATCGGCTGATCCGGCTGCTGGGCAAAGGCGGGCAGGGGATGGTGTATTTAAGCGAACGCCGCGGCACCGACGATTTTACCTTGCCGGTGGCCTTAAAAATTTTCTCTCCCGAGCGGTTTGCCCACGATCGAGCCTACGACGAAGCCATGGCGGAAATGGCTCGTGTGGCGGCCCGGGTGGCCCGCATCCAACAGGATAATCTCCTGGACGTCCATAATTGGATCGATCGCCATCGCATCCGGATCATGGAGATGGAATGGGTCGATGGATACGACCTGTCCCGATTGCTCACTAACCGGATGATGGATTACCTGTACGATCACGTCAGTACCCGGCGGTGGAATTATATCAATGAGGTGATTGTTACCCGGGGGCCGGTCCAACCCCGCTTGAAGCCGGGCGTGGCCATGGCGATTGTGCGGGATTGTCTGGCTGCGTTGGCGGCCCTGCACCGGGAAGGCATTGTGCATGGGGATTTGAAGCCGTCGAACATCATGCTGAAGCGGACCGGCACGGCCAAGATCATCGACATTGGGGCGGCGTTTGAGTTGGATCGTCCGCCGGCCCACCGAACCTGCACCCCTACGTATGCGGCCCCGGAGGTCTTGGAACAGCATGTCTGGAGTCCGCAGTCGGACCTGGCCAGTCTGGGCTATGTGCTCATTGAGATGCTTTCCGGGGTACCGCCGTTTGCCGGCCGGACCAGTGTGAGCGAGCTGTTGGAAGCCAAGCGATTCCTGGCCCAGCGGCTCCATCAGATTCTGCCGGCCGAGGTTACCTGCAACGATCTGCTGATGAACTTCATCCGGAGCATGATTGCCCCGGATCCAAGCCGACGGTTCCCCAGTGCGGAAGCCGCCGATCTGTTTAAAGAAGGGGCCGCCAGTTTCCATCGCCAACTCGTCAAAGGCGATCTGGCCAGCGAATACCACAACGAGATTCGCATCTGGCTGGAAGAGCTGGAGCAGTTTGATCCGAAGGGGCAAACGGCGTAGGAGCGATTTCGGGGCGGACACGGCAAGATGCCAGAGCAGTTCCTGCCAGCCTTCTGCCGGGGTGGAGGAGCAGCTTCGGTCCAACCAGCCAAGGACTCCCTCCCCCATACCAGCCGGCAGCAGCCTGTGGTACACTACATCGTATCGGCTTTGCCCGGTGGAGCGATCCGGTTGGGGGATCCTGTCGGCCAGGACCATTTTCGTTTGACTGTATCTCCCCCGGCCGGCCCCCACCAGTGGGAGGAGCTAAGAATCGGATCGATTACCACAGATTGGGGTCGTCGTTCCGGGGGATACAGTCACGTTAGCCGAATGGAGGTGCCTGCTTGGCAGGCCGCCCAAGCGGCCATCCTAGACAGCCACCTCCCAGAGGCCGGACCTTCAAAGCAGGTCCATCCAAGGGGGTTTTCCTTCGGCTAAAATGTTACGTTGGCCCTTTGCGGCCGAAGGGGGGATTTTTATCCCTGATGGGTTGAGTGGCTAGAAGGTTTCAGTGGATCAGGAAGGTGTGGTAAAGAAAGTATGTGAGGTGCCAGCGATGTATGCCATTATCGAAGATAGTGGCCAACAGTTTAAGGTTCAAGAGGGCCAAGAGCTTCAGATTGATTATCGGGATGTACCGGCCGGAGAGGAAATTCGGTTTGAACGAGTTTTGGCCTATCGGGATGCGGAGGGGCTTCGGGTAGGCCAGCCTTATCTGACCGCAGTTTGTGTGCGGGCGGAGATGCTCGGTCCGGTCATTGGGCCGAAGATCGTCATCCGCAAATTCAAACGCCGCAAAAACTATCGGCGAAAAATCGGCCACCGCCAACTCTACAGCCGGGTCCGGATTACCAAAATCGAACTGGCCGGTACATCGGCATAAAGGTTCCTACCGGGGCGCTTGGAAATCCCACCAAGCCATCGGACGGAGGAGCCCAGGCAGGCCAGCGTAGTCTGGTCCGTCTCCGTCCAGGGTGTAGCACCTTAGTTCGACTTTTGCCATTTGCCGTAACTTTTTGGTTTATCGAAACAGCCATCCCTTCTTTTGGGATCCGTTTGTCTAACTCCAAGATTGACTAGCAGTTAGGGCATTCGCCCATCGGTGGTGCCCCAAAAGGGCAAAAGCCGCGCTGAGGCTAGAAACGTTGCCCCGATTCCGTTCTGTGCAGTGCAGTACATGCCCGATACCGAAACAACCGCAAAAGAACCGGTTCCGCTTTTGCAGGCCACAGCCTCAAAAAGCCGGTCCTGAGCCTCATCCGCTCCGAGTGCGTACCGGCCGGGCCGATTCGGGCGTGTAGCGCCTGGTTCAGCGGAGCCGCTACCCAACTGCTTCCGGGAGCGAAGGACTTGTCATGCCGGGCCACGTTGGGAAAAAATCCGTTGGCTCAAACCGCTCTTCCCGCCCAAGAGGCTCCAGAGGCCCCATGGCTTCTGCTGCCGGCCTGCCCGAACCCGATTTAAAACAGGCCGAAACCTTGCTCATGCAGATGTTGGCCCTTCCCGGCCGGAGTGGCCAGGAACGGCGGGTGTTGGAGTTTATCGCCCAGAAACTTCGGGCGGCCGGTGTGCCGGAGTCGGCCATTGTGTGGGATCCGGTGCATCAGCGCAGTCCGTGGGGCGGGCAGGTGGGCAACTTGGTGGTTCGGTTGCCGGGCACGCTCCGGGCAGCACGGCGCCTGCTGATGGCCCATGTGGATACCGTGCCTTTATGTGTGGGTGCCCGGCCGGTTCGGCGGGGGGAGAGGATTGTGCCGGCCGAGGCCACCACCGCTCTGGGGGCCGACAATCGGGCCGGGGCCGCGGTGATCCTTTCGGCCGCTCTGGAAGTGCTCCGGCAGCGGCTGCCGCATCCGCCCCTGGTGTTTCTCTGGACGGTGCAGGAAGAGGTGGGGCTCCTGGGCGCCCGGTTTGCCAAGCTCGGGCTGTTGGGCAAACCGAAATTGGCCTTCAACTTCGACGGCGGACCGAGCCACAAAGTAACCATCGGCGCCACAGGCGGCCAGCGCATGCGAATCCGGATTCTTGGCCGGGCCGCTCATGCCGGCGTGGCCCCCCAGGAGGGCGTCAGTGCGATTGCGGTGGCCGGGTTGGCGATTGCATGGCTTCAGCACCAGGGCTGGCACGGTCTGGTGGAAAAACCGGAAGGCCGAGGCACCGCCAATATCGGCCTGATCTACGGCGGCGAAGCCACTAACGTGGTTACCCCTGAAGTCCATTTGCAGGCAGAAGCCCGAAGCCATGATCCAACGTTCCGGAGGAAAATTGTCCAGGTATTCCAGGAAGCGTTCCAGCAGGCCGCCGCCCAGGTCCGGAACATCCACGGCCAACAGGCCCAGATCCTCTGGGAGGAACAAACCGATTACGAAGCATTTCGGCTGGCGGAGGACGAACCTTGTGTGCTTGCCGCCGAAGCCGCAGTGCGCTCCGTCGGCGCTCTACCGGAGCGTGCCGTCTCCCAAGGGGGTCTGGACGCCAACTGGCTGACCCATCGGGGCATCCCCACGGTAACGCTCGGCTGCGGGCAGGTCAATCCGCATACTTGCCAAGAATATCTGGTTCTGCCAGAATTTTGGCAGGCTTGCCGAGTGGCTCTCCGCCTGGCCACCGGTACGGAATCGACAGGCCCCTGCCCGGCAAGCGCATAATCCTGCCCGATGTTCTCGCTTGGGACCTCCACCAGGATCTCCCAAAAGGCTCTCTGTTTCCGTGGGAGTGTACCTAGAGCGTGTCTTGGTGTGCAGAAGGAGTTCTGACGATGAAGCAGCGTGCGTGGTTATGGGCGGTAGGGTGTTTTCGTGGAGCGGTCCGGTGGCTGGCAGCGGCAGTGGGAGTCTGCCGGGAAGGAGCGGTTGTTTGGGTTGGAGTGGCAGGGGGAGTGTGGTTGGCAGCGGCAGCGGGGATGCCGGCGGGCGGGGGAATCGTTTTCGGCGCCGAGCCGGACGGCTTGATTGCCTCTCCGGAGCCGGATTGGCCGCAGTGGCGTGGTCCCCGGCGAGATGGCATCTGGGACGAAAAAGGCCTGCTGCCATCCTGGCCGGAAGGTGGGCCTAAATTGGTCTGGAAGGTCGGCGGTTTGGGGCGGGGGTGGTCCAGCCCGATTGTGGTCGGGAAGACCCTGTACATTACTGGCGACCTGGACGACGATCTAGTGATTTTTGCGCTGGACGTTCGGGATGGTTCGGTCCGATGGAAGGCGAAAAACGGTCAAGCGTGGAAGGGATCGTATCCGGGGTGCCGGGCGGCATGCACCTATTCGGAAGGCCGGCTGTACCATCTGAACGCCCACGGTCGATTGGCCTGCTTGGAGGCACAGACGGGGCGGGAACTCTGGGCTGTGGACATCCTCCAGCGATTCCAAGCCCAAAATATCACCTGGGCACTGAGCGAATGTGTACTGGTTGAAGGCGATCGGGTCTGGGTCACCCCGGGCGGGCCGAAGGCCCTGATGGCTGCCTTGGACAAAAGAACCGGCACGACCCTGCTGACCACGCCGCCGCTGGACAACGAGCCGACCTCCTATTGTTCGCCCATTTTGTTTCGTTATGGGGGCCGTCGGCTGATTGCCCAATGTTCGGCTTCGCATGGATTTGGCATCGATGCGGATACGGGGAAACTTTTGTGGACGGTGCCGCTTCGGAACCCTTACTTAACAAATGTTTCTACTCCCATTTTTGCCCAGGGCGCCGTCTATTATGTCACCCCTTATGCGGAGTTGGGGCGGTTGTATCGGCTGGTGCCGACGAACGACGGTGTGCGGGCCGAGCACGTCTGGACCCACCCGCTGGATTCGGTTACTGGCAGCGGTGTCTGGGTGGAAGGGGTGCTCTATTCGGCCGGATACCGAAAGTCCAAATGGTGGTTTGCCGTGGATTGGCAGACCGGCAAGACGTCGGCTGAACTCCGAGAGTTCACCACCGGAGCCCCAGTGTATGCAGATGGACGAATATATATCCTGGACGAACAGGGGCAGGTGGGGCTTGTCAAGCCGGGCCGAGATCGCATGGAAATTGTCGGCCGATTCCGCCTGGTGCCTGAAAAGGTCCGGGATGCCTGGGCGCATCCGGTCCTTTGCCACGGCCGACTGTATCTCCGGTATCATGAACATTTATGGTGCTATGACGTCAAACAGCCGGCCCAGTGAAATGCTCGGAACCCTTCGGCCGAACGGAATCCTCCTGCTGTTCGGATGAGTCTAGCCGAATGAAGGGGTGTGCGTGGCAGGCCCGCTAAAGCAGGGGTCTAAGGGAGATTCCTCCCAGAGGCTGTCCCGAAATGGGCACTCCGGCGGGTCCCGACTTATTTTCAAACCCTTTCCGTTTCCCAAAATGCCCGTTTATTAGGGTTTTGGGCAGGAGGGGGGGCTGCCGGTGGTCCATCTGCCTAGAAACAGATTTTCGGGACAGCCTCCTAGGGGCTTTTCCTTCGGCTCATTGGAGTGTATCCGCCCGGCCAGGCCCCTCAACTGGTAGGGGGTAAAAATTGGCCCGAACCCCACGGAGTGTGGTAAGTACTTCCGGTGGATACCGTTCCACTAAAATGTTACGTATTGGAGTGGGGCTGGTGGGCGGGCGGAGGGTGATCTTGTTCGGCCAGAATGTGGGCCACTAAACTGCCGTCCAATTCTGCCAGGGGAAGCTGGGGCGGGAGGGCTGGCAGACGCCGGGGTTCGGCGATTCGGAACGTCAGCAGCCCGGCCAAAAGCCAAAAGGCCGCCGCCGTGCCAAAGACCGGTCCATAGCCCACATGTTCTACCGCCCAACCGGCCACCGGAGCCAGAAGGAACGGGATGGCTACACAAAGGTTTACGGTACTCAAATATCTCGGATGCCGATGGGGTGGGCAGGTTTCTAGAGTATAATTGTTCAATATAGGAAGCAACAGCGGCGATAGCCCCAACGGAATGAAAATCAGCCAGGAAAGGCTCCCACTTAGACCGGCCGGAAGCAGGGTCAGCAAGGCCGCCAAACCCGGCGCTCCGGTCGCCCCCAAAATCACCAACCGTAAGGTCAGCCGATTCCCCCATGCGTCGGCCATCGGTCCGACCAGCAGGCTGGCTACGCCGACGGCGATGTTTTGGGTGATGGCAAATCGCATCAGTTCCATCGGCGGACATCGAAATTTCCCCAATGCCAGGGCTTGATAGTGCGGCGAGACGATCAGCCCAACGCCCAGGCAGATGCCGACCAATCCCACCCAGCGAAGATTCGGATCAGCTTGCAAGGCCCGAATCATATCCCGCAGGTTGCGGGAGGATCGCCGAGGCAGGTTGGCGGCGGTTTTCTCAGCCGGTTCGTGCAACGCTAAGGCCACCACCGCCGATACACCTAAACAGCCGGCCACCCAAAGAAAAATCCAATGAAAATGGGGTTGCGCCTGGTCGTTGCCTTGCAACCAACCGGGCAGAAGCCAGAGGGCAAACCCCGTGGCGGCCAGGGTGCCCCAAAAGGTGGATCGGCGGAGCAGTCGGCCCCGATGCGTGGGCCGAATCAGTTTCCCCTGCACCGTGCCGAACGACAGCAGATAACATCCGTTGAGCACAAAAAACAGAAAGTAACAGCCCATCACCCCCAACGCCAGCAGCAAATGGGCCTGACCGGCACCGGCGATCCATAGGGCGGCCATGGCCACCAACGGCAAAGCCATCGAAGCCGCAAAGGCAGCCAACGCCCGCTTCTTCAGCGCCATCCGTCGAAGCCGAGACGCTAAAAAAATCTGCGAGGCCCCTTGCCCAAACCGATTCAGCACCGGCAAAAAACCGCGCAGCAGCCCGGCTCCCGGTCCGGCCACCGCATCCAAAAAGGCCGGCATGATCACACTTTCGGTCTTAAAAATCCAGCCCACACAATAGACGATCTGATGTCCGGCCAGAATCCAAAGGTTCCGCTTCTCCTCCGCTTCCACCTGGGGACCGGAGAGCCAGCCTGGGACCGAACTGCTGGAAGGTGGGCAACAGGAAGGGGGGATTGGCTTGGGGGTTGCTCGCTCGTCCATAGCCCTCAATATAGAATCTTTCCCGGCTGTCTGCCACTGCCTACCCCGGCCTGGGCAAACCGGCAGCCCAGCCAAAGGAGCCGCTCCGCTGCGCCGCCCAACCTGGCTCGAACTCGGGAAGGTTTCAAAACACCCTCCAAGTGGCTCCGGGTTGCCGCCAAACCCCTCGGTTGGACCAGGCCGTTCGGGAACCTACAATAAAAAGTAACAAAGTAACATTTTAGCCGAATGGAGGGGCCGAAGTGTCATTCCTGCGTAAGCCGCAATCCAGGCTGCTGATGCGTTCGAAATCCTTCTCACCCCGCCTGCTGCGCAGGCCGGCCTCTCCCGCCAGGGCAGTGGCGTAGGAGGCAGACGAGACGTCTGCGATACGAGACGGGAGATTGGCCAGCGGGAGGATCGGCTTCCCAGCAGGGGCACCTGTTTCCAGAGCCTCGATATGCAGAGCGGTTTCTCCCCGGCAGCAAGAGGGAACACAGCAGCAAGGGAAGCACAGCAGGAGGGGAGCGTTGGCTCGGTGGTTGCGACTGTATGAAAAGAAACGTGGGCATCGCCGCACCGGTTCTCCGGCGGCGGCCATGTTCGGGGAACTTTGTTTCCATGGGGCGGTCTTTTTGTTAGGATGCGTGGGCCTGGCCCTGATTCTGGTGGGGTTTGTGATCCCGGATTGGCGGCAGAACCGAGATTTTATCCAGACCGATTGTACGGTGCTGGAAACAGCGGTCTCTAAAACGGAAAAAAATGGCGTGGTGCTGTATCGGCCCGCCGTGCGGATCCGGTATGAAGTGGCCGGTGAAACACGGGTAACGACCGCCCATGAACCCCCCAGCCGACACACCGAAGACCCCAAGCAGGCCGAAGCCTGGATCCAGCCTTTTGTGGTGGGGCAGAAATACCCCTGTTGGTACGATCCCGCCAACCCCGATCGGGTGGTGCTGGTGCGGGGCTATCATTGGGGGTATTGGCTTTTTTTGGTGGTGCCGGCAGCGCTGATGGCGGTGGGCGGCGTCGGCTTGAGCTATGGGCTCATTCGGTGGCGGACTTCCGCAGAACGCCGGGCGGTGTGGACGCGCCAGGCCAAGGCGATTTCTGCTTCCGAAGGTCCCCCGGCCCAGGCCGACCAGTGGCCCGGCATCCCCTGGTTTCCGGACCCGAAAGAAAGCCCCGGCACCACGTTGGCCTATCGGCTGCCCATCTTCTCCGAACGAGGTTGGCGCCTGGCCGCCTCTTTTGTGGTGTGTGTGCTGTGGAATGGGGTGGTGCTGATCTTCCTTATCCTCGGCATCAGCCGATATGTCCAAGGGAACCCGGATTGGCTTGGTACAGCGTTTCTCGTGCCTTTTGTTCTGGTGGGCGGCGGGACGATCTATTGGTTTTTCCGGGAATTGGTGTTGGCCACCATCATCGGGCCGACCCTCGTCGAAATCTCCGACCATCCGCTCCGAGCAGGCGGAACGTATGAACTGTTTGTTTCGCAGGCCGGTCGGCTGAAGATGAAGTTGTTGGAAATCCTCTTGGTCTGCGAGGAGGAAGCCATCTATCGCCAAGGCACCAACAGTCGGCAAGAATTGGTCCGGGTGTATGAAGATCGGCTTTTTCGGCAGGAGGATTTTACGATTTCGGCAGCCGAGGGGTTTCAGGCCCGATGTCGGTTGCCGGTGCCGCCGACGGCCATGCATTCCTTCCAATCGCCTCATAACAAGGTGCAATGGACGATTCTGGTGCGTGGCCAGGCGCAGGGCTGGCCGCCTTACCAACGCCGATTTCCTTTGATCATTTTACCGGCCGATACCCAGTTACCGGCCGATACCCAGGAGGCTGCTCCGTGCCCGTCCAACCCCGCCTAACCATCCGTTTGGATGCCGAGGGCCGCACCTTGGCGCCCGGGAGCATCCTGCGCGGCCAATACTGGCTGGAGGGTGTGGCGCCGGAGGAGGTCAAAGCGGTTGAGTTATCTGTACTTTGGTACACAGAAGGGAAAGGCGAAGAAGACCTGGCCGTCCATTTCTTCCGACGGGACAGCCTGGCCCATTTGCGCCAGATGGCCGGGCGGTGGATCGGCGCCTTTGCCACGCAGCTACCCCGCAGTCCCTTAAGCTACCAGGGGCTGATCGTCAAGATTGTTTGGGCGGTGCGGGTTCGGCTGTTTTTGGTGGGCGGCAAACAAGTGGTCGAAGAACTCCGGTTTCGTCTCGGTTCGGTTTGGACCCCGAAAGGAATCCCCAAGTGAGCACCGGATTTTCTGACCAGAGTAATCCCTTTTCCTCTCGGTATGTGCGCCCGGGGGCGATTCCGTTCTTTTTCCCGGAAGGCTGCCCTGTGGAATCGCTGGTAGAACGGCTCCGGGAAAACGGCTGGCAAGGGGAAATCCTGGGCGGCCATGGCAGCGGCAAATCAGCGCTTTTGGCCCACCTGATCCCAGCTCTCCAGCAGGCCGGCTGCACCACCCATCTGTATGTCTTGCACGAAGGGGCCACCCAACTCCCCGAACCACTCCCCCAGCCTGACCCCAGCCAAATGCCTTTGGTCCTGCTGATCGACGGATATGAACAACTCAGCCGGTGGCGCCGCTTCCACCTCCGACGCCTCTGCCGACAAGCCGGGTGGGGATTGGTCGTAACGGCCCATCGGTCCGTGGGACTGCCGACATTGATTCGGCTTCGGCCCGATCTGGAATTGGCCCAGAAGATTGTCGGTTGGCTCCTGCGAGAAGTTCCGGCGGGGATTACGCCAGAGGACGTGGCCTCCGCCTATCAGGCCTGCCAAGGCGATCTGCGGGAAATGCTTTTTACCCTGTACGATCTCTGGGAACGGCGGGTGCGAGACACTGCCGCCTCCTATTGAGCTTCGCAAAACCACGGGAGCCAAAAACCAGCAACTCTTGTGTCTTTCCGATTTGGGAAGCGCAATAGGTCCCGCCCGATCCGCTCCCGGAAGACTCCGCAGGAAAGGAGCCCTAGCCGATCGGCCGGCCCCTCCAGCACCGTCGGTTCGACGGTAGGACTTTGGTACCAGAAGGCCCAAAACCACGACCCAACATCAAAAGAGACACGAGCCGGCCAAACGGGAAGCACCCCATTCGGGGGGGCTCACACCCTCTTTACAGCCCCTTCTTTACCTGCTTTTTTGACGCCCAATGTTTGACAATATCCCTCCGGCTGGGGATAATCAAGGTGGAGAGTTTATAAAACCTTTTCCGACCGGCAGTGGAAACTCCAGACCAAACATGTACTTATAACCATCTTTCTCCGGGGAGGACCAGGCCATGTTTGCTACGTTTCCAGCGATGGTGCCACAGGCCAGCAAGCGCTATCGGGTTCTTCTGGTAGGATGCTGCCTGAGCGGGGTTTTTGCGGCCTTGCCGGCCCAAGCCACCCTGCTCAACTGGACCGGCTCGACAAGCGCCGACTGGAACAACACCGGGAATTGGAACCCGGCCCAAATCCCCACATTGGCCGACGACGCCGTCTTCCCGGCCACCATCCCAGCCACCGGCTCCCTCATCACTCTGCCCAGCGGGGCGCAGATCAATAACCTCACCTTCAACAATTCCTACACCCTGCAGGGCGGCAGCCTCTCGTTCGGAGCCAATCAGAATATCTCTATCCCAAGCGGAGTAACCGTCGAAATCTCTTCCAGCCTCCTGGATGGCTCCGGGGGAACGAGCTATTTGAAAAAACAAAATCCCGGCACTCTTATCCTTTCGGGGGATAACACCGGATATACCCGCTGGATGGATGTCTATAATGGCGTGGTGCTCCTTCGGAGCAATAAATCGCCCATCGGCAGCTACTTCCATATCCAATCTCCCGGGGCGGTCCATTTGGAAAACAATATCACCACGCCCAGCGGAAAAACCTTGTATCTCTCCAATCAGACCGATGCCAGCAACCCCCAGGTCCGGAGCCTGAGCGGCCATAACACCTGGGGCGGCAATGTGGTCCTACATGTCTCTTCGGACAACGACGCATCCCGAAGCAAATATATCGGCGTCGATGCCGGAAGTATCCTCACCATTCTGGGAACCGTCTCGGAAAGCACCGCCGGCGTGGGCGGCTATCGCAATCTGGTTAAAGTCGGCGGCGGCACATTGGAGCTAAAAGGCCAGGGTACTTATACGGGCCAGACCCGTATCCTGGCCGGCACACTCCTGGCCAATAACACCACCGGATCGGCCACCGGCACCGGCCTGGTGCGGGTCATCGGCGGCATGTTGGGCGGCACCGGCACGGTGGGCGGCTCCGTGCAGGTCGAATCCGGCGGCACCGTCTCCGCCGGCAATTCTCCCGGCAAACTCACTGTCCAGGGCGACCTCACCCTCCAGACCGGCGGAACCATGCTGGTCGAACTGGCCGGCTACACCCAAGGCGGCACCCAAGCTCTACCAGGCCAATGGAGCAGCAACGGCTACGACTGGCTGAGCGTCGGCGGATCGGCACAGCTACAGCAAAATAGCATCCTCCGGGTAGCCCTGTTGGCCGGTTTTGAGCCCCAGCCAGGCGACATCTTCTATGTGCTCACCGCTTCCGGCGGCATCAGCGATCTGGGCATCCAGCTTGTGCCGGAAGCACTCCGGCCCGCCCAGTATTGGACCTACGGCATCCAGCCGTGGCAGGGACAAGGCGGCGGCGACGTCCTGTTTTTGACCTTCCATGTGCCGGAACCGGCCAGTGGACTGCTCTTGGGCTTGGGCCTGCTGGGTTGGTTCCTTCTCAGACGCTGGTGGAAGCATTCCGCCGCCCATTAATCCAACACACATCGGGGAGCCGGTTTAGCGATCCGAAACCGAACGGCCGAGAGCTGGAACGAATGGTTTCCCAACCGGTGTGTCTTACCGGACCGGGGTTTGGCTGGGGTGTGTCGAAGGGAGGGGGTTGGCGAGGGCACGGACAAGGGCAGGTAAAAAGTTCAGCACGGCCTTTTACCGTTCTCGATAGACGATCCGGCCTTTGGTCAGATCATAAGGCGACAGCTCTACCCGGACGCGGTCGCCCGGCACGATGCGGATAAAGTTTTTGCGGAGTCGGCCTGCCAAATGGGCAATGACCGTATGGCCGCCTTCCACTTGCACCCGGAAACGTGTATTAGCCAAGGCCTCGGTTACAACACCCTCGACTTCAATTCCTTCCTCTTTTTTTGTCATAGCCCATTCCTATGCTCTAAGACGTCCTACGGAGCTTCGCCAATCGCAACGACACGCCATTGCCCGGTTTTGGCCACGTCGGTGTCCCTTGGTTTTGCGAAGACCCATAATCGCCCACAACCCTTTGCCGCCGCATTGCCCCGGTTAGCTAATCCGGCCTATGGACTATCTCATTTTCATTATCATACCAGGTTTCCCCGGGGCGTCTAGTAGCAGAGAAGGCGGGAGCGAAAAATTACTTTCCGGTCGGTGGCCAGTCCCCCCGGCTTGATCGAACCGGTCTAAGGCGTCTCTTCTAGGTGCCTCCCCGCAGAGGTCCGTAAATCCTGCTCGAACCGGGGTTGCTCGGCGGAAGCGCACCTGGTTGGTGGTGTTCCGGGCGGATCGCGTTTTGCCGGGCGTCGGCAAAAAACAGCTTCTCCCCTTGCATCCTGCAAGGGCCTGGATCAAAATGAAGCCTGTCCGCACAACTTCATGAATACTAGGACCGCTTCTTCGGTAGAATTTCGTAGCAACCCCGTTCTGGAAAGGAGGGAGTACCATGCGACCGACGATGGTGGCTGCCGGAGTGGTGTTTGGTGTGGCGGTGGTGGTAGGTGGGCAACCGCTGTGGGGCCAGCAGGCGAGCAAACCGAAGGTCTTTACCGACCCGGCTCAGGCAGGCCCCGATTTTGCTGACCAAGGGGAATACGTGGGGCAGGTTCAAACCGACACAGGCCCGGTCAAATACGGCGCTCAAGTAATTGCCCTGGGCGATGGAAAGTTTCATGCCGTAGGCTATGTGGGTGGATTGCCCGGCGATGGGTGGGATGGGAGCGAAAAGATCCATGCGGACGGCCAGCGGCAAGGGGATCAGGTGGTCTTTTCTTCTATCGGAAGGTCGAAAGGCGGAACTGAGCAAGGGGATCCTGGTGGTCCGGGATGCGACCGGCCGGGAGATTGCCCGATTTCAGAAAGTGCATCGGCAGAGCCCCACCCTGGGAGCCAAGCCGCCTGCCGGTGCGGTGGTGCTTTTCGATGGCACCTCGGCCGACCATTTCCAGGGCGGTCGGATGACCCCCGACGGCCTGTTGATGGAAGGGGCCACAAGTAAACAAAAGTTCGGCAGTTGTACGATCCATCTTGAGTTTCGCACACCGTTTATGCCTTATGCCCGGGGACAAGCTCGGGGCAATAGCGGCGTCTATGTTCAGGGCCGCTACGAGGTCCAGATTTTGGACAGCTTTGGTCTGGAAGGTTTGGACAACGAATGTGGGGCCATTTATGGAGTGGCCCGGCCGAAGGTGAATATGTGCTTCCCCCCTCTGAGTTGGCAGACGTATGACATCGAGTTTCAGGCGGCCAAGTGGCACAACGGCCAATTGGTCCAGCGGCCCCGAATCACGGTCCGGCATAATGGCGTGCTGGTGCACGAAAACCTGGAATTGCCCTTCGCCACCCGGGCTGCTCCCCTGCCCGAAGGACCGGAAAAAGGGCCGCTATTCCTTCAAAATCACGGCTGTCCGGTACGATTCCGGAATATTTGGGTGGTGGAAAAGCAAGAGTAGCCACCCGACCGCTGGAAAAAACTCTTCGGGTTGTGGCCTGTCGAGGAGTTGTTTCTCCGGGGCTGGCTGTCCGATGGCTGGCCGACCCTCCGCCACCAGCCGCCATAGGAGGAAGGATGTCCCGATTCGTCATCGAACTGGCCAAGCCGTCCGATGATCCTGCCCTGCACCAGATGGTCCGGGAGCCGATCTCGACCGGCTCGGTCGTGGTCTCTTTCCGGCATCAACCGAGTTTTTTTCAGAGTGTGCGGGTGCTGGGGCCAATAGTCCAAATCGGGGTGGTGCGAGACACACAAACCGAAAGGATCGTCGGCGGGGCCATCCGCTCCATCCGGGCCGCCTACATTAATGGCCGCGCCGCAAACTTGGGCTATTTGGGCGGCTTGTGGCTGGATCCGGCTGTCCGGGGCGGAACCCTCCTGGCCCGCCTCTTCCAAAGCTTCTACCAATTGCATCGGGATCGGCAAACCCAACTCTATCTGACCACCATAGCCGAACAGGCCTACGAAGTCCGGCAGCTTTTGACCAGCGGCCGAGCGGGCCTGCCCCACTACGACGACTTGGGCCGATACTATGCCCTGGGGATTCGCCTTCCTGTAGGCAAAAGCCGGCCAGGCACCTCCATCGAGGTCGTTCAGGCCGATCCCTCGGAACTTCCCGAGGTCGAAGACTGCTTGAACCAACAGGGCACCCGGCGGCAGTTCTTCCCCTGTTTTATTGCCAATGACTTTCTGAGCGGCCTGCCCCATCTGCGAGATTTACGGCCCACAGATTTTTACCTGGCCCGGGAGCGGCACCACGTGGTCGGCGTGGCGGCTCTATGGAACCAAACCGCCTTCCACCCCTTGGTCCTGGAAGGGTACCGGGGCTGGCGACGCCTTTTCCATGCCGTGCTCCACCGGGTGCGACAGTATCTGGGTAAACCGACATGGTATCAGCCCGGCCAGGAGATTCCCTACCGGTTTTTGAGCTTCTTGGCCGTGCAGAACGATCGACGGGATGTGTTCCGGGTGCTGCTGGCAAGGCTATCTCAGGAGGCCGCAGAAGCCGGTGCACGCTTGCTCTTGCTCGGTTTGCACGAAAAAGATCCGCTGCTACCCGAATTGTGGCGCTACCGACCTTATATCCATTGCCGCCGATTGTATCTGGTCTATTGGGACGACGGGATCGAGTTCCGCCGTTCCCTCCAAGAACTGGTTCCCTATGTGGAACTGGCCACCTTATAAACTCTCTAAAATCTCTTACACTCTCTTCGGAATCTTTCCACCCCCTG
>Ga0209017_10001546_pt1 | contig 17215 bp, 6 predicted proteins | sample YNPBryunderm2012_FD_185812 | JGI IMG/M metagenome (GOLD analysis project Ga0209017, IMG submission 185812) | Anoxygenic and chlorotrophic microbial mat microbial communities from Yellowstone National Park, USA - YNP Bryant MS undermat 2012... ... | reverse complement strand
GAGGCGAAGCAGATTGCCTTAGCCACGCAGAGTGCGCGTGTGTGGCAGACGGCTGAAAAGAGCTTGCGCGATGCTCACATCAAGGTCTTCACGCTGGATGCGTTTGACTCATCGTTCAAGGAATTTGCGTCCGCCATCAAGGAGTTTGACCAGATTCAGAGGGCGCTCAAAAATGGGGGCACGGCAAAGCTACTGGGGCAGCCGGTGACGGTGGAGCCAGTGGTAGAAGAAAAGGTGTTAGGGGCGCTGGAGGCAATAGAGACGAAGTGGCAAAGTCAGAGAGAGCAATTTCTCAAACTGGCAGAGCAGCCGAGTGCGGTGGCAGATACCCTGCTACTGGAACGCTGTGTAGAGAGCCTCGTCCATGAGGGTGAGGCGATGTTAGATGCCAATCAGCGCTTTATCATTGCGCTGGGAGAAGCATCCAACGAGCGCATCACACGCTTGCAGGCGCTCCAAGTTGGGGCGATTCTGCTAAGTCTGGTGGTCTTCTTTGCTATGGCAATACGCCTGACGATTTCGCTACGAAAGCGCGACCGCATCATTTTGGAAAACACCGATGAAATCATCCGACAGCGCAATGAACTTGCCAGCGAAAAAGAACGCATAGAACAATTGCTACGAGACTTGAAAGACACGCAAGCACAGTTGATTCAGTCGGAGAAGATGGCGTCGTTAGGACAGATGGTAGCGGGAATTGCGCATGAGGTCAATACGCCGTTGGGGTTTGTGACAAACAACTTGAGCATCGTCGAGCGCAATGTGGGCATTTTGGAGCGGGCGTTGAAGGAGTATCAAAAAATGGAGATGATGCTCCGCGAAGGCGAGCTTAGTGAGCTGGAAGCGCAGTTAGAAAATGTGCGCGAGTTGGTTTCACGCATTGAGGAAATGGCGTTGGTAGAACGAACGCACAAGACTTTAGCGGAGTCGAATCTGGGATTGCAGCGCATCCAAGAGCTGGTCACAAACCTACGGAATTTCTCTCGTCTGGATGAGGCGGCGCTGAAAACCGTAGACCTCAACGAAAACATTGATGCCTCGCTCATGATTGCCACGAACCTTGTCAAGCACAAAGCGGAGGTGATAAAAAATTACACTCCGAACTTGATGGTCGAGTGCTACCCAGCGCAGCTAAATCAAGTGTTTCTGAACCTCATTACTAATGCGGCACAAGCGATTGAGACATTTGGCAAAATCACCATTACGACGCAGTTAGAGCAAGACAAGGCGATTATCAAAGTCGCTGATACAGGCGTCGGCATTCCCGAACAGAATTTGAAGAAGATTTTTGAGCCCTTCTTTACCACGAAACCTGTTGGACAAGGAACAGGGTTAGGGCTTTCGATTGTCTATAAAATCATTGAGCAGCACAACGGCACAATCGATGTCAAAAGCAAGGTGGGTGAGGGCACGGAGTTTACCATCACGCTGCCAGTAAAGCAGGCAAAGCAAAGCGTGCGTGAGTCGGCGAGGCATATGCAGACTGCCTAACTTGGAGCCAGATAACTTGAGCGAGGCGCTGCCGCTGGAAGTGGCTCGAGGAGCGCAAATTTTGGCAAAAAGATGTACATGAAAGGCTACACTTGCGGCAAAAAGAGAGCAAAAACATGGAGAAGCAGAGAAACTTGATTAAATTCGTGCCAGATGCTCGCGGTAACCTAATCACGGACTGAGGATGAAAAATCTTTCGCACATTCTTTTGGTGGATGATGAGCCGCTGATGCTAAGTTCTCTGAAAGGCTTGTTGGAGTTTGATTACCATGTTCACACAGCGGAGAATGGCAACGATGCTTTAGAGATTCTGCATCAACATCCTATCAAAGTGGTCATCAGTGATGAGCGCATGCCGCATATGCCGGGGCATGAGCTGCTGCGTCAGGTCAAGATAGCAAGTCCGCGCACCATTCGTGTGCTGCTGACGGGTTACGCCGACTTAGAGAGTGTTATCAAGTCGGTCAATGCGGGAGAGATTTTCCGCTATCTCAATAAGCCATGTCGACCAGAGATGCTGCAAAGTGTGGTCAGGCTCGGAGTTCAAATCTATGACCGGATGTCGATGCTAAATCCCTCGCCGATTGAGGTAGTAAGGACTGTGCCAGCGCACGCAGCTGACATGCTCAAGAAAGTGTCGGCAAAACCGGCGGTGCTTTTTGTAGGGTATGCAAAAGAGGAAATTGCGCAGTTCGTCGAGAAGCTAAGCGACCTCTATGAGGTAATCACGGCAGACACCGTAGAATCAGCGTTTGAGATTTTCTCAAAGAGAAATATCTCCGTCATTATCAGCGAGCTAAACTTAGGCGAATACGATGGCGTGGATTTCTTGCAAACACTCAAGCAAGAGCGCCCACAGACGGTAATCGTGGTGCTTACCGATATAGTGGATGTCAAGCTGATTATGAGAGCGGTCAATGAAGTCAATGTCTTCAAATACATTCCCAAGCCCACAACTCAAGAGCAGATAGAACGCACCTTGCGTGAGGCAACGGCAAAAAACAACGAATATCTGCAATACCCTGAACCGCTTTTGCAGGCAGTGCGTCCAGAGACCTCCTCGCCGCAGATAGCACAGCCAAAGGGGACTAATGAAGACCTTAAGAGCAAACTCAGAGCGGCGCAGTCGCTCTTCAAGAAAGGTTGAAGCGGATTGAACGGCGTATCACTTCACAGGCAGGAGCACGCCGAAAGCGAGCACGCATCACACCTTTCATGATGACACAAGCCAGAGCCTACCTACCGTATCCATGAAACGGCACGACGAACTTTCGACGACAAAAATGCCCCATGGGCGAAGGACTGCAAAAAATTTATGCTTGAATTGCTTAGATTCTTTTTTTCAATCGCACACACATAGGACATTCAAACGCACTCAACGAAATAAGGGACAATGGTGGAAGAGGCATATTCTCATCTGGTGGAGAAATTAAGAGCGGCATATCGTCGCATGCAAGTGCGAGAGATGTTGCAGGGGATATCGAAGTTTTTGGTTGTGGCATTAGCGGCGGTCATAGCAGTGTCGGCGGTGGAGGCGGTCGGGCGGTTCTCGACAGTCGGGCGGCTGATGTTGCTCGTGATGTTGGGGCTGGTGAGCGTGGCGGCATTGGTAAAATGTCTTGTGTTGCCGTTGTTACAACAGCATTTTGACCCAGATGTGGTAGCTAAAGTGGTTGGAGAAGCATTTCCCAGTCTCAAAGACCGCTTGGTAAATGCATTGCAAGTGTATCGTGAGGCATCAGAGAATCCTTTTGCTATTGCGGCTTTGGAACATGTGGAGAGAGAAACAGCGACACTTCATTTTGAGCAAGCCGTTTCGCTGGACAAGGCGAAGAAGGCAAGTGGTGCTGCTGCCGCCAGTGTGATGGTAGCCGCCTTGCTGTTTGCCTTCTCCCCATTGGGACTCAACAAAGCGCTGGTGCGAGTCATCAAGTTCAATGAAGATTTCACACCGCCGCCACCGTTTAGGATTGTTTCACTCTCAAAAGATATCGAGATTGCAAAAGGCGGCGATGCCGAACTGCGCTTCAGAGTGATTGATAATCCCGAGAGCGAGGTGGCAATAGAAGTACGCCGCCTAACACTCAAACTTCTCGACGAGAATGGCTTTGAATGGCAAGAGCTGAAACTAGTGCAAGATAGCGCAGGCGAATTTGCCTACCAGCTCAAAAATCAAAAGCAGCCGCTTATCTACTTTGCTGAAAGTAATGTGGCAGGCAGAATCATATCCAGCGAAAAACATCGTGTAAGTGTGCTCGATAAGCCGCGACTTGAAATGTTTCAACTTTCGCTGGTGCCGCCTGCCTACAGTCGGCTAAGTGCGCAGCAGCTTGAGCCAAACTTCGGCGATGCTGTTGCGCTCAAAGGCACGAAAGTGTTTCTACGCCTAAGAGCCTCAAAGCCAATTCAAGCCGCTACACTTATTGCAAACGATACGCTGCTGATGCCCATGCAAGTCAGTGCCGATTCCGCATCGCTGAGCTTTGTGCTCAAAGACGATATTGCCTATCAGCTCGAGGCTTACGACTACGCACAGATGCGCACCGAAAAAAGTGCCACCTACCACATCCGGGTGCTGCCCGATGAATATCCATCTATTCGAATTTTGCAGCCAGAGGCAAAAGAAACCACGCTGCCTGAATCGCTCATCCAGCCCTTGACAATTGAGCTCAAAGATGATTTCGGCTTCAGTAAGCTCTCTATAAAATTCCGCGTAACAAAGTCCGAAGTCGGCGAGCCTGAACAAACCTTTCGCGAGCTGCCTATCCCGCTTGCTGCAGAAGGCTCGCAAGTTGACCGAGTGGTCAATTTTACATGGGACCTCAGCAAAGCAGGTGTGGTGGCAGGCGATGAGTTAGAGTTTTATGCCGAAGTCTATGACAACGATGCCGTATTGGGCTATAAAGCCGCACGCACCGATTTTTATCGGTTCCGTTTGCCTTCGTTGGAAGAGGTGTTTGCCGAAGTGGAACAGGCAGAAAAGAATGCTACAGAAGCCTTAGAAAAAAAGATTGAAGAAGCCAAATCCATTCAAGAGCAGCTTGAAAAGGTTCAAAACGAACTGCGTCAGAAGAACCGCTCGAGTTGGCAAGACCGCAAAGTCCTTGAACAAGCGCTCAAAAAGCAAGAGGAACTTCAGAAAAGTGCCGCCGCCATTTCAGATGAGTTGCAAAAAATGATACAAGAGATGCAAGAGCGGCAATTGGTCTCTGAAGAAACGCTGCAGAAGTATCAGGAAGTACAACGGCTCCTGGATGAAATCAATTCGCCAGAACTCAAAGAGGCGATGCGCCAATTGCAAGAAGCGTTGGCACAGGTCAATGAGCAGCAGTTGCGTCAGGCTTTGGAGAAAATGACGTTCAACGAAGAGCAACTTCAGAAAAGTCTGGAGCGCACTAAAGAACTTTTGCAGCGCATCCAGCTCGAGCGCAAAATCGATGAGCTGGCAAAGCGAATGCAGGAAATGATTCAAAAGCAAGAAGAACTGTACGCCGAGACGATGCAGCAACCCAAGAGCCCCGAAAAATTCAAAGAACTGCAAAAAGAGCAAGACCGTCTCGAAAAAGACCTCAAAGAGTTCGAGCAAGCACGTCAGGAATTGGAAAGCAAAATGAAGAGCTTTCCGAAGCAGGAACAGTTGCCAATGGAAGAATTGGAAAAATTGCGTGCTCAAGCCGAGCAAGACGGATTGGAAAAGGATGTCAGTGAAGCCAAAGAAAAACTCAAAGAGCAAAATGCAGATGCGGCGGCAGAAAAGCAGCAGTCGGCTCTGCAAAAAATGAAGCAGCGCCAGAAGCAAATTGCAGAAATGAAGCAAGAGCTTGCACGCCAGCGCCGCCAAGAACTGCTTGAAGCCATGCAAAACGCCGCACAATCCGCGCTCGAACTTTCTAAAGAGCAAGAAGCCTTGAAAAAGGAAACCGAGCAGATTCGAGCTCAAGCCTCTTTTGAAGAGTCGCGCGAAATTGCGCAAAACCAGCAACAGATTTTGGAATCGCTCAAACAGTTGCAGGAAAGCATTTCCAAGATTGGCAAAAAATCGTCAAAAATTCGTGCCGAAATGTCTCGTCAGCTTGCTAAAGCTGAAGAGCAAATGCAGCAATCCATAGCGTCAATGGAAGCGCGCAATGCACAGCAAGCTGCGCAGAGCATGAAAGAAGCCATGCGCGAGCTCAATGAATTTGCGCAACAAACCAGCGACATGCTGGGGCAAATGATGGGACAGCAAGGCAAAGACGGTCAAGGCGAGAGCGGCGACGCACTCTCCGAACTGATGCAAGGCTTAGCTGAACAGCAAAGCGAGCTCAATAGCGAAACTCAATCTTTGATGCAAGGCAGAATCCAAGTCGACAGAGCGCAGCGTCTGGCACAGCTTGCTGCACAGCAACGCCTCATTCAAGAACAGCTTCGACAATTGGCGCAGCGTCAAGCCCAGCAACAACGAGAAGGCAAGGGCAATGAGCTCATGGGCAATTTGGAAAAACTCGCCGAAGAAATGGAAGAAGCCGCCAAGAGCTTGGAGCAACAAGAGCTCTCACGCGAGCTTGTAAAGCGTCAGCAGCAAATTCTCTCACGCATGCTGCAATCGACCAAATCGCTGCAAAAGCGTGAGTTTGAAGAACAGCGCGAAGCCAAAACCGCTAAAAACTTTGTGCGCAAGTCGCCCGCTGAAATTGGGTCGCAAACTGGGCGAAGCAAAATTCAAGATGCACTCAATCGACTGCGCGAAAAAGGTTACTCGGACGACTACCAAAAACTCATTCGCCGCTACTACGACGCACTCGAAAAACTTCAAAGCAATTGAACGATACATGCAAGCTGTCCTAACAGGGCTGATGTACTTCTTGGCAGCCGCCACGGCTTTGGCGCAACGACCGCTGACGGTGTCGCTCTACGGACAGACTTGGTCGGGTGTTTTGCCACAAAGCGCTGTTGCTCTCTCCATCAAACCTGAAATGGATGAAATGGCGCTGGAGCAAACCATGCGTGCCGTGCAAACGAGCCTGCAACCGTTCGTCAAAACACTCCAGCGCAGTTGCGATTCACTACGCTGTAGCGATTGGCTTCGCCTGAAAGTAGCAATGGCAGTGGCAAAGTCAGCATGGAAATCTGAAATGGAGCGTGTGGTCGGGTGCAGTGCCCTGCTACGTGCCATGGGCTACAATGCCGTGCTAGTTGCTTCGCAGCGCCGCTTGCAGCTTGCCGTCGAAATCAACCAGCCGATTTACTTTGGTGCCATGTTTCGCTTAGGGGAAGGCGGCAAGCAAATGTTCATGCTGCTCGATGTGGAGAAAAACAGCATCCAAAAATCTAAGCCCAAAGGTGAGATGGAGCTGCTGGCAAACTTGAATGAAGCGCAAACTCTGCGCGCACTCGCACTCGATAAGCTGAGCTTCCCCATTCTGCCCAATAAGCCGGTTACTAAAACACTGACTTGGACATTTCAAGGCAAGACCTTTTCACTGCGTGTTACACTGAATCGAAATCTGATTGACTATCTTGCCGAACATCCGCAAATGGAAGTGAGTTGGTATTTTAACCAGCCGCTGACGAGTGCATTCAAAGCACAGGTAATTGAACCGTTAAAGAAACTTGTGGCGCAGGAGAAACTAACTGGCGCCGCCGCAGTAGATTTTTTGTTGCAATTTTCTCTGGCGCGTCCTTACCTTGAAGACCACAAACAGGCACGTGGTGAGCATTGCAGTTTCGTAGAAGAATCGCTCTTTGATGACTACACCGACTGCGAAGACCGTGCCTATCTGCTGGCGGCGCTGGTGCAAGGCGTGTTGGGCTACAATGTGGTCGGCTTGCAGTTCCCAAATCATGTAGCCGTGGCAGTGGAGATTCCTGAAAACAGGCAAATGGGCAAAAAAATCATCTTTGAGGGCAGAACATACATCGTATGCGACCCGTCTTACTCTGGTAGCACTGTTGGCGAAATTATTGAGCCTTTTAAGGACGCGGCACCGCAAAGCGTGATTAAAATTGATGAAATAAAATTTGTAGATTAACCTTTCAAATTTCAAAGGCTTCCATAGATGCAAATTTTTTTGATTGCACTGTTGATTGTGGCGCTCGATCAGGCGACGAAATACATTGTCAAAGAGCAGTTAAGCGGAGGGGCAGCGCCTGTAGTGCTCATTGACGATTGGTTGAAACTTACATACACAGAAAATTCAGGGATTGCATTCGGCATTGACTTGGGCGGACGGGCAGTGGTCACCACGCTGTCTATCCTTGCAACCTTGGGCATTTGCTACTACTTATACCGCACACAGCGCAAAAACATCTACTACCGCATTGCCTTCGGACTCATCATCGGTGGGGCAATCGGCAACCTGATTGACCGCGCCTTCTACGGACAGGTGGTCGACTTCATTCATTTTGATATTTACAATGGAATGCTATTTGGCAAATATGTCTCGCTATGGCCAATTTTTAATGTGGCGGATGCGGCAATCACATGCGGGGTGGCTGTCATGCTTATCTGGTATCGCCATGTCTTTGAAGAGACGCCTACTGCACCGGTAAAGGCAATGGAGAATCCACCCTCCACAGAAACGGCACCAAATGCGCCATCCGAAACCCCGAACCCCCCAGCGAATCCACAAAATTGAGCCATTCAGTAAAGGCAGCATCAGTATGGCTGAATGCAGCACAAGGGCAAGAGGCGCAATCTGCACAAAATCATGAACGCCAAAGCAAAAATGTAGGTTTTGAGCATGCAGGCAATGCAATGAAAACAACTTCAAACCATGTTTATTGACGCGCACGCTCACCTTTCGTTTCAAGACTATGACCAAGACCGTGATGAGGTCATCTCGCGCCTGAAAGCCAGCGGAATTGCGTTGATTCTCAATCCGGGCACCTCGGTGGAGACAAGCAAAGAGGCAATTGCGCTGGCAGAGCAGTATGACTTCATCTACGCAAATGTAGGATTGCATCCGAACGATGTGCACGAGGTGACAGATGAAGACTTTGCGGAACTTGCTGCATTAGCAAAGCACGAAAAAGTGGTGGCTATTGGTGAAATTGGATTGGATTATCACTACGACGACATGGATAAAGTCAAGCAGGAGAAGTGTTTTCGTGAGATGTTACGCATTGCCAAGGAGCAGGACTTACCAGTCATCATTCATACGAGAGATGCTTGGGAAGACACGTTCAGGATACTGGAGGAAGAGAGGTCTTCAAATTTGCGCGGCATGATGCACTGTTTTTCTGGCGGAGTCGATGAGGCAAAACGAGCATTGAAGTTAGGATTTAAGATTTCCATACCGGGGATTGTCACGTTCAAAAAATCGCATTTGCCAGAGGTGGTGGCGGCGCTCTCGCTCGAGGATATGCTGACAGAGACGGACTGTCCGTATCTGGCGCCTGTGCCATATCGTGGCAAGCGCAATGAGCCAGCATTTGTGGTAGAAGTGGCAAAGAAAATCGCCGCCATCAAGAATGTGTCGGTAGAAGAAGTAGGAACGCGTACGCTGCAGACAGCACGAGACTGGTTTGAGATTTGACCGATGGAATACAAAAAATTTGGCAAAAGCGAAAAAAGAGCTATATTTGAAGACCTTATTTTTGAGCACAAAACCCAAGCTTATTTTGGGGCGAGCAAAGCGTCTCTATAAGGCATAGCTGGACGGGGCATAGCGCAGCTGGTAGCGCGCCTGTTTTGGGAGCAGGAGGTCCCGAGTTCGAGTCTCGGTGCCCCGACCTGCGAGTCGAGCGGCAAAGGTGCCCGTAGCTCAGCTGGATAGAGCAACAGCCTTCTAAGCTGTGGGTCACTGGTTCGAATCCAGTCGGGCACGCATCCATGCGGTGCTCGAGAAAAGTAGCAAATGCTACGGCACGCAGCAGGCAAGAGTGAGATTGGTCATATATGACACACGGCGGGCATAGCTCAGCTGGTTAGAGCGTCAGATTGTGGCTCTGAAGGTCACGGGTTCGAAGCCCGTTGCTCGCCCAACGTTTTCAGTCAATACATTGTTCTTTCAAAACGGAAAGAAATCGGAGGCCCCATCGACTAGTGGTTAGGTCACCACCCTTTCAAGGTGGCGGGACGGGTTCGAATCCCGTTGGGGTCACAACAAAAAAGCCTTGCTTCCACGCAAGGCTTTTTCTTTCAGGCTCATCTTGTGCCATCACCGAATGTCGAGAAGCATACTTTCGCTGTGACTGCTAAACTCTGGCGCATACATGCACTGAATGGTGGCAATACCGCTCTGAAACTTGCCACGATGCACCGTCCGAAGCGAATACTCAAACACATAGACACCCTTGCGAACATAATCCATGAAGAAATGTGTTGCCACATCACGCGTCGACTCATAGTAGCCTAAGCCGTCTTGAAACTTATACTGCGACAGCACACTAAGAGGCTCAAAACCAGCGGCACGAAAATCTTTGAGATGCACAAACTCCATGTCTCTATCCACCTGCAATTCAAGACGCACTTTGACCACATCGCCAACCGTGATGGGCGTCTTATCGGTAATGGGCTCGAGCACTTTGCCTTTGCTGGTGAGACGCTCTCGGAAAAGTTGTTTTTTGAGCCTAAGTGGAGAGTCGGCAGGCGTCACTTTATCCATTTGTTCAAAATACTGCCAATACAGCGCACCCCACGCCACGCCATCATTCGGATTTTTGACGGTAACCCTGCCATACTCGGGCTTGACAGCCTCTTTCACCCATGCCGTTTTGAAATAGCCGGTGCCTGCTTCAGTCGCCAAGTCAGGCACAGTAGCAGGCGAGATGCGCATGGAGCCGAGTGTAACTTCGGCAAGGAGCTCACTTTCGAGCAAGGCAGTGCCGCGCAAAAGCAAGGCGTAACAGGCTTCAGTCGTAGCTTTGGTGGTGCGCCAATCGTGAGTTTGCTTGTGCTTCAAAAGCCATGTTTTCATGGCTTCCACAGCAGATTGGTCGTCTAAAATCTCATCAAAGCACTCAATCAGGAGAGACTGGGTTTCAATTGGGGCTTGGTACCAGTAGTAGCCGCCAGTGTTATCCTTCCAATACATGCCCAGTTCGTCAGACATCAGCGCATATTCTTTGATGGAGCGCATGATGCGTTGAGCCAGCTCACGGTCGTCGCTATTGCCAGAGCGATGAAAAGCCAGTGCCAACATGCCTTTGAGCATGACATTGCGCGATGCCCAATACTGTTTGGCTTGGCGCACCCAATACTGCAAGGCTTTAGTTTGGCGCTCGCCGCCACTAATGGCAATATCTGCAAAATAGCTCCGCGTGTAGAGATAGTGAATGGCAAGGTAGCTAAGATGGTCGTCATCTGGTTTGGTCGAGTGCTTGAGAATCCATTCGTATTCGCGCGTCATTTCTTCGTCGAGATACTCAATGGCGCGATACATGGCTTGACCAAGCGAGGCAGGCAAGGCGCTGGTGAGCATCACGTTTTTGGGACGCTTGTAAATGCCAAGTTTATCCAAGTGTCCAACGCCAGCGGCAATGTGCTGCGTAACCCAACGGCTTTCGCTCATGCCCGGAAACCAAGGAAAGCCGCCGCTGGGCAATTGCATAGAGACCAATTTTTGTTCAGCTTGTTTCAGACTTTGTGCCAGCGTGTTCAGCTCAAAGAGCAGGGCAACACGACGCTTGCGTTCTGATTCGCTTCTGCCATTAAGCACCCATGGCGTTTCTTCTATCAAAACTTGCTTGAGTTCCTGATTTTTCTCCAAGTTTGAAAGCAGCGCAGAGGGATTTTCGGTTTTCCACTTTTCAAACACGCGCTGGATTTTGGGCGAAGAATTTACCACAAACGAGGCAAGGCTATTGGCATAGTAGCGAGCAAAGGTTTGTTCGGTGCATTCATGCGGAAATTCCATGAGGTATGGCAAGGCTTGCACGGCATACCAAGCAGGATTGGAGGTAAATTCAAGAGTAAGTCGCTCGTGCCGCAGTGTGGGCGAGGAAGCGTTCAAGAGTTTGGTGAGCTCGAAGGATTTGGTTTGTTTGGCGCGCACTGGCAAGGGCAAGGTTTCGGTCACGAGAATTTTATCGGTGAGCGTCGGTAAGACATTTTCTTCACCATCGGAGAAGTTACCCGCTTTTGCCACGGCACGATACGCAATGGCAGAAATGCCTGCTGGCACCTTGATACGCCAAAACAGTGCGACATTGCCGCCAGCCTTCACGTTAAATGGCTGCTCGCCCAAGCCCTGCAAGCCAAGCGGTTGCATGGTGCTGGCATCGAGCAGGGAAAGTTGTGCTGTCCCAGTGAGGTCTTTGCCAGAGAGGTTGGTGATTTTCACAGGGAATTCAAGCTCATCGTTTTCACGAAGGAAACGCGGTGGATTGGGCTGTATCATCAGGTCTTTTTGAGTGATGCTCTCGGCAGAAATTTCGCCGATGCGCACATCTTTGGTATGAGCCCAGCCTAAGAAGCGCCATCGGGTCAAGGCTTCGGGCACACTGAAGCGAAAGACAATTTCTCCTGCCTCATTTGTGGTAAGGGTAGGGAAGAAAAATGCCGTTTCGTTCAAATTCTTGCGAATCTGAACATTGCGAAAATCCGTTGGCGAAGGTTGTGGATTGGCTTTGGGCGAAGAGGTCTGACGGGCTTGAGGGACAGACTCGCTGGATATGCGACGCGGCGACAGTGGAGCAGACTCGTCCTCCGATTGAGCCAGTGCTGCGCGTGATGGTGCGGCGCCAAGACCACCAGCACCAGTGCCAAGACTTTCAAGACGACCGTAGCCGATGAGACCAATTCCCTCACCGAAGCCAATTTCTCCGAAACCGCCAGGAAGTGTAGCGGCAAGACGGTGCCTGTGCCCACTCATAAAGTCCTCGAAGTAAAGGGCATCGTAGTCTTGAGCATAAGGTGGTTCGTAGCGATTCCATTCAGATTCCCTGCTTTCAGCGAAAACGGGTGCGAGTGCTTGTCCTACTGTGGCTGAAAATTGCGGCGAAAAACTGGGATAGGGGAAGAGCGACCAACGGTGCGGCAAAAATGCATCTAATGAAGCATCGTAGAGTGTGGCCAGCATTTCGGCAGAGACCTGCTCGCCTTTCGAGCCGCTAAGTTTAAGTCGCCATTCTTCTTGAGTGCCGGGCGCCATTTTCGAGCGAAACGACATCCATTCGGCTTTGAGCGTCTTGTTGCTCCAAGGCACAATGATGGTGTATTCTTCTTGGTAGAAGCGATAGCGATGCACGAAGTAGATGCGAAACGTGAGATTGCCGCGATAGTCTTCCACAATTGGAATGCGATAGACCTGCTGCGAGCGCTGGGCACTCAGCCGCTCTCGCTTGATGATGCGGCCGCGATGCTCAAGCTCATAGTAGGCTTCTACATCAGGATATGCCGAGCCCCAAACAAACTTAAAGGTCTCGCCGGGTTCATAGGGACGCTCATCAGGAATGGCGAAGAACGAGGGCACACGGGTTGCAAGCTCGGTGCTGAGAGATGAATAAAGCGTAAAGCGCCGTTCAAGTTTGAGCGGCTTGCCAAAGCGGTCTTGCGTTTCCACTACAACCAGATAGTCGCCCGTCTCAAGTGAGGCGAAAGGAATTGGAACAGTCTCAGGCTTGGTGCGATTGTCAAAGCGGAACACTTGAGGGGCAGTGCCCACATTTTCGCTGGTGAGCTGGTCTTCACGAGCGTAGTAGTCGTCGGGAAAAAGCGAGTCATGTTCAGCTTTGGTCATGGTCACTTGGTCAGGGGCGTCCCAGAGACGGGGGCGCCGCACGCGTGCCGGGGCATTGATTTTGTAGAGCTTGAGTGTGCCTTGTGCGGGTTCGAACGCACCGCTAAGGTTTTGCGTCTCGACGCTGACGCTGGGCGGTTGCTGTTTATCAATTTTTTCAGGGAGCACAAGTGAAAGACGCAAAGCAAGATAACCAACCTGCACGGCGGTTTGTGCCGAGCGCGTCTCGCCGCTGAGGTCGGTTACATCGGCATACACGGTGTAAGTAAATTCGGGGTATTGATTTTCGGGAACGCTGCGGTCGGGCGTTGCCACAAACTCCACAACAAACTCGCCTTTGTCATCGGTCTTGAGCGTGCCGTGAGCGATTTCGCGCTCGGGCACTTCCGGGCGGGGCAACCACCATCGCCACCACAGCGGGAAGAGGGTCTGGCGCACCACACGAAATTTAACCGTCGCTTCTGTAACGCTGGCGCCAGCGTAAGAACGGGCAAAGCCAGTGAGACGGACTTTTTCGTTCAAACGGTAAGACCCCTGAACTGGATTGAAGCCTACCTCAAATTTTGGTCGCTTGTATTCTTCGACTTGCACAAAGGTTTGCCCAGAGCCTTTGCCGCGAGCCTCAATGCGCATGCGTCCAGTCAGAACGCCAGTGGGCGCAGAAAAACTGCCATGAAAAGTGCCATACTCGTTGGTGGTGAGCGAAAGCGCAGAGACGGTCTCGCCATTGACATCATAGAGCATAACTCGAACGCGTTCATTGGGCACAACATCGTGGCGCGTGCGGTCGGCATTAGCTTTGAGCACAATGCCTTTGAAGTAAATCGTCTGCCCAGGGCGATAGATGCTACGGTCAGTAAAAAGCGTGATGGTATGCTCTCCAACTTGAGTATCAGGATAGCGCCGATAGCGCCGTGACACAAAAAATTGGTCAGGTGGAATGAAGCGGTCGTCTTGATAACGAAGCTCGACTCGGAAAGCATATTGCACATTCTGCACCACAAACTTACCCTCTGCATCGCTGGTGTATTGCTCCATTTTGATGATTCGGTATTGATTGCGCTGGTAGTCATACTCCCCATGGAAAAGTTGTGCCTTGGCGCCAGAGAGCGGTTTGCCAGTTTGGGCATCTAAGACGAAAAAGGTCTTAGAGGCTTCAGTGTCGCTTGCCGCATTTGTGGTCAGCAAGGAAAGGGAAGTCGACCAAAACTCGAGAATTTGAATGATGTTGTTTTTTTGCACAAAGTCTTCGCGTGCGCTCATCAAAAGAGCGTAATGCCCTTTGGGCAAAGCCGCGACTTTGAACTCGGCGCGATGCTCAAGCAAGTCGTTGGGCAAAGGAAAAACTTGAGAGAAGGTGCGAATAGGCTTGAGTTTTAAGGCTTGCTTGATGCGACCGTCCTCTGGTTCATAGCGCCATGCGTCAGTATCTGGAAGGCGCACAAGGCGAAAGTAAGCCTTGTTAAAATTGCGATACGATGCCAAAACACGAAAAGGCTGATTGGGTGCCACACAGCGCTCGCCCGTCAAACGAAACTGCTTTTGCAAAAGCTGACTTTTGAGACTCTTGCAGTTGATTGCTCCGCGTGACTGGGGCGCACGCGCAATGGCTTCATCACAGAGTTTCAGAGCACGCTGCCGACCATTCAAGCCGTCTGGACCTTGAGCCTCACCACGAGCAAAGTAATGCTCTGCTAACGCGTAGAGTGCGTCAGTGGAAGCAGAATGGGCGCGGTAGCGCTGTTCAAGTTGCTGCAGCGACTGCACATACATCTCATCTTTGTTTTCATTGAATGTGATGGCATGAGCGTATTTGAGGCGCAAAATATCGACATCAATAAGCGCATCAGGCTTAGGGTCAGACAGATGAAAGGCAATCAAATCTTGATACAGCCGAAGCGCAAGATATTTGAGCGATAAAGTATCCGAAGTCTCAAACTTGACCTTGACAAATTCAGCGGCAGGTTTGAGCCCATCGAGAGAAAGCAGTTCAAATTCATCAAGGGGCTTAGGGAGACCAGCTTCAGCATGCGTGTAAAAATCAAGGGCGCGATGAGCAAGAAAATCAAACAGAGTTGGACGATAGGTTTTAGAGCCTGCGACGGTGTCAAGAATGCTGTCGTAAATCGAAAGCGGGGTCTTTTGAAGTTGTGCCCTGTCTTGCAAAGCCATGCGATGGCCGTGGATGATGCGCTCAAAAAGCTGCGCCACGCTCCAAGTGCGAATGTCTTGCTCAGGGGGAACTTGGGCGGTGCGGGTGCGATTCAGAAAACGGTAACGATTCTCCTGGTAGTATCTCCAATACATATCGGCAAGGAGCGAGTGCAGCACAGGTGAAACTGGAAAAGTGGTACGCTGGACTTCCGCTTCAAATCGCAAGAGAGATTTGAAAAAGCCATCTTCTTCAAGTGCTCCGGTGTATTGCGCAAGGTGCATTAGAGCTTTGACTTGCTGCGGAAGATTGCCTTCGGACTTGGCTCGGCTGTAGATTTTCTCGACAAGCTCAAGTGCCGATTTGGGTAAGCCCTCACGAATTTTTTTTGCGACAAGGTCCCAGTCGGCGCGGTAGTCATTGAATTTCGCAGGCTTAGGCATGGGTTGGCTATAAAGCATTGGAGAAAGAAGAAGCCAGACAAGCAAAAACGAGACAAGGGTGGAGAGACGCATAGCGGTGCAGTTTTGTGCTGTTAGTAAATCATTTTAGCAAGAGAATGTAAAAAAAAGCGCGCGCAAAACTTCACAAATTTTTTACACTAAATGTTTTGCGAAATTCAATTTTTTCTTGTATCTTCGCAAAGACTATATGCCTATGCAGCTATGCTTTGAGCTGAAGAACTACTGTGTATAAGCCGCACCCCTCTTCACCGAGAGTAAATACACACTGTCGCTCCGCGAACAGGAGTGAATTGGTTACCTCCACTGCAGATGGTGCTTGGGAAAGATTTGTCCAAAATTCAGTTATCCAAAATTCAACTATAAAACTCAAAGAGACAAGCGATGAAAACTGCTATCAGTCATTTCGCAAAAACCCTACTTGCCATCACCCTTCTTGTTCCGACAGTTACACTGGCGCAAACAACGGTCTACTCCTACCAAAGTGGGAACTTCAATGATCCAAACATCTGGACCTACACCAACAACGGCACGGACTTCGTAACAGGCACGCCCAACCCCGATTGGAACTATGTCATCAATCCGGGACACACGATTACGCTGACGGCTAATTCTCAAATTGTTCAGACCTCAGCAGGCACGGTAACCATCAACGGCACGCTGAACGTTCAGACTTTTACCACACAAACTTTTGGCAGACTGCTTGGGAACGGCACTTTGCGCATTAGCACCGGCGCATTCCCAATGGTGCTTGCAACGACAGGAAACCTATTTTTGGAAACGGGCGGCGGCACGGTGCAATACGAAGGCGGCACATACACGCTTCCTAATAATCTTACGACCTACAACAACCTCACCATCGCCGGCACGGGAGTAAAATCCTTTGCCCCTACATCCGCAACCACCTTTACCTTGAACGGCAACCTGACCGTCAATACTGGTGCTATACTCACCATCGGCGGCACAGGTGCGGCACCTGTCGTAACACTCAACATCAGCGGCAACCTCACCGTGAATAGCAACGCAACGCTCAATGTAGGAACGACAACAAATGTCGTTCAGCACGCCATCAACCTCAGTGGCAACTTGACCAACAACGGCACGATTAACCTCACAAACCTTGGCGAAGGTGCAGATCCGTTCGCGCCAACGTCAACGGGCGGCTCGGCACGCATTCGCTTCACGGGCGCAACCAATAACACCGTCACGCTCAATGCGGGACATAGCACGAGGTTCGGAAACTTTATCGTCAATAAAGGCACTGGACAAACCAACGTCTTGCACGTGATTGTGCAGGCAGGTGCGTTAAGTCCGCAGTTCTGGGGCAATGGCGGCACAACAACCCCAGGTGGTCAGCGGTTTGTCATTACCAACGGCATCTTACGCTTAGGCGCAAACATTACAATCTCGGACTTAATCTCAAGTGGAACAGGAGACTACAACTTGAG
>Ga0209017_10001538_pt1 | contig 17284 bp, 15 predicted proteins | sample YNPBryunderm2012_FD_185812 | JGI IMG/M metagenome (GOLD analysis project Ga0209017, IMG submission 185812) | Anoxygenic and chlorotrophic microbial mat microbial communities from Yellowstone National Park, USA - YNP Bryant MS undermat 2012... ... | reverse complement strand
CTTTTTTGGAGTAACGGCGCTTGGAGATAAAGTCGCCCTCTTGCCAGTAGCGGCTGAAGAAGGTGTAGAGGTGGTTGTAAACAGCGGCTTCCAGGGCCTCGCGGCTCCGCGAACCAGCGGCTTGCTGCTGCGCTGCTAGATACTCCTTGCCGGCTTTGGTGTTGCGATAGGCTTCGTCCAGATTGCCATGGGCATCCAGCGCGTCATCACCCAGGGCTTCGAGTACTTTTTTCCGCGCCGCTTCCAGGGCCTGCGCGGCTTGGGCCTGTTCGGCCAACGCCCCGCGCTCCAGTTCCTCCGTGATGGCCCGGGGCAGGTCTGTGGTGATGAAGCGCTCAATCACCGCCCGCTTGTGATTCATGATGCGGTAGATGCCGAAATCCAGGTCGGCGGAATCGAACTGGAAAAGTTCGCGCAAGAGAGATTGGAACTTGATTTGATTCTCATTCATAGGTTCCCTGAACGTTCGTATCTACTACATTCTCAGACTTTGGAGTAACTGCAATTCGTGCTTTATTCTCACCAAGAAATTCACAGTCAATCAACCCCTCTCGTTTTAGAGTGCGAATATCGCCTCTGGATATTTTAGGAGGGTTACCATTGTAACCTAAAATATCACTTATTTCACCTTCGAGGTCATGCCATACCATGAAAAACTCTCCACGCCATGTTCGTCCTAATTCAACGAATGATTTAAGAGATTCTTTTGGCTTCATTGTCAAATTATATTTTACTGTTTGTGAGGGATTGGTTACACTTTTTCGTAATCGAGCAAGTTCTTGCACTTTTTTCATCTGTCGCTAAAACGGGGCGAAGAGGGCTTTCAAATTCGCTTTGCTTTTTTCTTGAGCATAGGAGGCTAATCTATCAAAGTCTATGCCTAAAGTTGTCTTTTTAAGAATGGGTAAATCCTACTGCCCCTAAGTTCGCGCTTTTCGGCTTCCGATAAGAACGTGGGGAGCCCAGCCTGCTCTAGAGCAGCATGTGCGTACGCTGCCATTTTGTAATCGCCATCGGATTGATGATAGGCCCATTCCAATTTCCCGCTAATTACCTCGACCAAGACAGCCCTGATTTCGATGTCAGAAAGCTCGCTTTGATCAGGAAGATTATCCACGAGATCAAAGCATGCCTTGGCAGAAGCACTGAAATCTCTAACAATCTTAAACTCCCCCGTTTCTATCTCCTTAGCAGGTCGATCAAGAAATTTGGGCACATTGACTCTATACCACTGTCTGATCTTGGTATAAGCCTCACGTATTGTGATTTGTGTGGGCTTGGGATCTTTCGGATCAAGTCCCATAGTTACCTCCAACTGCTATGGGGCGGCCTAATGGCACGTACTTCAGCCGCCGCGCTGCGAAGCGCAGCGGTCGGCTGGAAGCGCAGGTTGGGCGGCAATACCTATCTATGAGATGTAGGTATTTGCGAGTTAGCGGCCTTCGACTTGGATACCAGACTCTCGTAAGCGCCGAGATTCACTTCCCATTGATACTGCGAGCGGACTCTCCATTGCTCAAATGCTTGTTTCTTGTGTTGCTCGAAAACATCTCGGCTACATTCGTTTACTTTCAAGAAGTGGTCCACCACCTGCTCATAATCCAGTATCCCTTTGCTCGCGTGAATTCCAGCCAAACCGATATGCTTCACACGGTGACATAGACTGCACAGAGCGATAAATCCGCGCAAGGTTTGGATGTGCTTCTCGTCATCATATTCCCACAATTCGTGACATTCCAGTCGGCCTTCTGCACCACAAATGCCACACCTGTAATTCTGCTCCGCGTACGCGCTCTTACGGATTTTGTCCCACTCTGCTTTCGGGACAACCTTTCGCATGTTGTTGTACCAAGAAGTGGCAGGGACCAACTCGATGGTTAACCGCAACCTTGATGTCATATCGTGTGTTCTCCACAGCGTCTATTCGGTTGCCGCCCAACGGTTAGTTTTAGCGGCAGCGGTGGGACAGGCAAGACACATTCGCCTACCAAAACCTTTGCTGGCTTGCGGCGCATCCCCGCAAGCGGTGAAGCCGCTTCGAACGGTGTTGGGCGCTCACCTTCTGGAGCAAGATACCCAGGCCCGCAAGCGCGCCTTTTGCTCGACTGGCAAGATGCTGATAATTCTGCCATGCCCCACAATCATAGCACAACGCCAGGCGCAGCGCAACCGCCAGAACATCCGCTGACCTTCACGCCTCTTTGCAGGCAAGACCATACCAGGCAGGTCGCCTTCACCTGCACCATCGCCCACCTCCAAGCCAGGGAGACGCTCAGCAGCGGACATCCTGTGCCGACCAGCCTCCCTCGCCAGCTCAGCCATTTTCACCTGCCTGCACCACACCAGGCGAACCCGTCTTCGGGTCAGCACTCCGCCAGCAGGAGCGGGCGGAGACGGCCAGGCGAGAACATCCCACACCAGGCAACCCATCCATCAGTTCACCAGAGTAACGTCCTCGCGGTTGCTGCGTTTGGCAATTTCCTGCGCGATGGCTAGAAGGAGCTCGTGCAGGCGTGCCTTTTCGTTGTGGATGTAGGCTTTTGCATGCAGCATGCTATGGGGTTCGATGAAGATAATCCGCTGATTGCTTTGGCCTACTACCCACAGGATAAAGTCGGGGAAAAAGTGGCATTCCTCAAAGAAACTGATGTCATATCCCTTGTCCCATCTGGCAAATATTGGAAGCCCGCAGGGTGCTATCCATTGCATGGGTACGCTTTGGCGATTCCGCTCGTTCTACCTATGAATGTCTCTGGCTTATTTTCATCAAAACAACCACCTCTATGGTCTAACAACGTTGCAGCATCTGAATTGCCAAACCCTTCAGGGTTGCAGTACAGGCGTGTGATACGTTTCCTGGCGGTATACAAAACGGAAGATAGCCACCTGCCGTTCAGGAATATGTGGTACGATACCCCTATTACGGTGCGTCAATTGTGGGCACCTGCTTTGTGGTTTAGAAGGAGTTTTTTGTGAGTATGAACTGGTCGCTTCGGCATACGGTATGGATCGGATTAGTCGTGAGTCTGATGTTGACTGCCTGTAATGCGCCATCAGGCCCAACCGTTGCCGGTTCACCAACGACGAACGTTCCGCCCGCGTCACCGACGCCGACCCGATCATCTTCGGCGCCGGCGGATGCGATTGCACGAGTGGGGGATGCCTTTATTTTGCGACGCGATTTTGATCGGTTTTATCTACCAAATAGTGATGTCAAGGCGATCCTCGATCAGATGATCGATGTTGAACTGGTTGTGCAGGCTGCTCTAGCCGAGGGCGCGACGATTGATGAGTCGGTCATTGATGGCCAGGTTGAGCAGTTGCGGCTGGCGCAGGCGGGGGGTGATGATGCCCAATTTCAAGCCTTCTTGCAAGACAATAAGATTGCCGATGTGCAAGAGTTGCGCCGTCTCTTGGGTCGTGATCAGTTGATCGAGCAGATGTTACTGAAACACACGACGGCTACACAGGTGCGCGCTCGCCATATTCTGGTTGCCGCTACGCCTGACGAGGCCGCGAGTCGGAAGGCAGCCGCAGAAGCTATTTTAGCCGAATTACAGGGAGGAGCTGATTTTGCGGCTCTGGCGCGGGCACGTTCTGATGATCCAGGATCGGCGGCGCAAGGGGGTGATCTGGGCTGGGCGCCACGTGGAGTCTATGTAGCGCCGTTTGATGAGGCGGTCTTTAGTATGGCGCCAGGTGAGTTGCGCCTTGTGCAGACTGATTTTGGCTGGCATATCATTGAAGTTATTGAAGGGCCACAGGTACGCTCGTTTGATGATCGGGCATTTCTGGAGACGCCTGCCGGCCAAGAGGCGTTTAGTACGACGTTTCTGCCGTGGGTAGCTGAGTTGCGGAAGGCGGCTGAGGCTGCAGGTAAGATCGAGATTTTGGTTGATGTGACCACGCTTGCCCAGCAGTAAGGTTTAGTGTATTGGCGGGCGATAGCGGTTACGCCATGGCGATCCGCTTCTGTGTGCTACAGCGCTTTTCGTCGTTCTTTCTTTCCCTGCTATGGTGATGACAGAGAAGGGGAGGAGCGTGATCGCGGTTTCCCAATCTGCCTCCTTCCGCTCTCTCACAGAAAGGAAGGAGGCCGGGATGAAGCAGCACTTTCTTTGAACGGTGTGAAACTCCTTGGGTTCTCACCTCATGCCTCTCCGTGCGATGGCGGTTATGATTGGTGCGCAACTCATTGGCGGTGTGCGCACGTAGCCGCGTTTCATTCTCGCCCGATGATGCGCGGGAACCGGTTTCAGGCCGCGTTCGTCATGATAGAGACAGGTATTTTGAGCAGAGGGAGTGTCTCATGCTGCGCCATCTTTGGGTGTTGTTTCTGTCATTATTGGCTGGATGCGCAACGGCTATATCACCTACTCCAGTACCATCACCCTCTTTACCTTCCGCTTCGCCAACAGTTACCGAACCTATGGCAACTCGTGTGGTACCAACGGCGGTACCAACACCTTCACCGACAATAGTGCCAACAACTGAACCAACACTCGTTGCACAACCCAACCTCATTGCTCCAGCATATCCCGCTGAGATACTGTTTTTACGTGAGAGAACGTTAGTAGCGTTTGATCCGGTTAGCGGTCGAGAGCGCACTTTGGCGTCTGAGGTGCTTGATTGGGCGGTCGATGTCAGTGGTCGGCAGATTGCCGTTGCGACCGATCAAGGTATCAGTATTGTTGATCGGGCGAGCGGTGCTGTGCGTGGGTTGATCGATGGTCGCATTGCATATAGCTTGAGCTGGACTCCAGATGGCCTGGCGCTCGCGTATGCTGCTGCGTCTCAGGAACCAATCCTGCCATTCGATTGGGAACGGTGGAGTCGCTGGTGTACTGTGGCGACTGTCTATATTTTTGATGTGCCGACAGCGACTGAGCGTGCACTCGGGCCGGGATGTGATCCCAGTTTCGCATCGGATGGCCGTCGTCTGGCTTTCGCAACGCCTCCAACAGCTCAGCCGTCGTTCTTATCTTTTGTTGGCGAGCGGAACGCTATTCGTTTGATCAATCGTGCTGGTGCGAACGAGTGGATTTTTGCTATTGCCGATGGTTCGCCCGAAACGGGTCTCGTTGTCTATGCACCGGTGTGGTCGCCCAATGCGCGAGAAGTGGCGTATCAACGTTTTTTGGGTTATCAGGCCCTCGTGGACATCAACCTGACGATGATTGCCGATAGTAGTGCCGGTGGTGGTGTACCGACGCTGGCCGGAGCCGGCTGGCATCGTCCGCCAGCTTTTTCGCCTGATGGAAAACAACTGGCGCTGGTGGAGTATAACTTTAGCGATGCACGAGGCTTTACCGGCTATGATGTATGGAAGCTGTACCTGATTGAACTGCTCGGAGAACGTAGTGAGTCTTTACCAAATGGGAATCTGAGGCTGCGTGGTCAATTGACGATCAGGTTGCCGCGAGTCACGGCTGCGACCTGGGCGCCTGATGGGAGTGCATTGGCAGTGATAGTACCGTCAGCGTGGAACCCGAATGCCGATCCGAATGCTCCGCTGTATACCGATATGGGAACGGGCGAAATCTGGCAGGTGTCACCGTTGGGTGAACCACAGCGACGGTTGGTGACGGGCGTTGATTATGCCAGTCGCCTGGTCTGGGCGCCGGCGGGTCTGGTGACTGCTCAGACTATCGCCGGGGCAATTATGTTTCCTGGCGATTGGGAATTATTGCCGACAACCCAGGCAACCGATTTGGCAGCAACCTATCGAGGGCTGTTTCTCGGTCGGCGAAGCGTTCCTGATCCAGCCCTTCTCAGCGCTGATCGATGGGCACAAACGGTTGTTGATTGGGTAACAGTTATCGAGAGTGAAGCGCCTTATCAACTTCCTGATGGAAGTCAACTTGTAACGTTTCGTGGTCAGCGTGCTGATGGCACTGCTATTGCTGGTGTAGCGCGCCTCACCAGTGATGCGATTGTTATTAGTGTTGCGCCACAAGCTGAGTGGCCGGTGTATCGTGCACAGGGGATTGCGCTGGCGATGGCGGCCCGGTAGCAGAAATGACCTGCGGGAGGTTGGTATACAGGCGCGGCTATAACACAGGGTGCGGGCCAGCAGCCCGTGCTCCCAGGTGGGGGATGTTCGTTGGTGTTGCCTCGTTTTTGAACCGTTTGGTTATCGAATGGAACCCCGAAGCAGAGAACTCCAAAAAGCCCTATGCGTGCCTCAGAGTATGTCTGAAACAGTACGGGAATGCTCTGCCTGAGCTGTGTCCGCGCCGCCTATGAAACGTCATTGACCGAGCAAGTCACGCAGATCGGGGAAGGTGCTCGATTGGCGTGGTCGGGTGATCTGTTCAGCATAGGTGCTAAGGTCGCGGATGTGTTGAATTACGCGCTGTAGTTCCTCTTCGTCTGTCAGATCGTTCAGCCGCTCTCTGTAACGATGTATCCGCGCCATCACCTGGGCTTTGCGAAGCATGCGTGCGCATTGCTCAGCCTCGTGACGATACCGCACGTCGTCGGGGCGGCGGGCGAGGATTGTCAGGAGTTTGCCAGCTTCACTGCTCAGCGGCTCACCCAGGGTCGCAATCCAGGCCTGTAGACTTTCGGTGTCAGTAGGCCGCAGTTCGAGAGGTGTTGCTAGATAAGCCTGCCAGATGGCCTGGTGGATCGGTTCTTCGAGCAGATCTTCTATGCCAGCACCGAAGATGTCGCCTATCGCAGGGCAGCGCTCGGCATAGCTTTCCAGGAGACGTTCAATCGCCATATCAACAGAAGGGTAACGAAGAGCCAGTGCCAGGAGATAGGCTTCAGTATCACGTCGATGTTCATCGATTGGTGGCGGTGCGGTTGGCGGTGGTGCCGGTGGCGGCGATGAAGATCGAATACCGCGATGCCGCTCGTTTCGCCGGTGTGGTTGGATTCTGGCCCGTAGCAGATCAACGATCAACTCACTACGCACACCAGTGAGTTGTTCAACGCGAGCTACGTACACGCGCTGCGCAGCACCATCAAGTTCACTCAGCAAGGGAATAATCCGCTCGAGCGCCAGGCGCTGTTGGGCCGGATCATGCAGGTCAAGACCGGCAGTGTACGCTTCCAGATAAAAATCCATCACTGGTGTGGCATTGTCAACTAACTCTTTCCAGAGCTGTGGATCGGCAGCGATGACCTCATCGGGATCGCGCCCGGCAGGTAAGCGAATGATACGGATGGTTACATCATTTTCCAATCGGACAATCCCCTGCGCGGTGGTGACAAGCCGACCTTCACCTTCCTCTTCGGTGGTTGTGCGGATGGTTTCCAGGCCGCGGAGGGTTGCTTTCTGCCCGGCAGCGTCGGCATCTAGAGCAAGGTAAACCTGATCGGTAAGCCGTTTGAGTTGGTTGATGTGTGCCTTGCTCAGTGCTGTGCCGAGCGGCGCCACCACATTGCGGAAGCCGTATTGGTGAGCAGTGATGACATCGACGTACCCTTCAACGATAATGACCTGGTTCGTAGATCGAATGGCATCACGCGCCAGGTCTAGCCCATAAAGTACCTCGCTCTTTTTGAAAAGTGGTGTTTCGGGGGTATTGAGATATTTGGGCTGGGCATCACCTAATGCTCGTCCGCCAAAGCCAATCACTTCACCACGTATATTGCGGATCGGGAAGATGATACGGTTGCGAAAGCGATCATACGGCCCGCGTTCGCCGGGAATGGCCAAACCTGCGGCAATAATGTCCTCAACGCTATAGCCTTTCTTCTCGTGCAGATAGGTAAAGAGATGATGCCAGTCATCGAGGCTATAGCCGATCTGAAAAGCGTCAATCGCGTCGCGATTGATCCCTCGTTTAGCGATGTACTCACGGCCAGGAGCACCACGGCTGAGATTGAGAAGCACGTAGTTAAAGTAGCGTGTCGCAACACCGTTGATCTCGAGCAGACGTGCCCGACGGGCATCTTCTTGCCGTTGGATATCGTTTTTCGGTTCGAGCCGAATCCCTGCCCGCTCGGCTAGCAACTCCAAGGCGCCTTTGAAATCCAGCCCCTGTTTCCGCATCACAAAGTCAAACACCGTGCCTGATGCATGACAGCCAAAGCAGTAGAAACTCTGCGTGTCGGGGTAGACGTGAAACGCCGGTGTACGGGTATTGGGATGGAACGGACAAAAGCCGACAAAACTACGTCCGCTGCGGCGTAGTCCAACACCCATCGAGTTGATCAGATCAACGATGTCAACATTGGCTTTAATATCGTCGATCACGCTCATAGCGCCTCTCGTTGCTACGCCCAACGTAGCGTGCGGTCGTCAGCTTTCGGCGTCACCAGGCTCTCGGCCCCTCTCACCATCGCGAGACGAAGGAAGTACCGCAACCTGATCATACGTCTGACCTGCTTCCCTTGTCGCGGGAAGGCCGCTATCTTTCGGTTCCGCCGGCATCCTTCCGTTCCCGTCAGCGGGAGGCGCAGCAGGCACCGAACGAACACGGGGCGACATGTACAGACAGAGACTACGGTGTCGCTCCCCAAGTACGCGGCACGAAGATTTGCTTGAACACTGCCAGCGCATAGCGATCAGTCATCCCTGCAATGTAATCAACGACAGCCTGCTCAATTGGTTCCCCCCGTCGCTCGACAATTGTCCGTAGTTCGATGGGAATTGCCTCCGGGTGGCTGAGAAAGTATCGATACAAGGTTTCGATGACGAATGCAACTTTCTCATTTTCCTCCGTTGCCTCCGGTCGCCAATAAACGTGTTGATAGAGAAAGTCACGCAATTTGTTGGTAGCCGCCAGGATTGGCGGACTCATTTTCAGGACAGGTGGATCGGGTGGTGTTCCCTCGCCAGTAGCCCACCAGTTATGATAGATCAGATCGCTCACCATGGTTGTCAGTAGTTCGCTTGAGCTGTTGCCTAGCACGTCGGTACACTCAGGCGGTAAATCTTCCCTGCGTAGAATACCGGCTCGGATCGCGTCGTCAATGTCGTGGTTGATGTAGGCAATACTGTCGCACAACTTGATAAGCTGCCCTTCCAGGGTTTTGGCCGTCCCCCATGCCGTAGCGGTAATGTCACGACGTGCTTTTGAATGAAGATGAATCCCCTCGCGAACGGCATACGTTAGATTGAGACCGGCCCCATCTCGTTCGAGCACTTCGACAATTCGGCGTGATTGCTCGTTGTGGCGAAAGTGACCAGGACAGATACGGCTTAATGCTACTTCTCCAGCATGACCGAACGGGGCGTGACCGAGGTCGTGACCAAGCCCGATTGCTTCGGTCAGGTCTTCATTCAAGCGTAAGGCACGGGCAACGGTTCGGGCAACCTGTGTCACTTCCAACGTGTGCGTAAGTCGGGTACGGTAGTGGTCGCCAAGTGGCGCGATGAAAACTTGTGTCTTGTGTTTAAGCCGTCGGAATGACTTGGAATGTAAGATACGATCACGGTCGCGTTGGTACGCCGTGCGAATCGGGCATGGAGGTTCGAGGGTGTCGCGTACAGCATCAACACTTCTGGCAGCGTATGGTGAGAGGATTTGATCTTCGAGCGCTTCGCGCATTTCACGAACAGAAGGACGAGTCATAACTTTACTCCACCGAGCGAGTTGGCTACTGCCATTGTACTCGATCAGGGTTCTGGGCTGGACTAGGGATGGTGGAGGATACCGGAACATGCCATGCGTGTTTGACCCGGTTCCTCACCGTTTGGATCATTGTCTCTCTGTCCATCCTTATTCCAAATGTAGAAAAGGAAGGGGTAGCACAGCACTACTGGCAAGAGCGCTGGAAATCATCCCTACGACACTGTTCCGCCTTGGGAAGCAGCACGTTCCCGTAACTGCGTAGATGAAATATCGCGGCGGAAGAGGTCTTCGGGAATCGGGGTGAAGAGCTGTGCATAGGCGACCGGTAGCGTAAGATCGGCGAGGGTGTAAAATCGTCCGTCGATTTGACGACCGGCGACAAAAAAGCGACAGTTGGCGGCAGCAATGGCTGCAAACGCAGCCAGCATTGCGGCTTCGCTCCCGTAGTAGGCTGGCGTAACGAGCCGTAGAGCTGTGTCGTAGCCCATAACGAAAGCACGACCAGGGTAAAGACGAGCCTTCTGCACGAAGAGTGGTGCCGCGGCCAGAATGACGGTATGGCGCCCTGCAAATTGAGCGACGCGGCGATTGATTTCCAACAGCGATAGCTCACCTTTGTCGGCGTTACGTACCGTTAGCTCGAAATGTACTGGCTGGCCGGTCATGACGACGACGGCGCGTTGCATCCCAAGATGCCCTTCGTGCAGGGGGTTGAAGCTACCGGGAAGAATTGCGCCCGGCGGCGGATCGTCGATCCGCACATCGCCTGCGGGAGTAATGGTAAGCGAACCGATCCGTCCGCTTAGAAGCCCGCTCAATTCAGTAGCACTAATCATATTCCTGCTCCCACATACCCGGCAATACGCAGCGAGACGACACGTGATGCGCTATCATCACCCATACTCACGCCGTAGAGGGTATCCGCTACTTCGATCGTACCACGATTGTGGGTAATGACGATGAACTGAGTGCGGTCACTGAGGCGTCGCAACATCTCGCGGAAGCGCCCGATGTTGCTCTCATCGAGGGCTGCATCGGTTTCGTCGAGAATGCAGAATGGGCTAGGGTTAACTTTCAGAATAGCAAAGAGGAGTGCCACGGCGGTCAGTGTTCGTTCACCGCCGGAAAGCAGGGCAATGTTTTGCGGACGTTTTCCTGGTGGCCGGGCAACAATTTCAACCCCCACAACCGATCGTTGACCATTGTTCTCTTCGCCGTCGGTCGTTTCAACCAGTTCAAGGCGTGCGCTACCACCACCAAATAATTCCTGGAAAACGGCACTAAACTCGGTGGCAACGGCATTGAAGGTGTGTTGGAAGCGTTCGTTCATGGTGCTGTCAAGTTCACTAATGAGTTGATGGAGCGTTGCACTGGCAGCTCGCAGATCGGCAGCTTGGGAGGTCAGGAAGGTGTAACGGTTGGCCGTCTCTTCATATTCTTCGAGCGCCAGCGGGTTCACGACACCGAGCCGCAATATTCGAGTGCGCAGTGTCTCGATCGCTGTCGGTAACTCATCTACTGGCGGACCCTCGTCGGGAGGTGGTGGCTGGGTCAGATCGACACCGTCGGCTACAGCCCGCTCGAAGATTGTATCGAGCCGATCAGTTGCGCGTTGGGCTTCACGAACCAGGCGATTATATTCGGCCTCAGCGGCCAGCAGGTCGGTGGTGGCCTGAGCTTCGGCAGCTTCCAGTTGCGCCAGTTCCACCTCTGCTGCCTGAATTTCGGCTTCGGTTGGCTCGATTTGAGCACGTACTACGTGAAGATCGGCCAGTATTTGCTTGTGGCGCGTCAGCATTGAGTGGTAGGCCGCTTCGCATTCGGTACGTTGAACGTGCAGTGCATCAAGCGTAGATTTAAGTTCACGGTGCTGATGATCGAGGTCGGTTAAGGTACGCTGATGACCGGCGAGTAGTTCAGCGAGCATCTGCCGTCGGCTTTCGGCAGCCGATAGCTCAGCCCGCAGGTGGGCCAGTCGCTCTTTTACAGTCCGGTCATGGTGCGATTGTTGTTCTTGCTGTTCGCGCAGTGCTGCCAAATTGGTCTCGGCAGCAATCCGCTCGTTGTGCACATCGTGCTGACGTTGTTGCAGGATCGTCATTTGTTCAGCCAGGGTGTGGAGTTCCTGGCTGAGCCGCTCCTGCTGCGTTACAAGCCATTGATGTTCCTGTTCGAGTTGGCGCACACGACGTTGGGCCTGTTCGACACCGTTGCGCGCCGTATCAAGACGGCGTTGCACTTCACGTTCAGCCTGTTCGGCGCTGCGTAACCGAGCGACGGCCGCTTGCAATTCGTGTTCCAGCACTGAACGTCGTTCATCAATTGCCGACAACGCAGCCTGTGCATTCGCGACCAATGCCGGTAATTCGCGCAATTCGCGCTCACGGCGTAGCACACCACTCTCTTTTGTAGGTGCACCACCGGTCACGGCTCCGCCGCTTTGGACCTGTTCTCCGGCCAGCGTGACGATGGTCCAACCTGGTGGAAGATGACGCAATTCGTTGCGCGCCGTAGCCAGATCGGCCACTACCAGGGTACGACCGAGCAACTGTTCGACGACGACCGTATAATGGGGATCATACGTGACGAGCTCGGCTGCAACACCGATAACGTGGGGCGAGGCAGGAGGCCGACGAGTATCAGGCGGACGGCGTAGCGTATCAAGGGGTAGAAATGTTGCACGCCCGGCACCGGTACGGCGCAGTTCAGCGATGGCCTCTTCAGCATCGCGCCATTCCTCAACCACGATGTGTTGCAAGCGGGCACCGAGTGCAACCTCAATAGCTGTCTCTAGCTCAGGGGGGACACGGATAATCTGCTGAACTAACAAAAAGCCACGCCGCCGGTTTCGTTCAGCCCATTCGAGAGCTGCTCGTACCCCAGCAAATGTTCCGGTGTGGGAACGGGCCAACCGACTCAATGCTTCCAAACGGGCTTCTCGTTCGGCTAAGGTATGGCGACAAGCGGCCCGCTCTTCGTCTACTGCGGCGCGAGCCTGGCGCAAACGATCAATCTCCTGGCGGGTATGTTGGACTGTCGCATGGCTGCTTTGATACGCCTGCTCGGTAGCAGCGAGAGTTTTTTGCGCTTCATAAAGCGCAGCCTGGGCAGTAACCATTGCTTCAGAAGCCTGCTGCAAAGCCGTTTTCACGCGCTCGATCTCGGTCTGCAAGCGGCGCTGTTGTGCTGAAAGCTGATCGATCTGACTGAGCACGGTAGCTTCAGTGCGCGCAGCCTGTAATGCGCGTTCCTGCGCAGCTTTGATCTGAGAAGTGAGGATGGCCCATGCTTGTTCATCAGTTTGTTGTTTATGCTCTGCCTGCGCAAGCTGGTGACGAAGCGCCGTCAATTCTTGTTCAACTTGTGTCAACTGTGTAGCAACTCGCTCACATTCCTGGGCAGTTGTGTGTTGGCGGTCGGCCAATGTCGTTAATTGTCGTTCAATCTCTTCACTGCGCCGCGACAGCGCAGCCAGTCGTTCGTTTTCAATAGCCAGATCGCGTTGTAATGCCTCGGCTTGCTGATGAAGCTGAGCAGCTTGATGATGTAATGCGCTTAGCACTGCGCGTCGTTCACGTAAAGCAGTCCGATGCACGTGAAGCGCGGCTGTGGCTTCACTCTGCACAATACGCAGACGGGCGAGAGTATCTTCTGCCTGTTGCACCTGATGTTGGGCCTGCTGTGCCTGAGCCTGGGCTGCCTGCCATCCGGTGTAGTGCCAGCGTGTGAGCAGCTTCTGTAGTTCGGCTTGCCATTCGCGATACTGACGCGCCTGGCCGGCCTGGCGGCGCAGCGTGCGCAGCCGTGGTTCAAGATCGGCCAGCAGATCAGACACACGCTGCAAATTCGCCTCGCTCTCGCGCAGGCGTCGCAGAGCCTCGGCTTTACGTAACTCGAATCCACCAATCTCAGCCGCATCTTCAAACAACCGGCGTCGTTCAGTGGGCCGTAACGTCAGTGCTGCATCAACCAACCCTTGGTTGATAATCGTGTACGAACCACCGAGCGGTTCAACGGTGGCCAGCAGATCACGGAGCCGTACACGGGCACGGTTGATAAAATACTCATTTTCACCGGTGCGGGTCACCCGGCGTGTGATAGTGACCTCATCGAAATCGATTGGCAACAGGCGATCGCTATTGTCAATCGTCAGTGCTACTTCGGCTAGCCCGGCGGGTGGCCGCTTCCCTCCACCGGCAAAGAGAAGTTCACCGGTCTGCTTGCAGCGCAGGGCTGCCATACTCTGCTCACCGAGTACCCAACGCACGGCGTCGGCCAGATTCGACTTCCCACTTCCATTCGGCCCGATGATTGCCGTAATCCCCGGCTGAAACTCGAATACAGTACGGGTTGCAAATGTCTTAAAACCCTGAATTTCCAGTCGTTTGAGGTACATTGATCCCTATATCGTTTGTCAGCACTATGCACCTGAAGTTTTTCAACGTTTTAATTTTGGGTGCATCCAACGACCGATCCGCAAGAAGAACGGAGCGACGGTAACCAGCGCCCCTCTCTTCCCTGTCCTTCTTCCAACATCCACGAGCGGAAAGAGGAATGACGGTCAAGTAGGTACCTGTTTCTCATTCGCCCCTATCTCCCATCATTGTCGGGTAGGGAAAAACGTTGAAAATCCCTGCTTACACCAGCCGGATATTGTACTCCAGGCCGACAACGTGGTAAAGTAGATGCTTGATCGGCCTTCGTTGAGCGGCTATAATGATGCGAGAATATTGCACTGATCATAAACAGATAAACGAAGGCAATCAACCGATTTATTCTGCGGGAATGTGTTCAGGTGTGATAGCAAACTCATCATACTTGATCTCGATACCTGCACAAGGCGCATCGCCGGTCCAGTCCGACGGGGCGCGATAGCGATACGTTTCATGCGCGAGCGAGTCTATCGCAACGAAGCCATTATTCTTCGTCGTACCGATTTTGCTGAGGCCGATCGTCTGCTCCTGATTGCTACTCCTGCTGGGAAGCGATGGGTTATTGCTAAAGGTACACGCAAAATGAAGAGTCGGCTGGCCGGTCACATTGAACTCTTCACACACGTGCAGATGATGCTAGCTGTCGGGCGTCATCTTGATATTGTGACCCAGAGCCAGATTGTGAGTTCCTTTCCCGTGTTGCGAAGTGATCTGACCCGTCTCGGTTGTGGCTTTTATGTTGCCGAATTGTACGACCGTTTGACGGCTGAGGCTGAAGAGAATCCACCGCTCTTTCGGCTGCTGGTCGAAACGTTCCAATCCCTTGATCGTAGTCCAACTCCTGAACTGACCCTGCGCAGCTTTGAACTTCACCTTCTGCAAGTGCTCGGCTATCGGCCTCAGTTGCACTATTGTGTTGTTTGCAACGAGCTGCTTACGCCAGATGCTGATCGATATAGCCCAAGTCTGGGCGGCGTGCTCTGTCCAAACCATCGGACGGCTGATCCGCATGCTTTACCCCTGAGCGAGGCGACGTTTCGATTACTACGCTACCTTCAGGCCCAACCGGTGGCTGCTGGTGAAACGCTGCGCATTTCGTCGGCAACCCGTCAGCAAGCAGCAGACCTCTTACGGGCCAGTATACGCCATCTCCTGGAACGGGATCTCAAATCGGCAGAGTTTCTCAATCATCTGTTATCATCACAGTAGGAAACGTATGACGACCACATTGTCTGAAATAAAGGAGGGCGGGCCATGAGTTATGTGGAAAGCCTGCTCGGGCGGGGAGAGCAGATTTTGTACGTCGCCCGTCAGCACATTTTTGTGTTGATTATGAACATCTTGACCGAACTGACGCTGATTGGAATTCTGGTTGCGGCCGGGGTTGCCTCGAATCTGGCATTCCGGAACAATTCAACGGCAATGATCGGTGGTATCAGTATCAGTGATCTGATTCTGCTGATCTGTCTTGTGATCAGCATCATCGTGCTGATCAGCGGTTTTCTCGATTTTCTGCGCTGGAATTCGGAACAGATCGTTATTACAGATCGCCGTGTGTTACAAATACGTGGTGTCTTCAATAAGCGCGTGATTGACTCGTCGTTAGGGAAGATCAATGATATTGAGCTGCGCCAGAGCATCATAGGGCGGATCTTCAATTTCGGTACTATCGAGATTTTAACCGCTTCAGGTGCTGAAGGCGCCAACGTAATGGATCGGATCGAGGCACCGCTCGAGTTCAAACGGGCGTTGCTCGAGGCGAAACATAATCTTGAACGTGGGTATGGCTATCTGGAAGCAGAAGGGTATATCCCCAGTCGCCCGGTAAGTAGCGTCACGGAAATTCAGCGTACCCTAGAGGAGCTAGCCCGGTTGCGTGATCGCGGGATTCTTTCTCCTGAAGAGTTTGAGGCTAAAAAACGTGATTTATTGAGTAGAATTTAAACAATCATTCCTGCACGCAGGCCTTTTGGATTAGTGGTCTGTGCTCAAATCAGCACAGACAGTTGATGCCGTGTCTTAAAATAGAGTAGGTGCTGAATGTTTAACGATATCGAGCAAGCGCGTACTGCAATTATCCCGCGCTTACGCCACATCCCTCGCGTTGGTCTAATCCTTGGCTCAGGGTTAGGGGCACTGGCCGACGAGATCGAAGATGCTGTTGTCATTCCTTACCGCGATATTCCCGGTTTTCACCAGCCAAAAGTGGCCGGACATCGCGGTGAACTGGCGATTGGGTTGTTGGCCGGTCAACCGGTAGCCGTGATGCGGGGGCGTTTTCATTTTTACGAAGGTTACAGTATGCAAGAGGTAACCTTCCCGGTGCGCGTCTTACATGCGATCGGTTGTGAAACGCTCATCGTGACCAACGCTGCCGGTGGGTTACGTCCAGACTGGCAGGTTGGCGATATTATGCGGATCAATGACCAGATTTTCTTGCCTGGTATGGCTGGCCATCATCCGCTCCGTGGCCCTAACGACGAACGCCTGGGACCACGTTTTCCGGCAATGGTTGGTGTGTTCGATAACGATCTGGTACCGCTGGCCCGTACTGTAGCATCTGAACTCGGTATTCCACTGCGCGAGGGCGTGTATTGTATGTTGAGTGGTCCAACTTTCGAGAGTGCAGCCGAACTGCGGATGCTCAGAGTGTGGGGCGCCGATGCGGTAGGAATGTCAACGGCGCCAGAAATTGTTGTTGCTGTCCATTGTGGAATGCGTGTGCTTGGTTTTTCACTCATTACGAATCTGGCTTTGCCCGACGCGCCACCAGCCAACCACGAAGAGGTGATGGCAGCCGGCGAAGCTGCCAAACCGAAATTCGCTGCACTCCTTTGTGGCATTCTGTCCCGTATAAGGTAGACATAACATTGACATCGATCATTCGCCGTCCCAGGGCTACCGTTAGTATAAGATAGGAAGATGTGCCATGCGCACGCTCACACCATTAACCGCAGTATCCGCGATTGATGAAACAACCCGAACGACACTGGCTGCATACTGGATCACCAGTGTGGAAGAATTTGTTGCAACAGCCCGTTCCGGTAACACAGGGTTAGGAAGTGGATTGGCGGCGCTGGCCCGTGTCTTGGGGCGGAGCGAAGATGATGTGCGGGCGATGGTGATGGCGGCGCTGGAGGTTGTACCTGACGCCAGCTCGTTCAGTGTTGATGTGGCAATGGAGCCGGTTGGCACCGGGGCTATTTTCGATGATCTTCCTGAAGTGGATGCGACTTCGTTTAGTCCGCCGGTCGGTTTGCCGCCAGAAGTGCCGCCACTATTCACGCTACCGCCGCCGGTGAGTCAGGGGCCGCGCAATAC
>Ga0209017_10001536_pt1 | contig 17320 bp, 17 predicted proteins | sample YNPBryunderm2012_FD_185812 | JGI IMG/M metagenome (GOLD analysis project Ga0209017, IMG submission 185812) | Anoxygenic and chlorotrophic microbial mat microbial communities from Yellowstone National Park, USA - YNP Bryant MS undermat 2012... ... | reverse complement strand
CACCCGTCCGCCCGCCGAGACGGGCGGACCAATCACGAGGTTCGAGGAGCCGGATGACCAACCCAAGAAGGGCGTGACACCAGATGCCGATGGCTGGATCACGCTGGCACCACTCGTCAAAGTCGGTCGAGACACGCAGAACGCCACCTGGAAAGTGATGGGCGGTTCGACGGATTTCGGTGCAGGCAGAAGCCGGGCCTATGTCTCTATTCCGTTGCTGATCCAAGGCAACTACGAATTCCACACCCATGTCACCATCACCAGGGCCAAGGAAACCACGGCGATCTACTTGCCGGTTGTTGCGGACAAGGCGGTTGTCCTCGACATGAAGGGCGACAAGGGGAACACGGAATCGCCTACGGCTACGATCCGGCTTCTGGGCCTCACGGCTTCCCCAGCGGCGAAAGCCAACACTTCCATGAAGATCGGCATCGAGTACCTGTTTCGGTGCAAGGTCGTCGTTGAGGCGGACAAGGCCGAGATCGAGATCAGTCGTGATGACCAGCCCCTTTTTCAATGGTCGGGCCGGATCGACCAGATCACCGGTAGACACGTCATGAGGCCCGGCACCATCGGCCTGGAAACCGCCTACTACACGACCTCTCGGTTCCGAAGCACGAAGATCAAATTATCAGGGAAGACCACGCTCCTCACCAACTCGTTGTTCGAGGCTCGCAAATACGAAGGCCACAAGGACAAGGTGACGTGCTTGGCACTCTCGACCGATGGCAAGTCGTTCGTGACCGGCAGCGTGGATCGCAGCGTCCGGCTCTGGAACCGGGACACCGGCAAATCAAAAGTGATAGATCAGCCAGCCGAGGTCACGGCTGTCGCCATATCCTCAGACGGCACGACCGTGGCCTGCGGCTGCTCTACAGGCGTTGTTCGGCTCCTCGACGTTTCGGGTGCCAAGCCGAAGGAACTACATTCGTTCACACAGCAGACCATGCCGATCACGGCTCTGACCTTCTCTCCTCAAGGCAAGTATCTCTTCGCAGGCAGCAGGGACGGCACGTTTCTCTCGTGGAATCTTGGTGCCGACCCGCCTCGTGCGATGCCGTGGCCGAAGACTGAGGGCATTCCCGTCACGGCTTGCTTCGTGCAGAAGAACATCCTCGCTGTCGGCATCGGCAGTGAACCAGAACAGTCGGGGCGATTTTGGTATTGGCAAGTCAACGAGGACGCTGGCAAGGTGGACCCGCTGCTGACTCCGGTGATCCAGGGCACATCGCACGTCATGTCCGTGGCTTTCTCGCCGAACTCGTCGTGGGTGTTGACTGCCTGCCATCCGACCGGGGTTGCCGTGTGGAAACTGAAACCGGGCTGGAAGGAGATCGAGGTAGCGGGAGTCTACCAAGGGCAGATCGGCGGGGTGAACGGGATTGCCGTCTCAAACGACAACCTCCTCGTCGCTTCGGCAGGTGGCGATGGAACGGTTCGCATCTGGAGCATCGGCACTCAAGGCGAGTATCATCGCTTCGAGGGCCACACCGGGCCGGTCAATACCGTCGTCTTCACCCCGGATCGGCGGTACGTTCTGTCGGCGGGCGACGATGGCACGGTGCGGTTGTGGCGGGTCGGTGCGACGAAGTAGCAATACTGATCGTGCAAAGAACTTGCCCATGTTTGTTCTGCGATCAGTAATCACTTCACGAGCCGCCTACTCCTCCAGGGAATGACCCGCCCCACGCAGCACTGCCATCGCCCGTTCCAGCTCATCCGTCTTCACCAACAAGTAGTCCGTGTCGAACGTCGAGATGACGAAGACGCTGATTCCCGACTCGGCGAGCGGCGTGACCAGCGAAGCAACGACGCCGATCATCGAGAAGTCCATCGTGCCTACCACTCGAAGGCAACGCCAGCCACGCTCGCATCGGATGCCGTCTGGAACGAGACTTTGTGGACAACCGACCGAAAGTTCGTCGGCGGTGCGGGTGATCGAGAAAAACGGTGTGGACGAGGCCCAGGCCGGGACCGAATCACCTGCATCGAGCTTGCACACTGCGAACATGTCAGCGACAAGCGTCAGGGCCAGTCGATGAGTGATCGGCACCGCAATGAACGCTTCGCCCGCTCGCATGATAATCGGCTCAGGCAGATCAACCCAGCCATCGTCGCCTACAGTTGCCATCGCCAGCACTCCTTGTCGTTCGCCTGTCGTCGGGTCGATCTTGATGACCAGAACACGGCGACCCTTCTCAACTCCTTCAAGATGAAAACGAGGGATGATCCGATCCTCGGCGAAGCGAAAGGTGAAGCAAGAATCTCGATAGAGCGGCAGCATGTCGTCATTCTCGTGAAGCCCAGACTCGGACTTCGCCATCGTCATCCACTTCGACACGCACGACATTCGGGCAGCAGCACACCGGGCAGTCCTCGACATACTCCTGCTCGGCTCCCGCTGACAGGTCGATGGGCACGACGATCTCCTCGCCGCAGGACTCGCAGACGTAGCTGGCTTCGTCTTTCATCGCTCTTCAGTTGTTTCGTCAGCCTGCTTCTGATGCCCTTCGCACCGCACGACCGGCTGCGGTGGATACTTCGGGTAGGCTTCATCCATCTTCGATAACTCGCACAGCAAGAAACGTGACCTGGGCGTGGTCACTTCACGCATCCATCGGCAGGATTTGCACAAGCTCTGGAGCATCTCGCACTGCCCACTTTGGCGTCAGTTCCACCACAGCTAGAATACTGAAATGCGAATACTTTTCCTCCACGGCTGGCACTCGGTTCCAGGCGGCGTCAAGCCGACGTTCCTGAAGGATCACGGCCACACCGTCATCAATCCAGCCTTGCCTGACGAGGACTTCGCCGAGGCCGTCAGGATCGCCCAGGCCGAGTTCGACCGGCACGAGCCTGATGTGGTGGTCGGCTCCTCAAGAGGCGGTGCCGTCGCCATGAACATCAAGAGCGGCGAAGTCCGGCTAGTTTTACTCTGCCCAGCCTGGAGGCGACACGGCAAGGCCAAAACGGTGAAGCTCGGCACCGTAATGCTGCATAGCCGGGCCGACGACGTTGTGCCGTTTGGTTACAGCGAAGAACTGGCGAGGAACAGCCGAGCGACGTTGATCGAGGTCGGCACAGATCACCGCCTGGCCGACTTGGAGCCTTTGGCGGCGATGCTGAAAGCATGTGAGGGGGCCGAATGAAGACCATAACCTTCGCTTGCGAAGACACGCTACCTCTGGCTCCCGAAGACATCGCACGGCAGATTCTCGACCTGACGAAGTGGCCCGACTTTCACGGCTACGGCCCGATACCGGGCATCAAGACGGCGGTGTTCGATGTTCACACGCCGGGGGTAATCGGCACCCGAATCCGAGTCACCAACCTCGACGGATCGAGCCACATCGAAGAGATTGTCGAGTGGCAACTCGACCGACGTGTTCGGCTGGAGTTCAAGGAGTTCTCCCCACCGCTGTCCAGATTGGCGAGGATGTTCGAGAAGATATGGGACTTCGAGCGGGTTGACGGCAAGACGAGAGTCACCCGTACCTTCCGACTTCATCCCAAGTCAATGCTGGCACGCTGTCTCTTGTGGATGATCTCGTTCTTGCTCAAGCGAGCCATCGCCCGGCACATGCGGGAGATGAAGGGCGAAGCATGAAAGTAGGTTGATCTGATGGACCAGAAGAGAACTCGCAAGCTCGAACGCCACCTGGAGAAAGTGATTATCGAGGCCATCTGCAAGCTCGGTTTGAAAAACCTGCCGCTGCTACCTGCTCACGCTACTGTGAAGGAGATGGCGAAAGCTGCGGTCTCTGTCTACGAGAAGGCGGTGGATGAACCCGACCGGGGCACCGGGAGCGAGGAGGCCACGAATGGCGTTTGACGAAAACCTCGCCGCCAGCATTCGCAAGGCCCTGGCCCGCAAAAAGGGCATCGAGGAAAAGAAGATGTTCGGGGGCCTGGGCTTTTTGCTCAACGGCAACATGTGCGTCGGCGTCTGGAAGAACTCGATGGTCGTGCGGCTCGGTCCCGACGAGGGCGAGGCTGCGTTGTTTGAGCCGCACGTCGGCGAGTTTGACATCACCGGTCGGGCGATGGCGGGCTGGGTTATGGTCGCTGCCGAGGGCGTGGCCGACGAAGCGGCGGTCCAGGCGTGGGTGAAGAGGGCGATCAAGTTCGTGGGAAAGTTGCTTGCGAAGTAGAGGGACCGTCCTCGAATCGTGATCTACGAATGCGATTTCCCCGTCTGACCCCAATTCGCCTTGTTAAACTGTTCCGAACCTCCCCTGGGAATCGTCAGCGTATTCCATTTCTCTCCTGCGAATATTCTGGCGACCTGAACTATCTGACCGACGTGGTAGCAGGTGTGGCCCAATGATCGTTCCAGGGCCAGCGGCACAGAATGCGGCTCCTCACGGATCATCACCGTCTTTTCGAGGTCATCTTGCTTCAGGCCCTTGAGCGTCGTCAGCAAACAGCCCCAGCCCCGCTCCCACGTCTCCAGAAGTTCTGCCCGGCTACTGAAGGAATCCACAAATTCGTCGTCTCGATTCCGCCCTGGCTTCTCGCCGTCCGTCGTCAGGAAGTCCGTCCAGCGAGAGGTCAGGTTCCCGGCGACGTGCTTCATAATGACGGCGATGGAGTTCGTATTCGCATCGAGGGCGGCGTGGAGCTTATCGTCCGGCACCTGCTCTACGGCCCGATCCGCCAGACGCTTGTTGGCCTCGAAAGCGTTGATAATTGCTGACATGAACTCGGCTGCGATGTCCATGCGGCGTCCTTCTATCTGCTATTGGGTGTCGGTTACGTTGCTGCCGTTCGTGCCGCCAGCACCTTCTTCCGTTCCGCCGTGTACTTCCACCACGGCTTCTTCGGTTCACCTTGCAGGAACCGCACGGCGGCGATGAACGTGTCGAGCAGGCACGGATCGTGACGCTGGCCGGTCAAGCGGCAGAGGTCGTCGTACATCTCGTAGGGATCACGGTCAAGCAGATCGGCTGGCTCGGCGATCCCCAAGTGCCGCAGGTCAGCAGCGACGGCAGGGCCGACGTTCGGGATTTCTTCGAGGCGGGCGAGTTCCCGACCCTCAGCTTTTTTCGTCGCCGAGGTCCGTCGTCTTGATGGCCGATTCGATCTCGTGACAGCCACGTTTTGGCCTCCTGTCCGCTCGCCATGAGCCAAAGAAAGGCGGCCACTCAGCCCGGTCGGGAGAGTGGCCGCTTGATCCCACGATGTCGAGAAAACGATGCACCCTAAATGCACCGTATGGCCTGGAATGCACCGTATTTTGAGGATTTTTTCGCCGACGCTTTATTTCGCAAACATTTATCTATCAAGTAGTTGCGTCTATAGTGTTCACCTGTCTATCTCGCCCATGACGATGTCGAGGCTGCCGACGATCGCGGGGATGTCAGCCAGGGGGGTGTTGCGAGCAAGTTCCTCAATCACACTCAGATTGCAAAAACAACTGGAGCGAGCACGTACTCTCAGAGGAACATTTTCCTTGGCGGGGCGGCCGACCACGTGGAAGCCCATCTGTCCTCGGGGGCACTCGGTTTCGACATAACATTCGCCGGGGGTCAAATGCCGCGGCGGCTCGATCCGGTGGGCGAAGCGTTCGCGGAGGGCATTCGCCCAGTCGGCGGCAGGCGTGGCCTGGGTGGCATCATTCCCCGAGGGCTCGGCCAGTCGGGCTTGCCAGACGGCACGCTCCGATTCCAGTCGCTCATAACGAGCCAGAGCCTGCTCGATAATTTTGAGCGATTCCGCCACTTCACACATCCTCACATAAAATCGGTGCCAGCAATCGCCGATGACAGCGTCGGTGGGAGCCTCGGCGAAGGGCGGAATCGGGATCGTGAACTGATACTGGTCGTAATCGCAATACGGCTCGATTTTCCGCAAATCCCAGTCGGGGTCGCCCGCGGAGCGGTTCAGCGATCCGCGCAACACCGGACCGGTGCACCCGTAGGCCAAGGCGATTTCTTTCGCAAGTACCCCGACCCCCGCCGTCCGTTTCACGAAAATCTGGTTCTCAGTCAGCAGTCGGTGATATTCGCAAATCCTCGGACGAAAGGAGTCGATGAAACGGCGGCAGCGATCGACCCAGCCAGGCGGCAGGTCATCGTGAACGCCCCCGATCGTGACGTAACTGTAGGTCAAACGCGCACCGCAGACATCTTCGAACAGATCAAGGATTTGCTCTCGTTCGCGGAAGGCATACAAGAAGGGGCTGAACGAGCCCAGGTCGAGGCCATATGCCCCCATCCCCACCAGATGCGAGGCAATCCGGTTTAACTCGGCGACCAGCACGCGAATCACCCGGGCTTTTTCCGGCACTTGCAGGCCACAAAGTTTTTCGATGGCCAGCGAATACCCCAGGTTCATGTTCATCGCCGCAAGGTAGTCCATCCGATCGGTATAAGGGATGAATTGAATCGGGGTGACGTTTTCGCCGATTTTCTCCGCACAGCGATGCAAATAGCCAAGATGTGGGGTTACTTCCCGGATGATTTCGCCGTCGGTGCGAAGGACTAGTCGCAAGACCCCGTGCGTGCTGGGGTGTTGCGGTCCCATATTCACAAGCATTTCATCGGTGCGGACATCGAACTCAACGATGTTGGCATCCGTGGTGGACATCGGCAATTCCTAAGGAGAAAATCGGAATGCGGTCTCTCCTATTGTACTGGCTCGGTGGGGAATTCACGACCAGCGGCGGTTATCGACAGCAATGGTATTCGGGAAGGTCAATCCACGAACGGTGTAGCCACGCTCAGTCAAATCGTGATGAAGCTCGGCACGTTCGGCGGAATTCTGCGAATGCTCAATACAAATAATCGCCGGGCGAAATCGGTCAAAATCCATCGAGCGTAAGACGGCCCGATCGAGCCCCTCGATGTCAATGCTGAAGAGATCGGGCCCACCTTGCGGGAAATGCTCGGCAAGAATCTGATTGACAGGAATCATGGGCATCTGCAGGACTTCGAGAATTTTTACTTGGCCCGAAGCTTGTAATTCCTCGGCGAGTTTTCGATCGAACGTATTATTCTGGGGGAGACTGAGCATAAAATACTCGGCGGTGCTCGGTTCAGGATTGAAACCGACGCCGACGGGCAAAACTGTATCGCCGGGCCGCACCGATTTCAACCGCGAGGTCAGCGTCGGATTCGGTTCGACGAGGACGCCACGGCCACCCAGGCGATATAATAAATAACTGTTGCTACCGATGATCGGATCATATGCTCCAATGTCGATGTAACTTGGTTTCTCAAGCTTCAGCAGTTGACAGAGGCCCGCAATCTGGAGATCCTCCCCCTGCTGAGCGTACGAAACCTGGGCACCGAGCGGCAGCCGCTGTTCATGCCAGCGGTCAGGAGCGAGAAACCAGCTCGCGGCTCCCGCCGTCAGACCGGCGCTCAGCCCGACGCAAAAATCCCGGCGGAGCAATTGTGGCGGCTGCTTCGGCGTATCCATGGTGAACCTTTCCCTGTGAGTAGGTGTCGCAGATCGCGCCCACGACGCAATGCGTCCATCCGAACATCTGCGGATTACTCTAGTACATCAATCGCCTGCCGGGATGGTGCCGCTGTCGGATTCCCCAGTCTTCAATCCCAATTTCCCACGGAAGATCGTCTTTTCCCTGCAATCCCAGTAAACTGGCGAAAGTTTCCATGACACCCAGAGGATGAATCATGATCAGCTTGCCAGGAATCGTGGCGTGGCTCGGCTTGGCCATCGTTCTGCTGCAACATCCCCTTTCTGATACGAAACCAAGCGATCCCTTTGCTCGCTGGGAAAAAACCATCGTTGCCTTGGAACAGCAACAAAAGCAGCAAGGGATCCGCGCGGGCGGCATCGTTTTCGCGGGAAGCTCGACGATCCGCTTGTGGAAACTAGCTGAACATTTTCCAAACCTGTCGCTGGTCAACAGTGGGTTCGGCGGATCGCAAATCCGCGACTGCACCCATTTTGCTCCGCGAATTATTCTGCCCCATAAGCCGCGGCAGATTGTGTTTTACGCAGGAGACAACGATATCCAAGCCGGGCGGACGCCAAAGCAGGTTCTCGCCGACTTCCAGGCATTTGTGCGAGCCATTCATGAGCAATTGCCGAAATGCCAGATTCTCTTTCTGTCGATCAAGCCCAGCCTTCGTCGCTGGGAACAGCGTGACAAACAGAAACAAGCGAATGAGATGATTCAAACATATTGCCAACAGGATGATCGACTGGTGTTTGTCGATATTGTTTCGGAAATGCTCGACCAAGATGGCAGACCCGACCCATCATTATTCGTCAAGGACGGGCTGCATCTTTCCCCCAAAGGGTATCAACGCTGGGCCAATCGCCTCGTGCCACACCTGCAACCGTGAGCTTGACGACCGCGACCGGACTGCCATGCTCCGAGGACTTAATCCTCGGTTGCGGGGTATTAAACTGCTTCACCTGTCTCCTGGCGAACTCCAGCCACCCACGCCTGAAACCCCGCCGGACTCGGTAATCGCGAGAGCATGAACATTACGATCACGGCAATCAGAAGGAACATCAGCGGATCGGCGGTGAAGTGGTAAAGCAACGCGCAGCCAAATCCGACTGCTTCAGCCATAGCGACTTCAATGAAGCGACCGCCGCCATAAACCGCGGCCAGCGGTTCCACGTCGGCTCCCGGCCCGAGGGGAAATTCGGGATGATTCCGCAGTTTCTTCAAGCCGGCTTGGACTTGCGTCTGGCCGATAAGCAGCGCTACGCCCGGTACCACGATCGTCAAACCAAGGGCCAGCCAACTCACGAGCGGCCGTCCGGCAAATTGTTGAGCATTGCCAGCCAGCGGAATTCCATCGAGGGCGAAGTGCACAACGCCTGCGATCGAGGCCGTGACAATCAGCAGACCGGAGATTAAGCCGAGGCATATGATCCGAAAAACACGCAAGCGGATCGGAAACTCGGCGGCTGAGATCGGCTCGGTGGAATCGTGCGTCATGAACCAGACTCCCGCACTCCCGCAGTTTGCGGTCAAGCCGCTGCGACGACAGGCCGACAGTCGGAATGCTTCAGGAACAAAAACGCCAATGACTAGCCAAGTCATTGGCGGGGAACGGCAGTGGCGGACACAACCTGGGAATACGAACCACCACTGGCAGCAGCTATCTCATGATGATCACTCAAGCAACAATGTCGGTTCCCAGCCCACGCGTTCCGCACTGGCTCGCAGTTTTTCAAGTGCTCGGTTTTGAATTTGCCGGACACGTTCTTTACTGATCCGCAAAAGATGGCCAATTTGGCGGAGGCTGTGTGTACCGTTGCCTGTCAGCCCGAACCGCAGATCGAGAACTTTTCGCTCGCGGGGTCGGAGATTTTCCATCAAATATTTGAGGGCTTCTTGTCGCTCGTTATTTTCCTGCATCACCAGCGTTCCGGTATCCGGCATGGCTTCGGTCAGTTTGAAATCGCTGTCATCATCGAGAACGGCATTCAAGCTGACCGGTGTCCGTGTCGCGGTTTGCAGGTGATTGAGGTGCTCGAGGCTGCTACCGGTTCGCTGGGCCAGTTCTTGCGGGCTGGGGAGATGCTTGCCACCATGTGCCAGTGCTTCCGATTCTTGCTGGAGCAAGCCGAGTTCCTGAAGATGGTGCGGGCTGAGGCTGACGAGGTGACTTTGCCGAGCCACGGCAATTTGCAGCGTTTGCCGAATCCACCAAGTGGCATAAGTCGCCAGTCGAGTTCCATGGGATACATCAAAGCGATCGATCGCCTGCATGAGCCCGCAAACGGCTTCTTGGAGCAAGTCGGCATAACTCAGGGAATGATGCCGAAACCGTTTGGCGACGTGGGCGGCTAACCGGATATTCGCCGAGGCCAGGCGGTGTTTATAATGCACATACCGGTCGTGGAGTCGCCGAATTGCTAAAACGCCGCGAGTGCCGTCGTGGCAGTGGTCGCGAATGAATTGAGCCATCGGCCACGGCTCCAGCGGCGGCTTACTGGCCCGAAGATCGGGGAAATGGCGGATCAAAACGCGAACGAGTTCACTTTTACAATCCCAGAAACTGGTGAGTAATTCGCGTTCTTCTTCCGGGGTGAGGAGATCCGAAGAAAAAGTGGTCAGCGGTGAATCCGCGACCTGGGCCGACGGAACCAGCCGTTTCCGCCTGGCTGTCTTCATAATTGCCATCCCCCTAGTTGTGTGACTACAAAACGAACAATTCCCGACCACCGGGACCGACCGGATCGACACTTCCGGTTGTATTGCTAAATCGTCTCGCTTGAAAATAGCTCGCTCTACATGTCTCGCTCTAAATGTTGTGAGGTCGAATGCCCCGGGAATATTCGCTGAAATCACAGAATTTTCTGTTGCCGATGAAACCGACCACGAGACGTTCCCCGATCCTACGACCACTAAACCCGGTCACCGCGGGGCTATTCGCGAAACCGCCCGCGCTTTCAACACCCCAGGATCCAAGCTCACTCCTTCACCTGAGATTGACAGACTCCACTCAAGCATAATCTCGCAGAATTTTGTCAAATACTGATCGTTCGCCATAGTATTCTGACTCCGTGGCGGTCTCGATCTCTGGCGACACGGCCCGGTACAATCTTGAATCCTAAAGGATTTTGAACTGGTGTCTCTGAAAGGAAAGCATGTGATGCAGAGAACCAAGTGACGATTGCCTGTCTACCCGTTGTCATAATTTGACGCACTCCAGGACAATTCCAGGTGTTGCGATCATCCACTCGGACGATTTCCGTGAGACACTCTCCAAAACACCTGGATTCTAAACGTCTCGAACATGAGGTTCAAGCAACCAATTCGAGAAACTTACAATTTTTCCCGGGATTTCTTTAAGGCCTGATCACAATCGGAAGCGTAACCCTGATCACAATCAGAAGCGCAATGTTGCGGATTTACCCTGTTGCTGCCAACAACGAAGCAAGACAAATGAACCATCCGCGAGCAGCAACAAAAGCGATGGCGAGATCATTGATCTGATTTATCAGACGGCCACTATATTAAAATCTGATTCGCGAATCTAAAAATTTTTACACGGCTAGCATTTTCTATTTCGCGGAAGCGAAAGCGTATTCTAAAATAGAGAAATTTCACAATTGCTAACGGGACTTTCCCCCACAGATCGCTCACTGTGGGAGATGTAATCCGCATGGATGCAAGCAAGAATGAGCGATCGGCTATGCGCAATCATTCTGAAACGCCTTCAGACATCCATTTTTGCTCCCATGTCTCTGGTACCGCAGCGATGCACGGTCTTGATCGTCGATGATGAGCCATCGATTTGCGCTCTGCTCGAAACACAACTGGGTCATGATTTTCAGGTATTCACGGCAAATACAGTCAATGGTGTGCGAAAACGGTTTCAGGAAACTCCCATCCATATTTTACTTTGCGATTATTTTCTCGGAACTGAAACGGCGACGGAAATTCTCGACTGGGTGCATCAGCATTACCCTCGGACGGCTCGGATCTTGCTGACCGGGATGCACGCCATCGAAAACGCCGTGGAAGCCGTGAATACGGCTCGTGTCCACCGGCTCATTCTGAAACCCTGGCGACCCGATGACCTTCTGGCCATGTTGCGACAAGTCGCCCGCGGCCTGCTTCTCGAAGCCAGCCACGAGCAACTTCTCGAAGAACTCCGACGCCTCAATTCCCAACTCGAACAGCGAGTGCAGGAGCGCACGCGAGAACTCGAGTCCGCCCTCAATCAGTTGCAAATCAAAAATCAGATTCTCGAAAAAATGGCCCTGACGGATGCGCTCACCGGTTTGCCAAATCGCCGAGCCATCGAACTGATCGCTCGCAAAGAGTTGCTTCGGCGAACGAGGATTCCGGCACCGATCTCGTTCGGTCTCATCGATGCCGACCGCTTCAAACAAATCAACTCCCGTTATCTGCTTTCCGGGGGGGATCATGTGCTTGTCTGGCTTGGACAAGTGTTGCAAAGTGCCATCCGCGCCACCGATGCCATCGGCCGAGTCGGTGGCGAAGAATTTATGGTCGTGGCTCCAAACACGGATTTTTATGGAGCCACAACCTTGGCCGAGCGACTGCGACGAAGTGTCGCAGATACGGAAACCGTTTACCGAAACAACTCGATCCGAGTGACCGTCAGCGTCGGTTTTGCCGTCGTGAATCAGAACGATCCGATCGGTTACGAAGCCTTAAGGGAAATTGCCGCGGCAGCCGTTGCGGAAGCCAAAGCCGCTGGCCGGAATTGCTGTGTCGTTCGCCGCGTTTCCTGACGACAGCCTTCCGGTCAACAATTCGGTCTACCTGCGAAAAACCATGCCTTCTCGGTAAAGAACATGGACAGATCCACCTGTCATACTACTTCTAAGATCAGTGTTTTGGAATATTTAACTGCTCGTTGTTCAAAGGGTGCATTCAATGCGTCTTCAGACGATCGTTTCCCTGCTGGTTATTTCGCCCATCGCTGTTCTAGATGCGGCTGATCGCCACGAACCACCGCCTCCCACGGGTGCCTGGAGCCGCGAGATCGAAGGGCTCGAGCTGCGGATCGACTTGCCCGCGAACTCCAAGACAATGAAGCTGACGGTCCTCGCTGGAGACAACAACCTGCAAGTGCATTGTGACTATGAATGGCAGAAGGGCATCATTCACGCCAAAATTCGCGAAGTTGTGGTCAAGGGCGATTTCCCGGTCAAGCCGGAAGTTGGCAGCAAATTCCGCTTCCAGTTCCGGGTGACTGGGAAAACCGCCGTCGTCAGCGATTATCATGGCGACGTCACGGATGAGGCGAGACGGTTCTTCGAAGGTGAATATACCCGGGTTCCCGCAACGACGGTAAAACCGGAATAAATGGCCGACACTTATTTTTTGACGCTAATCCAGATCGGTTCGCTGGCATAACCGATCTTCACAACAAAATTGATTGACACAAAGCCCTGAACGCAGATCGGCACATCGGTACACTCGGGTGCATCCGCCGCTGCCTTCAGGACAATGCTGCCCTCGCTTTTCGTGCCGAGCAAGGTTTTGCTTTTGCCTTCCACCAAGCTCACTCCTGGAGGCAACGGATCAGCAAAAACCACTCCGAGGTGGCGAAGTTTGACATCGAGTGTGACCCCCTTGTCAAAATCGGCTCGACGTTTGAGCTTCACGGGAATGGTGATTTCCTGACCCGGTTGCAATGTGATCCGATTCGGACTGACCACAATTTCCAGAAGATCCGAGGGATCCGTAATCGAAACCGCCTGCATGCCGACATCGAAACGGCCGCGGCCGCCGCCGGGCAGGTAAATCTCTTCCACCGGCGTCGCTTGACGGACTAATGTCACGGGTTTGCCATCTTCATCGACCGTCTCGGCGGTGCCAATGACACGGACCATCCGGGCATCGAGTTTGGCGTCAGCGGCAGCGGTCAGCACCAAACAGCCGGTCGTCATATTCTCGGGGATTGTGAGCGGATTGACGCTCATTCCCGGCGGCAACCCTTCGACCGTGACTTTGACCGGGCTCTTGAATGAGGGGCGGCGGCTGACCAGCACATACCAAGCCGTCCGTGATCCCGGGCCGATCATCGCCTTGGATGGATCACACTTGATGATAAAGTCGGGGCGGTCGTAATCAGCTTCGAGGTAATAGGCAAACCCTTCTCCACCTTTGTTGTTCAAATCGCGAATTCGCACAACATAGTCGCCATCAGCGGGCGGCGTGAAATAAAGCAACGGGTCTTTCCCATTCCCATCATCGTTGCTGGCAAGAATCCGACCGTCTGTCGCCGACATCAGATCCATGATGGCATCGACACGCGACCGCAAGTCGGTCCCGAACCGCCGTGCAAAGACTTCCAGCCGAATCGCTTTCCCTTTCTGAGCATGGAAAACATAGAAATCGAGGTCACGAGCTTCTTGGATTTGACCGTTGGCACCACCTGGAAGCGTCAGTCGTGTGGCCTGAGCCCGCTCGTTATTCGGTTCTTGTTCAGCAACTAGCGGCAACCGCGTGACGATGAGGGGCACCGGATTCGTTTCCGAAGCTTCGATCGGCAGGGGAATGGTGTGAATCCCCGGAACACTCGGAGCGGTGACGGTGACCGTCGCTGCGACTTCCTTTGCCGACCCGACCGGCACGAGGGCGAAAGTTTGGCCAGGATTCGCCGCTAACGGATAAGCGTGGCTAGCATAGGGCTTATTGGTGATCGCCAAGGCGTAGACCCAGCGAGGATCGCCACTGTAGACCGCGTCGCGAATTTCCACAAGATACTCACCGTCCGCGGGGATCTTGTACGTCAACAGCGGGTCGGCAAAGTACGAATCGTCACTCGTGGACAATTCACGGCCCTGTGAATCCAGTAACCGAATCAATGGGTCGGCGTGCTTTTGTAAATCGTGGATCTTGTCTTGAATCCGGGCGCAGAAAACTTCCAGAGTCAAGGTTTCTCCCGCCCGTGCTGTGAACTTGTAAAAATCACGATTTTCGCCAGCTTCAATCCGGCCACTAATCACAACGGGGATCGGCACCTTTTGTGCATTTGATGGTTCATTAATGCCTTTTTCTTCAACAACCACCGGATCAGCGACGACGATCAACTGGCCAAGCGATGAAACTCCTTGCGGGGTGCCGACACGATATTCCCGAACACCGAGCGGGGCATCGGCAGCAACGGTCACGCGAAATTTCGCCGAGTTGGCCGTTGGCTTGGCGGCAGGCGTTGTCCCTGCGCCGGAAGCCGCTGCGGCGGCAGGAACTGGCTCGGCGGTCACGCCCGTGCCGGAGATCAGCATTGTGTAGGCTCCGGCAAAATTCATCTGTCCGTGGACAATCACTTCCGACGTCGTGCCACGCTGAACCGCGACCGGTGTGGTGTGCGTGATCATCGGGAAGGAAGTTTGCGACCATCCAGGGATCACCCAGCCAGTCAAGCAGAGCACGATCGCGATCCAACGCATGGCAGCACCCTCATTCAAGAATATGTCCTGGGACAATTCAGGATCAACGCCGGATAAGCCAGAGGATTCGGCCAGTCGCTAAGAGCATGGCCCGCCACTAGTTGATACCGAGGCTGAAAGAGCCGGGTAACATCCGTAGCGGCGGTAGCCATGCCGGGGGAATTTCTGGCTGGTCCACCGAGCTTGGCCTCGATTATTTCCCTTCCGTGAACTCCTTCAGTTCCAGCACAGCTTCGTTGCCCCCGATGCTGTAGCTGAGTTTGACAATTCCAATTTTCGGGGCGAACCAGTATTTCACTGCGGTCTTGGTGCCGGCGATTTCAAAGTTCGGGCCATCTACGACGACGGCTTCATGCTCACCTTGGGGAACCTTGACTTTGTCTTTATCCGCGGTGATCGAAAATTCACCCTTGACCACTTGTTGTTGAACCTTCGAATCGACGCTCCATTTTGTGCCTTTGGCGGCCGGCTTATTGTCTTTGAGTTCCAAGAATTTGACCGGTGGCTCGATGGCGGCGGTATTAATCTTGGTCCGGTAGATGCCATCGGCTTCCACTTTGACCATTTCCGAGGCGACGGTTTTGCCGTTGACGATCGTATCCAGTTTCGCACCATCTTTGCCGGACTCAGCCACTTTAACTTCGATCGTGTTGTCGCCGACTTTGTAAACCCACTTGGTGTCTTTTTTGAGGGGGTAATAGTCGATCGGCGATTGAGCCAAGGCGATTGTGGCTGTTGCAAAAGCCAGGATTCCGAACGTCATCCGCATTGTCCGTCGCATGGAACACTCCAGAGAGATTGGTCAAGGAATTCTGCAGGAACCGGCCCGACCGGAGTTTTGGCCGGGATACCGTTGCAATATAGAAAAAGCCATCAAGGGTGGCGAGGATTCGCTTATTTGACGGCGGGCGGGGGTACCGTTTCACCACGGATCAGTCGAGCAATCATGGTCGGGTTAACCAGTGCAGCTGCGGATTCTGGCCGGGTCAACGGCTTCCCCTGCGTCTGCCATTTTGCCTGGGCAACCAGATCTGGGGATGCGGCCACATATCCTTCCGATGCTTGAGCCAGCCATGAGCCATGTGGCGATTCTCCCGGCCCGCTCCAGAGTGTCAGCAACTGCCGACCGCCAGCGGTTTCCCAGATTCGGGTTCGGCCATCGGCACCGCCGGCGGCGACTCTCTTCCCGTCGGGGTCGAGGGCCACGGCGAAAAGGACGGCATCCGCAGGCAATGATTTGATCAACGCCGCTGTTTTCAGATTCCACAATTTGACAATTTGATCAGCACCGGCTGAGGCCAGTAATGTTCCCTGGCGATTCATCGCCAGTTCGTGAACGGCGACGCCATGACCGCCCTGACGCTTGCTCTGGGCTGCGGTCGCGGCATCCCACCAGGTAAGTTGCGGTTCCAGTCCCGAGGTGATGACTTGGCTGCCATCGGGCGTCACCGTGACAGTAAGAACTTCATCATTACTGCCGCTGAAGGTGAATTTGCTTTGCCCGGTTGCGGTATCGATCATCCGGCTGGAACGATCTTTACTGGCTGTGACGTACCAGTCTCCCTTCGGACCGAATTTTACAGAATAAACGAAGTCTGAATGACCCGTAAAGGTGTGGAGTAACTGCCCGGTGTTGACATCCCAAAGTCGGAGGGTTTTGTCGAAACTTGCCGAAACAAGCTTACTGCCATCCGGTGAAAAGTCGATAGCGGTCACGGTATCAAGATGGCCGCCGAGCGACCGGACCAGCGACCAGTCCCGGGTGGAAAATAAGCGTAAGTCGCCGCGGGCCGAGGGCTGTCCGCCGGCCACGGCTAATAAACTCCCGTCGGGGGAATATTTGAGATCGTGCACCGCTCCGAGAATATTGGTGCAAACCCGGATCGGTTGAACATCGCTCAGATTCCAGACGGTGACGCGGCCGTAGATTCCAGTGGCCAGCAGTGCGCCATCGGGGGAGAAGGCAACAGCAGTCACGGGGGGAAGCGGCCCGATTGGAAGAATCAGATCCGCAGCTCGGGCAGGAAAGGTTATCGGGAGCTTGCGGATACGTCGGCTGACCGCGGCCGGGGCTGAAGCGATATTCGGATCATCGGCGGGCTTGACACCTTCAGGAGCCCCGAGTTCGACCCAGCGACGAATTGTGGCGATGCTTTCGGGGGGAAGAGGATCGGCATCGAGAGGCATTCGCCGACGTGGGTTCTTCTCCGTCAGCAACGTCACCAGTAACGACTCATTCGGTTGACCCGGTACGAGGACAGGAACTTTGCCCCCTTTGTGGATCGCGGAAAGGCTATCCAAAGCCAGCCCGGCGGAGATTTCCGACTCATCGAGTTTGCTGACTTTATGGCAAACCGTGCAATGGCGGCGCAGCAACGGGCGGATATCGTTCCAGTAGGTGGGTTCCGCCGCGACAATTCGGGGCTGTTCCGTGCAAACGACCAGAAGC
>Ga0209017_10001532_pt1 | contig 17351 bp, 8 predicted proteins | sample YNPBryunderm2012_FD_185812 | JGI IMG/M metagenome (GOLD analysis project Ga0209017, IMG submission 185812) | Anoxygenic and chlorotrophic microbial mat microbial communities from Yellowstone National Park, USA - YNP Bryant MS undermat 2012... ... | reverse complement strand
TGATCGGCCTTGTCATCGTCGTCGTTGCCTCGCCTCGCTCCGGCCCAGTCCTCAAACGACTTCGCCCCGAACCCCTCCGACACGAGCGGAGCGGCCGGGGCGTGGCGAAACGCGCCTATACACAAACACCACACTGAGGTCTTGAGGTGAGCTAAGATCAGAAGGGGTTAGTTGGAAGGAAAGCCTCATTCGTTGCTTTGGGCATAGGCGGCAATTAGCATCAGCAACCGCAGGATTTCGATATACAGCCAGATCAAGGTGACCATCAGCCCAAACGCGCCGTACCATTCCATCGACTTGGGCGCGCCCTGGTTGCTGAGTTCCTCGATCTGGTGGAAGTCGAGGATCAGGGTGAAGGCGGCCACGCCAGTGATGAACAGGCCGATGCCGATCCCGATGGGGCTGGGCTCACGCAGGAAGGGGATGCTCATCCCGAAGAAGCTCAGGATGAACGAACACAAATAAGTGAGCATAATCCCCAAAATGGCGATGGACAGGAACTTCACCAGGCCGGGGGTGGCTTGAATGGTCCGGGTCGCGTACAGGATCAACATGGCGGCGAAGACACCGAAGGTCGCCATGATGGCTTGCAACGCGATACCGGGGAACTTCATTTCGGCGATGACGCTCAGGCCGCCCAGGAACAATCCTTGGGCCGCGGCGTACAACGGCGCAGTGAACGGGGCCAAGGTCGGCTTGAACGAGGTGATCAGACCCACGATGAGGCCCACAATCGCTCCGCCGATCAACCAACCAAACGCCATTTCACCTTGGGGAATCTTTTCCCACGAGATCAACGCGGTGGCGACGGTGATTGCCAGCAGGAGACCGGTCTTAACCGTCGTCCCCTGGATGCTCATCGTCGAAGCGGCCACTCCCTCGTAACCCCCGACGGCAGCGTTCTGGAAAAGATCGCCGCTGAGTACCGGATTTCTCGATTCCATGTCGATTCGTTCCTCGATTCTCAAAGGTGCGGAAGGGATCGAAAGCGTAGAGGCGGGATGGGACCCTTGTGACGAACACAGCGGAATCACACCCACTTAAGTGGGATCACACCCACTTAGTATATGGATGGACGGACGATCCACTGCTAGTTCGGACTGGTCACCCCGAGCGAAAGCGAATCCGACGCGCTCCGCGTGGACCTGTACCGAATCGGATCGAACCAAGCCTCCCCCCGACATTGTTCCATGCTCGGCAAGTCTCGCAATCAAAAAAATCTCCATTCCCTCGGTTTCTGGGTGGGAGACCGCGCGTTTGGATTTTCAATCGAGCGGCCTGAACCATCCTTCTCGACTTGCTTTGGCGCGGTTCCGGCCCCCGACGGTAGGGCGGGCTAATCCGACCGTAGCGATCGAACGCCTGTTCGCGCGATGGTTCCCTCTCATTGCCTTTTGCGTCCGCACGACATTGATAGGATAGAGAGTCCGCCGCGGTTTGAGAGAGTCGCGGTTTGGGCGACGATCGTCAAGAACGGTTACGTTCCAACCGGGCCGAGCGGTTCGAAGGTGCTGGTGGTAGCGACGAACGCGACGGTTCCAGCCAGGAGGGAACAGGCCGGGCGTCGCGGGCGTCGAGGTCTTGGGAACGGGCCAGCACCCGATCCAAACCACGACGCGCCAACAGGTCGCGCAAATCGCGGCTCGAGGCAAACACACCGAACTTCACGTCGATCTGACTGAGAATCGCTCGCCCCACTGCTACCCCCGCTAGCGTGAGGTTGGCCCGGCGATACAACCCGCCGCCCGAACGTCCTTCCACCGGCGGTTTAGCGGTCGCCAGAAAGAACCGCGGACCGCCGCCCCGCTTGAGGTCGAGGGTCACGATCGCGGTGATCAACGACTCCCACACGCTCAGCACCTTGCCGCCGTCGAAGCCGAAGCTGGTCACGCTGGTTCCCGGGTCAAGGTCGCGGTCGTCCAGTTCCACCCGCGCCACGTAGGGCAACGCCTGACGCACCTGAGCACGCAGCACCGCCAGGTCGCAGGCCCGTTCTGACGCGACAATCTCGGCGCGTTGGGGACGCGGCCAAGAGGAGTCGCCGTCGCGCTCGACGTGCCGATCGCGGCCTAGATTCCAATGTTGCCATTCGATCATCGGCTCGCCTACCGCGTCCAACACATGCCAGGCGGTCAGGATGAGGGTTTCGCCTGGCACCGAGGCGATCACCGTGCCGCTGCCCACCTTGGCCCCGCGACGGACCAGCACGGTGGCCCGCGCTAGGCGGTCCCGCTCCCGCGCTGGATCAATCGCCGCGCCGGATGGCGGAGGAGGCGCGGTTGCGTCCAACCCATTGGGAGGCTGGGCCGACGCGAGTTGAGCTGCCGCGTTGAGGCAAGGAAGTGGGGTGGCCCCACCAAATGTCCAGGCGAGGGCGGCCAGGGCCGAACGGTTCCACCAGGCGCGACGGTTTAGGTTAGAGGTGGAGATGGACGGCGGAAGGCCCGGTTCACGCGCGTTTGTCCCGCTCGGAGGGACGACGCCGCGACCGGCTGACCAGCCCCAGCGACCCAAGGCGTGGGCCGGAGCGATGGACCAACCGCCGGCCTCCCCGTAGATCATTGACCGACGCCCAGGAGTTCGACCTCGAAAATCAGGGTTGCGTTGGGTGGGATCACGCCGCCGACCCCGCGTTCGCCGTAGGCGAGTTGAGGCGGGATGGTGAGTTTCCGCTTCTCGCCCACCTTCATGCCTGCGACCCCTTCATCCCAGCCCGCAATCACCATCTTGCGGCCCAGGTTGAACTCGAAGGGGCGGTTGCGACCGCGTGAACTGTCGAAGGTGGTGCCGTCGGTCAGCTTGCCGACGTAGTGAACCGTCACCTTGCTGCCCGGCGTCGCCTTGGCACCGTCGCCTGCTTTGAGGGTTTCGTACTTCAGACCGCTCTTGGTCGTCACCGGCTTGCCGATCTCAGTGGGCGGGCATTCGGCGGGCGGTGGATCCTGACCCCAAGCCAAACCGGGCCATGCCAAGAAGCAGACCGCGAGCAGACTCCACGACCAAACACCGCGATCCCACGATGTCAACGTCACCTTCATGGATCTCAACCTCCGCGAAAAACAACGCAAGCAGCCGGATCGGACTAAAGACTAAATCGACCGGCTTTGCCCCAGGACGCCGGCGGGCCAATCAGTTCCCCGCGTGACTTCCTCCCGCCTGAGCGCAACGCGCCGCCCGCTCAACCTTCGTTGGCCACTGAGGGGGTCGTTTCCACTGACGCCGCGGCGTCAACCTGGACGGCGGATTGGCTGAGCGAATCGACTGGGAGCGGGAGGCCGTCGTGGGGTGTTGGAAGGCAAGGAGCGTCCACCAACCGACCGTCGCGGATCTCCAGCACCAGATCCTCGGGTTGAATGAAACGGCGGTCGTGAGTCACAATCACCATGGTGGTTCCACGCTCGGCGGTCAAGGCGCGGAGGATCGAATAAATCTCGTCGCCAGTTTTGCTGTCAAGTTCCCCGGTCGGTTCGTCGCCCAGCAACAGCACCGGATCCTTGATCAACGCCCGTGCGATCGCAACCCGCTGTTGCTCGCCGCCCGAGAGTTGATAAGGGCGGTGGTTGATCCGATGGCCTAGATTGAGACGGTTCAACAACTCAACCGCTTTAGTTCGCAACGACTCATTGATCCCTCGGGGAAGATAAGGGGTCAACACATTCTCGACCGCGGAGAGGTTGGAAATGAGATTGAACGACTGGAAGATAAACCCGATGCGATCGCGCCGGTAACGGTTGCACTCCCGTTCGGTCATCGTGGCCAGATTGCGGCCCTCAACTCGAATGGTGCCGGTCGTGGGACGGTCCAACGCTCCCAACATATAGAGCAGGGTGCTTTTGCCCGAACCCGACGGCCCCACGATGAAGGCGAACCGCCCCTGCGGAACCACGAAACTCACCCCGCGCAGCGCCTCGACCGTTTGCTCGCCGCTTCGGAACGACTTGGTCACGTCGTTCACCTCAATCATGCGTCGGCCTCGCTTCGCTTGGCTGCGGGAACACCTTGAGAGGGAGTGGGAGAGAGATGGGACGATCGATCGAAGGAGACGACCTGTCCCCTCCCAACAGCGGGGTAGCCGGGAAGGTGGTCACGTCGGGCGGAACTCGGGGTGACCTTTGGTCTCATCATAACTCGTTTCGTTCCAAAATCCCGCCGGGATCACCGCGCCGTTCACCGCGCCCCCCCCAAACGGATTGCCTCCATCGGAGCCATCCAAGCGGCTTTGGCGGCGGGATAAAGCCCGCCTAGGATTGCCACCACCACCGCGACCACCACCGAGAGTGCCACCAGAATGGGAGGGATGGAAAGTTGCAACCCGTTGTCGATGAACTGGTTGACCACCACGATCCCCAGGACGGCTAACGTCGCGCCGAACACCCCCGCCAAGAGACCAAGATAGCCGCTCTCGGCGGTCACCAGCAACATCACGTCGCCACGCGACCAGCCATTGGTCCGCAACACGCCGAACTCGGAAAACCGTTCGGTAGTGGACATGAGCATGGTGTTGACGATCCCCACCACTCCCACCGCGAGGGCCAGGCCGACGATTCCCAGCAGGAACAGGTCGAAGTCGGCCATGAGGGTGGCGAAGATTCCCAGAAAGTCGTTCATGCTGCGGGCCTCGACCGAGATCCCCCGCTCCGCCGCCGCCGCTTCGATCGCCGCCGCCAGCGCGGCGTTGCCCGCCGGGTCGTTCCCCTCGACGTAGATGCTGGACACCATGTCCTTGGATTTGGTTAGGGCCCGCCGAGCCGTGTCGATATCCATGATGATCACGACATCCAACAGCGGCGACTTGCATTCGTAGATCCCCACGATCTCGAACGACTCCCGGCCGATTCGCAGGGTATCCCCCACCTGACGGGGGGTTTGGTCGGGGCGGGGATAGTCGGTGGCAATTTTCTTACTGATAACGATCCGATTGGTACCTGCGTCAGAGGGCGCGAGAAACCGCCCGCCGCCTTGATCCGGGGGCAGCATGTTCTTGGGATAGACGGCGGTTTTCAACGCCAAGTGAGCCGCAATGTCCTGGCCGGAGATCACCGGCGCGTCGAAGGGAGAACGGCGACTAATCCCGGAGTTGGAACCATCGCGGTTCAACAACCCGGACCCCACCGCCGCGGCAATCGCCCGCCCGAAGGTCGATTCCCCCTCGACCTCGGGAGCCAGACCCCAAACCTCAGGCGCGACGCCCCGGATCCCCGGCAGCTGTCGAATGATCTCGGCGAAATCGGCCGGCAGGTCACTGAAGACCGGACTCAGCACATTAGCACGCTGGACCATTAGTCCCTGAATTTGGTCCAGAGTCGAACCCACGAGGTTGCGCATTCCATAGGAAATGCTGAACAGCCCAATGAACCCCACAATCGGCATCGCCAGTCCGACCAGTCCCAACATTGTGCGAAGGGGACGGGTCAAGAGGTTCCTCCAGGCGAACCGCCACATCGTCCTTCGAACCTCTCGGCAAATCGGGTCGTGAAGTGAAAGGGTTTCGGTGCTTCGATTGAGGGGGAGTTAGCGAACCATCGGTCCCCAATAGTCGGGGTTGGTGAGATGGTTCGCCTCCTCTCTCTCTTTGATCCGGTCGATTGAATCAAGGCACGCCCTAAGTTTAGACCGGCCGTCAAAGCTGAACTGGAAGATGAACAAGGCGGCGAGGAGGTTGGTTCTTTCGTTCGATTCCCCCGACCGCGCGACTCAAGGGATGGTCATGTCCCACACCGGTCGCCTCCTGCAAGAACCAAATGGCTCACCGCGACGAGGAGCCGGAGTCGGATCCCGAGGTCTCGTTCGTTTCCTCACTGGAGGACGGCGACTGGGGTGGGGTAGGGGGAGGTTGCGACTCGGGCGGCGATTCGAAGAGGGCTTTGAGTTGCCCGAAGCTGTGGAAGGTGTCGCCACCTGACGACTTGGAGCTGGTACCGCCTTTGTTGCCTTTGCCTGGGGGCAACGGCAGTTTGGGAATGGAGGACAAAGGCAACTCGGTACGCTTGATGTCGTTGCGGTCGCGTCGTGGTCCTCCCGGCCCGCCACCCCCGCCGGGACGTCCTGGCCCGCCGGGACTGCGGCCCGGCCCGCCAACGCCAAAACGGGGGGGGCCGCCGCCGGGACGAGTTGGGGGCGCCGCGTTGCGATCGGTGCGGGGCGGTGGAGCCGCGGCCGGTGCCGGCACCGCAGCCGTTGGAGCTGCTTCCTGAGCCGCGGCGGGTGGCGCGGTTGCAGGCCGGGTCGGGCGTAGCGGGGGACCACCTCCCTCACGTCGGGGCCCCGCGAGACCACGTCCTACCCCCGCCGGGCGGGCGGGACGTTCCCGTGGTCCACCGCGAGAGCCGGGTTCCCGTTCCCCTGCCTCGCCGCCGCTTTCGCCGCGACGACCACCACGGGGACGCTCCGAACCTGGCTTGACCATCGTCAGCGAGACCCGCTTGCGGTCGTGATCCACCGCCATCACCCAGACCGTCACCACGTCGCCCACCGACACCACGTCATGGGGACTCTTGATGTAGCGATTGGCTAACTGGCTGATGTGGACCAGCCCCGAGTCCTTCAAACCAATGTCTACAAACGCGCCGAAGTCCACCACGTTGAGGACCGTCCCCTTGAGTTCCATGCCTTCCGACAAGTCCTCAAGTTTGAGCACGCCTTTTTTGAAGATTGGCTTAGGCAACTCATCGCGCGGGTCGCGGTCGGGGCGGGCGAGCGAGCGGCAAATGTCGTCCAGGGTTGGCTCGCCGATTCCCAGGGTCTTGGCCGTCTCGGCCAAGTCGAGTTGGTTGAGCTTGTGACGCAGTTCCTCGGTCTTGTCCCGATCCAGCACCACGTCGGGGGTGTACCCCAACATCTCTAGCAGCTTGGTGGCGGCCTCGTAGCTTTCGGGGTGAATCCAGGTGCGGTCGAAGGGATGGTCGCCGTCACGGATCTTGAGGAAGCCGGCAGCCTGCACGAAAGTGGCCTCGCCGATCCCCTCGACCTCCAGCAGCTGACGACGGTTGCGGAACGGACCATGAGTCCGGCGATACTCGAAAATGTTACGCGCCCGAACCGAGTTCAAGCCCGAGACGTGCTTGAGCAGTGGGATGCTCGCGGTGTTAAGATCCACGCCCACGAAGTTGACGCAGCTTTCAACCACGCTGTCCAGCGAATCCCGCAAATGCTTAGCCTGGACATCGTGCTGATACAGCCCGACACCGATATGTTGCGGTTCGATCTTCACAAGTTCCGATAGCGGATCCTGCAATCGGCGACCAATTGAAATCGTGCCACGGGTGGTCGCGTCCAGGTCGGGGAACTCCTCGCGTCCGGTCGGGCTCGTCGAATAAACGCTGGCTCCAGCCTCGTTGACGATCAGGTAGGAGAGCTTGGCAAGCAGTGGATCGGCTGGGTGCGGTTCGGGAGGCGTCACCACCGGCTTGGGACGCGGACCACGCTCCCCTCGAACACCGCTGGGCCCGCCGCGCTTAGGAACACGTGGACCTTTGGGTCCGCCGGAGCGGGCGGGTGCCGTTTCCTGGGGTTCGGACGGCGTGGAACTGGACGCCGCGCGCGCTTCAACTGGCTCTGGCGTGAGGTTCGACGCTTCGCCCGGTTCACCAACCGCCGCTTCAACTGGCTCCGGCGTGGGGTTCGACGCTTCGCCCGGTTCGCCAACCGCCGCTTCAACTGGCTCTGGCGTGGGGTTCGACGCTTCGCCCGGTTCGCCAACCGCCGCTTCAACTGGGGCGGGTGCCGACTCGGCTCGGTTGGCTTCTGGCTGCGAGGGGGGTTGAGGGGGAGGTGAGGAGGCGTCGGCTTGGTCGGGCGTCTGGGATTCCTCCGCGACAGCGAGGGTGGGTGGAGCCTGCGACGGGGCTTCTGGCTCTGAGGGAGGGTCGGAGGAGGATGCGGTCGCTGAAGCGGTGAGGGATTCGGTTTCCGTCTCGTCGGTCGGAGCACCGCCGGCGATCGGGGCGATTGACGATTCGTTGCCGCTTGGCGTTTGGGACTCCGACGGAGCGGAGGCGGACTCGGCGACGTTGGTGGTCGCGGCTTCGACCGCCGCCACTGGCGTTTCGGAGGGTTGGGATGCGACCGATTCGCTCAAGGCGGTCTCGGAGGACGAGGAGGGCGTCGTAGCGTCGGCGGGCGGAGTCCAGGGGTAGGGGACTCCAGGGTTTTCTTGGAAGAACGTCCCCTCGGCGATGATCTCGGCGATCACCTCCTCGGTCTCGCGACAGGCGGTGCCGTTGCCAATGGCCACGACCGAAACTTGGTGCTTGGCGATCAGGTCCTTGAGTTGGAGCTTGGCTTCGGAACGGCGGTTTTGAGGCGGATGGGGATAAATCACCGTATGTTCCAGCAGAACGCCGTGGGGGTCCAGCACGGCCACCTTGCAACCGGAGCGGAAGCCCGGATCAATCGCCAGCACCGTCTGGTTGGTGATCGGCGGCTGAAGCAATAGGCTCCGCAGGTTGCGGGCGAACACCTCGACGGCGTGCCGTTCGGCCGTTTCGGTCAAATCGCGTCGCGCCTCGCGTTCCAGGGAGGGGAGGATGAGACGATCCAGGCTGTCGTTGAGCACTTGGCGGAGCCATTCCGCGTGGCGATGACTTCCTCCTTCGCCCGCGCCGGGGGGGATGAAGGGGACAGCCGCGGTTTCGACCGCAGCGCGATCGACCTCGATCCGAGTTTTAAGCACGTTTTCACGTTCACCGCGATTGACCGCCAGAACGCGGTGGGGGGGAACGTGATGGAGTTCTTCGGAGAACTCAAAGTAGTCGCGGTGATCCTTGGCTTTTTCTTCGGGGACGTTGTCGGCGCGGCTGGCGACCAGGCGGGCCGAGCTCCAGAGGACTTTGCGGATCGCGTCTCGCAATCCGGCGGTTTCTGAGAAGCGTTCGGCCAGGATGTGGCCGGCTCCCTCCAGGGCGGCCTCGACGGAATCGACCCGGGTTTTGGCCGCCTTGCCGCGAGGCCGTGCCACGGTCGCGGCTTCGGCTTCGGCGGGGTGGGAATCGGGGGCCGCCGCGGCTTCGGACGGGGTTGAGGCGGCAGGCGACTCGACCGGGGCGGCGGGGGCTGGGTCGGTCCCCGATGATTCGGCGGTGTCGGTAGCGGGGATGGCTGTTGGAGCCGACGCAGACTCAACGGCGGGTGGTTCGGGCGAGCTGGCTTCTGCCGAGGTCTCGGCGGGAGGCGGCTCGGCGGCCGCCTCCTCCGGTTCGGGGGGTGAGACGAACCGCGCGGCGAAGGCGGCGAGATCAACGGCCTCGTCGGAGTCGTTCCAAATCGCCTCGGCCAGAGGGAGCAACCCTTTGTCGATCGCCTCGGTCGCCTTGGTGCGACGCTTGGGTTTGAAGGGCAGGTAGAGGTCTTCGAGGCGCTTGGCGTTGTCCGCCCCGCGGATAGCAGCGGCGAGCTCCGCAGTCAGTTTGCCCTGACTCTCGATCGACTTGAGGATCGTTTCCTTCCGCTCGGCCAGTTCCCGCGCTTTGGCAACGCGGGATTGAATCTCCCGAATTACTCGCTCGTCGAGCCCTCCGGTGAGCTCTTTGCGATAGCGGGTGATGAAGGGCACCGTGTTGCCGTCGTCCAGCAACTTGATGACATTCTCGACCTGGATGCGCCGGATCTGAAGGTCCTGCGCGATCCGTCCGAGGTCCACTTGGACCGTGGCCGGGATCGCGTCCTGGGCCAAAGCCGGGTTGTCCGTGGTCATAGTCGAAGCACCTGGCAGCGGGGGGAAGGCTGCGGCGGAGCGGGGGGGTGACGAGGGGGACCGATCCAGCGCCGCGACCTGACCTAAAGAGGAGCCGGGGCACGATGGGATCGGTTCGATCCCGGAACTCAACCCGGTTCACAAGCAACCAGGTCGGGCCGCGTGGTTGAATCTGCCTGACCAGGCGGGTGGGGGTCGTTGACCGAAGTGTTTCGCGCGGTTTGGGGGCGGAAACGGGACCACGCCGGGCATCGGCTGGATGGCATCAACGCTTCGGTCAAACCCACCGCCGCGCGGGTGAACCATTCTGAAACGCTGAGGCCGGATCAGATCTCGAACGAAGGACGAGGATGCCCCGCCGAGTCAACCATACGGATGAGATCGCAACTTAGTGGAACCCATGCGCGGTGTCAAGGTGCGGCCCTCCCGCCCTATCTCGAAATTCCAGACTTTTTCTCAATCTTCCTGAAACCCGGCACCCTCCGAATCGGTTCAACGCGGGTGAGTCCGGTCATGGATCCGTCGAATCGGAGTCGTCATCGGCGCGTTTCACCACGAACACTTGGGCGATTCAGGGCGAGGTCTCGGCGGGGGTCGGGGATGGCGTTTGCAGCGCTCGAGTCGCCAACCACCACGAGGGGGACGCACGCGCCACAGCGTGGAGGTGGGGCACACGCTTCAGGGTGGCTTGGACTAGGTCGGGATCGGTGCTTCGGATCAACAAGGCATCGAACTGGTCGGCGTGTCGCTCCACCAAGTCGAGCCAGCGGGCCCGGCGATGGTTCGACTGTTCAGGGGCATCTAGACGGGCCAGGTCCTCAAAGATTCGAGCGGGGGGGCGGGGTATTCCTTGGCGGAATCGGATGGGAAAGTAATAGTGGTTCGTTTCATAATTGCTCCACACCACCGCGCCGCGTCGCAGACCTAGCAGGATGTCGGCGTGAAGCAGGGGGTTGGAGCGGTGGACCGAGCCGCTAGCGGTGATTAATGCTCCCAAACGCGCTCCGGTGGGAATCCTCGAAGCCAGTTGGGTCAATCCACTCAGTTCGTACTGACAATGACGAGCGTGGTCGGCTACCCAGGCGGTCTGGCCCAGCCAAGCCAATGTTGTCAAACCAAGTGTGGCAGTGTGGAGTCGTGGCGACCCCCTCGACCCCGTAATTGAGTCAGGCGGCTTGGCGTCGCCCGACCACCCTACCACCAACAGCATCAACCCCCAAAGTGCGACGCGCTGAGGCAGGTAATGGCCGTGGCTCTCGCCCAGGGTGTCGGGACAGACCAGGGAGAACGCCACGATCGCCAAACCCACCCCGCGCCAGACGGCGCGATCGGGATTGCGTCGCCATGAGGCGAGGGTTCCCAGCAGGATCGCGGCCCAGGCCAACAGCGACGGCGCGGAGAGGCCGCGTATCAGGCGTCCCAACGGGGTTAGGGCGGGTCCCTGATGGGCCATGGGGGGGGCATCCCACCAGGGCCAGTGGGTCTTGGAACCTAACGCCAAGGGGTCAACCCAGGTGAATTGGTTCATCCAGGCTCGGGGCGAGGTCCAGTCGGCCAGATGGTCCCACGTGGGGTTCAGGGGACCGGCCTCGCCGATCTGGGCGCGATAGATCAACGCCAGAGGGACCAATGGTCCCAATCCCAAGGCGGTTCGCGTGAGAATTCGACCGGGGTGTTGCCTCAAGGGATGGTTGGGTCCCGCTAAGATCGCCTCAACCATTGCAACCGCCACGATGGTGGCGACCATCAGCCCTAATCCGATCGGGTGGCAGAGGTAACCCAACCCGGTGAGACCCGCCAACGCGATCAGATCGCGTGCGGCTGGTCCCTGAGGTCGTTGAACCGCCCGCCACCAAACCGTCACGCCGATCAGACCCAGCAACGCCCCCACTAAAAACCCGCTGAACCCCCAGAGCCAAGGGGCGTTGAGACCCAGCAGCGCAGCGGCAAGTCCCACCCTCAGCGGGGGTGGTTCGACGCGGTCGCTCGAGCGTCCCCCCCGACTCCAAGTCCAGAGGATCGCCCAGGCCATGCCCCACGCCAACATTGCAGTCACGAGGCGATCAACTTGAATCGGCTCGACCACCCACAACGCCGCCCAGGCCAGCCCCGTGCTGCCCCAATTGGGTATCAGACGCCACGAAACCGTGAACATCTCGGAGGACGGGTGGGGAATCGCGTCGCAAGGGGCCGACCACCCCAAAGCACGCGCAGCGATGCGGGCGTTGTACACATGAGTCGGTCCATCCTGGGTAGCAAACTCAGGCACCCCGGCCAGAAACGCCCAGGTCGGAGCCAACCCTAACACCGCCCCAAGCCACCCCCAACCGATCCCGCCGCCCCATGCTCGGCTCCCCCGAGCCGCGCTCATCGCCCCGTCTCCAAGCACGACGCCGCTACGCGACCCAAGACGGCACGTCCCCTGCGGCTCCCCCCCCAACCAAAACAAACCCGACGTTCCCGAGAGCCGAGGCTCCCGAAAACGTCGGGTGCGGGTGCGTGACGCGGGGTGAAAACACACCCCCGACCCGTCCTGGACGCGCCGGAGGGAAACACACAAGGCCGCGGAGCGATGTGGCGGCGGGATCCTAAATCACGCGGACCTCGAAAACACCGGGCAACAGCGGCCCGGTCTGGCGATAATGCAATATAGCGCATGGAATCGGGGAAAGACGGGAAACTTGGAGCGTTTCGGAAACCAGGTTCGGACTCGTTCGCGTGGTCGATTTTATCCCATCCGGCTGGCGATGGGATCCCATCGAGCAATCGGGATCGTTCCGGCCAACCACGTCAAACATCGCCATGACAGATGAATCGCATTATCACGTGACCCGGTGGGATGGCGTGAGGCGGTGGCCTGGTGCAGCGCGGGCAGGGGAGACGCTCGATTCGATCGGCGTGGCGTGGTTCGACCGGATTGGGTTGGTGGCTAAAGGGCGACCGGCCTTCGCCCTGGGTCGGAGAGCGAAGGCCGGTTGAGGTGGGTCAAGATCAAATTTACTCAACGAACTCGGGCGAGTTGGTCTCGCTCGAGAGGAGTGTGAGTTTGGTTCAGAGGGAGTTCGCGTCCACGCTCAAGGGCGGGGAATCACTCCCGTGGTTCAATGGCAAGGGCCGGTCATGCAGGCGGGCATTGCAACCGGCACGGCGTGGTAGACCGGAGCCGGGGCAGGCACGGCAACGGCTTGGACCGTGGTGACGGTGCGGGGCACGACCTTGGTGACGGTCTGATAGACGGTGACTGGAACCTGCTCGGTGACGCAGACGGGCACGACCTGGGTGATGGTCTCGGTCACCTGGGTCGGACGCACGACGGCCACCTGAATGGTCTCTTCGTCCTCCTCGAAGCCGTCCGGTTCCTGAACGGTGTAGGTTTCCGTCCTCTCCTCGTTGACGTATTCGACGACCGAGTAGGTTTCCGTCTTCTGCTCGTTGACGTACTCGACGACTTGTTGGACCCCTTGACGGGTCTCGGTGGTGTATTCGACCGCGTTGACCATCTCAGTCTTGGTCTCGGGGACACACTCGACGACTTGTTGGACGCCTTGACGGGTCTCAGTGGCGTATTCGACCGCGTTGACCATCTCGGTCTTGGTCTCGGTAGCATATTCGACCACGTTGACCATTTCAGTCCGGGTGGTCGGCACGCATTCGACGACCGGAACCTGACGAGTGCCAGTGCGGAGTTCGGGGACGTACTGGATGGTGCTGACCGGCACGGTCTGCATGGTCGTCTCCGTGACGTTGGTGGTCACCGGCACCTGGGTGGCGACGTTCCGCACGGTGTAGACGGTGTGGTGAACAGGTTGAGCCGGGCCGGGTACCACCGCCACGCCGCAGACCGGTCGGCCGCAAGGGTCGCAACCGACCGTCGGCACGGTCACGCACGGACCGGGCACCAGGGTGGTTCGGGTTTCATAGCCGCCCACCTGGGACATCACCGTTTTCATCGTGGTCACCGGACGGGTCGTGGTCACCGGCTGGCACACCATCACCGTGGCGGGACGGGCCACCATCTCGGTGTAAGTGTAGGGTTGATCAACCATCTTGGTCTGAGTGGCCATGACGGTGAAGGTCCGCTCCTTCTGGACCGTCTTGGGCACCGTCACCGTGTAGGTCACCGGCTTCTGGACCGTCTTGGGCACCGTCACGGTGTAGGTGTAGGGCTTCTCCACCGTCCGACTGGCCATGATGGTGTAGGTCACCGGCTTCTGGACCGTCTTGGGCACCGTCACGGTGTAGGTGTAGGGCTTCTCCACCGTCTTGGGCACCGCGACGGTGTAAGTCCGGGTCTTCTCCACCGTCTTGGGCACCGCGACGGTGTAAGTCCGGGTCTTCTCCACCGTCTTCGTCTTGGGACGCTGCCGCTTGACCGTCTGCGTCTCCATCACTGTCTGATACACCGTTCGGGTTACCGGCACGGTTTGGGTTTGCATCACCGTTCGGGTGACGGTCTGATGGACGGTGTAGGGCACCTGCTCGGCCACTTGATCGTACACCGTCTGAGTGGTGGTCACATATTGAACCGAAACACATCCGCCAATTGCCGACGCATCATAGCCGGCGTAACACGCACCGCCACAATACGAACCCGCTCGCGCCGGCGACGCCACCATGGCGACCGCCGCCACCGCGACCGCCGAGATTCCCAGTCCCCTCCGAGTCATCGCAAGGCTCCTCCACGGCAAGGATTGTTTTAAATAAAATCTCGCCCCCGCAATTGAAGCCACCCCACCTCATGCGGGAGTAGCAAACGCATTGCAATGAACACGCTCAAACTGCGCGAACTACGAAGCCCACCCTGCCGTCTTGGGCTACGCAATTCGTAAATCCGGTAGAGCAAGCCCAAGCTTAGTCAATCCGAATCACTCACGTCAATTCCCTACATTCCAAACTGAGCGGTTCTTTCCAAAAATTCATAAGTTCCCCAAATTCCCATCGGGAAATCGCTCCGAGGTGCTGGGGTTTCCGGGTCATGTGTGCCAGATCGGTCTGGGGAGAACACGTCAAAGGCGTGTCGGGAACCGGTTTCCAAAGAGGGCGAATGCGGGATGGGTAGTTGATTTTTTCCACGAACGGCTTACGATCAGGAGGAGTCCAACCTTGCTTTAAGATTTTCGCAAGATGAGCCTTTCGACGACGAAATCCGTTTTCCCACCTCTACCCCCACCCCCTGCCAAGCTCTGAGAATTTGCCGCCTCTTCACACCAAGTGGAAACGCAATGGCCGTCCCGCCTGACGCTTCCCTAATCTCACGCCGTTCCCGCCCTACCCCACCCCACTCCATCGCCTCCAGCGACGTCACGTTTTCGGGAGACCGACTCCATGCGATCCGACCTTGATCGGCCTGGATTCCTTCGAGCCCGGCCCGCCCTCTCGACTCATCGATTCGTCGGAGCTTCGGCGTTGGTGTGGGCGGCGTTGTGGGTGGGCGGTCCCACGTTGGCGTCGGCGTGGTCCATGCCGGACGACCCCAACGACGCCAAGCAGGCCGAGTTGGCGGTCAACGATCAACGCTTCAACCAAGTGGTCGCCCCCTTTTTGGCCAAATATTGCGTCAGCTGCCACCAAGGCGACGAGGCCAAGGGGGGATTGCAGTTGGACGGAATCACCGACCAGGAGTCGCTCGTCAAAAACCGCCGGGATTTCGAGAACGTGCTCATGAGGCTGGAGGACGGCGACATGCCTCCACCCAACAAGATGCCCCGCCCCAGCGAGGAGGAGTCCAAGGCGGTTCGGGAGGTGATCGAGGTCATCCTTTCGACCTTCGACTGCACCGGACCAGTCGATCCTGGCCGAGTGACGATGCGTCGCCTCAATAAGTCCGAATATATCAATACCATCCGCGATTTGATGGGGGTCGAGTTTGAGGCGGGGGTTGATTTCCCCTCGGACGACGTGGGTTACGGCTTTGACAATATTGGCGACGTCTTGGCGTTGCCGCCCCTTTTGATGGAGAAGTATCTGGATGCTGCCGGCGAGATTGTCGAGAAGGCGATCCGGCTGCCGGAGACCACTCGTCCTAGCGTCCGAACCCTGCTCAACCAGCATCAGGTTCTCGTCTCCACCAAGGGCGAGATTGCGGTTGATCTACCGTCGGGGGGTGAGAGATGGGAATATGTGTTGTCGATTCGGGCTTGGGGCGACCAGGCGGGCAGCGAGCCGGTCAAGATGGGGTTGTTGGTCAACGGTCAACAGGTCAAGGTGTTCGAGGTAAAGGCGGATCGGGAAAGTCGGGCCGAGGTCTTTGAGCACCAAGTGCGGACGCGGGCCGGCACCAACAAGATCGCCATTGTCTTCCTCAACGACTTTTACCAACCCGAGACCCAATCCGACCGCAACCTTCACGTAAGCGCGATCGTGGCCAAAGGGCCTCTCAACGGCCCGCCTCCCGAACCCACCGCGTTTCAGAAGGCGTTGTTCGCGGTGGGGGCCGACCAGCGCAAGGCCAACGAGGTGGCCGCCACCCGCGCGATCCTGTCCCACTTCGCGGCTCGTGCCTATCGCCGTCCCATCACCCGCGATGAGGCCGATCGTCTGACGGCGCTGGCGCGCAAGATCAAGCGGAGCGGAGCCTCCTACGAGCGCTCGATCCAGGTGGCGATCCAGGCCATTCTGGTTTCGCCCCACTTCCTGTTCCGGGTCGAGGTTGAACGGCCCCCTCAAGGTCAACCGGCGACCACGACATCCGAGCGGGCCGCGGCGGCCTCGCCTACCCCTCCGACCTTCGCGCCAATCGGCGACTGGGAACTGGCTTCGCGCTTGTCATACTTCCTCTGGAGTTCGATGCCCGACGACGAACTTTTCGCCGCCGCGGCTCAAGGCAAACTCCGCAACGAGGCCGAGATCGAGGCACAGGTTCGCCGGATGCTGCGTGACCCCAAAGCCCGCGCCCTGGCCGAGAACTTCGGCACCCAATGGCTCCAGATCCGCCGTCTGGAGGATGCGACCCCCTCGCGTCGTCAGTTTCCCGCGTTCAACGAAGCGCTGCGCCGCGACATGACCGAGGAAACGATCCGATTCGTGGAATACATTTTCCGCGAGGACCGTCCCATTTTGGACTTCATTCAGGGCCGCTACACCTTTGCCAACGAACGACTCGCCAAGTTCTACGGGATCGACGGCGTGCAGGGCGAGGAGTTCCGACGAGTCGAGCTGACCGATGATCGCCGGGCCGGCGTGCTGACTCAGGCCAGCGTGCTGACCGTAACCTCCAACCCCACCCGGACCTCCCCTGTCAAGCGAGGCAAGTACATCCTGGAGCAAATTCTCGGAACGCCACCGCCACCTGCGCCTCCCAACGTGCCGGACCTGGAGGACAACCGCAAGGCCCGTGCCGCGGCGACCCTGCGGCAACGTCTGGAGCAACACCGGGCCGATCCCAACTGCGCGGTTTGTCACGTCAAAATGGACGGCCTGGGCTTTGGCATGGAAAACTTCGACGCGATCGGCCAATGGCGCGACAAGGACCACGGCCAACCAATCGACGCTTCAGGCGAACTACCCGGCGGCGTCACGTTCAATGGCCCCGCCGAACTGCGGGCGGTCCTGCTGAAATCCCAGGATCAATTCCGCAAAGCGTTCACCGAGAAACTCTTGACTTACGCTCTGGGTCGCGGCTTGGATAGCCACGACGCCTGCGTGGTTGATCGTTTGGTTC